>JAAUXU010042919.1_pt1 | contig 45004 bp, 30 predicted proteins | sample 7278151 | NCBI WGS metagenome assembly JAAUXU01 (sample SAMN14350113, study PRJNA611818) | marine sediment metagenome | isolation source: surface marine sediment (1.8m) | place: French Polynesia: Moorea | collected 2018-08
CCTACCGTAGGCTGCGATATAGGTACAAATACCCCTTAGTGCGCGGGCTACGTGCGCAGCTCGGCGTGTGCACGCGCAGCCAGCTAATTTCCCGATTTACGATTCCTTTGTTTGCTTCCCAGACAGATTATTTCATCCTGTACACGTATTTTACAATCGGCCCCGTCGGCCGTCCGGTTATTGGCACCAATAATCAGTCGCGGCTTTTTCTTCGCCTTTTACAACCTTATGATGGACAAAAACTATAGCAGCTTCTCTGTCTTCCGATCAACCTACAGCAGCTACCTGTCGGTCGAGACAGCTGGCGCGGCTTTGTTTGCTCTGTCGGACATTCAGGTCCAGTAATTAAATGATGGAAAACAATAATATTTGGTCTGGCTCTAATTACCCTTGCCCGGGACCAGACTGCGCCATCCGTCCATCCTCTGCTCTTCGTAGCTGCCAATTTTCCATTCATCGGACCAAACAACTCTTCTTCTTCTTCTCCTGCTTCCCTCTGCTGAACAGTGTTCTTTCGTTCTGTATGTACTTGAGTCGAGGCTTTCCCACCGCCGGCATGATGTGCGAGGCCACCTCGGTTTTGACCGGGGACCGCTCGCTCAATCGCCCGTCAGCCAGTTGTTGAGAGAGCAAAAGAGCGAGCGAGCGAGCGAGCGTGCGAGCGAGAGAGAGAGAGAGAGAGAGAGCGGCCCAGAAATACAGTACAAAACGGGCGAGCGCTCGAGCTCTGGTCGAAGGCAGCGGCGATAACTTTAACGGGCTGACGCGGCGCAGAACGCCGTCAAATGGAGCTTTGCTGCTGCTGCTGCTGCTGCTGCTGCTGCTGCTGCTGCTGCTGCTCTTAGTTATGTGCACGTACGTGGTGGTGGTCATTCCGCCGGCCGCGAGCGAGGCCGACCGGGCCAGCCGGGCCATTGTGAGTGCTCCTCTTCTTCCACTAATACTACTTCGTCGTCGCCGTCGTCGTCGTCGTCGCCGTCGTCGCCGTCGTCGCCGTCGTCGCCGCCGTCGTCGTCGTCGTCGCCAAATCGTTTCTCTCTCTAACGTGATCGACAGACAGTCAGTGTACGGTGCACCCTGCTCAGGTGTGTAGCTGCATGTCGCTGGCTCCTCTTTGTGGAGAACAACTCTTTCCCCGGGTGCCACCATCCAGAGTGGCTGAAGCAGGAAAGAGAGAAGACGAGAGGCGATGCCGTGGAGGAGACTTTAACCCTTCACCTCGATTCCTCAAGTGTGCCAATCGGAGAAGCCTTCGCCGCACCTACTAAGACAAGGCGACTCCAGTGAAATTTCGTGGTTCCTCCCAGATTAAAACTATTCGAGAACACTGTACATACGTATCCACGCACCCACCCACCCACCCACCCAGCGTCACCATTTCTTCACTACCGTGTGTTATCTTTGTGTGGGTGTGCACGTTTCGCACCCGGACGACCGACATCATGATCCCGTCGTGGTAACGGGGAGAAGAACAGCCATCATCCGGTTCGAAGGTAAGCTGGCTGCTGGCGATATTTGGTTCGGCAGAGACCCTTTAATTAACATTTTACGCTGGCGCGCATGCGATCATGCAACGTTTTGGCCTCCGTCCCCGCCAGCCGCGCACTTGGTGTGCATGGACACACACATAGTGGGATAGGTGCGCACTCGAATAATTGGCACCTCATTCGGTTTAGCGTAAATTATCATCCGCGCCGCTGGGGTCGGCGGCACCAGAAAGTGACGGACCCCGAGAATGGAGTTGTCGCAGGCAGCCGAAAAACTTTTCACACGAGCTGTCGACTTGAGAAAGGGTGGGGAGGAGGAGGCAGGCAGAGTTGTGGGCGCCCACGACGCTCGGGAAACTGTCACAATCCCCGAATGAGAGGTGGCAGCAGCCGCGGCTGGTGTAATTTTCACCTCTCAACGTTGGTCGAGTCACGGAACCTTTCCTGTCACAACCATCGATTTTTTTGCAGCCGCTGCTGCAGCAGCCGCCAGAGTTCTTCTTTCTGGTGGCGAGAAGAGAAAGAATTCGGCGGATTGTGTTGCTCCCCCTTTTCACTCCATTAGAGACTAAAAGAGGATCGCAGTAGGAATGTGGATGTATTTTTCACCACGCAAAATGCAGTGTTTTCGCCACACATTTTTCTTCTTTTCTTATCCCAAATCTCAGGAAACTAACAAACCGAAACGCGGCCGCGCGCGCGGCAAAGTGAGAACGGTCAAGAGAATTAGTATAGGCAAAAAATCATTTTGGCAACATGCGAGCAACGCAAAGTGTCAATTAATGAAGCCTAGATCTATAACGAGGCATTTTTCACCTAACGAAGTAGCTCCGCTGGAGAAATATGAACTTTTTGTGCGGTTACTTCTTCCCCCCTCCCTCGTCCTCTGCCTTTACTGTCGTCATCCTTGCCCACTGCTCTCACATGACATGTCAGACTTTCATGGAGAGTTGGGTCAAGTAGAGTGGAGTGGAGCCAGCCAAAGACAGTGTCGATGATGACAACACAGGTGCCACAATCATGAGTGTCCCCAGGCACGAGACAGTGCAGTGCAGTGCAGCGCAGGCACCGTCAGTGAAGCCATTCCACCACCTTCTCTCTCATCCTTTCCATCTCACTCTCATGCAAATTAGTTTTTTCTATCAAAGGCAGGCACGCGCTCGCTCATGGGAGTATCAAACGAGAGCGCACAAAGAGCTCTGCAGCATATGTTGTTGCTGGTGTGGAGCAAGTTGCCAAATTTCGCCAACTTCCGGATCCCAGCCAGAGATGGCGTCTTTGCCTGGGACTCTCCTTCCTTGGGCGATTAACATTTTTCAATCTCTGAGGTCCCTTTTCTCTGAGCACCAGCCATATCTTGCTTTCTTTTGCCTCACCACCAGCTCTTCTCCCCTCATTCTTCGAGCTTATTTCTTTCCTGTTCTTCTGCGCTTTCCGTTTCAGCTCTTCTCCGCCAGAGGCATCCACGATAGTATTGATTTCGGTCCAAATTTGAAGCATTTCTCCCTGCCGCAGAAGTCGAGATAGAAAAAAAAGAAAGATTGAGAGAGCTCCTCATTCAGGATTTAGCGCCTCTAACGAACTCTGCCGCCGCTGAGCCCTGCTATTTCCCCCCACATTCTTCTCTGGCACATTTGTCAGCCATGGAAAAATCATATTGTTCTCATACGTACGTACCTATTCTGTGCTGGCCGCTGCTGCCGCCCAAGCATTAGCTGGGGGAGTTTTTAGTGTGCTGGCCTCAGCTTCTTCTCGGCTTTGAGCTTCGTTAGGTCATTCATGTTGATTAGTTCAGGCTCTCTCTCTTGAAGAAGGAACACACCTGGCTGGCAGCTTGTTTCTTGGATGGATGAATACAACACCGCCTCGTCCTAATGCCCTCCTCCTCTCTTTTTTTAGCTGCCTCTTCTCACTCCCAAAGCTCGAATTCGGTGTACAATGTTTTAACAGCCCGGTACAACTCTCTCTCTATGGCTGGCTCGTCCAGACCTGAAGAAGCAGAGTTCGCACTGAATGTAGCAAGCCATAATCTACGCAGGCGTCGGGCAGCAGCAGAGAAAACTTTTACCTATCAGCAAGACTTCTGCCGACTCTCGTTCTCCAGCTATTTACGAACATTACGAGGCACGAACGCCGATTATTCCTCCCTTGATCTGCTCATTAATTGACCGGTTTTTCGAGGGAGAAGCAAGCGAGCGAGGTAGGCGTGTAATGATCTGGCGATGCCATTTTCTGGGGAGAGAAGGGACTCCACGCAGAGCAGGGAGGCCCCCTCGGCTTGGGCTGCCTTCCCATTGGCCGAGGGCGGGTCGACGTCGACGACGACGACGACGACGGCCGCGCATCGCATGTGCGTTGGGATGGGGAGAAGCATACACAGGGCCATGATAGATGATTAGTTTAATGTTCACTTTTGCATCACCCCTTCTCTCTCTTCGGAGTCCTCAATTAACATTCGGCCACATTTATCACGCTGCCCGCTCGAGCTCGAATGAGCGTGTTCCTCAGTGCCTTACCTGGACTGGGCGACGACGACGACGACGTCGGCCACGGCCACGACGACGACGACGACGACGACGACGACGAACGGCTTTTAATGATATTCATACAGAGCCCAGCGTGAGAGAAAGGTAAAAAGAAAGAGGGACGCGCATGGCAGGTGGGATGTTAAGTGTGAGCTAGCAAGCCTCATCTCTGTCTTCTTCTCTCGCATCATTTCGATTTGGAAGGAGTAGACACAAAGAAAGAAGGAAAGAAAGAAAGAAAGAAAGAAAAAAGAGCTGGCGAACCAACGAACGAGCTAGCGAGCGAGCGAGCGAGATGGAAGCTGTCGTTTCATTACGTCGGGCCCGTCGTGTCCACTGGCTTTAAACGGTGTCACTTTTATCGCCAACCTACGCAAAATTCGACCAGAGATGGAGGTGCCACTCAATACTGAATAGCGGCGAGGTCGCCATGACTGTGTAAGGCAGAACGAGAAGGAGGATTGCGTGGCCAGGCTGAGATAACGCTTATTTCGTGCTCATTCATTTATTCTCCCTGTGCAGTCCAGTCCAGCAGTGGTGATTTCTCTGGCCGCTCAGCTACTGGTTCTTTACCCCTCCTCCCTCACTGTTAAATATGTACGCGTCCCGGCAGAGAGAGAGAGAGAGAGAAACAGCCAAATAGAGGGGTCTTTATCAGTTGAGGGGTGGGAGGTGTTGGAATGGAATGTTGGGCATTCTTCCTTTCCCCCTTCCAGCTACGGGGTCCTTGGTAGACAGCGTGGCCGCCACTTGAGAACCCAGGTGGACGGACAAATCACTCGCGGGTCAGCTTTGTCTCTTCTTTCATTCAAAGCTTTTGTCTCTGGAGCAAGGAAAAGGGAGGGGTGAGACACCTGTGAATACCTCCAGGTGTCAAAGTTCTCCCTCAGTCGCTGCCGTTGCTTCTCGGCGGTCACCTCTCCCTCCTCCCAGCCCAACGGCAACAGCCCCTAACGAGCTTGCTACGGGGACGAGGACGGGACGGAGAGGAGAGAGAAGTTTTTCCGCGCCAAACCCAGGGAACGACTTCATTCTCTGGAATTTCACTTCTTGATTTGTGTCGCTTCTTGGTTTGATACCTTATCTGGCCGCCGCATCTCTTCAGCCTCGATCGTGATGCCAGCGCGTGGTGATAAAATCGCGCGTCTTGGAAATGAACAGCAGATGAAGGAATCACTATTAGTTTCCTCGAGACCGCGTTATGACGAGAAAGGAGGAAGACAGCGTGCTACGTTTGTACTACGTACGAGTGGATTATCGGCAGACGTGACTTTGCCGAAAAACTTTTTCCTCCTCCAAGCATACGTGCATACACCCCTTTCTCAGTGCGCGCGCGCGCGCGTCTGCCTGCCTGCCTCGGGCACACGCACGCACGCAGTCTCTCGTACATATGACATTCTTGCGACAGTGAAAAAAGAACACGCGCTCTCCTTAACGAACTGTAGTAGTGGAGAGTGGAAAAACTCAGCCCAGAGCTGCTGTCTGGTGAGCTTTCTCGCTTTTCTGTCTCGGTCCAGGTGCAAGTCATTTTTTACCTCCTCCCCCCCCCTTTTCGCCTCTAATTAAAACATTTCGCCCGGGGAAGTCTCCAAAAAAGCAGGAAGTGCACAATGAGCTGGCGACCCCGAGAAGGGTGAGTGCGCTACTTGACTGTAGTTGGCACCAGGAGCTTTGGCAGCCAGACAAGGGTGAAGAAATTGGTCAGAAATGCAGCAACAAGCTGTTTATGTCAATATTTTTTTCCCTGTCGCTTCTTCTCGCATTCCTCACTTCGCCTTTTTGCCTGCAATGACATCTCACACTCACGCTCTTCTTTTGGAGGAGCAATAAGCTGTCCTCCTTCTCCTCCTCCTTCTCGTCGTCGTCCTCCTCCTCCTGCTTGCTCACGCTCTCTCTGGCTTCATCATAAATCTCTGACTTATGCGCACATCTGCAGTCTCTGAATGATGCACATTCTGCTAATGCTGTGACAGAGAAGGCAGGAAGCAAAGGCTGCCGTGTGGGCACGCGTCATTGACTGGCCCGAAAAGGGAAAGAAGGATTGAGAAGGGAGGGTTAGAAGACGACGAAGAAGAAGAAGGTTAAAATGAGACGAGAGCGAAGCTAAAGCAAAATCCTGCTTGCTAACTAGGAAGCCGAACTCGGCAGTCCTGCTCTGTTATTGCCTTCTTGAGCAATATTTGCTTGCTCGTGCGGACTCTGACGAACAGATACAATTGTTCCCCCCCCCCCTTCTTTACACTGTCAGTGCCACGTAATTGAACCAATTATTCGATCCCTGGTGGTGCCTCGCAGGAGAAAGAGAAGACCTTTTCTTCATCCGCACAACCTCAATCGTTCTGCACACGTTCATTAATAAGGCTTCGCTCGCCTCAAATGAAAAGAACCACCAACAGCAGCAGAGTAAACAATAGATTCCGCCAATCAATACATCAGAGGGTGGAAAAGCGGAGAGGATTACAGGGACTGAATCATCGATATATAGTGTGCACTGCGCATGCAGCATTCTTATGTTACAATGCTCGCCGTCATAACTCATATATGAGGGAAAGCGGCTAATCACATCAGATTCACCTGCATTGATGAGTGAGCCAGATTTAATAATAAAGGCGGCCCGGCCAGGGCGCGTGATTGCATGTGCTGTAGGGGATTTGGTGCGCTCAGAACGCTCGCCACAGCTGTTTTACAGCTAATGCTTTAAGGAGGTGTGTGCTAGGTCTTGTCTCGGCCACTAGTTAACAACAGTTCAAGTGCTTTAACATCTGCTCATTTCATCCCGCCGATTATTCAGAACACACTGCTACAGCACTTTGTTAAAGTTTTCAACAACAACAACAAAAGGCAGATATCCTTTGTTCTACTAATGCTGATAAAATGCGGGGGGGGGGGGAACTAGCCTAAGTATGGAGCTGGGCCCTACTCACGTAGGTGCTGCTGTTCGTACATAGACGCGTACATGTATGCACAGAGCGGGGTTTTTTTACCTTTGAAGCTCGAGCACCATAAAAGAGCGCAAACATTAGAAGCGCGATATTTAGAAAGTGACAATCACTCGTCAATTGTGACACCGTTATCGACTCGATTACAGCAAGCAGTCGGGTGTCAAAGGCTTGCTGCTTACTGAGTGCACACAAGACTTATTAATGGCTTTTTTCGGTCTTGAGAAATCGCGGAAGAACGATATCGGTTTTGCGTCATTTGTCGCACCAGCGGCTCCGAAAATAATACGCCAAATGACAAACGATACGAAGTTTACTTCTAGCTACTGTTCCAATATTAGGTTGTTTGGCTTTTCTGTAACCATTAGTGTTAGGAAAATCCACTGGGAGTGAGTGAGCAGCTGTAATCAGCCCAAGAGAAGACTGAGCGTAATTAGTAGCTGAAAAAGAGAAAAAAAACGAACGACAGGAGGTCATAGGAAATGGAGGCATTTATTCAAGTGGCGGTGGCAAAGTCGCCGAAAGCGCAATCGAGTAACTAATCGGCGGAGGCGTCGTAACGTCGGCAGGAGGCTGGTTTGTTGGTTCATCATGAATCCCCCCCCCCCACACACACACAAGCAGACACTATAGGTAGGCAAGGCAGCCTGAAGCGCACTGCCTCCCCCATTCTCTTGGCTTCTCAAACCTGTGTGCCCGTCCATGTGCTTGGCTTTGCCGATTTTGCTGCTGCTCCTCCTTCTGCTGCTTCGTTAGCATTAGGAACAGACACGCACGCGCACACACACACACACACACACACACATAAAGAGAAAGATGTGTTGTTAGGTAGACTGGCAGGGCCACCTTTCCTCATTGCCACATTTGGCTCAGTTTACGGTTCCATAAAGAAGTTTTACGAACCCTCGCGCGTCTGTCTGCCTCATTCCTTCTCACCCCAGAGGTAGTGCTGTCTGTCTGTGCGTCTGTCCGACTTTTTACCCCGGCTAATTCGGCATGTTTTTGTGGTCATACATCACGCAGTCAGTCACTTATTAAGACTTCCACAGTATCTCACACTCCTTGACGAATCAATGTTCTTTTTTACGTCCCTATTTTGATGGAGCACTCGTTCCAGGGAACGGCTGGCATGCATTGCATAATACGCACTGTACACTCCAAGTACCAGAGAGATTCTTCTTCAGCGCATGACGTGGCGCCAGCAGTGGCAACAGAAGCCATCGGCACCTCAGGAAACCGAATACACTCTTCACACAGACACAATAGAGGCCGTCTCTTCTTCCCTAATTACACAAGTGCGTGCAAATGTCTCTTTCCATTAAGTTTCCTCGGAACTGTGCTCAATTAGCGACTGCCTGGTTAAGCCACACAATGGCCCTGGTGAAGTGTTTGCTCTGTGAGACAATGGGGCGACGACCCTCTTCTCTTTCTTTTTCTGGACAAGACCAGCCAAGAGCTCGTTGTAAAGCTGTTGAGGCGAACAAGACTTCAAGGGGGAGGTAATTAAGGTTGGTGCACACCAAGACAAAGAGAAACTTTCCTCCCATTGGTGGTGGCGGCGCATCTCTCGACGCCAATTAGACACCAGATAAGGCCAACAGAGGGCATCTACAGAGTGGCACAAAAAAACGTGTAGGCGGTTCTCCCCTCTCGCTCCCTTCGTTCTTAATTACACGCATGCGTGCTGCCGCTGCTGTCAGTGCTGCGGCGGCTGCGGCGGCTGCGGCGACTGCGGCCAGCACTGCGGCCAGCACTGCGGCGGGCGGCTGCTCCAGGCGGCGGCGGCGTCTCAGTCCCCGCTTCTTTGAACTCTCCCCTCTGCATTGGCCGTTGAACCTCTACTTGCCGCTTGCTGAGAGAGCGCGAATGTGAGAGGGAGAAGAAATGACTGGCAAAGAGGCTCATTAATGGGCCACGGGAAGGCGGGCTCACGTGTGAGTTAATGAATGCTGCTGGCGCCGCCGCCGACGCCGCCGCCTCCGCCGTCGTCGTCGTCGCCGCCGTCGCTGCCGCCACCGACGTCAGCCATCGCCACCGTCGCCGCCGCCACCGGCATCGCTCTCGCCCATTCGTAGAGAAGTTTCTCTTTAATTGTCGCCTTCCGCCTCTCCCTCATACCGTTGGATAAAAGAGAGATCTCATCTGTGCTTGATGGCTTGTAAATGCACGCCCTCTTGCTTCGAGACAAAAGAAATTATTGAGAGAAGAGGAAAGAGAGCCTAACCTTCGTCTCCCTCGCCCTCTCCACCCAATACATCGTCGTTTCCTGTTCACGCAGCACCCAGCATCAATCACAGAAACAGTCGCTGCAGTCAATACACGTGCAGTGCAGACTGTGCTGTGCGCTCCTACTTGCGGAGGAGAGGGCGACCTCAGCTGTGGCTTCGATGTTATGCATGCATAGCTCTGGCCTAACAAGCGCGAAGAGGAATGAAGTGTTGCTGGTGACTTCCAGTACAGTATCGTGCAAGAAGCTGTTCAAGAGGACGGCAACATTTCACTCCAGACCGAAACTTTTTTTGGCCACATAGCGCACACAGAGTTTCCGTTGGCCGCTTCCTCCTCCTGCTCCTCCATCTTCACCTCTCTTGACCCTGTCGCATAACTTAGCGATTCTTTCGGCTTCAACACCTCAAGACATTGCACCCTTGTTTTATTGCGACTTGGCATGTCCAGAGGAAAAGCTTGATCTCTCTTGGCCCTCCCCTTGTAGCTGAAAGAGATGAGCTCTGCTAAGCCGCTGCCAGCAAGATGGTGACCAAATGAATGACCGATCGAGCGACCGCGAAGGGGTTGTCGGTTGCATGCTCGCGGACAAAAGAGAGGAGGGGAGCCTGGCAGGACGCATTTGGTCATCATCACTCATCTGATTATGTTCCTGATCCTCGTCGTGCCCACGTGCACTGGCCAAGCAATCGATTGTCGTCCCTCTCCAAAACTTACCCACTGGGCGAGCACTGTCATTACTACAGCTTCCACTGGCCGTACAGCACGCACCAATTAAAACATTTGCGCCCAATGCCATCATGCTATATGATCGAGTGACGCCAGCCATCATCTCTCTTCCAGCACTTTGCTCACGGGGCATTATGTTTCTCTTGCCAGTGATGTTGTTAGTTTATCCTTCCTCTGCTCGCTCCCATATTCTTTCGGGCAGCCCATTGAGGGTAGCAGCAGTAGTAGTAGCTTCATGCTGTTGGCGTGCGTATACTGTACTAGTCTACTCGTAGTATGTATATGCAGTATGCGACAGCTCCCTTCATTTCCTCCCTCAGTCCCCTCATCTCGTTCCCTAGCTGCTTATTATTTAATTAAGGGGGATAGGACAGTGCTAAGTACGAGTACATGTGCATGTACAGTACATAGGGATGTGCTGTATATAGTACCCGTAAACTCTACGTGCCATATGTACCACACAAGTATGACTCTCCAAACGTGCATCTCATCTAATGATGCTTCTTATTTGTCGTAGGCAAGTAAGGATGATGTCACCAACCGAGAACCGTCTCGGCCAGCAGCAAAACAGCTCCGTCGAAGACGACGAAAGGAGCAACGGCGGCAGCGGCGGCGAAGACGTCAAGAAACGCACGCCGCCACTGCAGCCGGCGGCGGCTTCGTCAGCGGCTGTCGAAAAGGACAATAAAAAGTCTGGTGATGTCGAGAAGTTTGGCGGCAAGATCGTCTACAACCCAGACGGCTCAGCCTTTATCATCGAGGACGGCGATATCAGCGATGAAGACGTGCCGGTGCCCATCAGGTTGGAGGGCAGTATTGTCGACGAAGCCAAAAACTCTGGGGAAGAGGAGGAGAGCGGCGACAAGAAGGAAGCCAAGGCTCTGCCTCAAATCGCCAATGCATTCTATATCTCCAAGAGCACTGCATACTACCACGCCCTGTACGGGCAGGCATATGTGAAGATGCTGCAGGAGAAGAACCTGCCGGACACGCCTGTGGTCCACAGCTACAGGGTTTACTCGGCCAGAGACAAAACCGGGACCGGTGAGGAGAAGAGCAGTGAACAGCAGAAGCATCCACTAGTTGATTATGCTACAGTGCCAGTTAAGCCCATCCTCATGTGCTTCATTTGCAAGCTCTCCTTCGGCTGTGGGCAATCCTTCAACAGCCACTGTGCAGACGGACACAGTCTTGAATTAAATGAGGAGGAGAAAGATCTCTTGCACTCGAAGAACAGCTCGGCCATTATCCAGAATGTCGGCAAGGAGAAGGAGCCACTTGTATCTTTCTTAGAGCCGGTAATGTCCACAGGGAGACAAAAGCCATGTCCTCCATTTTCGCCTGGTGCCATAAACCATTTGCTCTCAGCCGCAGCAGCAGCGAGTCTTCCCAAAGTTCCTAACATTCCTCCGTCATCCTCTCCTTCGTCGGTCAGTGCAGAAGATCATCAGCAACAGCGCGTGTCCCCATTGTTGGCTTCCACGCCCCCTGCATTGGGCGTGGCCTCTGCCATCAACCCTCCACTTTCATCATCTTCTTCATCCAGAAGGAGTCCACTGGAGTCTTCAAGGAGTCCTGCAGTATCTCCTTCAGCGAATTCTCCATCACCTGTGACTCTTCCACCTCCAACCACCCTGTCTCAAGTACCAACCAATGCCAATATGTTACAGGGTACAACCATCGGAGCATGTCCAGAACATGTGAATGGACGGCCCACCGGAATAGAATGTAGCCAGTGTGATCTCATTCTGAATCAATCTCGTCTTGGAGGAATGGGATGGAACATGTCTAGAAATTCTTGCAAGACACTCAAGTGTCCCAAATGTAACTGGCATTATAAGTACCAAGAGACGCTAGAAATTCACATGAAGGAGAAACACCCAGAGAATGAGACAACTTGCATCTACTGCATCACTGGTCAGCAACACCCTCGCCTGGCAAGAGGAGAAACTTACACATGCGGATATAAGCCTTACAGATGCGAAGTCTGCAACTACTCCACTACTACTAAGGGCAATCTCTCCATACATATGCAGTCAGACAAACACTTGAACAACATGCAAGACCTTCAAAATGGTGGCCTTGTCCCTCCCTCATCTACTTCAGTGGAGCCACCCAAACTTCCTTCCTCACCGTCATCGAGCTCCAGGGCTCTTGGTGGCCTCTCTTCATCTTCTCCACTGCCCAGTCCAAGCAAGCAGAAGGCCTCATTCCGCTGCGACTTCTGTAATTACGAGACCAATGTCGCGCGCAATCTTCGCATACACAATACCAGTGAGAAGCATACGCACAACATGATGGCGTTGCAGCAACAGAGCGCAAAGAATATGCTCTCAGCTTTTCCTCGCATGCCACCGCCAGGACTCGACCCAAAGAACTTGCTGAGTGGCCTGTTTGGACTACAGCAGCAGCAGCCTCCTACCTCCAACCCTTCAGAGCAGGCGGCCATGGCGGATCTGGCCTATAACCAAGCAGTACTGGCCCAAATTATGAGCGGAGGTCAATTTCCTGGTGGACCACCACCACCACTTTCACTGCTGCCTCCATCTTCGTCGGCCGGACAAACAGATTTGGCGTCAATCTTTGCTGGTGCCGCCGCTGCGGCTGCGGCCGCCGCCAATGCTGCTGCTGGCTCTGCAGATGATGCGCAGAACAATGAGTCTCCGCCAGAGCCAACCGATCCAAATCCAAAGCATCTCTTCAGTTGCTGCGTCTGCCGTGACTTTGGCTGTGACACCCTGGATGAGCTCTCCCAGCACTTGTCACAAGATCGGTCGCGCACGCGGGAGAACGAAGTGTCCATATTTATCGGTGGCAACTTCCTCTGCCAACTGTGCAACTATAAGACAAATCTTAAAGCCAACTTTCAACTGCACTGCAAAACAGACAAACATCTTCAGCGACTGAGCCATGTTAACCACATCAAGGAGGGAGGACCCTCTAATGAATGGAAACTTCGCTTCTTGACTAGCCTCAACCCTGTGGAGCTCCGTTGCAATGCTTGTGATTTTGTCACCAACAGTCCCCACAAGATGCAGGTTCACTTTGGCAACCAGCAACATCAAGTTTCTGCCCTGCTGTTTTCGCACCTTAAGAGAATGTCAGAGCAGTGCAACAGCGACCGCCTTTCTTACCGCTGCTCCTTGTGCCAGTTTTCGGCACCTGGCAAGCACCTCCTGATGGTTCACGTTCGTAGCATGAAGCACCTTCAGATGGAGCAAATGCATCAACTGAAGAAGAGGGCAGAGGGAAACATACAGCAGACGGAGATCGGAGACATCTTTCAGGTCACTGAGGAGACCCCAGCTACTGGTAAGATCTCTTCCCTTGCCCTCAAAGTGTCATAGTGTAATTTTTTTTTTCTTTAACTTCTAGACGACGAGTCGAAGAGCTCATTATCCATTACGTGCCCGCTGTGTCAGGAGGAGTTCGATTCTCAGGACAAGATGGAATCTCATGCGATGTCGGTGCACTCTGTCAACGCAGAAGGCCTAACTCGACTGCAAAGTCTTATTAGTGAATCTCACTGGCTGAACAAGCAGCAGCAGAAGCAGTCGAAAGAAGAAAAGGCCTCTTCCCCAACATCTGCACAGCAGTCACAAGGTAGGCATGCCTACTCCTGTAGTACACATCTCTCTGCTGCAGATTTGCTTGTCCCTATACTTTCTTGTCTACATATGTACGCATACAGTATACCTACCTTTTGTGCCTCAGCTTAGCATGTTATGTGGCTCTGAGCATATGCGTGGGTTAGGAAGCAAGGTTGTACAGTGGATTCACGATGCAGAACGATGCAATATCATAGCGCATAATCTCTTCATTTGTCGCTGAGCGAATTGCTGTTTGTGTACTATTTTCGACTGATTGTGAGGATAATTCTCGATGTAAAGGAAAATTTTTCCCTCTTGTTACATCGACTACACGCACTGCATGTTGGAAGACACTGTACCATCCAATGGCGTTTTGTCGGAACTTTTATAGAGATATTACGATACTCGATACAAGAAACGTCAAGTTGAATTTCAACGGCAGACTGCAGAAGGAAAAACTCTCATTGTTGTGGGATCGCGGTTGTGTAAACCGAGTAGATAGTTTAGACTCGAAATCGAGGACATCACTAGTTCCCAGCTTATTACAATTTGGATGTATGCACTTGAATTCTTCACACTCGTCTTGTCATACACGGTCTTTACAGATGATGCTCACGTACACTTGTTATGAACAGTATACGGAATGTGTGTTCGCGCATACGACTACGCTGTTGTACCAGTTCATGTACAGCATACGAGAACGCAGGATATGTACAGCATATCCACCACGTGCTCGTTAAACCCATTTTTATCATTGTCATGGAAACCAAGATAAATTTCTAATTCTCGGCTTCTTCATCTTTCAGGTGAGCAGCAGCAACAGCTGGCGGAAGAGACTAAAGTAAGACCGGCGGCCAAGGCCGAGTTCAACTACTCGATGGAGAAGTACCTCGACCCCAACAGGCCCTTCAAGTGCGATGTCTGCAGGGAGTCCTTTACGCAAAAGAACATCCTCCTCGTCCATTACAACTCCGTTAGTCACTTGCATCGACTGAAGAAAACGATGCAGGAGCAGCAGCAGCAGCAGCAAAGCAATCATACAGAAGGAGCGACGAATGGCGGCGGGAGTGGCGGCGAAGAGCAGCACCAGCAGCAAGAGAAAACGCCAACCAAAGGCTCGGCGCTAGAGGCTCTGGTGGGCAGCATGCGCGGAGATCGGAATCGCGAGGACGAAGAGAACAAGGCCTTCAAGTGCAACATCTGCAAGGTGGCCTACAGTCAGGGGTCGACCCTCGACATCCACATAAGATCGGTTTTGCACCAAACTAAGGCTTCTAAGCTGCAAGAACTTATTCTCACTGGGCAAATTGACTTGAGCAAGCCGCTAATCGAGCAGCCCGATGCGCAACAGCTTCAGGAGCAGCACAAGAAGATGTTAGGGGACATGCTGAGTCCCAAGAGCATGACCTCAACGGGCAGCACCAACTCACAATCCTCACCAAACGTGCGCAACAACCAGTCTTCGTCGCCAAACAGACCGAGTTCTCCCCAGTCCAGTCCGCTGGCAAGTTTACTGGGAGCAGCTAATAACGACGGCGCATCGTCCTCTTCTCCAGAAGAGCAATCTCCGAGCACACTTGCGATGTCCAACTTAGCCAAAACCTTTCCCTTTTTGGCAAACTTGTCTCCCACTGCTGCAGCAACAGATGCTCAGTCTCAGGGTGATGACGAAAAGGTAGAGCCCTCGCCAGTCCTCAAAAACCTCCTGCAAAATTATGGACTGGAGGTCGTTAAGCAGTTCAACGACCTCCACCGCAAGAAAAGCGGAGAGGCCGGCGAGGACGAAGGTACAGAGGACAAAAAGGCAGAGGATCTGCAGCCTCAGGCAAATTTGGCAGCTGTACAAGAGGCTTTGCACAAGGCCATGCTGCAGGCACAGCTCCAACAGATGAATCCAATGCTGATGCAAATGAGCCAGTTGCAGAGTCTAAACCCGCTGATGGCTATGAACCTTCACCCTCCGCTAATTCCACCGGCCTTGCTCAAGAATGCAGGAGTCGGCGCGGATATGCCTGCAGCTTTGTTGGCACAAATACAGCAGCAAAAGCAGCAACAACAACAGCCTCCACCGCTGGGCCTTCTCGATCCTAAACTCTTGGCATTCATGGCTGCAGGGAGGCAGGACCAAGGAGATCCAAAGGTAGGAAGACAGCCTGATCCGAAGATGCCGTTCAAAGGTGCCACACCTTTGCCGTTTGGACAAGTCTCACCTATGCCTGATCCCAAAGCTCTGCTTATGCAGCAGCAACCCATCCCAAATGTGGAGCAAGGCAAACGTGCCAGAACCAGAATTACTGACGAACAGCTTAAAATTCTCCGCTCCAATTTCGACATTAATAATTCACCTTCTGAAGAGCAATTAAATCGAATGGCTGCGCAAACTGGCCTTCCTTTGAAAGTTATCAAGCACTGGTTTCGAAACACCCTGTTTAAAGAGAGGCAGAAGAACAAAGATTCTCCCTACAACTTCAATAATCCTCCTTCTACAAAACTGAATTTGGAGGAGTATGAAAAGACAGGTGAGCCGAAAGTGACACCGCTGAAACCCGAAGATCAGGCAGAATACGTGCAAGAATCTCTTAAAAAGGACGAGAAGGCTTCCTCTACCTCTTCCTCAGAACAGCAGCTTAAGTCAGAGCCAGTCAAGAGTGAAGCGGAAGAGCAGAATGCAAGCCCTACTAACAAAGTTCCTAAACTGAATGAAAGTTCCTCCGAAAGCAGCCTTACTTTATCTCGCTTACTCTCCTCCCAGCTAGGTCAGCTCCCACACCCTGGGAGTCTCTTGCCCAACTTTCCAGCCTTTCCTAATGTCACCCCGCCGACAGCACCTCTGCCTCCCACTTCTCACCCAATGCCCGACTACTTGAACACACTTGCCAATCGCATGCCTGGAGAGCAGCAGCCTCCTCGTGCAAATAGCCCACAAAGTGTTTCGTCTGGTAAAAGGGCAAATCGCACGCGTTTCACCGATTACCAGATTAAGGTATTACAGGAGTTCTTCGAAAATAATGCCTATCCAAAAGATGATGATCTAGAGTATCTGTCGAAGCTGTTGTCCCTCAGCCCCAGGGTGATCGTGGTTTGGTTTCAAAATGCCCGCCAGAAGGCTCGCAAGATCTATGAAAACCAGCCACCTGCTTCAACTGACGCGGCAGGATCGTCTCAGTCCGATGAAGAAGGAGGAAGGTTTACTCGTACCCCTGGTTGCAACTACCAGTGCAAGAAGTGCCTCCTCGTGTTCCAGCGATACTATGAGTTGATCCGCCACCAGAAGCAGCACTGCTATAAAGAAGAAGATGCCAAAAGGTCTGCACAGGCACAAAAAGCCGCCGCTCAAGCTGCAGCGCAATTCGCAGGTAACACTCAATTGCCGGCACCAGCATCTGAAGACAGCAACTCCAGCGTCAATGAGCGCAGCGTCACTTCACCAGCAGTCGGCCTGCCGAATGCCCCTGAAGAACAAAGACAACAGGAGCTGTCCGAAATGTCGAAAGATGCTGTCAACAGGCTCTTTGGTGGCACCAGCCAGTTCCTGAATTGCCCACCTTTTGGGCTATTGCAGCAACAAGCCATGCAGCAACAGCAGCAGCAGCAACCCAAAAATAACCATGATGATTCTGATGAAATGGATTCTGAAAGCTTGGCTAGCTCTCCTTCTTCCAAGCGGAAGCTCTCCGAGGATGGAGATGCCGACGAGGATGGGCACAGAGACAAAAGGCTCCGGACGACCATCTTGCCGGCTCAGTTAGACATCCTGTACCAAAAGTACCAACAGGAGAGCAACCCGAGCCGCAAGCAACTGGAACAAATTGCCAGTGAGGTGGGTCTTCGCAAACGAGTGGTTCAAGTGTGGTTCCAGAACGCCAGGGCTCGAGAGCGCAAGGGCCATTACATCAAGCCTTCCGGGAGTCAACAGTCGCAACCCGGACTCAAACGATCGGGTGAGTCTGATGAAGATCAGGATCGACCGGGGCCACCTGAGTCGCCATTCACAGTGTCGGACCATATTGCATCCTTGATTCCAAACTCAACATCAGCTTTTAATCTGCAGAACTCCATGCGCAAATACTACGAAGACACCATGAAGAGGTTCATGAATGACATCCAGGATAAGAGCTCCCTGGCCCCAACGGCATCTGCAGCTCAGGACCAGCTGCCCCCCACATCATCAGCCATCGACCTTAGCTCCAGCATGGACGAGAATTTCGAAAGTCAAGACGACGTCGACACCAAGAACATAGAGACTGACAGTGTCAATGGCGGAGGCAATGGGGGAGGTGCTGGCGGTGGCAATAAGCGCTTTCGCACCCAGATGTCTGGGGTGCAAGTCAAGATGATGAAGGGCATATTCGAGGTCTACAAGACACCCACCATGACCGAGTGCTCGTCACTGGGCCAGGACATTGGCCTCCAAAAGCGAGTGGTGCAAGTCTGGTTCCAGAATGCCAGAGCAAAGGAAAAGCGAGCCAAGCTACAGCTCCAGCAAGCCACGGGGCAAGAGCCTGAAGGATCCTCTCCCCCAGAAGAGTGTCAAATATGCAACTTCAAGTATAGCCACAAGTATGCTATACAAGACCACATCTTCACGAAGCAACACCTGGACAACCTCCGTTCTGCCATCGAGTCGGGACGGTATGACCCGGAGTCACCGGGTCACGCGCTGTCTCAGACTGCCGCTGCCATTCAAGGAGGGCAGGGCAGCAACGACGCTCAGGCTACGAATTCATCGCTGCAAATGCTGCAAATGGCCACCACGCAAGTCAACAATCGAGAACTTCTAGATACCGTGTCTTCCCATCAGAATCCTAGAATGCTAATGCAAGTGTAAATCTGAACATCGTCATGCGTCTGAGTACTACTGTCTGTACAGATTCTGCCCTAAGAACACACATTTTTTACTACCACACATGCTCGTAATCTGATATACTGTAGTCATAGCAAAAAAAAAAATGTTTCCTCCCCATCCTCTCTTTGTCATCTCTCTTGGTTGAGAAATCCTGAGTGTTAGATGTGATCCCCACTTCCTTACTGACGGCGAATGTAAAGTTCCTCTTGCTGCAGATACGGCTAGCTGACCCATAAATTCGAAAAGTATCCTCTCTCAGAGACAAAAATAACAGCCGGCGTATCCTGTGTGATATGTACAAGTAGATTTGGCGACAGTGTAGTAAATTTTATATGCTGTGATTTGTTATTATTCCAATAAAACAGTTCGTTTGACCTGACTGTTCCTGGTGCTTCATTTCAAACTCGCTGCGCGTGGGTGACGTGGAAGTCGGTGAAATTCGTGTGCTCGTGCCACGGTGCAGTTAGTAACTTAGGTACGCGCAGCCGACGCGCAGTTCGCGGAGGAATGGATGGATCTCCTCCCATTCCCTCTTTTCGCTCCTATGCTGCACTGTGCCTTCGGTATTGCGGTGCAGAGTACGTGCGACGCTTGTTCAGACTTCGTATGTAGGCTTGGTACGCGCTCGTACCCTGCACGTCGAGAAAAAAGCGTCGTGAAAGCCTCGTTTTCAATTATATGAAAGTTTGAGACGGAAGCCTTTCAAAAGAATTAATCCCATGCCCGAAATATGACAAAGAACTCTAGACATTTGTGCAGTCTAGATATTGGATGTCTGAACTGTGGAGCTCGTGGAGGAAGAAGGTAAGCATATTGGTGTTTTTGTGCATTAACTTTTTAACTGCACCTCTTCTTGTACATACGCGTGTGTGGGTGCGTGCGTGCGTGCGTGCGTGTCAGCGAGCGAGCGAGCGAGCGCGTGTCCTCTCCAGAAAAGGCTTCAACGCGCGCTCGAGTAATGAGAAAGTTGCAGTTACCCGTACAAAAGGGACGTCTCTTTCTCCTTTTCTCGGCTGTTGTTGACCCAGATGTATTAGCAAAAAATGTGATTTACCTTTTTTTCCGTCCCTCTTTTTCCGCTACAGGAGAACGAGTCGGAAAAATGGACATAATTATCCCTCGCCTTACGTTTTCTCCGCCTTTCATACTCGGAGAAAAGAGACTTTCGCAAAAAAAAAAAAAAACCAAAAAAACAAGCCACGATCGCGCGTGTGTGTGTTTGGCCTGACATGATGCTTTAGGGGACAGGGATTAATGAAGATCTCTCATTTTCTCCTCCTTCCTCCTGCCGGCGCAGTGACTCCCGGAGCCGGGCCGGTGGACCCGGCGTGGGCCGCACACACCCCGGGTGCGCGTCTTGGCTGGCCGGGTTCCCGGCGCAGCCGTGGCATCCGCTCTGAGTCCCGGTATCCTTGACAGGGAGATCGGGTGGAAAGGTTATGGTCATGATAGCACTTTGTCACCGCTTTCAGTGCTGTTTTCCTTGCACGCAAGCACGACAATTGTTTCAACGAGCTCTACTGCACCTCGCGTTGGCGATGAGATGAAAAAGCTTTGAACGCGTTTTTCTTTCCTCGCAACATCTGTTTAGCCGCCCTAAAGTTGTATCTAAAGCAGGATGCGATTAAATGCACCATCAGAGAAAGAAAAAAAAGTTAGCAAATATTCCGCTCTACAAGCGTTGAAATAGACGGTGCAAACACAAAAGAACAAATTTGAAACAGCATATCAAACATTAATACGAGGGCAATAGTCCTTCAATCGGGGGTAACAAGTGTTCGTCCCTTCCTTCGTCGCGATGCTTCTGACAGACAATCAATTTTTTTTCTCCTCCATTAGGCGGCGAAATGCCGAAACAGATATTTGCGAAGGAGAAACATGTCATCAAAAGGCCAGAGAGTAAAAGAAGTAAAAGAAGATCCTCCTCCTCGTCAGAAGAGATCGTTTTTGCTCGTCTGCAGAACAAAAGCAGCAGCAAGAGAAAGAAATTGGAAACCCCTGCAAGAAGCAGAAAAGAGGACCCCAAGTCAGGAGGCCGAGCAAGCGAACGAGCGAACGAGCGAACGAACGAGCGAGCGAGCGAGCGAGCGAGCGAACGAACGAACGAACGAACGAACGAACGAACGAACGAACGAACGAACGAACGAACGAACGGACTGTGGGTGAAAAGGTGTTTCGGTTTTTTCTCTGGCCAAAGCAGCTCTCCTTTTTCCTTTTTCCTGCAAACTCACGTCTGCGACAAAGACGGCGGACCAGACGAGCTGGGAGGGAACGAAGAAAGAAAGAAAGAAAGAAGGAAAGAAAGAAAGAAAGAAAGAGAGAAAAGACGGTGGCAGAGGCGGCTCGATCGAAATCTGTTCCAGAGCCAAAAACTAGACAACAGACAGCAGCAGCAGCAACAACAGCAGCAGCAACAACAGCAGCAACGAATTCGGCAAGCAAATCTATTAATACTCTTCATGCTGCTGCTGCTGCTGCTGCTGCTGCTGCTGCTGCGTTTGTCCCCTCGCTCCCTGGTCTCTAAATCCATTGGAGGCCACCAGAGTAGCTGTATAGAGGCTCAGTGTATCATTTGGGAGAGAGACATTTCCTCTGGCGATGAATCAAATCTGTGATTGGAATGAGCGAGCCCTTGCATCGCTTAGCTCAAATGAAAGACTCCAAGAGAGAATGACGAGAACATGACACTTGATCTTTTAGATTAGAAAAAGGTCTCTCATTCCCTCTCTCTTTTTCTTCTTAGTGTGACTTCCTCCTCCGTGCAAAGCTGGCTTAGAGTTTGATCGATATTGAGGGAAAGGCTTCACAAAAAGTGACTCGTAAATATTGGAAACCATTTCCAAGGCTTAATTGTTTCTCTCGGAAATGGCTTGCCTTCCGTGCACACACACACACACACACACACACACACAGAAAGGAGGGAAGAAACTGCCTTCCACCGATCTTTCTGCCAAAGTTTGCGTGCGAATTTGAATGAAATGCTGCTCTCCTCGCGCTTCGCCGAATCCGTGGAGCAACATGGCAGATACACAGTGGACACACACACGACAAACAAGTTTCGTGTTACTCAGTAGAAATTCATTAATCCCATCATCAGAAGAGTTGTGGATTTTCCGCTCGACAACATGGACTTTGGGACTGCGGTTTGGCTGTCGCTTGATGCTGCTATTGCCGGGGAGGTAAAAATAGACATGGGTATTTCTCCTCCTGGGGATATGGTGATTGTAGTGACGACAATCACGGGGACTGCGTGCGAGTGTGCCTCTTTTTTGTGCACGGACTCGCATCTATTCGCTTGCACTGGCACATTATTGTCCTTACGCCAAAAAAAAGGGTACAGATACGTACGTGTCATCATCATTCCCGAATATGATGTAATTTTTCACAGCAGATGTTTGCATGTGTTTCCTCGCGCCTAAAGAGACATGTTTCGCGCGAAGTAACCTTCATGGTGTTGTTTGGAAAATTGGCCCACTCATTCGCACATGTGTGTGATGACAATTATCGTGGTCCGTCATGTCAAAAAGCCTTCCTACACACGTAGGTAGGTGGGTGTGGGTCCGGAGGTGCGAGCTAGCACTGGTGTAAAGTTTTCCATCACTTTACAGCGCGGCAAAGGCGGCTGGCCCAGCTTTGATCTGCCACTGTGCGAAGCAGCAAAGGAGATGAAGGTTTTCACACAGAGTGATAATGACTAATACTCCCTCTCCTCTTTCCTAGCCATGTTTATTCAGCGTTATCGGCCCTTTTGTTGTGTGCAACTTTGCCTGCTGCTGCCTTCTGGCCGCCGCAGCCACTGTGAGGACAATGCCGATCATAATGATTGTCACAGAAACCGCCAATCTCCAGACCGACCGACAGAGGCTTGGCTGCTTCCGTTCCAGGGGGAATTAACGCGGCGGCGGCGGCGGCGGCGGCGATGTGAATTCTGAGAGACCAATCACACTATGAATGTTATTAAGCGACTGCTCCATGTTCACTGCCGTCCACTGTGGCGTCTTTTTCGTGTGTGCCAGAAGAATCCTCCCCTGGAATCAGCACAACATGCACAGTGCAAAGAAGAGAGTGAACATGTTGGTGCAGCCACCAAATTGGACGTCCACGCGGTGTCAGCAGACAGTGCATTCTTCCACCCTGAATCACATCAAACAGCCATGACGATATCAAGACCTCACGGGCAGGTGGCGCGAGCAACTCTAAGTACATTGGCCAAGCTTCTAAACATGTCCTGTATTACAGAACTGTTGGCTCCCTCTCATCAAACCGAGACCACAGTGTGAGTGAACGCACATTTGGGGAGGAGGGGGGAAAACTTCGTAATAGGCAAATTCTTTTTCCGCTGAATTTGTGTAGCTCCGATTCCGAAAAAAAAAAAGTGTCGCGTGCATGAAAACATTCTGGCCGCGTCGATCCGCCGGAATGGTTTTCGTTCCTTGGTCCGCACAACATCAATCACAAGCTCACGAAAAACTTTCGAAACACGTTATGCACCAAAGTTGTTCTCCGTCAAACACTCCCCCCCCCTCCTCCTCCTCCCTCCCCCCCCCTTTTGAACGGCCCATTTCGCCCTTAAAATCCGATCCACGATGACATTTCTTCTCACTCCGGTGCAATGGGACGTAGGCAAACGCCCAGCACCAAGTTGAGCACAATGGCCTGTTTTAGAGAGGCGAAGGACAAAGCAAAGCAATCGCCGAGACTTCGCGCTGCTACCTGATTTGGACAATTAAGGCTGTGGAGCTCAGTGCCATCGACTCCAACATCTCCTCAATGCCACAGGTGTTGGCGAATCCTCCACCCAGCAGCTCCGTCAAAAAAAAAGAGGCGCCTTTTGACGTAGAAGACCATTGCCGCGACTATAATTATACACATCACACCCCAGGGCAAGCATGGCATCAGCATTTCAGTGTCTTGGATGTTCCAGCCTGAATACATAGAGGCTCTGGGTCCTCTTACGTTTGCTGCTTCTTCACAGATCCCCAAAAAGTAGCAAAGGGAGAGAGAAATATTTGAGAAGAAGAGGGGGCTGGCTCACAAAAAAGCTAGCTAACTCCTTGATTTATGTTTGACCAGGCTGCGATCTGAATGGAAGCAAAACACAAAGCCCCCAACTTTATGTAGCATTTAACGTCAGGTTTGGGGAGAAGCGTTTTTACATCTGAAATGGGGACAAATTCGTCTTTCACGCTAGGGCAGAAAAGAAACGATACGACCACGGTCACAGCATGAGGGCACTACATACAGTACTTTATCTTACTACCGGGGAATATCTTAAGGCGTCGCTCTGGCAGTGATCGCTCAAGCTAAGGAATAGGTGTTTCTGCTAAGATATTTTCTCCAGATTACATCCCAACGCGACTACTCATTAATTCTGAAATATGCGCAGTGCTTCTGTGTAAAGTGTGGTTGACATGAGCTCTTTTAAGGCAGACCCGGGAATAGTTAGAAGAGTGATGCTTTTTTCCCTCTTTTTGTAACAAGGTTTGACCGGGAGAATTATTTGAGGTCAGAGGTTTCTTTGTTGGCATCAGGGTTCTCACACTCGAACTGGCAATCAGGCTGGCAAGCTCGTCTTTGTGTGTGGGAAGCTTTCAAAAAGTGTCTCTCTCTCTCTCTTTCTTTCTTTCTTTCTTTCTTTCAGCTTACAGGACTCACATGCAGTCGCACCACCTAACGACACAATGTACACACACAGCTGCATTTCTCATTAGAGTTGTGTGATTCGCAGAGTCGATATTGTGCTCATTGATTCATCGATCTTCAAAGGCAAGTTGCACGTAAGTGAGAGAACTTGGAATGATCCAGGCGTCTCGCTTCACTGCATTAATCAATTCACTACTTTTTAGTTCACATGCTGTAGGTGCGCAGGTTGGCACACAAAAGTGAGGCGCGCTGAAACATTTGACGACATGCTTCAAACGCGTGCACGCGTCACTTGCCTAAAAGAAAAAAAAAACCGATCAGCGAGCAGCTGACTCGGAACCCCCCTAAATTCTAAACATAGCACAGCACTATTTGATAATGCACGGATAGCCCAGGCAGCCGGGGAAGACGAGGAACGCGTACATGGAGCCCGTGAGTGGTGATCCATGCAAGAGCCATCACTCTTTGATGAAAAACGGTCTCTCTCAGATCTTGGGACGACTATTGAAGAATCAATAATTAATTCAGTGGAGATCCAGGAAGCCTGATTAATAGCTTCTTAGATTGAGTCGGGCTGCTCGCATGGTCAATGGCATTTCATCTAATCCTGATTGATGTCTTGACAATGTGAGTTGACAAAGCAATTAAAGTCCAATATACTCGATCGCTTCAAAGCATTTGGAAAATGGTCTTTTTGCATTACTCGAATGCCCTGCCCGGATTGGCCCAGGCCGAGGGGGACGCAAAAAAACACCGAGGAATTCAATGGCAGTGATCTCTGCATTCATTTGGATTTGCTTTGCTCTCTCACGGGGAATTGGACGAGTAAGGGGATTAAAAAGGGGAAAGAGTGTGCATGCACATTTTCCAGGCAGACCCAAATGGCCCCCTGACCGACCGAGCCGAGGACCGACCGGACAGACCCACCCGGACACAAAAACTCCGGGAGTGGAACCACTCAGGCGACATTAATTAATGTCCATTCACTCTTCCCTTTCTCCGGATCGATCCCTGGGAACCTGACCCCCGTGGGGACAAAATGTTTTTACGCAAATTGATTCGATTCGCGCCATTTTACAAACATCCGTCCGGACCAAGTCTCCAGCCAGGTACCCACATTGCTGTTTTTCCTCACTTCATCCGCCACCCCTCGAATTCCCTTCATTGTCACCCACAGCCCCCATCCATCGTGAGCCTCCCTAACATTAAGCAGAGGGGGGGGGGGATGTGGTCAAAAACAGACCGTTTTTCGGCCAGATCAATCGGGGCAAAAGCTGGGTCGTCCACAACTGGTGAGTTCATCCGGTACGTGCAGGACGCCATAAAGTCTGTCGTCCGGGACGGGCACATGTGCGGCGGGCCTCCCAACCTGAAGTCCTCCTTGGGACACGCGAACTAATCTGCAGCAGCACGCGAAAGGGTTTTTTTTCATGTATATACAGTACAGTGGAAGTCACATATTCGACAGAATAGCTCAAGTCATGGTACATACGGTTTTTGGCCAGACGCATGCGTGTACTCCGGTTTCGACGACGTTTTATAGTCCACCGCTGAGCGGCGGGTCAGTTGTGAATAAAAGACCATGCGGTGAGGATGGGGTACGTAAGGGGTTTGTAAAAGTCCTTCCGCAGGAGCACAAAAAAAAGGTTGGGAACCCCTGATGAACAGGTACGTTGTTGCTACAAGTGCGTGTCTGGAGCAGTGCTTTAGATCTCGGACAGAATTGCGATTGCGTCGATACAATAATTGCATGTTCCATTTCATATCTGAGACTCTCCCGCCAGAGCAGACTCAGACAGACATTTCTCGTCTAATGAAGTAATCACAGCAGCTCGATCAAAGCGGAAGCCGTTGTCAAAAAGCTGACTGGAGCTGGATTCAAATGAGGCCCTTGTCAACCTTTGCGCTCGTTAAGGCGTTGTGTGTTTACTTGGCCGCGGCCGTCGGTACGCCTTTAGGACTTGGGGGGGGGCTCTGGGCGATACCGCTGCCTTCCACCTACTGTGCTTGTACTACTACTGCTGCCTGGTGCCGAACCACCACGATATACGTCTTTAGCATGCATTCTTTCAACTCATGCCGCACGCACGCTCGTATAATACCAGCCAGGTCGGTCGGCCCCGGTGGATGAGTGAGTGCGTTTTTGTCTCTTATGATCAGATAAGACCTGTCTCGCTGATTCGTTTAGAGAACAATAAGTCAGTTCGTACGTGGGCGTCTTCTACTTCTTGGCTTGCTTTGCTGCTGCCCTTCTGATCTGACTTGTCTCTGAGATTACTTGTTTGAGCTTTAGGGAGCGACGACCGCTCACTCTTCCCATTCCAATGGGCAGGTTTACCTTTGGGCGTGTGAGACCACGACCAAGAAGGAAGAGGCAGGTGTGTGCGTGCGTGCGCCAGTGTGTGACTGCGTGCGCGTAGGTGTTGCACCCCTCATGCAACCAACCAACCCACTGCCTCAGTATCATTATTATCTCAACGATGAGGATTGCAAAAGTACAATGGCGGAGAAATGGGGAGAGAGTAAAAAGAAAACGAAGCTTTACGACAATTTGTGAACGAGAACTTCGAGAGCAGGAGGGAGAAAAACACGTGGCACCGAATAGAAAAAACGGCAAAGGCAAAATTCTCCTTTTGAACTCCAAGTTTGTGTTCTGGGAGTTGTCCTTCATTTTTCTCTGCTATGTCTTCAGGCCATATTTCGGATAATCCTGTCAATGGGGCGATTTGTTCTCTCCTTCATGCCACAATGAGCAACGTGAGGCCGTTATTACTGTTCGCAAATAGTACATGAGAGGCGGCTACGCAAAATTTCCAGGTTGATTGGACAATTAATAATTTCTTTCTCTAGCACCGCACTTTTCCGCCCCACTGGCACTTAATTTTCGGCGGCGATTAATTATCAGCTATCGATCGTCTGTCACGTACAAAAATCCTCAAAGCAGAAGAAGATAAGACCAAGCAGCGCCAGCGCGTACCTGTACAGCGCTGCAACATTGAAATGAGCCAGACGCAATCAGAATAATTGCGGAGCTTAGAGGCACTCCAATCAAACTAAATAGTTTCATTTCGTCAAGTCCAGTGATACCGCTGCCAAGGGCCGAAAATTGAGTTGTCACATTCTCTTACAGTCGAAACTTCGACGAACATTAGTGCAGTATTCGTGGGGGGATCAGAAATTGGTGCGAAATGTACTTGTTTGCGGTCGGGAAGGTGGGGGTGGGGGCGAGACAAAAGTCGCCATTTAAAGAGGCCATTAGGGTAGCGTAGAGAGTGTTCGACCACAGAGCTCAGTATGCGTGCATGCTACTGCTGCTCTTTTGTTGCCTTATTGAGACATTTGTCGTCGCCGCTGCTGACAAATCGCGAGCAAACAAATGTTAAGTGCCCGACATGAGCTGAATAATCGACCCTTCAGGGGCTGGCTGGCGTGGCAAATATATATGTAGTGGTATATAAATACATATGCTATACTGTGTTCCATAGCTGGCAGTCAACCCGGCAAAAAGGGGGGGTGGGAGGGCTTTGAGCTGCAAAGGAAGGCTCACTTCCTGCCAAGTGCTTGCTCCCTGATGTTTATTCGTCCGTGTCGTGCTCCAGAGTTAAATGGGGCCACTGCACACGACTTAAAGTACTGATTCTTCTTTAGGATTGTGTAACTTAATGTTAACATTGGCGTGTCGGCGTTCAAATGCATCAAATCGCGTAAAAAAGGAGAGAAACGACACATGCAAATACAAATTATTTTTGCGCGAACACGTGCGAGGCAGCCTTTGCAGCACGCAGGAGCGTAATAGTACATGACACGTAATCTCATGAAGACTGCGGCTCAGTTAATTGAGACAGTAGTGACACACACACACGCTGCACTGCAGAGAGAGAGAGATGGAGCGAGAGTTGCAGTGTGCCTGTTTCCCCAACTGTGTGACAATATAAATTACACTTAATTACCGGGACAGACGAGTCAAAGCTGCTGTGCATGGGTGGAACCCTTTCCTTTGTGTTCACTGCGTACGTGTTGCAGCTTCCTACGTAAAGTTTAATACCTATGTGACACCGACACATGCTAGTTCTTTATACATCCATCCTTTTGTAGCGTGGAGCACACAACGATGTAGTTTGCAAACTGGGCTCGTATTAATTTCGGTAGAACGTAGCATTCTGCATCTCTGCAGCCAAAAAATGCTGCTTGATCTGATAAGTGGCGCAAGACCAAGCGCTGCACTCGTGCACGAATTGTCCTAATAGGTCGCGTCAGATCCTACACGTCTTTGTATTTACGTACTTGTCTAGCGCAGGTAGAGCAGGTAGCAGAGCCACAGCAACTGACAACGTACGTACGTGACACTGCACATACAACATTATGTGATGTAACTATAAATTTTTTGCTCGTTGGAGAGAAAAGAGATTGACTATTAGGTCTAGGCAAATACTCGAGAAGGTAGCTTGAAAGCCGAGAGTGACTTCCATGCATTATTAAGAGGGAACATTGTACAGTTTCGAACCGCCAGTGCAAACAGGGAGTACAAGATCATGCATACGTACGTACGGTATCATCTGTATGTACAGACTATGCAAGGGAGAGCATGCAATTTCTGTGGTCTTGCCTCATTTGCCGCCAAGAATGCTACCCCCTGAACCAATTTGAAGGGTTAAGCAGGTAGCCTGATGGGCATCGCGGCTGCAGGCACAGCAGTGGAATGGTTTTGCCAGGAGCTTCTCCTCCCTATAGGACCCGACTGGTCCCAATCTCCACAACGTCGCCGAGTCCTTGAAAATGCTCGCCCCGTCCTCTAATTGTGTGTTCCGTGTACTACATATGTGGTCCCGAGAGGAAAGAAGAAGACGAAGAAGCGAAGGAAAAAACAGTAGAGGAAAGTACCGTAAACACATAAAGCCATCGTGATATACAATAGAGGGGCCCCTTTCATGTCCATGGAGGCATTAACATTATTTTTCGGTGGCTCCCATTATGTGCGATATGGCTGTATATTAACGTTCGTTCGTTCGTTCGTTGGTTTACGTGTTCCCACTAACATGATTAGCCCTGCCTTTCTCTCTCCCTTGCCTCTTCTCCTTTGATGTCTGTACAATTTGATAAATGAACGGAGAAAACACTAAATGGAAGTAAACATACATTAGGAGAAGACGTAGCGAGATTAGGTGTGCGTCTGCGCCGCGCGAGATGTGGCACTGGGTGACGCGGACGTCGGCACACACCGCGAGTGGTGTTCCTGCTGGTGAGCCCTCCCTCCCTCCCTCCCTCCCTCCCTCCCTCCCTCCCTCCCTCCCTCCCCCTGTGCGCACGCATGATCCCCGGCCAGAGAAAGGGTGAATAGATGTCAGCACAGCCGTCCGGAGCTCCCTTCGGACCGCTGAGGGCCTCTGTCGGCCGAAAGTAAACCCTTCAGCGGCTTTCACCCACCGGCCGAGAGAGCGCGGGCGAGGAAAGAGCGCTCGTTACGAAGAGGCAGAGAGAGATGTTAAACACTCACTTTCTTGCCGGGACTCCCAAGTTGTAATTAGTCGCCGGCTCCTCTGGAAATGGCCAATCAGCGTCGGCCTCTTAACGAACGCACCAAGCAGCTACCAAAGCCTCTTTCTCTTTGGCTTCTCTCGCCTCCAGAGTCTCGTCCCTCTCCTCGTTGCTTGGGGCCTCTTAATTAGTTGTTGTGCGTCCCTCCCGCCCTCCTTCCACTCCTCGCTCTCCCTCCTCCTCTCGTTAGCCCGCTCGCTGTGCTTTCTGCTGGTTGCCGGCGTCGCCCAGGCTCCCGTGGCAGCTGCTGCCGCCGTCAGTGCTGCCGCTTTGCCCCCCCTTGTCTTCAGTCGTTTTAATTATCGCTCTCTGTCTGAGCTGTGATTGGCCGACGAAGACCTCCGACGGCCGCTATGGACCTCCCTCGGCCCTGCTCATTATGACTGTCTCAATCTGGGGGCGAATGACTAGAGCAGGAAAAAAGTGGAGACGATAATTGCTGCTCTTCTCAGGGTTGGGCTTCTTTTGTTCTTTTTTCTGGGGCACGCAGCTCGTCCAGCTCATGTCTGTCGTCGTGCCGGACTTTTTCTGGCCGGTCTCGTACGTGTACCTGGTCCAGTACCTGTTGTGTAGGCAGACATTTTGGTGGAGCCCGCAGTGTACGTCCAGCCTCCCTGGTCGTTCTCCACGCAGTACTGTTCAAAATACGACACCACCTCTTCTCCTCCAGCGATGAATTCAGTCGTCTGCGAATAATCATAATCATAATAATAATAACATGCGCGCGCGAGTCGATACAAACGTTGCGTGCAAGCAGTGCCGGCGCCACGATTTTGCTTTGTCCGTGGAGCAGCCAAGAAAGAGAATACAATAATGCATTGAGGAGTTGGCAAATTAGCCCGGGAGAAAGAAGAAGGTAAAATAATGGCGGCGGCAGCGGACGAAGCGCCTATTATTATTGCCTCTAGTTAGCCCCTAACAAGGCGGGGGCTTAAAAGAAGGAGCAGTCGCAGCTAGCGGAAAGGTATTGCAAATTGCCAAGATTTATATGCAGCTATTGCTGGGAACGGCAGAAGTAGAAACTGCCATTAAGGAGCGGACGACGGCGACGACGGTGGCGACGGCGACGACGAAGAAGACGACGACGACGACAGAGCCGGCGACGACAACAGCAGCTGTATAAATTTTGTGGTTGAACGCATATGTAGAGCTAAGGAGAAGCAATTGTATTTCTCTTTTCCAACAGTTTCCCATGTCATCCAGCCTCCCTTTGGTTTTGTAACTATGTAATGTCCTCCTAACCCCGAGGAGGACAGTAACAAAGCAACACAGGCAGATTTGTTTATCTCCAGTTCCAAAGTAGAGAGAATACAGAAGACTTGGAGAGAAAAGCGAATTTTATAGTCTTCTTTTGCCTTCAGAGGGCTATAAAATTGCATGCTTAGAGCAGGGGAAAAAGCCATTCCAATATCCCAACGATCTGATTCTAATGACATTGGAGATCAGTTTGGGTCTCTCGATCGCCCGAGCAGCCGGTGGTCTTGGTCTTCTTTATGCGTGTGTATTTATTTCACGTTTTCTCTTTCTTCCTCTGCTGGCAGAGGCAGGCCATAAGATGAACTCCATTTCTTATTCTACCCTTCTCCACTTCTCCCGACGCCATAAACCAACATCCTCTCTCTCTCTCTCTCTCTCTTTTTTGCTGCATGTGTACGCAGTAGCAGCGTGTACATAGCGTAACCCAACCAGACGGCGGCGGTGGTTTCGTAAGCCCCATCAATACACATGGCGGCGGCGGCGGTGGCGGCGGCGGCGGCGGCGGCGACGGCGGACATTTGCAATAATTTGTGGATATTCTGATCCTCACTTTTTTCCCCCTCTCCCCCTTCTCCTCCCTCATCCGTTCATTCTAACTTCCTCCCTCACCAGCTCTCGCTTATTGCTCAGCCCAAAGGAGATGACTGCTCATAAAAGGGCTGGGACGTGCCATGCCTGCATGAACACTTTGGTTTTCCTTGTGCGTATTGCAGCCAGAGCCAGAACTGTGTGAGGATTGATGAAGGATTTGTTGTTGCAAAGAGAGGACTCCAATCATTTCTGCCTCCGACGGCGGCGGCGAGCAATGGATGTTTTGTGACACCTCGGGAATTGAGTTTCGCATCTAATGCGAGAGTGAGCCGAGGCCATGTCAAGCTGCTGCTGCTGCTGCTGCTGCCGCCGCCGCCGCCGTACCAGCCGTACCAGCCGCACCAGCCGCACCAGCCGCTGCAGAACGTGGGGCGCACACACGCGCGCACATTGCTACACTACAGTGCAGCCCTTTTGCTACACACAGAATTATGCATTCGACTCAGGTGCTAACACAGAAAATGGGACAGCAGCAGAGAAAAATCTCCCCATTTGCTCGGAAATAAACAAATGATGCTTTGCCTCTTTCTCTTTTCTTTCCCTATTCGTCTTTGTACTACTTCAGGGGGCTACATTAAAAATCGACACACACACATGCGCACCACAAACAATCCAGCAAGATACTTCCGTCCCTATATGAGGACCTGGCAACTGGCATTTGTGTTCCAATCTCCCTCCACTTATTGCAAGCAGCGAGGAAGCCACTGATGAGCTCATTCTGGCATTGTTCCCGAGCCACTACTATCTTTAGACCGCTGATGATAAGAGATTTCTTGGCGGCCGTACAAGTAATTATCTGACCCTTGGGATAATGACCGGACGGAGGGAGGGAGGAGGCCAAACTAACAATGATGCGGGCTCAAACCGCTCATCCACCACCACCCCTATACCACGCACTGCACTTGCTCTAGGTACGAGCTGCAGCGGGAGGGGGCAGAGCAGTGACAACATAAGGGATACGAACGTCGACACAGACTACATTCCGCTGTACCACATCAGTCGAAGCCAGCCAGCCAGCCAGCCAGCCAGCCAGCCAGCCAGCCACCCTCACTCTTACCCACGTTGCAAAAAGACTTCAACACGGTACAGTGTCCTCGATGGGCCTACATACGCACATGCACTCTGCTCCACTCTAAATGTCTGCAGTTACGAGGCACACGCATGTAGTAGTCTTAAGGCCCTCAGTGCTCTTCGTTAGCTAATGCATTGTCGAGAGGCAGGAAGATGTAATCAAGCTTCCACCGCTGGATCCGCAGACTACCTTAATGACAGGAAGATTAGAGTGAGATACGGAGAGAAGCAAACGTAGGTTTGCGTCGAGGGAGAACTATAACAACAAGGACGACGACGACGACGACGACGACGACGACGACGACGACGACGCAAGACTAATTGTGCAAGCCTCTTTTAGGAGAATTCTTTCCTTTCAATTACTCCTGTCAGTTACCTTCTTTCTTTCGACCTCTCAGGGTGCTTCTTTCAGCTGACGATGCGCAAATACTATGTAGTGGGATCCATTTCACATCCGCCCGAGTCCTCATCTTCTCCTCTCCTTCGGTTTCGTCCGACGAAACCAAAGAAAGTTTTTCCTTTCCAAATGAAAGCGAGGCTTGTCACCTCAGTCGCTTTCCCCCGGCCAAACTCAGTCCTCCAACAAGGAGGAAGAGGCTGCGGCAACACCCGCCACCCAGGGATATTCAATTTACCAAGGCTTTCCAACTTCGAATGCTGTCCAAATTGATTTTTACAGCCCCCGATCCCAGGTCCGGCATTTTGGTAGCTACTGGCAGGACGCAACAATGCCCAACAGCAGGTGCTGTTCAGGCTGCAATAATTCTACAGAGATTGTTCTCGCATGAGAGAGAGAACACACAGAACTAAAAATAACACATGCCAACTGAAACATATTCACGACTGGACGGCTTCTGCACCGAAGGCTTCGTAATGTGCGAGATGTATTATAGAACATGTATCGCAAATATAGGACGTACATACATCAAGTCAGAGGCGCAATACTGTGAATATGTGTTCTCGCGTTCCTTTCCGGCATGGAGTGCCCGAGGAGGCAAGGCAACTCATCAGTTGGGCTTTACGAGGGGGGGAAAATGAAATGGAAAATAGCTCTGGAGGGACGGCGAGCACATGAGGACACAAGCTGTTGAGAAAAGGAAAGTCTCTCCCTCTCTTTCTTCCCCTCTTCCAAATGTCAACTGACCATTTTGGAATGACAATGCCCTCGATCTTCATGGTGCGCGGAAAGTACGTAATACGTACGCACACATAGTAGTCCAGACACTGCTGTATGTACACGTATGTCTATGTACATCCTTGAAGACCAGGAAAAGTAAGAGGGAGAGAGAACTTCAAAAGAAGCAATCAAGAGCGGAACTTTCAATTGGTGACCGTGCATGCAAATTTCTGTCCTTCCTGCTTCCGATGAGGACTTTCCGAGCGAATGAACCGACGGACATGGGCAGGGAAAAGGGGGAAATCCGTCATTCGAATCTCATGCATCGGCGGGCAGAAATTTCAGCCAAGGAAAATGAAGGAGGGGGAATTTGGAAATGGACGTCAGCGGGGGGAACACTGCACAGGTACGTTCGTACGTACGTACGTACGTACTTACTCACTTGCTTACTTACTCACTGACATCGTAGTATGTAGCTCTAACAGTCTGTAGCATACCTCTGTTGGATGAGGAATCTTTTACTCGTTTCGAGAAATATCGGCTTGCTCCTGCCTGTGTCCTTTTTCCCATTCCCCTTACTTTTCTTAAGCCAACTGAAACCGCCCATGCAAGACAGACGACCATTCCCAGCAGAGATGCTGCCTCAGCCCAGATGCTGCAGCCCTCCCGACTCGTTCCGGCTTTCAAATCCAAAGATTTATCTGTGGACGTATTGAAGAATCATTTCCATTTTTAAATTGGATGGAAATCAAATTGAATTCTTGCTTTCTTCTCGCAGCGGCCTCTTCGAGACGATGCACGAGGCGGGGAGGAGGAGGAGGAGGAGGAGGACGACGACGACGACGACGACGACGACGAGGAAGAGGACGACGACGACGAGGAGGACGAAGGAAAGCAAAGGGAGGGAGGGGATTACTGCTGGGACAGGCAGGGACTGGACTAGATGATATAGATTCATTGGACAGCGACGACGATGAAGAAAAGATGAGGGAAGATGCTTTTTCTTCTTTCTCTCTCTAAAGGGGGGGACTCGCGACAGAAATGAAGAATCCTTGCATTAAACGTCCCTTGGTGCTGCTTTTTTGCTGCCAGCCGAGGAGAGGGGAATCAGTGGAGTGCAAAGGAAGGGAGGGGAGCTTTGCGCTTTCAAAAACTAATCCAATATGGAAGAAGGTGGACGTTACGCTTCAAGAATCCTTTCTTTCATCGCATAGTCCATACATGTACGCACAAGAATAGAGATGTCAAGACGACAGGAGAGAAAAGGAAAAGTACAGAAGCGACTACGTAGTAGCACCGTACATGATGGGCATTCTAACTCATTCCGTGGAGAAATCTTTAAATACCTACCTGACACAAGAGCTTAGGCCCTGCCTGCCGGGCTAAGTGAGTGCGCCGAGCGGAGCTAAGAAAATCTACTGATTTCCTCTGCCTCATCCATTCTTAACTCCCCTTAGAATCCCATTAGCAATCTGTGTAATTGCGCGCGCATTTTATCTCCCGTTACTCCAGCTCCTTTCTTTGTAGGGCTTGATGGATTACCACTTCATGGCGCACGGCGGAGCCGCTGACCATCTCATCCCAGGATCTGCTTGGGGGTTGGGGGGGGGGGGGGGTCTTACCAGGGTAACAATCATTTCAAGCATTTTCCTCCCTCCTCAGACTGGCCGGCAGGCCGGCCGGCCGGCCACGGGCTGACGGGCGGCAGGCCGGCCTACTTGGCAGACAGACAGGCTGGCAGCCAGTTTTATGTCATACGCTCGGTACTGTACGTGTACTTCTTCTCTCTCCCTAATAGCAAAGTTTCTAGTCACCACCCGCAACCATCCAAGTTAATCTCATTTGGCACTTTTTCTTCTTTCTCACTTTCCTGAGTCTTTTCCGCCAGAACTACGTGACCCGACCGAAATGTGTTAAGTTAATCCTCGTAAGAAGACGAAGAAGGATCAACTAATTGTTTGCTGCGTGTTCCTTGATCCCTTTTTGCCTCCGTGCCCTGTTTTTTTTGCCTCCCGGTGTCGGAATCCTCCTCGCCTGTCTTGAGCAACGGAGCAAAATCTAATCTAACGGCACTGCAACAGAGTGAGGAAGCAAGCAAGCGTTAGCTCATCGGGCAGCGAGAAAAAGCCTGCCTCTCCTCTTCTTTTTCTTTCGCGGCTTCACCCAAGTTCTTTATGTTTGTGCCTGTCAGGAGCAATTATCCCAGATTGATCAATCTTTTTGATTGCGCCAGCTCTCGGCTGGCTCAAAGTAAAGAATAGGAGGAGAAGCCAAAGGCGTCCATATAGCAGCAGTAGCCAGCCAGGCTAATAGAATGAGGCGGAAACTTTCTTAAGGAACTTTTTCTTTGGCTCCATCAACGGAATTATTTGAGCGAAGAGAGGGAGAGAGATTGGTTAGCAGCGGCAAGCTGAACACACTGCCTCTTGCTTCATCTTGATTAGAAGCCAATAACTTTGCTCATTATTCTCTCTCTCCGCGCTAACTTCCCATCTCATCTTGAGTACTTAGGAGGGCCTCAACTGCTGCCGCCTCCGCCAAATGAACCAACAGGGGGGGGGGGGGGAAATCTCGTGATGTATGCCGAGATTTATTAGAGAACCAGGTGAAACAAATTTCCACAGCCAGCCATTCAGCAGGAGCTTCGTCGCTAATGCCCGCCCGCGTGTGTGCTACAGGGTGGACAAAAACACGTTAATCAGTACACATGTTTGCTGCAGGACAGCGGAGGAACTGCGAGACGGGCGGCCCGGCCATGTATGTGCAGGCGGGAGGCCGTCAAGTCTCCTTAGCCGCCCTGTACGCCATGGGTTTAAACACTGGAATCGGTGATATATTGCCTATAAAGTGGTGGGTGGCTCTGAACATCTACCTGGCTGTTTGGCTCATTGGCTAGCTGCATAACATCATCCAAGAAATGTTTGAGGGGCCACCCATCAGCAGGAAAGCGAGCTAACACACAGCCTCCCTAATGGTAATTTCCTTCATGAATGTTTTCCGTCCTTGGACGAGGGGAGGACTGTAAAAACTTCAAGCATCACCAGTGGAGAAAACGATTTTTGGTGACACAAGGGGCGACTCTGCGGGAAGGGAGCGCTGTCATTAGCCCAGCCACAGGGCCAAAGACAAGAACACACGGACCCACCCGGTGAGCAGCCGCGCCAGCCAGGTCTTCACAAGTGTGATAAGGACGTGACCCAGCCCGGGCGTGTGCGCGTGGTTATATGCTTAATGATGTTCTAATGGGTGGGTGCGTGCGTGCCCCAGATGAGCTTATGAGAACCCACAATGTCATTTCGCTCCTAGATGCTGCACTGACTGTGTTTTTATCATCACAGCCCCGGCGTTTGCACTGCACTCCTACAGACGGAAACGTGTGACTAAAGGGAATTAACATACACGAACCGACAGCGTCCGAATCCCTCCACCAGTGGGGGAGAAAACTCCAAGTAAGTAGGAGAACTTTAGATGAGTTCGGTCCTCTCCAGTGTGTGCGCACACATAATTTCCTTCCCCACCCTAGGAGAGGACGCTCACCCAGAGAGGAAAACTTTCTTTGTGAATAGAAGGGATTAAAATACGGCCGCTAGGGAGGGGGAGAAGGGGGAAAAACGGAATGAGTCATCACGAGCTTCACTCACCAGCAGCCATGATGAACTCCAACTTCCCATAATGCCAAATAATGACTAGTTGATCTCTGGACATAGGGGGGAAAAAAAGGGAAAGAATGGTTCAACCTTTACTCAGTACATACGAGACGTGAACTCCAGTTTGCACTCCTGCTCTGCTGCTCTCTGCGCCTCTGTCTTCTTCCCCCTTTCCCCCTTTTTTCCTTTGTCCAAAAAAATGAATCCTTAGGGGTGTGTGATAATAAAGAAGCCTGCTACCAACACCCTCGGAGGAAAGGCTCTCAGGCTGAAATGAGAGAAAAAATCGATAGGTTGATGATGAAATGAGAAAGTTCTCCTCTTCTTTGCTGGCTCGCTATCTGACTCTGCGTTCGAGCTGGCGGACGAGACGCAAAGTGAAGAAAGTTCCCCCTTTTTGCCCATTCACTCTTCTCGCTTCTTCTCCTCTAACAGATAGACAGACTTTGGAAGAAGAAAAAGAGAAAGATCTCGTTAGAAGGGGGAAAAAGGGGGGCAGCCAAGAATTAGCATATCAGCCATGCTTAAAACCACGCGTGCGTCTGCCTTCTTCTCCCCCCAGTTCGGCAGTAACAGCGCCAACCATTAGTTGTTTTCGCTCGTCGTTCTCTCCCCCCCCCCTTTTTTTTTCTTGGAGCGTCGACTTTCCATGCGAGAAAAGTTTGCCTTTGAAAGCCTTTTCCATTGTGATGAGGCGGCGAGCCAGAAGTAACCCTCGCCTCCTTCGCCCCCCCCTCCTCCTCCTCCTCCTTCGTGGCCTCCACTCGTCGCAGTTGCTGGGCCAGGCAAGTGACATTCATAAAGCCCCAAGCTGCGGCTGCGTGGGGGAGAAAGACAGGGCACTGGAAAAAAGAAGCGGCAGCCATGTTTTAACATGAGAGTCACACAGCTTTGCTTGTGTTAAAAGGCTATCTGTCCCCAGACATCTGACCCCGGCAACAAAGACAAATGGAGAGATATTGAGAGACACTCACGCTGTGTCGAGGTCCCCTTCCTTAATGATTGTTAGTCCTTAATGCTTCTCCTGCTTGTGGTCGTCGTCATCTCGCCATCTCCATAAAAGGTTCTGGAGGTCTTTTGTGTCGCATTACTCAATGGTGCGCGCTGCACCTTTTGGCCTGCATTAACATACCGCGGGAAGGGGGGGAGGAGGGGGGGGGGGAAATACGTCCACTATCTTCTGCAGCACGTGTATTTTAGTGTGAGGACAGCAGCCCTAAGAAGAGGACGGCAGTTATGCAACTGCGTCAACCTAGGGAAAAATCTAGCGGTCCCAGTAATACGATTTATGTCCGTCCAAGCTGCACCAACATGATGCTGTCATCCGAAGACACGCCAAGCTTTCGATGACTGCGGCGGCCGCGGCGGCCGCGCTGGCAGACGCTGCAATGAGTGTGACACAAGCGGAAAAGTAGAGACAATGGTCATCTTAGCTGCTGAATACAATGCTCCCTTCCTCCACTCATTGTATACTGGCTTCGTTTCACTCTGACCGCAAATGGCCCTGCATTCTTTCACCTTATAGGGCTGCAAGCAGTGGAGGAGGAGGGGGGGGGACGCATAATGCCGAACCAACGATCAAGTTAACGTAGTGTAGTAACTTTTTTTGGACTCACATAGCGGCTCTCAGATAGAGGAGGGAAGAGGTTCTAATTAATCAAGCGAACCTGTGTTGTTGGCTCCTCTGTCAGTCAAACGTGACAAGACTGCGATTGAAGGGATCACCACTCGCTCTCCTGTTTGATCTGGGCTTCTTTTTTTCTCTTTCTCTTCTCCACCACGCAGACGAGCCACAAAAAGGCAGAAACAATGCCAAAGGAGCTTGCTGGCTTACCACGTCAGTGCAAGAAGTAGGCAGACAGAAGAGAAATAATTGAAAAGCAAAACATCAGAAATGACTAAACAGGCAGTCCGCCCTGGCCTTGCGCACTGCACTGCACACGGGTGGTGGCGGTGGTGCACGTGCAGTGGCGGTGCACTCAGAACGAAAATTGTTCGTTCTTGCCACTGTGTGTGTGTGTGGGGGGGGGGGGTATAAAAATACATTGTGTGCGTCTGCTGCTACAGGTACGTATGCCCGTTTCCGCATGTGCGTATGTATGTATTGTGTGAGTATAGAAGCAATAGGGGAAAAAAAAGGAGTAGACATGCAGGCAGTGTGCTTTATGGGCCAGATTTCAATTGAGCTCGGGTGAATGGTTTTCTGCGATCCCTCCTCCTTCTCTCCTTTTCCCCCACTATGACTGATGGGACTTCGTTCTGCTTATTCCAGGCAACTGGATCGAGAGAAGGGAATCTAATGGCGGAGGCTTCCTTTGTCCTTCTCTGACAGTGATATAACAGATGGGTCGTCGCTTGCTTGCTGCTGCTCTCCTGCACCACTCCTCCATCCCGTCCTATGTCTCTTGCCTGCCCAATCTAACACCAAGAGATGAGGCTGCTGAAGCAGCCACCTTTCTCATTCCTTGTGCCGCCACTTCTGCTGCATTAGGGAAAAAGATGAAACTCCGAGAAAAAGATGAAGGGCGAGATTGCCCCGCTGATGAAATAGTTTCCACCCAAAAGTCCCCCCTTTCCCCCTTGCTACACACACGTAGGGGGGAAAAAAAAGAGAAAGAGGACAACAACGATATTCTTCTTCCGTGAAAGCACACGAGCAGCAAATAAAGAAAGATATGCAGAGCCGGGGAAGAAAAACTGTGTATTACGTACAACTCGCAACTTGCCTGGAATATGCAGACTTGACTGAGCAATATTCTTCGCCAAATAGGCAATTCCATTATGATCGTTTGATGAAATGCTCGAGCCTCTCTTTCTCCCGAGGGGGAGGCCAAAATGCGGTTCCTTAACTCTGGGACATAAAACTTAAGGGGGCAACAAGCAAGGGAACACAAAAGCAAGTCGTCAACTGCAGAGGAAGATTTTATTTACTCAGATAGAAGCTGCCTTTGTGGTCTTGTCGCCCTTGTTCCTCTTCGAGAAGAGTTGCACAAAAGTCTTCCACTTTTGTTCCTTCCTTAGTTTATGTTTTTTCGAGTACGTTGAAAGATGGGAAGAAGGGTATACAGAAGAAGGTTGTGTACTAGCATAATGTACGTATGACTCTGATAAAAGGATCAGAAACTACCGCTGCTAAGGGATTGGAAGGCAGGCCCGGAGAACCTCATCTTACCCCCACAGCCGTGGACGCGCTTCCAATGCTGGGAGCTTAGCATTAATTTGAGCAACAAAGTCAACACAAATTAGGAGTCGTCACAAAAGTCGGAGATGCACTTTTTTTCCTTCCTCCTCGTAGTCCCTGTTTTTTTTGCCCTCCCCCCCCCCTGTATGGATAAGACAGAGAGTGGTGACAAAAACTATGTACCTACGAGAGCAAATCCTCCCTTCGCCAACATTAGTTGGGACAGTTGTACAAATGGGCTCTCTTCTGGGGGATTTGGCGCTCGAGTAATTAATATAGTTGGCGCTGACAGCAAAGTCAATGGATCATTACAACGGTGGGCGTAGTGGTGGGTTGTGAAGATGAAGATACAATAGAAGAGACAAGGGGTGCCAAGTGTGGATTGCCCCCTCCAAAGATGGGGAGGAGGACTTCAGACTGCCTCAATCGACGCCAGCAGCAACTTGGGCCACCAACAGTGCTCTGCATACCAACGTAGGTGCCACAAGTAATGTTCCAAACGAACCAGCCAAAAAACGAATTTGGCAATCCTGCTCTCTTCCCAGCGTTACGAGGGTGGGTATGTGGAGGGACAGCAAGTGTGAAGTGCGTAGACAAAAGGATCCTTCCTCCTCCCCCCCCCTCCTTTCTCGGAAAGTGCTCCGACAGCTCGGACAGCCGCATACGCCAAGATTAACGAGACCAGACTTGACCTCATCTTCAGCTGCAGCAAGAAGTGTGTGTGGTTTTACGTCCGCTCCTACTGGAGCGCGCAGCCGTGGGGAGGGAATTGACACGGCCAAACCAGAAATTAATCTTGGATCCGTGGTGGATGGAAGTAAGAGGAGAAATATTACTAGTAGTGACTTTCCTCCCTCTCTCTCCGGTTCCACGGATAGAAAAACAATCAAGCGATGAGTTTTCCATCGGCACGCACGCCACCGACACCACTTTCCGGGAGATGGGATGAGGAGGGAAGAGCCAGAGGGAGGACGTTAACGATATGATGATCAGTAAATATGCCGCATCATTCACCTTCATCAGCGAGAAAGGGCGCCAGTTGGATGGAAAGTTGACCCCACAATGGAGCCTCCGGGTGGGCAAGAAATGGCAAGCCGTTAATGAGTGGCCAAGCTTTGATAGGAAAAACCGGCGGCAAAAAAGTGTGCGTTGATCGAGAGCTGCGGTTTTTTACTCCACCATTATCAAGGGTCCTTTTTCTCCTCTCTTGGTCCATCCTAATCAATCAACTCTCTCTCTCTCTCTCTCTCTCTTCTAAATCTGGGGCTGCCTCTGCTTTCTGCAATCTCGTCGAGCCTTTACTTTCCTTCTTGCCTTGGTATGGCCAAGGAAGAAGGAAGACGACCAGGGCTGCAGAAAGCATGCGAACATTCTCTGGGGTGGACACGAAATGCAAGCACGATTTCAGGGCTGGCTGTGCCAAGATTTCGCGCCTGACGACGATGTATTCTTTTCTTAAAGGCTTTCCACAGAATGAGGCACTGTTTTTTGCCAGCTCTCAAGCAGAGAGTGCGAGAGAGAAGAAAAACTTGAGTGAGACAGAGGTAGTGATGCTTTTTACCAACTTCCCCATCAATCACCAGGACTTTCGCGCGCTGGTTTGCTCCCCCCCTCGGCGAAAAACCTTTCACCTCCGACGGCAAAATCCCCTAACTAAGCTCTTTCTGTTTCGAATACTTTCTTCGATCATCTGCATACACATCCATTTCTTCTTTCCCGCACTTTCTTTTCCCCCTCTCTTGCTTCCTTCCCACCCGATCGAGGATTAGAATAAAAACTTTCCGCCAAACTCGTCGTAGTCGTCCTAAAACTCGGTGGGATGACGACGCGACAGAGGGGACTCCTCTCTCTCTCTCTCTTAGTCCCATTTGCTGATGCTCAATATTGAGGCCATGCTAAAACTTGCGAGAAAAAAAGTTGCTCGCTATAGCGAGCAAGCGAGCGAGAGATGAAGGTGGCAGCGGCGGCGTTGGTGGTGGGGAAAGTGGTTTTTCTTCGCTCTCTCTCTCTCACACACACACACATTCTTTTTCTCTCTGCGGATTCAGAATGTATCGTTTATCAATGCAAATATCCATTGGTTTTTGCTCATTCCCACCAGCAAGCACTCTCTTACCAAGCCTCTCCAAGCAAGACTTGCAGCAGCAGCACATTGTCATTTGTTGTATAGTACATGTGTGTGAGAAAATTTCTTTTGACCCATATGCACCAAATATTCTCTTGCTTCCAGCGGCATGGGGAACCGGGCTTTGTTCCCCCTCCTCATTCCTGCTTCTCTTGTTACTTTTTGGTTCGATGGGGGATGAGAAGGAATTAGTACTTTACGTGCATGGGGGAGGACACAGGACAAAGGCGCTGGAACTTGGTGATTTAGCGATATTTTGAAAGAAAAGAAGAAACGAAAAATAAAGCATTGTATTCGATGAATGTTCAACGAATGTGTTTTTCGCGGAAAGTGGCGCACATTTCGGCGGTCGCAGACGCTTCTCCCGCCCTCCCTCCCCCCCCCCCCCCTTCTTTATTCTTCGCAATTTCACACATCATCTTGCTCGATATGTGGAGAGTGATGCGCGCGCACGCTCCACCTGCCTACACAGGACTGTTGGAGAGGACCAATTGGTCGTCGGAATTCAGGTCAATCTCTCTCTCTCTCTCTCTCTCTCTCTCTCCCCTCAACATAATCAATATAACTCATTTTCAGGCCTGAGCCGACTAAGACGTGGCTGGCCCGAACGGCCGCCCGGCCCTCTGGCCTGCCTGCCGCCCGGCCGCCCGAACTGCCGGCCTGTGTGCAATACCAAACGATGATTGGGGCTTCATAGGGGCCATCAGATTAGTGCAGCTCGCGCTCCTTCTGATTCTTCGGCCTGAAAAACCAGCTCGAATTTATTTCCTCTAGCCGCGCACGAGGCAGCTGGAGGAGGTTTAGAAAGTGTGATTCATCCCATTCACAAAGGTCGGTCGCTGCTGGGTCGATCTCATATCGGAGAGATGAAGAAGCAGCTCGCGTGCGTCCCGGCGATGACTTTGCCGTTCATTTGGCTCACAAAGCAATCAGCTGATGAGCTCTCACGTACAGTGCAGTGCAGTTCCAAGCACATACACATGCCACACGTGCAAGTACAGAACAGTACCCATCTCAACCGACGCAGTCTGATGCATTGTGCATGCATTGGGGCCCACATCATTCTGCATCAAATTGCACGGTGTACTCGTGCAGTACGAACTCTGACGCGAAATCTGACGCGAACGCATGAGCGTGCATGCAAAGTACAAGTACGTGCAGGCGGCCTCGACGGACGAGTTTTTGTCGCTGCTTCACTTACGTCCGTCCGAGACAGACAACAACGTCGATGAAAAAAAATCTCTTGAAATGAGACAGCTCTCGTCATAATCTTTTCTGTGGATGTCATTTCTCCTCTCTTCCCCCGTTATTAGCGTTTGCGTGTCTTGGTTTTCTCCGTCTTCGTCCGCTCTTTCTCTGGCCGCCCAGTGATTAGCGACTCGCTCGTTTTCTGTTTCCTGTTGTTGGTCTTCCTAAACTTTTAGACGTACACACAAATAAATGGCGGACGAAGAAGATCAGGTCCATTTCTGGGGGGGCGTCCACGTCCATGCTCACGTACGGCAAGATGCTCCAGTCTCCTCGTATGACGTGATACGTAAGTACACACGTAACGGCGTAACATTTGTTTAGTTACTTTATTGCACTGCTCCGAGCTGGCGACCTTGCTGCTGCCGCAGCCGCCGTCGCTGTCGCTGCCGCCGTCGCTGTCGCTGGTGCGGAGCGTTACACACACTAAAGAGAGAGAGGAAGAAGAGCTTTTCGGATTGCCACATTTGTTTCTTCTGCGCCTCACAATGACGACAAATGGCCTGCAAGGAGGAAAGAAAGGGATGTGTGCCCGTATATTAGATTGCGCCGACGCCGACGCTGCTTCAGCGAGCGAACAAATAGCAGAGAAAAGAGACAATTGTGACTTTTTGGCGCAGTTTGATTTCACGGACCGTCGCCTCCTCCTGCTCCTCCTCCTTCTCCTTCTCCTCTGTGCTCAGGCCGACCGTCGAGGGACAAAACGAAGTAGCTGCAGCTAAAATTTATGCACCTCAATTTACCTAGACTCATCTCGGAATGCGGAAAGAGTAAAGTGTGGGTCCATGAGCAGCAAAAACACTGTGGAAATGTTTATTTTCATCAAGAATAACCAATCATATTGGTGTCGCAGTGGCTGTAGTAGCATATAAAAAGTAACGTCCGGGCTTATAGCCCATAGTTAGTACATACATATGTAGCAGCAGAGCGCGGAGCGTCGTGTCACTGCTGGCTTTGATTGAGGATTCTTAGTGTAACTACATGTACTAGTATTCTCTAATACTATGCAATGCGTCTACGTACATACGTTCATGTGTGTTGTACACGTTCCGTACATGGCATAGCATACGGGTTGTAGTCTTACATACGATTAAGAACGTACGTCCAATGGTATAATTATGTTTGACATCTTAAGATTCGCAGTATGTACCTAGGGATGGGATAGGGTTGAGTTCATGCAGGGTAAATGGGGGAGGGGGTCGGGGTAAGTCAACAATTCTTGATCGACTTCACAACACTCATGGTAG
>JAAUXU010051726.1_pt1 | contig 44963 bp, 45 predicted proteins | sample 7278151 | NCBI WGS metagenome assembly JAAUXU01 (sample SAMN14350113, study PRJNA611818) | marine sediment metagenome | isolation source: surface marine sediment (1.8m) | place: French Polynesia: Moorea | collected 2018-08
CAATTATCTCACTAAGAGTATTGCATCGATATGTACCAAGCGACATTATTTAGCCAAGCACTGTATGTACTGGTGGTAGCAATTTAGTTTTGAGGATAATCTTACGCTAATGAGATACGAGTAGTGTCTCATACCACAACCCAGTACAGAAACTTCTTCGTTATAAAGAAATTAGTAAGTTTCATGCTTTTGAGCGGAGGAAAATGCCTGATCTTTCCTCAGCTCAATATTGCACAGGGGGGATACTGAGAGCCGACCAACAGAACCATTGATAACACCAGGTGAGGTGGGAAACAGTATTCAACTTAAAAAAAAATGGCTCCCTTTAAAAGTTCACTAAATCCAACAGGAATTTTTGCCAAAATGAAAATGTTTTATTTCAGTCGTCAGAGAAAAGTTAGCTGTAGCGGCTGTACTTAGTTATATCGAGGTTCTACTGTATTTAAGTACGGGTCTGTGCATATCGTTGCGACCTTTCTCCTCGGCGCCTGGCCTAATTATGTCTACTGGGCTAAACGTATGTACCTTTGGCGCCCCCTTGTAAAGCCTTTCTGGCTTTGAAGGGGGAGATGACAGACGAAGCTTCATTCATTGCCTCCACGTCTGCTGTGATGATGGCTCCCTCCATAAGAAGGGATCTCTCTGTCAACATATGTAGAAGCGGAGAGCAGAGAAGGTAGCAAAACAGTGTGACGTACACAGCATGCACGCGTATTCCTACTGCCGCCGGCTGTATCATAACGTCCCCCATGTTCATATTGGAACTTCTCCGAGGAGATCCCCTCCAACTTCTTTTGTGGCGGATGGCACGACGGGCATGCACTATGGGGAGCCATAACTAACGAGACTCTGACGGCGCAACCTGATAGGTTGAAGGCAGTACTACAATCTCACGGTAGAAACGTTAATTTATGCGTTATTATTGTTTTCCAGGACAAGGCATGTGTATAAATTTTTACGCTAAAACTTTCACAACTTGCAACGATTCCAGCGTTTAATTATGTGCAAACTTTCGTCAAGATGTCAGCAATTTTCTCCGGAGTGCACTTGCGTACAACTTACAGTAATCTAAAACCACGCAACCATAGCTTGGGTTCAAGGGCACCATTATACGCTGAACCCGTGCACTTGCTGTTGTTCTAATATCGAGGTTGAGAGAAAGTTTTTGGGGTCTGTCGAAATGAGTTTTGCCTCAAAACTTTGGGCTCATGCTTTTCAGATACAGTGCATAGAGCATTATTTTTACTCTACAGATCAAGGGTGCTATGTTGTTTTAGTGCCTTCGTTGTTAGTTCTTCACAGGAAGTTTTCTTGTTCTTCCTCTATTGTTTTCGCTTGGGATTCCTGAAACTAATGCTATTAGTCTACAAAGTTCGCAACATTTATGTGGAAGGCACGTAGATGTACAAGCATACAGTCTAGGGTTGGCAATTCGGGGCCAGTTCCTAAAAGTCGAGTTTCGGTTTTTAGAAGTCCTTACCCCCCTTGTTTAGCTTGGTTACTGAGATGCCCAAAGCAAAACTAAAAGCAAATGCACTTGCAAGCCGTTGACCAAGTAGAAGGCTTTTACGACACCAAAAATAATTTTATCTTGTAGGTAGAACACACATACTTGCTTACAGGATGTGGCTGTCAACATTCGAATAACGCACGGTGCCCCAAATTAGCGAGGACTCTTCCCACTTGCATGAAAGATTCAGAAAGTAGAAGATCAGATCCACAAAATTGAAACGAGGTTTTATGAAGTATGAAATATGCTTGATTTTCATGAAATTTAGTGCATTTCTTCGCTCAACGCTCTTCTGATCCTCGGGCTCACATTTGAAGCCTTGGAAGTACATGCAATTATTCTTCAGACTCATAGGGGTCCATGTCTTTGACCCGGCAGTCAGATACTTCTTGCCGTTTCAATGTGACAAGATTCGATCGACAATAGACTTAGAATGCTGTTTTTAATGTGTCTCTTGAAAGCTTCTAAAGGCAAGAATTTAAAGAGATGACTCACCTGATGATCAGATCAACAATTTTCCAATCAGATCAGAAAAGGTATCGAGTGAACAATTGGGGTTCTGGTGTTTAATATTGGGGCCAACCCTGCGTTCCCGGGTTCGAGTAAAACCGGGTTGCAAACCTTCGTACTGAGCTCTACACCAAGCGATCATACACATTATTGCATACAATTTTCATTGGAACTTTCCATCCTATAACAGTAGATCTCTATCCTTCAGGAGGATTTTGAATAATGAAGAGCGTGTAATCTTCATCCGGTGCAATCATGATTTCATGCTTTCTACTCCTCACCCTCAAGTAATCCAACTCGTTGGAAGGGTCCAGGGCTCGTACAGTCGACTTGGCGGTTATGCTGAGTTGCTTGATCAAATCCGAATACTGAACAAACGATGATTCATGGTGAGGTGCATAGAAGAACTGTTACTTTGTTATTAATTTAACATCCCCACCTGCACAGTCAGCGTGCTATCAAGCGACGACTTTAAGGGCATCCCCTCGGCGTTCATCACCACAAGACCCAGCACGTTCTTACTGTCCTGCAGTCTCTTCAGCGCCTCCTCCATTTCGCCGCTCAAGTCCAAGTGAACCCTGCTGCGTCGAGCGCCACTGCTTTCAGAGCCGACACCGCCGCCAGCCGCCGCCACGCCGCGATGGTGACCAGCTTTGCTATTCTTCATGCTTGCCTTATTCCCGCTCCCGCCAGACATGGTGTCCGTCACTTATGGACCTCAGGTGTCATAGGTGGGAAGAGTAAGACGACCTCAGGGCTGCTGTCTCGCACGCATATCGAGTGGAAACTAGGCGAATTTGCGGACGATTCTGTTTGATGACAAGACTGTTGGCCTCCTTCTCCGAGAACCATCGGAAGGTCACTGCCGAGTCCGGGAGTAAATCGAATGGAGAGAAAAAAAAAGAATCGACTTCTTTGCACAGCTCCCACCTCGCGTGTGTCAAAAACAACCTTTCTCTCTCCACCTCCAGCGCGTCTACATTGGCAAAACCTCATTTTCGGTCCCACGCATGAACGCGTCGATGGCGGTTTTCAGAGGGAAACTCCCTCCTCCTTTTCCGCACGTGATTCATCATCATTGGTACGGAGAACCGCAGAGAGAGGGCGAGACCGAGGAGTCATTTCTGCACATTTAGCGACCTCAACCGGGGCGACCTCGTTACATAACGTGCACCTGACCCCGCTGGGGGTGGGTTGGGGTTGAGAGGCGTGTCTCTTCACGATTTCACTGCTGGCTGGAGGCAGGCAGACGAGAAAGTCGGTTTCCAACACATCAACCTCTTTTATGGCTAGAGTATAGCGAGAAAACTCAACAGTTAACAACGGGAGTTTACAGAGCAACATGCCGTTGAGGGCACGCACACGCCCGTGCACGCACGTCGTGTTTGCAGGCATTCACCTTAAGTGCACATGCGTATGTAGTGCGACTACCTCTGCTCTCCCAACCTTGGATTCGCCAGCTCCCAAGGGGGGGAAGAGGACGCGACGGAGTTCGAGGGGGGAAAGGAATTGGTCCTAATTAGACGCTGTCGCCTCTCAGCTCAAACTTTATTTCTGCAGCCACTTATGGTGCTTTTTTTTAACATATCGACCAAACTTCTTTCTTTTTTAGTTGCTTCCGAAGAAAGAACATGGAGAATCCACACCGTTGTTCTACTCGACCCTGCCTTCAATTATCAAAAACCGATAGGACAGAGCGAAAAGAGGGGTCAGGAGCTTCCATATCAAATACCCTGAAGGAAAGTTATTATAAGACCCTGAGCGCGTGCATGCATACGGACTGCACGAGTATAGGTTACTACGGAGGAAAAGGAAAGAAGAGCCGAGAGCGTTTAGCGCATGCTTCCCTCGAAATGCCTCGGACTTCCGTTGTGACCAAGTGGCACGGCAGATGGCGCTGGCTCACTAGGTGCTCTGATCCATCAGGAAAGTTCCTACCGCTGGCGCCACCCGGTTTCACGAAACCTTTAACACACGCCACGCCAGGGGATAATGTGACGGGGGTCAAAATGTCCCACTAACTCAACCATCAAGGTGCTGGACGAGTGTACCGAGTTGTGTGTGCATGACTGCCCGAAGTCACGTCCGACCGACGGCAAGGACCAGATCACTTTGTCAATACGAGTTAAGGTGACTCCTTGGGCAAGACGCACAAGTCCGTCTCAATAGTGGGACATGGATTGTCTTCTTCGCCTAGTGTCCAGTCGAGTAACAACGTGACAAAGAAGAGGCCTGCGTCATTCAGTGAAGCTTTCACTTTGTCACCATCTGACGAAGATTACACAAAGGTCATGCGGCAACAGCATTGTGCACAAGCACCCACGCATTTCAGAAAACTTGTGTGAAAAAGCATCTACTCTGTGTTGCCACGAATACCCGCAAGTAGTTCTCGATGGTGCACTAATTCATTGTCATGCGTCGTTGAGTACGTACTATCACAGTACGCTGTCAGCATTTGCATGCTTTCTGGCCAGATCCTTCTTGCTTCATTGGTCCCTTGTACGCACGCAGCATTAGTGTAGTGCTCCAAACTAGGGCGCCTCTCTGTGATGATCATGTTTATGGACCTGCTGCCATAACGACAATAAACACTGAGAGCTTCATAAGCAAATGGAAGAAAATAGAGGTGTATTGTTCACTCGGTGCACCAAGACACAGGAGACGATCGTACAGCCCGCCAGCCACCAGTACTTTTCGCTGCCCGCGAACCTCGTGCATACATGTACATGTTCTGCTCTTTTTCCCGAACCTCGCTTAGGCCGTCCTCTCGATTCGTTCAATGAGGCTGTCTACCTAGGGATAGTAGCCAGCTACGCTAATGCTGTACACAAGCATGAATAGCTTGCATGCACAGTAATAACAAGCAATGCCTGCCAGCCTGCTTGCTTTTCCCCACTCCGGTAGACCGCTTTACTGCAACATGTACACAATGCTGCGAGGGCCGCGAGGAAATAGTAAGAAAGTAGGAAAAAAATCGCTCAATTGAACCAGACAGTGTTGGTACCAGAGCCTTTGGAAAGTTGAGGAAAGAAGGGGAGGACTAGTTAGGTGCTACAAAGTCATCGCACGCCATCGAGAGCAGCGGCTGTGGCACCTTTCAAGGAGGAAAAACAAGTTTTGGCCACTGCAGTTTGCGCTCTAAAAGGTTTGCATGAACAACTGGCGCTTTCTCAGAAGGGTTTTTCCCTAATGAAGCTTATGCTTGGTACAATCCATTGGTTCGTACGCAAGAGTGTGCGCTAGTATCGGAATATCGAGAGGAACGATGGAAGGCGAGAGGATTGCCAAGTCGATGTCGGTGTACTTCGAGAAGTACCGCCCCCAGCTGCTCGGCAAGCCTAAGCAGACTGCATCTATCTTGGCCAAGGCCGTGGAGGAGGAGTCAGGGGCGGCGCATTCCAGAAAAAGATCGACAGAACTGATCAAGAAGGTAAGAAAAGACACCCCGAGTGGTTAGGGCACAGCATCACTTGTACGTACTGTTATGTCGTGCATAACAGGTACTCCAGCACGTACGTACTATTACGTGTATGCTGTGCACGCACTTGCCTGCACATATCTTGGCTAGGGATTACAAGTGTGCATACCCGTAATCTTACATCTCGTGCACAGTACAAAAGTACCTTAAACTCGCGAATAAGAGCACCGGATACTAGAAAATGTGCAGCTGCTATTCCAAGGCGGGTACTATTTTGCACCAGTCCTCAAGAGATGAGGATACTCTCCAATGAGTGTTTGCTGTCACAATATTGCTCGTCAATGTCACTTTTTGCAGCTCAGCATCGCACCCAGTGCCCCTTCTTGGGGGGAGTCCACGCATGAGCGAGCATTTCTTTCTGTACTCCTGGTCAACCAGTGCGGTTACTATTTAAGGGCGGTCACTTTTTCCTAGAAGTGAATCGGACGTGCGGCTGCCGCTGGTTGGTGTTCGAATGCGGTTCTTACTCGCGAGTTTATGAAAGGCACTGAAGCCACAGTTCACGACAAAGCTCAACAATAACGTACAGAAGGTGTGGTTCTGTCCCCCGCAGTTGGTTCCTCCCCGCATCACCGACGGGAAGTTGGTCCCACTGAACCTGCTCAACGACTACACGAGCGAGCGGATCAAGGAAGACGAGGCGGAAGTGGACGAGCTCAAGACTATGGGACTGTGTCCAGCTTGTCAAGGAGGAGAGCAAGACAATCCAAAAGGAAATCACACTGGGCTTCTCAATAAGCTGCAACTTCTGCAACCATCTGTTTACTTTATTATAGTATATATACAACTTATGAGCAATGATTCGCACTACGTACGTCCGCGCTGTAGTACGCGGGCACGCACGAGACTGTATATGAGTCTCATATTGACCTGACTTTGATGAGACGACCCACAGATGGTTGCAATGATCTCGTGATACAAAGTTGTAACTCCCGGAGTGGGCAACGTGATTGAAAAGTGGGAGTTTCTGTTCCGGCTGCTCAAGTCTAAAAACGAAGACCCCGAGGTAGAAGATAAGAACAGTGACAGAGAAGGCATTGGTCTCAGCAGATGCATCTCATTCGACAATCTCACACCTCCAGTGGAAGATCCCCAGGTGTTGGAGGGGCTAAGTAAGTGCATGCCGCTCCCGCACTTATCGTTACTCCACATTTGCTGGTGTGCTACAGTAGAGCCCGGGTAACCGGGATCCTCACAAGCGGGCTATCCGGATAAGCGGGAAAAAGCTTGGGAAACCAAGTTTTTACGAAGTAAATTGACAAGATTAAGCGGGAGACTTTGAAATGCACACTTTAGGGGGAACCTTTCTTTTGCCTCGATTGAACTACTGTACTTGGTTGCACGTCTGGCAGCCGTGGCACAAAAGGAGAGCTGCAAAGAACAGGATGACGTCGATGACGTCGAGACTGTTCAGCAGCGGACAAAAGGCGTCAGTGGTTGAATTCCTCAGGCATTTTGTTCCAGAGTCAGATGTCAGAAAGGTTAGCTTTGACCAAACTGGGCCATGCGTGTTTTCCGACACTGCTGCCGTACCCAAACAGTCAAAAATTGAAGATGTTTTTGGCTCTGGAGTAAATGTACGCTCAAAAACTGCCACTTCTCTTGTGGTACACGGTTGAGAGGGGAAGTCTGGATAAGGGGGATAAAAGGTCGACGACTCCCAAGCCATTCCAGTTATCCGCGCTTTACTGTACTACCGTACTGCACTGCACACTGTGCAGCTCGAAACCATGTATTTCTTCATTAGGTGAACAAGGTTTCTGCGCTACCTTGAACGAAGGCACCGAGAAACTACTTCTTCATGGCCAGAACATGTCCAAGACCCTATTGTCTTCCGGTCACGTGCATTCACTCTGCCACCTTCTGGGCTCCATGGTCCTGGCCAAGAACAGACTCCAGTTCTACAGCACGCAGCTCAGTGGAAATGACGACCCGTTTCAAAAATCCAAAGCGGATATGGCCGAAATCGTCTCCGCCATTACCACACAGGTCCATATCAAGCGGCAGTGGCAAGACTATCTTGATCGTCACTCTTGAGCCTTTTTTGCTTCTCCAGCTCCACGAACACCATACCTTGCTTGCCACTACCGTCGTGATCCACGAGAGCGCCGGGCCGGACTGGGAATCTTCCCAACCGTACCACGAGGGAGGCTTGACTGGCGAGAGAGTGTCCTGCTCCGTCCAGTTCTGGGGCTATTATTTGCGGGGACTCCGGCAAGATCTCTTCAACTCTCTGCCGCCGACGTTGGCCAAGAGAGTGCTTGAGAAGGTTTTTGGCGAGTCATTGGCGTGCCTCACTGCGAGATACTGTCAGGTGACGACCAGCAGTAGAAGCTGCAACACTATTCGAAATGATGCGTAGCTTAAAATGTGACGTCTCCAATATTGATGCTCTCGCCAGCTTTACACTTCGAGGAAGAACTAACTCATTTGTATGCAAGAGAAGACGGGTAACATACTGTATATAATGAAAGGAAAGTCTGATACGCAGGAAAAGATATTTCATACTATTTCTGTACCTTTTACGCTACCTGACATGAATACTTTATATTGTGAGTTAACGATGCTGCAGATCCGTCCCAGCAGTCGGCGCTTGGTCCAGTATCGTGCCGACCTCACGGCCATCCTGCTCACCAGCCACGACCTTTTGCTCAGCCTCTGTACGGATCCGGGGGCATTTTTCGTCCCTCCTCCGGGAGCATTCGTGCGTGCGGCGCACGCCCAATGCGCCATGCTCGCCACTGCTCTAGCTATTGTAGGATGCCCCATTAAGGTGAAGTGCCGGCTGAAGTACGAAGATGCTCTGCTCTGCATGAACCCCGTACGCATTTTTCCAGGTGCTCTCAAGGGGAGTGGAAGCGGCTACTTCCTCTTCCAACAACTCTGAGATAGATAACAAGTTGCAGCCCCTAGAAAAGGTTTGTGGTGACAGTCGATTTTTTTAAAAAGAAAAGTCAACTCTGCACTGGCGAGTGGAAAAGAAGGCTATTTGGGCCGCTGCAATCTCTGCGGAAGCCTCGGCATCTGCTTTCACGCACGCGGCGTCACTGCCAAGCATTTAGTTTATGCTTGGACATAGAAAAGTCTTCTCATTTTTTACACACAAGGAGCAGAGAAGAAAAATGACCACTTCAGCATGTTTCTTGCACGACTAAAAAAGAAAAAAAAAGCTAACATCTTAGCTCTCATCTTTCTTGGAAACTGCAGACGACATTAAGGAGTTATACGTGCTCCCACTGCCATACAGTGTAGTTGAGTCATCAAAGAAGCTACTTTGAACTTTATTGATATGGGTCGATAGTTTTTCCTCTCTGGGAGCCATTTCATGGCAGGATGGACGGGCAGAAATTGTGCACTGCGTACGTCGTATGCGCGTGCAGGGTGGGCACATTCGGTACCCGGACGTGCTGTATGTGGTACAACGACCCAGGTATTGTGGAACGCCCAAGTGCCCGCAGCGACAGACACAGTGTCCAGGCATGTACAAGTGTTCCGCGCTTCTTCAAAGCACTCGTGTGATGTGTTTAAGCAGACACGAGGAACGAAACAGACAACTCTCGCCCTTTCATTGTACATATTGTCTTCCGCTTCTTAATTTCCCTTTTTTGGCAGCTTTCTCCCAGTTCTTCCACCCGCCCTTGAGTCAATGCGAAGGAGGCTTTCTCTCTCTCTCTCTCTCTCTCTCTCTCTGTCTCTGTCTCTCCAGCTCCATTTTCATTTCTGGCGAAAGTTTTCCATTCGCCAGCCACAAACAAAAACTTTCTCGGACCTTTCTCGTTCCTGCCCTATCTTGATAAGGGGAATCTGTCATGCCCAGTGGAGATCTCTGGTTGTGTACCTGACTCAGTAGGAGTGTGGTGGACTCAATAATTCACGTCTGTCCTGGTACACGAAAACGACAGCCTTTTTCTGAGCCATACTGCAGAGTACGTCCAGTCGAGCTTAATTTTTTCCGACAGAGAGATAGATGTAGCTTAGGCTCTCGATCCGTACTACGCTCCTTACCACACCAGTAGACTGTACGGATCAGCAGTAGAAGTGTCGGAAGTGAGACTGAATGCATCACTTATAAAATTGCCGTAACTAAGGAATTGGATGGGCCCAGACGACTCCATCATCGCCATCCTCATGGATGAGGCCCTCGAGATGTGGCCTGGTTATGCCATCTATGTCTCGCCTTGGATATATGGAGTCAAGAGTGGCTCCAAAGATGTGGTCGGCAGTGGAGATCTCGTAAAGCCGATTTCGATTGGGACGGTTCGAATGTTTTATGGCAACCAGTTCTATGCTTAAGGCATACGAGATATCACACAGCAGAAAGACACCATTTCTGATAAACACTGTACCCCTGTACACTCACCGCATGTTACTTTTAGACAAGTCTTCTTGAGAACACAAGATCACAGTTGAAAGACATCCTTATTGCAGTGCAGCATGCAGATGATGACGGCAAAGCAGGTGCTAAAGTTCCTGAAAACAAGTGCATCACCACAGCAGAAATTCCTATTTAGGGTGTGTCCAGTACAACAGTATTGTGAAGTATTGCTTTTTTCGCACGCAGAATTCACCTGATCTCCGTCTAACTTACTGGCTGCACCTGCTGCTTCCCGGCATCTACCCGTCGCCCGTCCGTCGCCTGCCCACAGCGTCGTACGTGCACTTGCTGTCCGGACTGAATGCTGCGCAGCCATCCCCCAACTGGACGTTGCTCGTCAGGCTCTGTTTATCGCGAGAGATGGAATTTGCGCGACTCGTCATGAAGAACTTCGGCGCCTTCGTGCCAGGAATCACAGGCGACGCCAAGGAATTCGTCAAGAGCATGCGCGAAGGCTGCGGGAAGCTGCTGTGCACCAAGCGCTGTCTGGGCACGGCCGACATCTACTGGCCACAGGTGCGAACTGTCATAATCCAGAAGTGACTGTAGGTCCGAGTAGAAAGTGTGCACACTCGACACAGTTTAGCTAGGTGCTCAGCTTTAAGCGTCCTCGATACAGTTCTACGTGCGCAAACGACATTTTGTTGATATATCAGCATCAGTCAAGGGAGCGGTGGAGGCCAAAGGCTGTCAGTATAGTGGAGAGAAATACTGTACTTACCTTGAACATGGCGTTCAAACGCATTCTTGCTTTCAATTTGGGTGGCAGTCAAACCCTCAAAGGTCAGGAAGATCGCATTCAATGCTTTACACAAGGAGAGAATCTATGCATTCCCAAATCACGTTATTAGATTTTTCCTGAAAAGAATACATTTTCTGAGCACAACTCAGTGCAGTTAAAATCTCAGCTGATTTTTTTCTAGTGCCTGTCAGCTCAGAGCTGTGGGTGTCCTATGAGCACCAATGGAAGGTTCATAGAGTTGTATTAGAGGTTTTGAGGCCTCAGACGGCGAGCCCAACTGGGCCTAGGCTTGGTACAGCTGTTATGGCAGAGGACACTGTGGGCTCACAGGCACTGGAAAAAAAATCAACTCCAGTGTGTGCATCTCATTTCCCTACGAGTCTGAGACTGAGATGAGCAAAGAAGATTAAATGGAGATAGTTTCTGGGAAGACCTAGTTTTTTGCTGCTTGTTTCAAGGACTATTCAAAGACCTGTTAGTGCATGAACGATCAAAAAAACCCTTACATTTCACCTAAAAAACTTATTTCATTGAAAAAGTCACATAAAAATGATTAGAGCAAAACGTTCACCTAGAATATCGCTGACAGACTAGTCGGGAGTACGCTTTGTCCCCATGGAAAATACGCATGGAGCAACAGAACGAACACTTCAATGAACGCTTAAATGGGCCACTGGATGAACGGGACAGATGCTTAGATGAGCCAAAACATCTTCCCCGGTTTTTAATGTAAATTATGACAGTTCAACGAGGCCGGCGACAGTGACTTCGGGCAAATAATCAGGCCAAAAGTTGTGATGATGGCGTTCAGAATCGTGTGTCAAAGCAACTTGATTATGTTTCTGCTTGCTTTGCAACTTTGCCAGTCTCGACTCAGCAAAAAGTGCTGCCGCGCTTCCCACTCACTGTGTCTGGGTGTGCAAAGAATGGCTCCTGAATGTTCTAACCATTCATGGTGTCTGGCCAAAAAGGAGCCTTTCCCCAGCCATTTTCTGCAGTTAATTTGGTCACAATGCTTAAATGAGCCAGTTGCTTTACCGGGGAATTTTGATTAGCCACACAGTGGCCGTTTAAGCGTCGTCCACTGTACGTGCGTTGAGTTTGGAGGTACCGCACACGGTGCACCCTTGAGTGTGGAATCTTTCATAGTTTCTTAACATAGAAAACTGGGAGTTTAGATTTTTTCTTCCTTAAGATGACACATTCGATACAACATTCACAGCTGAATGAAAATTTCCTCCGCTGCCCTCGGCATTAATGCACTTGTGAGCATAAAAAAAACAAAGCTTGAGAACAAATAATCTTGCCCAGAAATATGAGCTCTTCCCCTCCCCCCCAAAAAACCTCCACAAGAAATCCTCACTTCAACAGCAAGCAAATCTTCCCAATAATATCAGTTTCGGCGAAAGCTGCCCCAAAATTTTCGTCGACATTAATCCCTTATTGGCTCCAGGAGGAACAAGTATTTGTTTCTCCGTCATAACACTCACCAACACAGAAAATGTGCTGCAACAAACCCTGGACATGACATGAAATAATCTGTCACTGGCTGCCAAAAAATGGATGAAAATGGCACCACTCGGGAGACGTCGTCCGTTTCATACTTCCTGGCGATTTCTCTCCGTGAAGAAGCACGGACCAAAGTTGAACGGGTGCCGACACCGCAAGTAAGCAGCTGGAAAGAATGAACTTATTCTGCGCTAGCACGGACTGACTTCGTTATAAAAGTCGATTCTCACGAGAAATTAGGTAGAAACCAACTCTTTCCGGCTGGAAGGAAGAACTCCTCTTATTGACTTCTCCTCTTCCTCTTAAGTACGCTGCGTAGAGAAAGCAGGGGCGGAAGGAATACTAATTAGTAATTACCCTCGCTGTGCGAACAGTAGAGGGGCCCAATTTATCAAGTACGCTCTACTTATAACGTTTAAAAGCATATGTAGAAGATGACAAACTTTCTTTGTGATGTCTAAGAGTGTGTTCGTCTGTGAAGCCGCCAAAGGGAAAGTCAATTTGCGATCAGATCAGAGCGATGCTGATTTTTTCACATTATAGAGCAAAGATTGTTGATCGCTCAGAATGGGCGCTCAGCACTGTAATAAAATAAGATCGATTTTCTAAATTGAGTCCCACTGAACTAAGAGGCCGGTTCAAGCATGAACGATACTCTTCTCTGCATTGACTTACGTGACTTTTTCTGTGAGTAATCGTGAAGCCTTTTCAAACTTCTATTTATGTCGTGTCAGATGATGTTGAACACAAGGCACATCACCAGTACTAGACGAGAGGCCTTTCCGCTTCTATGTAGCAAAAATTGAGCGCATTGAAGCATGAAATCTTCATCAAGGAGAACATTTAAGCTTATTAGAAAAATTCAGGATCAATGAGTCACCAGCACTGATTTGCGTGAGGCATTTAGTTTTGCCACAGAAGGGTAGATCAAATCTTGCATAAAGACCTGAACATGTCTTGAAACTGTATTTTTAAAAGTGGAGGAGTCTCAACCTCACCTGTCGTGTATACTTGTGGTTTGCCTCCTTTAAGCATCAGCCGGCATGACGTAAGTGGAACTTGTTCGGAGAGGTCTGCGGATTATTCTCGAAAAAGTTCACAACTGGAGGTTGTCATAAAAGTTAATACAAGGAAAAGTCTCGTTTATGCTTGAGCACCCTTCGTACTACGTCCTCTGGCTGTCCGCCACTGTACAGTCCAGATATAGAGCCATGTAACCCTGGCCAGCTCTGAAGCTTTAGAGACATTACGTCTACAATTACTAGAAAGTTAAAAGTGGTGAGGCTGACTAATGTTGTCATTGTCTCAATAGGCGGTGGGCAGCGGAATCCTGCACATCGTCATGCAGGGCAACCCTGAGAAGTCGTCTCTCGTGAAGGTTTGTATGGAGAAACGTCATGTCTTGAAGGCCGGATGTACGTCGTACTTTTTTGTTCTGAAGGTGTTGGAGCCGTTGCTGAAGAAACTTTCTCCCTCTTCCTGGGACATTCTCAACGCCAGCGTAATGTGGAACGTCAGAAAACCAGTCTGGTTCCAGGTAGTGAAAGCACGTAATTAACTTTCACTGTTACAGTGCCACACTATTTTTTATTAGCAACATTTTATATTAGGGTTTCTCATCTTCAGGGAAATTTCCAGGGAGAGCCCTTGGACTTGGCTCCACATTGATCATGACTGGCAGGTACACATAAAAAGCCATTTGTAAAGTGGCATTGATGTGCTCCCCCTTGGCAATGTGCTCTGGCAGCCCAAAGTTGGCTAGCAACCAGGAGCGCAGCGATTCTGCCAGTGTTGACTTGAGAGATCTAAAAACGAAATCTTATTATGCAACCATACCTGCTGAATAAATTTGCACTGCACAAAGTTTTTATCCATTAGTCAAAGCTTTGACTATCTAGTAATTTCTTAAATGACTCTCGCTCTTGATGTTGGGCTTCCCGTTGTTGTAGTCATCAGGTCAAAATTTTGAAATCAGTTTGTTGAGCACACCAGTTTTACTTTGCAAAGTGACGCGTTTGTTACGTCCATCTGCGAGTCAGGATCGATGTCAGAGCCAAATCCAACGGCGCTCCCTGGAAATGAACGACTCCATCATGTACGGTACGAACCGTCGGCATGGTTGAGGTGCTGGCGATAGCTTAGTCCAGTGCATACATATGGATGTGCACACGTACGCAGTTCCGGAATATGACGGCCAGATCACTTGTGTGATTGCTGGATGACGAAGAAGTATAATTTTCTAATGGGTTTCGCATGGAGGAGTAATTAGTAATTAACCAGGAGTAGCTGCACGTAACTGTACGTACCGTACATCTCCAGGACACCTCATTCCACAGAAAATGTACAATGTCTTCATAAGAACATTATAATGACGACAGTTGCTTGATGAACTGTGGTACATAGGCAGAGATGTATGCAGGGGGAGAAAATAATAGATGGCATAAAGATATACCGTGTCCAGGAATGCCTTCCCTCCCAAATTTCACCGCGTATCTCTGTTTGTGCTGGAAAGATGCTCTGGACCTCATTTGAAAGCTCTATAACAGCAAAGTAGGATAGGTGTTACGCAATTCAGATGCAAAAATTTACCCTCAGTTCTACCTAAAGAAAGCCAGATTTTTGCCAATGCTTTTGTAGATGTTATTTCAAACTGGCATGCACTGCATTGTTTGTTTGTAGAGGGCATGCACTGCATATTTAATATCACCAACGAAATCTCAGAATTTGTGAGTTCTAATAGAAAAGCATGCAAAATGGATTGTTCTGCAGTTGAAAAAGCACATTCTGCTCTGTATGTAGCATCAGTCCCTCTCTCCTAAAGCTGTGCTCTGCAAAAGTCATTATGCTGGAAGGCAGCCACATTGAATTGCTGTGAAAGCAATGAAATTAACATTCTGACGCAGAACATTCTGCCAAACATCAGATGAAATGCATTTGAAAGAGCCCCTCCGCTTAAAGCAGAGCCCAAAATTAGCTTTTTTTTTAGATATTCTGGCACGGGCATTGTTGAAATTGAAATTGTCTTCAACACCTACCATACTTGACTGTCAAAGAGTTTTTAAATGAGATATAACAACTCTGTTCTACTCCAAGGTTTAGCAGAGCTACACATAAGGGTGGAGAAGGGATTCTTGGACATCAAGTGTTACTTCTCCTCCTGAACTTGGAATGTTGCAACCAATTGCTGAAGTTCTGCTCAGCCTCGATTTTTTCCCCTTTCCTTTCCTCTTTGTTTTTCCCAATATCGATGTTTGCTGCCTTGGTTACACCAATCCTCGCTCCTGCCAAGCGCCGACAGCAGCAACCTGGCCGTCCAATACTCTGATAGATATGCGCCCACAAATATGAGCAGCGATCCCCCGTTCCTGGAGAAGCTGTGCCAATACCTTCTAGTAGCTGTGCTCTGCTTGGTACCAGTAGCGTGGCACTTGGGTAGGGAGGTACAATGCTTCGCACACGAAGGTCGCACGTATGACACTTTTGTGTGAGAAATCATATCACGCGATCAGAGTGGCCATATGCGCCGGCGGGAAAATCACGTACAACCTCGAGCGTCATCCTGCAAGATCCAAAAATGGGTTCCTCGTTTAAAACTAGTACTGTTTCATCACGTACCACTCACCTCGTTCTAGACGAGCAAAATTCAAGTATGTTATGAAATATAACATGAATCTTTTTCCTTATTTTCATTTTATGGCGGGATCTTTTTTGATAACATGGATAAAAGTCGTTATAATATGTTAGAAAGTGAAGACTTGAACCCTTGCCCTTTTAATGAGACCATCTACAGAATGACGTTGGCTCACCGAAATTGAGATTTGTTGCAGTCTCCTCTCTTAGTAATGTACTGCACATTTGCATAGAAGTCTGACTTAATGGCAAATCTCATTCATGCTCTACACTAGAGAGAGAGAGACTAAGCATTGTGTAATGAAGCAGCATGACAAATTCATGATTGGATCTCAGAGGAGCCCACCCACGCTTGGATCGTATGCGAGTGATCGTTGCCTCCGCGATTAGTCTTTTTACAGAAAAGCTGATGCGATAAAAGCAAGCATTAGCATTGCAATGAACATCATCTACTTTCACCAGGCCCTGTTGGACCTGATGGAGCCTTACTTCCACCCAATTTTCGACGAGCTCCTCGATGACTTGGAATCCGGACGCACCTGGACTCTTGCGCACGTCCCAGAAGCAATCAGCAAGATGAACTCGAACATCCTGGACGTGGCATACTTAGTGCCGCCTTCTTACTATCAAGTAATGAACACGTTTTCACATACGTAGGTACGTGCGCGTCCACATACAATTGGTGTGCGCGCAAACGTAGACAGATGTTTGTCGGTCAAATGGGCCTCATCAAGCGTCGATCACGTCGCAGCCTTGGCTGTCACGTGGGGAATTGAACCCGTCACTTTTATGCACTGTCAGAGAGCCCTTAGTCTGGCACAGCACTTGCCATAATTACTGCACGCGTCACAAAGAGGCATTTACTCATTAGAAGCAGCATCAACGTCTAACACTCGTCATGTGTTGTTAAGTTGGACTCAGTCGACTTAAAAAAAGACAACCAACAGGCGCTCAAATAACGTAGGTTCATTTATGTGATACAGGCCTGCGAGCTGATTGAGGCTCTCCTCCCGAACGACATCAGACCTGTTTGTGACTCCGTGGTTGCTCACCTCTTCATCTCATGCATTTATGGAGTCATCAACAAAATCATTCCAGTCTTTAGGTTCGTTAAAGAGTAAACGGATGAGAACTTTCCAACCAATTGTGAGAAGGACTTTTACTAGGGAGTGGCACATGCAGCGTGAGAAGTTAGATTTCTTGGTGGCTGTCGGAGAGAAGCTGTGTAATCTGGACACCTCGACCGAGATGCAGAAGCTGGAGGGCTTGACCGACGCCTCTGGAAACGCCAAGACTGAGCAGAATCACTCATGGGATGACAATGCCGAGGAGTTTGTTCACTCGGTCGCAGAAATGGTAAGAGTCTCAAATTCCGATCGTGTGAAGGAGAAATAGATGGTTGCATCTGTGAGAGCAAAGAAGGAAATTGAAGGGAGAATGTAATGAATATCAATGAGCCAATTGATTGCAGAGCAAACATCGTTTTTACAAGAAATCGAGGTGTCAAAGAACCAGAATTGACGATATCTAACATTATGGAATACCATCATAGGTGGCCAATCAACTGCTGTCCGATCCTAACGGCCAGGAATCTTTAAAGGCCGTGTACCGCTTCATCACGTACAATTCCGATTGGGTCCAACGGGCACTCGGGGTCACTCCGGTCATCGGAGGGACGTCGAACGCCGGATCCTTCGTGCACAAGGCTGACGAGGACGAGACAAAGCCACAGTTGGCCCCCTGGGAAGAGAAGACGTTCAAGGAGGCCACGCCGGCAGAGATATGTTCCAAAATAGGTAATTTCTGTGCCGTGGTGAGCTCAGGTGCTCACTGCTCAAGGTGCGCACATGCAGCGCGCAGACGCCAGTTTGAATTACATGCAAGCGAACTTGAATTACGCGTGTACGAAGTAGAATTGCTTGCAACAAAACATTGACTGATGCAATGACCTCAGTGTGGACCTTCATGATGGCACATACGCACGACAGTACGACAGTGGAAAAAGATTCCATATTTTTCTTCACATCTCTGAACGAATGGACCCGACGCATTACGCAATTATGATCTCGCCTGGGAGTTCTTGACTCTGAGGACGCGATGCAATATGCGACGTAACCAAATGCGACCAGAATGACCAACATGAAAACTTCCTCTCGAACAGGTCAAATAAAATACTCCTCTCTCTTGAACCATCCTCACACGTGGGATGAGAGCCTGAGGTATCATTGCTCCTCCCCCGGCTCCAGAGTGGACCCGAACCCGATCCTCTTGCTCCGTCTGCTAGAACGGCGCCCGGAGAATCCCGAGGTCATGAGGAGAGGTGACGACGAGGACGATCCTGAGATCGAGGCAGACCGAGCCCTCTTCACTGAGGTCCGACAACGTCTTCGACGGCAGATGAACGAACGAAGTGCCACTGACAGATGAAGAAAGAAATTGATCGACGACTGCTTTTATGCTTTCACAGCAAAGTACCACGTACACATTCTGGAACGTCCCAAAGACACGCATCTTCCCGCTGTCGCTCTCAAACGCGCGCGCACGCATGCACGCACAAGCAGACTTTCCAGAGTTCCACATACTGCTTTGCACAGGGCGGCTCTTAATTCCTGTTACTCTTTTTCAACCTAACTTCTGACGTCATCCTATCTTCGTTGCCCCTTCTTCGTATCAACTTCACCACCAGGTCCTGCCCTGTACACATTAGCTCTTATTTCGACCAAAAGTTGTCAGGATCCTCACGGCTTCCATCGAGGATGTCTGGGCCTCAACTGCACCAGAAGCCATCCGACCAATGTGTGCTCGTGCTCCGTCTACATACGATGCAATTCGGGCTAATGACGGCCCTTTGAAAGGAATTATTTTATATCCTTTCTTCAGCTTTACATCCGTAAATGTTGCCAAAAACACCCTCTCTGATGCGGTAGACAAATTTCATGGCGACTTGTCAAACAACAGGAAATAACAGTCACCCTGTAAAAAACACAGGTTGTGTACTGTACATTTTCAGTACGTAACCCGTCACACTCCATCAAATTATGTGATATACGCCTTTTTTTCTAACAGTCTGCCAACAGTTTTGCTCAACAAAACACGCTTGGTTTTCCCTAGAAAAGTGCTGCAAAAAGGGGGAATTAGGGAGAACCGTATATGAAGTACCCAACATACGCGTAGCTTGTCTGTCACAATCCTTGATTCACGCTCAAATGGGTCTATGTTCACACACACTGTGCGTAGCTGAGCCTCTTCTATGTAGGTAAGTCCTATGTAACACGCAAAGCCTTTCTAAATAAAACCACTTACGTAATGCAGAGGCAAGAGTGATTATTCTATATGCCACTCGAATATTGATGCTGACAAGGATTTCGTTCTGATAAAGATAACGCCACGGCACATTTCCTGCTGCTGCCCACCAGTGTAACACGCATGAAATACATGTACTAGGCATCAATTCTTCTGGTCAGTTGCACGTTCCGTAAAGTGCGGATTAGAGCATTCCCAAGAATAAGGTACGAGGGGCACTTTTGTTCGGCACTCAGTGCTGCGTCGGGCATACCCACGTACTCTAGAAGAATAGATGTCAGTAAATGCGGATCCTTCTTAGCATTTACTAGGAATCTGAGTCAGAATTGTAAACAATCACTTCTTGTGGTCATTTTGTCAATTTTTCGTGAATAAAAGCCTATGTTACTGTTTTCCGAGCCCGGAGTAAAAACTGTGCCAGAAAGTGCACCCGGATACTCTCTCTCAAATTTTCATAAGATTGGCAACCCTTGAGTGCTGAACACACTACCTAGGTAGTGGGTTCCCTAATCCGCTCTTTACGTCACCTCTTTCTTCCACAAGTCGTCTGGAACCATCAGCGATGGTTAGACCAACGACTTCAGACTCATTACGGACAAGAGCGGGCCGATGGTCGATCGGTGATTGAAGGCAGAGCTGCCAAAAAAGATCGATCTGCGAATAACTTCATGCGCTGTTTAGCTTGGGCAGTGGTTGCCAAATCGATTGAAAAGGAAACCGTTTGGTCACTCTTGTCCGCCAGACGTCCTCGGTTTCATACAGTACGTACGTGTTAGTGCGAATCACAACACAGTCACCGCCTCTGTATTCTCATCTTTGGCAATATAGACACCGAGATATTGGCATTTGACACAGTCCTGACAAATAAGCACGCCGTCAACGTAGACTACGGAGCTTAGCAACATCATAACAAAGCTCGGAAAAAACCTGCACTTGAATTTTCTTTGGAACAGGAAAGGGCAAAGACGAAGAAAGGGTTTAAAAAACTCTCAGCGTCTTTCCTGAGTGGTGAGCGCTGGTACAATGGTTGCTGGCTTTGATAAGTACTCGTATGTGTATACTACAGATAGGTACCGTACAGTAGTCGACAATAATCACTGATCATCATAGGATGGGTGTTCAACGTTCTCTTCTCCTCTAAAATTCGTCCCTCCTTCGCTATCACCACACGTCACGTCTTTTCCCCGATCACATGACTTACACATAACGCTTCTCTCTAGGGATGAGGGAGGATTGGGCTTGGGAGAGGAAGTAAGGAGGAATCTCAAGGTGATATGAATGGAGGGGGGAAGGCATCTTTGTGTCTGCTCCCTGCTGGTCTCCTTTTGCTATTCACCAACCTGCAATATATTCGATGAGGAAAATGAAAGCTACCCCCAGGCCTATGAGGCCAATGGACATGGAGGCCACAACCAACTTCTGCAGGCAGCTGAAGAGCTCCTCGCTGCGTCGTTGCTGGAGGCCGTGGTGACGGCAAGGTTCATTACCACAGCACTGAAAGGATAATAAAAAAATTATTGACTCAGACCACATTATGCAAAGTGAAATCCTCCTTGGGCAAAAAATCCCTTCTCGCAACCCCTAAGTGCATTGCATTTGAGCTAAAGTAGTGAATAATTCATCAAGATTTCCTTGCCTTATTTTTTTGTCTGAGCTTTTTTTGAAGAGCAGTTTTAAAAACGCTTGCTAATGGACCATATATGTATACTTACACTTAAGTCATGATATAGTTTTCAGTACTTAAAATATGTATGTACGCATATGACGGAAAGAGAGACCTTTCAAAGTTGAAAGGAAAAGAAATTCAGCTGTCTCAAAAGGGTTTTTTTTTCAGTGCATACATTTAAACCTCCTGCTGACTTCTGTCAGTCACTTGCTTACTCCCAGAGGTGTCTTTGCCTACCTATATCTTCTTCAGAAAGTTGCTGAAGGAGTGAAGTTGAGAAAGAAGGAAAAATTTTATTTGACGCGGTAAAATATCGGGCACAAGGGATGGAGAAACGAGTCTGTCCTCTTCGCTTACAAACTCCCCAACTCTCTCGGAACATTGAGCCTCGTGACGCGGGCTGGAAGATTCCCCGGGCCAAGGCCAAGGGAGGAAACCGCCAGCCAAATGTGTACGTTTCAATCTGAAGCATCTCTCGAGACGCACGCGGGCGTTTGGTAACGGAGAACAGAGTGGATTACGCTGAAAATCGTCGATGCGATTGCACGTGCCTCGATCAGGCCCCTTTTTTTTACTGGCACTGAATGGTCTCTGGCACCCAGACTGGGTGGACGTGACAGCGTTGCCAGTCCTGCCAGGATAGAAAACGCCCAATGTCAAGCAGCCAGACGCTTCATGCAAGATTTGCCCCAAATATTTAACAGAGTGCGAAACGTTGTCCCTCCGAAGGGTTTGGAAGACGCCAGATGTCTTGATATTTGGCGGGCAAATATGATATGTGGCAGCACTGGTGCAGTGTGCACAGCGACACCCGCTATCTCATCGTTTTCACTATAAACTAGCAAGTAGACGATAAGGAAGGTGCCAGTCACTGCACGCAGCGAGCCTCAAACGCTTTGCAGCGGCGCGTGTTAGTATGATGAAGCAAGGGACAAAACCATGAATGAGCTTCAGCTGACTGGCAAGGAGGATTTTAGAGAGCTAAATGCGTCGACTGCACTAAATGGCCATGGGCACCTCTTGCCACTCCCGTTGCACATAAATTTGAGGCGTCCCCCTTATTGGCGGCTAGTTCTGTGGGCTTTCTTTTTGGGGTTTCCCCCCCGAAGACTTGAGCTTATCTCGCTCTCCCAAGCTTCTGTCGCCATAATTTCACGGGGGCATCGTACTGTTCGTAGGTGAGCGGCTCGTGTGTGTGGCCCGAGCAAGCACAATCACACACGCAGGGGGAAAAGATGGAAAGTCCGCGAGTGTGACAACCTCGATTACACAGATATACCGAGCGCAGACCCGTATACTACTCGTAAATGCAATAGGGATACGTACAGGGGATTCTTCCCCTCACAAAAGTGGCTGTGTCCACATGGAATTCTGTGCAAACAGATGGCGTGCAAGAGGGTCGAATGCAGTGCATACGTATAGTACACTCTAGAGTAATGGTAAGAACTGTATACACATACTCACATGCACCTTGGTACGAAATTCATGTCCCTCGGCAAGTTCCGACACAGACCGGAGCGTGTGGTTGCAGGCTGGCGGTGGCCAGAGGAACAACACATAGTCCATTATAAGCTAACTTATCAGCAAGAAAATGAACTTTTACAGCCCGACCTTTTTCTCCGCTGTGCAAGCGAACATGAATTAGGTACCAAAATACACGTGCATGTTAATACTATGCAAAAACGAGGATTCCGACTAGATTTTCTTTTCAGTATCGCAGCCTCCAGAAACAGATGCCACGTGCGGGGCACACGCACAAAAAAGAAGTAGATGGAGAAAAAAACCTTGGGGTGGAGGTTGTCTTCTGCAATTGGATGTTACTTTGTGCCACTTACTTCATCCCCCTTCTCTGAGAAGGAATCATGGATTACGCGACTTTCAGATGCTCGGTTGTGGAGAGCAAGGGGGAAAAAGGGAGAAACATAAATCCTCCCCATAAGAAGGTCAGAAATATAAGGGATCTTAATCTACTATCATTGCAATAACTCACGCGAGACTTGAAACAGAACGTGGGCGTCCAGGGCGGTAGATACAGGTAAGTTTAGGCATAATGATATTTTGCATATATTGCGTTGCATCCACGTGCAACGCGAGCAACAGTTTTAAGTGCTTGAGTGAATAGAAAAGGGGGGAAATGTTTGAAACACTCTTTGAATCTAATTCATCTTGGCGTAATGCACCTTTGTAACCACATGCATTTGCTCGATATGCAGATCGTGCTTTACTCCAAGAGCCAGAAAAATCCCGTGCACTTGTACCTACATGTGTGAACACAAAATTGCTGGGAAACACGCTTATGAGACCAGGCGGGGGGCTCGAGTTTTCTGCTCCGACAGAATTTAGGTGGCACAATTGCCACTCCACTCAGGACACCAAAAGTCTGAGAACCGACGCTTGGAACACAAGAAAAAACATTGATCTTAGCCTGTGAAAGGTCCCTTCCGAGGGTTTCGTCAATTGAGGTCTTAAGTCTCTGCAAGACCTTGAAGTCCTTAAATCCTCAAAGCAAAGACCTTCCCGAAATTTGGCAGTTTGTTTGGCCAAATTCTAAAGGCATCCCCGATCTCCACTATTGTAAATGCGCACACAAAAAAAGCATTCTCAGAATGAAGCATCGTCAAAAAAGAATTTGCATCTTTCACCTCCCAGCTTTTGCTCATATAATAATGGGATGGCAAAATCTAGGGATTTCCTGGTTACTTCTTACATAATGAGCAGTGGCACGAGCTCTTTGCTTTGGGAACTCAGAAACCAGCCCTGAGGAGTATTCAGCTCTTATGCTGGCTGGCTGTGTATCGGTGTTGCGCTGTACAGTAGAAGCCCATTTTAGTGAACGTCCTCCGTCAACGGCAAGACATTCGCTAAAGGGACCAAAGCTACTATTTCGGTGACATGTTACACTGAGCATCACTGTACTTACCCACCAAGTGTGCTCAGGATGACGCTCATTTTCAAGGCCAAACTCTGTGGCGGCATACTGTGTTTAGGCCCATCTGGATGCACTTCCGAGTACTTAACACTCACTCCAATGAAGTCGAACGTACTGATTGTCCCTACAATTTTAAAGCCAGCACGCATACGTGCACCATGCTGAAGTCTGTACGTACGAATGCACTGCGAGTGTGCGGATGTCCCTCTTGTACTTCGTGCTGAGAGCCTTTAGTGCAGTTGTGTAACCCCTAACCCTCACATAGAGCGTACAATCATACTCATGCAAGTGTGCTCCAGCGTGTCGACAGAAACGTTAACTCGTCTGCTTGTCATTGGCGTTGCATTGAGTGTGCATATTCTCTGGAAGGAATGTCGCATGTGTTTGTTTGTATGTGTGTGTACTCGGGAAATTGATCCTGTTCGTCATTACAGACAAGATCCGGTAGCACCTCGCAGTTCACCCTCCCCCGCGCACACACAAGAGCAACCATTCGATCTCCTGGGGGCTTTTGATCGGTAATCAAGTCTTTGCGAGCACTAAGACTGATTAGTTTCACGCACCCATCTCCAGAACGTAATGGACAAAGTAGACAGCGACAAAGCTTTAAAGTGAGAGGGACACATTGATTTCTGTGTGTGGCTGTTACTCACTCCTTCCTGCGCTGTCATCAGGAGCGCCTCCTCGTCGTCATCGACGAAGACGTCGACCGAACCGTCGGAGTCCCACTCCACGCGGGTGGGAAACTTGGGCTCGCAGCTTTGGGACTTCATGCTTCGGCTATTCTCTGGGGATCTCCGAATGGCGACAAGACGAACCCTGGCAATTGTTGCTGCTGCTTGTTTTTCTCCGGACTCTGCCAAGTGGCGACGGCGACGACCACGACGATGTCTCCGGAATTGGCTCTTGCATCGCTCCTTAACATGTCTCCCCCCTGGTCAGATACGAACTTGTTCTGATCTCTTCCCCCTCATTCCTCTCTCTCGTCACAACGTAATAAGGCACTCTCTGCGCTCTCTCTGGCGCGCGCTGTCTCGGTTTTTGGCATTGGAAAAGAGAGCATCTTTCTTTCCTTCCTTCCTTCCTTCCTTCCTTCCTTCCTTCCGTCTTTCTTTCTTTCTTTCTTTCCTTCTTTCTTGCCTGCGTCAAACGTCCACACTGTACACACGTGCCCACTCATATTAGAGCCACAGGACGATTACCAGGCTGTAAACAAAAATGAGGAGGTGACTTTGGCGTCGGAGTCAGGACTGTACGAAATCCACACTTCCCAGGAGAGATGGAATTGGAGGACCAATTAATTCTAGGGACCCAAAGAATCGGGAATTAGGGGTAATCAGATTTTTTTTTTGGGGGGGGGGGGGAATACTTCTTCACAGTTGGAGTGATGTAATATCTTGTAAATGCAACTGTGGCCATTGCGGTATCATTTGCTCAACAAGGAAGTCATTTCCTACATAGCTTGCAAAGAGCAATGAGTGAATGGGTCTAAATTTTGAAGGAAAGAGGCCAGCAGAGGAACATTCAATCTGAGGGAGTTTTATGTATTTCCCTGGGAAGTTTCCGGATCCTAAAACTCCCACCAATCCCTAGAAATGGGTCCCGGTACCTCCAACCCAATCAACCCTCGTCAGAGGGGAGTGCTTAGGTGGCGGGGAACAAGCATAACGCTGATTAGCACTCACATGTACCTTGTAAGCAGTGCCCACCTATTACAGTACTGTTCTAAGACCAGTCCAAACAAACCGGAACAAAGGCTCATATTTCTGAGGTCCTAAGTTAAAGTCATCTTCTAGCAAAATCACTTGAATGAACTTATGCAATCTGCCACTCTTCTCAAACACCCCACCCCTCTAGCTATGCGGAAAAATGACTGCCTGGCAAGCATACCTTTGAGTGTGGGGAAAAGCCAAAGTCTAAGGGTTCGATGTCTGGTGAATGTGGAACAAGCTGGATGAGTTTCCTCTTCTGCTTCTCCATGGATCTCTTTGTTGCCTTGGAGACATGTGGCCTCGCATTGGCTTGATGGAAAACAATACTCTCTCACTTGGCTGCCTTTTCATGCATAGGTGTTGAAGAAATTTTGCAAGCATTCCTATTGTTGATGTCAGGAAAGTATGATAAATGAAACTGCTTACGTCAAAGAACGTGATGATCATAGTCGTCTTGGCATGGGCACTTGTCCTTCATTGCAGGCGACGAGCCTTGTGGAAGCCAGTGATTCCAATTCTACTTGCTTTCTGGTGTCCTGTGATGCACCCAGGAATCATCCATGGTCGTCAGGTTTGCTTGGGAACTCTCTGGTGATGGGAGATGAAGACCCTCTCCATCTAAACCTTTTTTGGCATGTACTAATCAGGGAAAAGTCTAATGACCCAGCGGGCTGCTCTCTAGCTCATCCAGAGATTCTCGTGGAGGATCCGGTATACCGCTCCATGGTCGAGATTGGTTGCAGTGGTAATGTCTTGAATTTCTGGTTTGCTTTGTTCTCCCTCCTTGGTCTGAACAGTCCCAATGTTCTGAGGAGCGCAGACATGTCTTTTGGTGTTGGAATCAGCCTGAGACGAGATGGTTGGCCCAACCTCATTGAATTCTTTTATGCACAAGTTCTGCATGATCGAGGTGCCACTGTTGACCTGCACTAGATTTTGAATAATGAACCTTCTGGACTCTTTACTAAAGGGTTGGGTTGGGCTGACACGGAAGCCCTTACACCACCAGAAACAATTACAATGGACTCTCGATGTAGTAAACCGCCTGGTCGGGGGGGGGGGGAGGGGAGTTCACTGTACTGAGAGGTTCACTACCAAAAGAGTGACTTATTTTGAAAAAATTTCGACTCGTGCTAGAATACAAACTGCTATCTCGAGAGATTCACTGTACCGCGTACATGCTTCATCGAGAGTCTACTGCGTATTACGTCATTCCATTTATACGACAAACACAAAAAAACGCGTCCCCACTAGTACTCAGAATTTAAATGTACGTTTATGACAGGCACAGGCACGGACTTAGACAGCCTTAACGTATGCACGGTGAAACATAGCGAGGAAATACTCTGGATCTGACCCCATTCCCCCGACGGACTAATTTTAAACATCAAGGACCATGAACTGACACATCCTTAGGCCCCTTTAGAGGCCTTCTCATGTATCCAAATTTCTCCTTCCACCTTATGTGATTTTTTTCATAAAAAGGTAATGGCTCTTAAAATTGCTCAATCGTACCGTCTTCCATCCCTCTAGGCTTTTTTGGTGCGGCCGCAATCAAGCAGCTCCTTTTCAAGTTGGAGGAAGATGAAAAGGTTGGAGGACCAGAATCAAGAGAAGAGAAGAAGATCTCGTGATTTCAGCGAATTCATTGACTGCTCATAGTAGAGGAGCAAGGGTGGATGTGGAGCTGATCAAAGGACTGATACGTCTATGCGTATCTATGCGCGTACCCTGTGTGTGGACACGAGTATGGTGTTCTAGAAGTTTTGTCTCTACATTAGTGCACGTGGTGAATACGCAATTTCGCCGGAATGTGAGATGTCCTTCCAAGATGTTATTTAAAACTTTGAGATTGGGAAGCAAGTTCTGAAAGCCCCATCATCAAGCCACCATCAAGTTCCAGATCAAGGGGATTTCGCACAGAAATCGATTGAATTCATCCTGCGCTATGCAAAGTTATACATCAGCTGCCACATGAACAAAAGTACTATGCATCATCGACTGGGTGAAGGACACATTTTTTTTTTTTTTGGGGGGGGGGGGGGCTACGTAGAGCACTTCATTAATCGAAGAGCCGTTGTTTTAGTCAAACCAAGTTTGAGCAAATTTTTGAACAGTGACTCCGTGTGCAAAAAAGCCGAAAGATGATATAGCACGACAGAGGAAGAACCCGGAAGTTTCTGAAAACTGCAATGCTCCGAGTGATCTCCACATGAGTTTGTGCAGGAAAGAGATAGTTCTGACTGCTTCGTGATTAAGGCAAATTTTCGCCATTGCAATGCAGAGCCTGGACGGCCTGAAATTCCTCCCAACCGCAATTGAACTGTGAGGAAGAGTTGTCAGACCGTGGTGGATTTTCTGCAAGTGGGATTTGCGCTGTCTGGTGGCTTCAACATTGCTCACACAAAAGCCTGCGCTACTGCTGCAAAAGTGACATTTGAAGTTCTCAGCAAAGTTAATCGCTGTTAAGGGATGCTTGAAAGTTAACTGAGCAGTCAATCAGTCATTCAAGTCCCCAACTACCCATGAGCACCCATCCGCTCCGTGCAAAGGCTCCATCTCATTGAGATGTCAGTAGGAGGAAATGAAAGTGGATGTGATACCAGTCGAGTTGTAACTTATTATTGCAGGGAGGCAGATTGAGCACTCACATGCATATGCATCCTGAACTCACTGTCGGCACATACAATTTATCTAGGTCGCACGAATAGCATGCATACGTACTCCACTTTGCAAGTTCCTCTCACACTTCTGTACGTGTGTGTGTGTGTGTGTGTGTGCGTGCGCGCGCGGGTGTGCGTGTAGTGGGAGGAGAGAAAAGCTTGTTGGGATTCTCTGCTGCTCTCGTTTACTACAGGAAGTGTTTTCAAGAGAGAAAGGGTGTTTGGTGGGTGTCAGACGCATTCGCCTAGATCTTCGCTCATTCTCTGTATAGAGAAGAGGAACAACGAAACCATCTCGCATGAAAATGCTGCTCGCAGATGATGCTTTGAGCAAAAGAGACTGCGCTAACAGTAAAGAAACAATGCTCCAGATGCTCTTCCCAATTCTCCATTCTTCCCCACCGCCATTTTGCGGGCAGTGCTCTCCCAGGCACAAATGTCCCCCCAATTTTCGCGGCCTTTTCTTTCGTCTCTTCGTTCCCACTTTGATATTGCCACTTTCCAAGAGAGTGGAATGTAGCAGCAGCTTGCAAATAACGGCTCTCTTGGGTAGAGAGAATGAGGGGTTGACAGCAGCCAATGATAGTGGACTGCGCATGGTGTGTGTGTGTGGTGTGGGTGTGTGGGTGTGTGCCTGCCCATCTGCGTTCAACTACGCACACAGGGACATCAATCCTTCACTGACGATCTCCCCCCCCCCCCCTCTCTGCAAATTATATTGTTTGAGGAAAAAGTAGCCGCTGACACGATATCATCTTCAGATGAGCATTGTTTCAACGTCAGACACAAAAGTTAGCGCCTAAGCGAGAGGTGAGCGCTCCTGCGCCAGATTTCTCTGCCATAATGTTCTGCAACTCCACGTATGTAGGTGAAATGCGTACTTCCCTACCCACCTGCTCACCACTATTCGCCTGCGAGTAATGGCGATGGGATGTAGCAGGTTGGCTGCAGGCTCAATAGGCCTTGTCGGGCCATCTGTTTCAATTACTGGTGCACGGTCAAGATTATTACTCTGTCGTACTCCGGGCTGCACAGCCAGTGAAAGCGTCGTTATTTTTGTTAGATGCCGGAGTGGAGAGAAAATCTCACCTTCCTGATAGGAAGACACGAGGTGACAATGATGAAATTGTCTCTTCACATAAGACACAAACGATTCCTTGTATTTGCGATCTGTCTCTCCATGGCAAAAAAATACAGTAGTTAACTTTTTTCTCACATGTGCCTAGTACATCTATCTGCACAGAACGAATTTTAGGGAGTATATATAGTGCGTACACAAGTACTTTCCCATACGAGCCTTGTTTATTCGGAACGCACCAGTGGATTCTCCGTGAGTTTTGCACTTTTTTCACATTATAAGACGATGAAACAGCACAGCACGTGAACTTTCAGTCTACGTTTCAGCTCTGCTCTCGTGTGGCAGCTAGAAATCAAGAGCACTTAAACGTAAAGCAGTCCGTAAAGCACGAATATTGGCAATTGGTCTTCCACGTTACTACCGCATCTTCTTCTGCTGCCTTTTCCGGTAAATGTCGTTTGCCGGCGCCGACGAGAGGCCGGAAGAGTTGTCGTCCTCGTCCTCGGAGTCTCCGCGCCTCGACTTCCGTTTCCGGTCGGTCGTTTCCGGGCCGCCTCCACCCAATGGAGCAGCCGCGCGAGCCGTCTCAAACAGCTTGGTGCTGTGACCGTTGCTGGATGAGCCCGTCACTAAATGAAGAAAGAAAGAAATTAGCATAAAACTTCGTCCAAGCTTGAACAGATTCTTGCGTGATGAAGAAGCGACAAATCTATGCCTTTGGAGCTTCCTCCTTGACGCCTTTAGTCCGTCGGTAGGCAGCCGCTTTTAATGGAAATGCGAGCACAGCAGAGACAATTCCAGACAAAATGGAGAAAAGGACAAAGACAAAGTTTCTCCTACCGGAATGTCCCTGTCGCTCACTTTCACTTCGACTTTGCCGACTAGTACTAATTTGAATTTCTGCATCACTTGGCGATCTCGTTGGGTAACAGAACAGAAGTTCCACAACAAAGTTTCTTCGACTTTCTAGCATACAGATGAAGAGGCTTACAGTACAAAATACGGCGTCATCGTTTTCTTTCTTTCCTCCCTTCTTTCTCTTTCCTTCTCACCTTCTTTCTTTCCATCATCCCTCTTTCTTTCCTCCCTTCTTTCTCTTTCCTTCTCACCTTCTTTCTTTCCATCATCCCTCTTTCTTTCGATCCTTCTTTCTCTCATTCCTCCTTTCTCTCCCTCTCTTTCTTCCTTTCTCTCTTTCTTCTGTCTTTTCCTCATTCTTTCTTTCTTTTTTTGTCTAACTGTCTGTCTTCCAGTCTGTCATACAGACACCAGAGAATAGACAGATGAAGTGGCTTAAAACTCGCGCCTGCGTTTACACTAACATACCCTTGAATTCATCTGGCAACTTGACTTTGGTAAAGACCTCGACCAGCCTGTCGATGATAACGAACGGTCCATTGAAAGACGTCGGCGGCGGCAGACTGAGCAGCATTTCTGCAACGGCCGGTGGAGGTGGGAATCCCCCACCAGGTAGCGGATGCTCCCCGGGAATCCAGCGGATCTTGGGCTATAAGGTAACGAGAGAGCATATGGACACACCGTGCGTAGTTGATTAATACGACTTGACTAATATGACTTACTCTAAACGGAATCATCTGCGACGTATCAGGTCTGGGGAGCCCATCACCGGCGCCGCCGCCGATCCCTCCATCTCCAGTCGCTCCGCCAGCTGAAGCGGCGTCGACGCCGGCAGCGATGCCGACACCACCTCCGCCGCCAACTCCTGCCGCAGCTGAAACACTGCCGCCGTTTGCCATCATTTGAGCAGGCAAGGGTGAAATCGTGGCGTCCACACCAACGTAGCCCAGGATGCGCAACTCCTCCTTGGAGCACGGAAAGAGGTCGAGAAATTTGTATCGCTGTATCAAGCGTCCAGTCTCGCTGCTGTCGCTCTCCTAAAAAAAAAGTATACTTATGCAACAAATGATGTATGGTAAAACATTGATATATTTCTTGAGACTCTTACGCCTTCCAAAGCCAGCGCTCGCCGTTTCTCCACTTTGAGGATGCTTCCCATATCGCCTACATTGGCCTCGAACTCCAGAAACTTGTTCCAAATTTCTCTTAAAAAAAGAGGGCGTGTGAGGCGAGCAACACAAGTCCATGTAAGATGCTGCTACCATTTACTACTTACATTTGCTGCTTGGGCTTTAAGCTCCCTGAGGTGAGACTCCGCTCAAACAGGACCCGAGTATTGTTGTCTTCTAAAGAAAAGAGCCCCAAAAGAGCAAGGATTAGAAAAAACTAGAAAGGGACGGAGAAAAAAAGACTTTCCCAACAGCAGCACGTTCGAGGATTTTCCTTGTAAGGTTTATTATTGTTGTGGTATTGTGCAGAACAAAAGCCTTTGAATTCTCGGACTTTTCATCCATTAATTTCTGCTGTGTTTCTTTTTTCCTGGGGGGAAACTCACCGTTGAGATGTGACAGGTAGTCGACGTAGGCGAGGACGAACTGCTCGTTGGCCTTGAATTTTTTGAACCCCAGCTCAAATACGTTGGCCGCAATCTTCTTGTCCTTGGTGCAGTAATACTCCATGAGTGCCGCGGCCACGTACACGTGGTAGCTAGTGCGCGGGTCCTCGCGTGCTCTCTTGAACACCGCGCGCGCAGACGAAGTTCCCTCGGCCCGTCGGCAATACTTCATGTACTGGATGTAGCACTGGAAGCAGCAAAATGCTCTTTTAGTAATGCATGCATAATATATCAAATATGTACCGTATATAGGCATTTTTGCTTTTTTGTCGGCTATTGCGGCTGTGCAGCATGAAGTAAGCACTGCACGCATGTAAAACTATGTATGCACTTGCAAAAGCCGACTCTTAGTAAGGTCCATATTTCTTTATTCACGCAGAGATTTATATAGAGAACCCAAAGACTTTCATTCATTCTGCACATGTAGGATGCTTCTTCCTCTTCTTGAGTCACACGCTTAACACGAAGGGTTGCAATCGTGCGGTGCAAATGCCTTCTCTTCTTTGCCACTCAAGAAAATTGATTCGTAAAATTTTCCTTTTTTTGAAAAAAAAAAAAAACTGCATCCCTGGCATGCCTTAGTAAGTCGTATTTTGAAAAGGCTATCATTTTCTCCTATAAAAGAGCCCCCAGAGACCCCTCGAAAATTCCCTAACACTGACGAGACTGCTCCTTTTTTTGCACTCGGCTCTCCAGCATTTTCTGGTTGCTTCAGCAGGTACTTCTTCCTACGTAAGCACAGTACATGGACCTCCGGCTATGTATGTATAGGGTTGCACTCCTCGCCCAGAAAAAGATGAGATCATTACGAAACCCATCTTTTACGAGCCAAGTGGGTACTAAAGAGACAAGGGAGGCCAAGAAGAGAAAAATTTGAGAAGAGAGGAGTGGAAAGGACCACTTATTCGTCCCCCCCGTACGTGCGTGTTTGTGAGCGCGCGTTAGAAAGAGAGATTCGGCGAAGAGAACCCTTATTCTTTAGCTATCAACATACGCCGAGGTCATGTGCTACGCATACTCATGGAAGATCTGGGACATGCAGATCGGCGACGTTGACAAGACAGCCTTGACGTGCCACTAGGAGAATACTCACTAGTGTTGGGTCGATATCTTCCATGTCCAGGTATTTCTTGTAGATTTGATGCACTCTGTCGTTCCTCATCATCTGCTCCTCGAACTCTGCGTGCGCCAGGTGAAGGAGCATGGACTTGCTGAGGACGCCGCTGGTGGCTCGATCATAAAGCGTAGACGCCAGCTCTTGGAACATCTTGGAGGAATCGACGTCCTGGAAACAAGAACCTTCCATAACCCGAACAGTGTGACCCTGCAAACCATTGCACTCACTCCCTTATCCTGAAGCAGTTTGGAGCTTTCCTGCAAGAACACCGTAGCCTCGTACCACACGTTGGCGTGGTGTCCCAGGCACAGCAGGCACTGCTCGTACGCAAACATGACGCGCTTGGTGATCAACACTTGGTCCTCGACGCGAAGAGGATTCGAGCGCTCCCACGCTATGTACTTCTGCCACAGGTCGAGCTGAAAGAGAATCAATAATCCGTGTAAGTGATGAGTACAATAAGCGATGAAAGCTAATACTAAATGGTCATTGAGACGCGATTAAGCCACATCTCAGTTACTCATGGCAAAAGAAAAATCACGAAATATCACACGCGCGCCCACGCACGTATATTGCAAGAGCTTTCTATGGTATTCAATAACACTACTACAGCAAAGCACCTGATTCTAGTTCACAAGGCCTATGAATGAATAGATGTCATCCTTGACGCAAGCTCAATGGGGGATATAATGAAGGTTTTCTGCGTGCAAATGCCGTGCAAGGTTATCATCAATCAAGTTTGGTCGAAATCAGCCTAGAGCTGTGGTGGTACAAAACAACTCCTCCATTATTTTTTTAAGCTAGTCAGATTCACGTACTTGCTTCATCTCCTCTTGAGAGCCCGTGGGTGGGACGCAAGGTGCCGACTTGTTCAGCCCCCTGGTGACCGCCTCGTACTCCTTGGCCACCCTCCGGGCATTCATGTAGTCTCGACTGCGCTCAGCTGTCATCTTCTCTGCAATGATGGGGTTGATTCCCTGCTCAAAAACCACGTACTCCTTCCTAAAAAGAAGGAAGAAACCTGAGCTAAAGTCAATATTTCCTGCAAAAAATGGATATAAATAGCCTTTTCCTTATATAAGAAAGTCTGAACGAATATAAAATCTCATGGTAGCATTTTTCTGACATCAGGTAGTTGCTGCTTGATGCAATGAAATCCGCCTCTTTCTCGTCAATCACTTTACGGTATTGCCGGTGAGCACATAGAAGCCACGCAGAATTATTGGCTGTTTTGCGATGCCGCTGAGCCATGCGACATTACAGCAATGTTAGCCAAAAGTTATTGGCTTTTCCATCCCTTACTTCAGCGCATTTTTGTGGTGGAATTTGCTTATGAATGAAGAAGACATCCCACTCTGCTCATAAGTCTGGCTCGTCCTTTTTTCTGCCTCCTTAATGTTGACAAACTGCATGAGTAGCACACTGGTGCTAACAACACAAAAGAACGAAGAAAAACAGCAATAATTCACTTCTTAGACCAGTAGACTCAAAAAGTAACCTAAAACTTTCCCTTCATAAGCCACATGAAATGGGCTTTCTTCCACCGCTCAGCAGTAGTCCTGTATACGTACGTCAAGACTGAACTTTTCTTGCCAACTTCTACCTCCGTTTCTGTCTACAAAGGGATGGATATTTGCAAACTTTAGGATGCACCTAGACTGTCATATATTCGCGACAGATATGTATCAGGTATACATACACCTGGAGTATGTTTGACACCCACCTTTTAACCACATAACTGATGAATATTTGTCAGTCTTGTGGATGCTTTGTTATGCGGCAAAAGACAGGTGGCAAATATATATGCTACTATATATCACATAACCATAAATTACGTCCCAAATATATGACAACGCAGATGCATCCTTACCTTGGTAAATGTGTTATTAGGGAAGATAACTCATGATGCTGCTCACAGCTCTACCAATACGTCATTGAAAGAAATATAAGTAAAGAACCAACGCTTTGTTGTTCCCTGGTCACGTACCACAATGTCTCTATATTGATCATAGGGTTAACAATGCCCTTCTGATAGACTTTTCTGATGGCCGAGATCTTTTGGTTCTCCGCGTATGACCCGACCGCTTCAACCCCCTTGAGGAAGCGGATGTAGTCATTCCAGATGGGAAAGGACGTGATGTCCAGGCCCATCTTCTCGAGGGCGAAGTCATATGCTTGAGCCATCTTCTCCCTGAAGAAAAAAAAGTGCGCTTCATCGAGCATGTTAACAAAATTTTACTCTCACTTGTAGTTTGGTAGCGAGGCCTTGGTTTCCTTGACGTAGAGCAAATAGGTTTTCCACAGGTCGATGTTGAGGACCTTCATCAAGGAGCGCTGAAACAGCTGGGGAGCAAAAGATGACAAAGACTGTTGAAAAACGGGATTTGGGGCAACAGTTTTGATTTGAACGAACAATGATGAATTATTTTCGCTGACGCTTTCTATAAAAAGAGCCGAGCATCGTATTTAGTGAAAGAAATCATAATACTACACGGAAGACATAAGCAAGAACTCTTTGAAATCATAACAACGGAAAATAATACGAACCACGTTAATCAGGCACTCAATGTCAATGATGTCACGTACCTTTTCGACCTTCTCGAAGTTTCGACCTCTCATCTAATAACAGAATAGGCAAAAAACATTAGATTAATCATCATTGCATAGACTCGGACTCTGCACCGCGCCAAGCTATACCTCTTGCTCGATGTAGATTTTCCAGAATCGGCCACTGGTGGGGAAGAGTTTGATTAAGGCCTCGAACGTTTCCCTGCTATCGTCGATCCGCCTCGTCTGGGCATCCTTCACCACCAACATCCAGGCCTCGAGATCATAGGGGTCGGCAGAGATGCGCTTGAGGCTGTTGCGCACCCGCTGTGGATCGACAGCCTGAAACAGTTCAATTTCCCAATACAAGCGAATTCTGCAGCCACACTCAGCGAGCATTTGAAGTGGATATCCTGACCATGGCATTGGTCAACAGCAGAAGAAATGTGTACTGCGTTGAATGGACAACTTTTTCACGAATACGATAATATCACTCGAAGTGTAACTGTCGGACAACTGAAACCTGTGCTAGTGCCCTGCCATAGTCTATGTTTATTGGACTGAATGGAAGATCCTGAGATTGTGGATGTCTGTCAATTAATCTTTTCTACTTTGGTGTTATTTGACATATTAGTCTATGCCACGTAGATGTCAGGTACTTTGTGACGTATACCTTTGTGAATATTCAACTTAAGTTAACTTGCATTGGTGGTACCACACCACTAATTCGGAACCAAAGAATCACATTCGAAGAAAAGAAGCCAAAATGTGACGTTTTCAATATTCGACACTCGTCGAACATTGTATATACTTTGGTGTCGGATCTTAGGTCGAGAAAAAAGACCAAAATGTCGGTCGGTATGAGGCCGATGACAGGTTTTGGCACAGGAGTACAGCGCGTGCTCCAATCCAGGATCGACTTAGTTGAATTATACATAATCCAACAATTCTGTACAACTAATCTGCAACGCGACAAGAAGCTCTTGCACATACTGGAATTCTCTTTCATTAAGTACTTCAAAAATATTGGAAAAATCTCCAGGGGACAGAATTTACCTGGTTGTTTGAATTGCCTGGTAGAAACGCGACTCAATACGCCAAGCACTCCTCTGGTAGCTTAGGGCGCACTTACAAGGAAAAAGTCACTGAATTTCATTTCCCTACCACATTAAACCGTGGCTGACCTTTACGTACAGTTTCAATTCCATCAATACGAGTAAAATGCATGATGCTACCACATGTAACTTGTGTAGTCTGACCTGGGTGGCTGGCCCCAGACATAAGGTCTCTCATGTCAGGGGTCCACCTGAGACGTTGACTCTGCATCATTGTCTGACTTTCTGGCCGTCATAAGTAAGTAGATGTATATAATGACAAAAGTCAAACTGTCTACAGCGTACGAAAGGATTTACAATTTACAAAAATAGAATATAAAAAATATTTCGCATAGCAAAAAAAGGAGTGTGCGTAAAAAGTCTCTGTTGCAAATCATTTTTGAGCATCATCCATCACTGTTGCTGCTCATGCAAAGAACAAACTCTGAGCAGCAACAAGAGTTTGACCTCATCCGACGGAGGCTGGAGGAGCCTGACCTCGGGCACACACTGCTCCAGAACCCTCACCTATACACAGCTCTCGGAGAATCCGACGAAAGTGCTTCTCCATCTCACAAGTTACTTGTACGACAGGAGCGTTGAAGCACAGAAGTATGGTCCTGACATGCAAGGAGCGCTACTTTGGCAGACAGGACAACAGCACAGAGCCGCGTCACACCCAGCTGATCGAGATCATATGGCCACAGATGGTGGGCAACCTGGGCTGCATTGAGACCATGGCAGTGTTGCTGACCATTAAAGTGCCCGAGTATGTGGCTCGGGGCATAGAGGTCAAGGTCACAGTATCTACAGGGAGGATCAGCCCGGATGAGTGGACAGCAAAGTTGGTCATGGAGGACGTGACTGGTCAGAGAACAGTTAATGTTGGGGACAACAGGTATCCCAATGTCATGCTCTTCTTTGAGAGTCCGCTGGTGGCCCGTAGCACGCCAGACTTTTCGGTCATGTTGGCGATTTCCTGCAACTATGCTTGGGTGGAGGTGACGGTGACGGACGTAGCCGGCAACGTGGTTCTCTGTCCACCCGGGAAAGTTGTATCAGGGACAGAGAAGTTCAGTTAGTCGGGCAGACTTACATGGATGTACAGAAAATTAATGGATATACAGGGCAGATGTTTATTCTTTCACGATATACGTGCATGCACACGTCATGTTTTAGCACTAAGCCAAGTACAAATATACCCTGAGAAGCAGTACACTTCTGTTCCCCATTGCTATACCGGGCTTCAATTGGCAGCTTGGCCTTAGTCAACATCATCCGACACAGGTTACTGACTTTCAATCCAGCACAATCACTAACACCACTGTATGCACACCTGAACTCGACATAAGAGGGGGAATGTTACTTTGTCTACGGATCTGATGGAGCCTTCTGCTCGCCGAGACACAAAGCAGTTGACGGAATGGCACTGCACAGCAAACCGTGATCTAGAAGCGGCCCGAGATGCTTGGGTGGCCGGCATGAGTTGAAGACTATCACCGGAAAGAATCCATAGTTCTCCAACACGTTTTTAGAGGGCTGACCATGTTCTTTCAGGTGTTTGTCTGTCCTAGGTGCCATCTTGACTGGATGGAACATGTCACGACATGACTGCTCGTGCATGAAGCTCGTGCCAAACATCTCACCCCAAGATGCAGTGTAAGCAACTAGCAACTCGCAGGCTCAGAGCTCAACTGCCTTTCAGTCGGAGCATCGACCAAGTGTACATACGACATGCGTTTTTGTTCACACAAAGTCACTTTCTCGGTAATTATGCCTAACATGCTTTGTTCGGAAGCTGTTTTCCAGGGCACACTGCAGAGGCTGGATGGCTATATAGAGTAATGCGGACGAGAGCTTGAGAAATTATAAAGAATTGGTAGGCTTTATCAGTACTTTTTTATTGGGAACTGCACAGTGTCATTTAAGCGCTACCGTGTATCATACGAGAGGTTGAGAGACGATTAACACTAATGTTACGCGACCGACAAGGGAGAAAGGAAAAGGGAAGGCGTCGAGGACAAAGGGAACAACGCCTTTTATTTCGTGGTCGGGGTGAGGCTAGTGTCGGAGGCGAGGAGCGCGGCAGTCGCGCCACCGATTAAGACTGAAATCACTCACCATGATGCTATTATATAGCTAAGCTCTTCTTGGACTAAACGGGGCTCGTATGACTTCTTCACTTCCGCCCAACGATGCCAGAATAAAAAAAAACAACTCTAGCTCCTCGTCGGCAGTCCAGAGCGGCAGCAAAATGTTCTTCCGAACCGCCCGGGCCCTCGGGGAGTCGTCGGATGTGCTTCGGGACGTCTGATCAGAGAGGGTCTGACGAACGTTGAAGACTTCGGTCTGAAGGGCCACAAATGGCGTCGACTCAAAGTTGTCCCGAAAACTGCAGCAGTTGTTTAAGGCTGCCAGGGCTGCTACATTGTTCCTCGATCAAGAACAACGTAAGACTTGGGTAGTGAAATTGTGAACAAGGAAACAGTCGCGCTTCATAAAAGTTTTTCAGACTTACAAATTCTATATCCTGATAAAGTGACTCAGAGTCAAATAGAGCTATTCCTGTTTTGACCCTGAAGAAGTAAGCGTCTTCACGTTTTGAGACAAAGTTGGCAACACTTTCTCGGGCTGTAGTCACATAGGGCAGGCGGCCAGGCGGCCAGGCGGCCAGGCAGGCAGGCAGGCAGGCGGCCAGGCAGGCGGGCGGGCAGGCGGGCAGGCGGGCAGGCGGGCAGGCGGAGAGGAATAAAGGCGGGATTAACAAAACATCTTTTGTGCAAAAAGTCTATTTCTAGCTCGTCCGTAAAGCACGTAAATCAACTGAGCTGTTTGAGCAACAACATTACGAAATGCTGTCGTACCTCACACATGGAAAGTTGCCCGGTTAAATGAGATCTTTAGGCTCATTGCCGTGCACCCTGACTTTACTGCCCCCATGCGGAGCCTAACGACACTATATAAGAAAAGTCACGCAACGTAAACGGTAGCCTTAGCCATTGTATTAGACATTGAGTGACTTTTACCCGAGCTTCGAGAACTGCATTATAGCTAGCTATGTTATACGCGAATGCTGTAAATTGAATGATCTAACGGGCATGCAATCCTGTAGTTGCATCAGTTCGATTGCAGCTAAACTGGAGAATGTTTTTTTGAAGAATGGATCGGCGTATAGTGTTTGGATGCTTGAACGAGTCTTCTTTAGGGCGCAGAACATTCAGACTTCCAAACGATCCACAAAGAGAGCAGATTTGGGTCAATCGACTCCATTGTCAATCCAATGAAAATTCTCGTCTCTGCGACGTTAAAAATAAACCACATTAAGTATGGTGTTGGCCAAAGTACGTTGTCATTCAAATGCTCACTTCATGCCTGCTCGAGTCATCTTCAGTGCTATGCTGCTCAAGAGAACATAATCTTGAGCAATGATTTCATCCTCTAATCGTTCTGCTATGGGACATCGTCCTCAGTCAAAACCTCAGACCATCCGTCGGAAGCTCGGGAGCATCGGATTGCCGTGATTCGTTTGAATCACGCTTATGCCAGGCAGTCAAACGTTATGGCACCTAAGGATCTCCCTCTTGAAGCAGAGAAATGTCCTGAGAATCTGCAACATGATTAAAAAAGTGTAGAGATGCGAGGCCGTGCATTTCCACTCGGCATCACACGAGTCTTGATCACTTCACGGATCGGTAAATGGATATGGTGGAGGACAGTGAGAAGCACGAAGCTCTCCTGATAGTAAAAGATTCCATCGCTTTAATATCAATTCAAAGTAGTTGTGTGATTCAAGACGTGCAAGCCATTCAAGTGACACTAGGTCTTATGCTGAGTAAGTGCAAGTAAAGAATACCATTTCAGAAGCTACGACATTGACTTGAATGTCGTCAATCTTACTGTGCTGTCACAATGACACAATGGGGTCGAGCAATCGGGAGATCGGACTCAGTTTGATTTGAAAGTTGGAAGAATGTGAGTATGGATTACAAAGGTAGCACATCCAGAAGGGCCAGAACAGCAACAGCTAATCTTCATTCTGGATGGTCGGATCTTTTTAAGAACTTGAAGTTGGCACTTTACAGTGACAAAGTGGTTGTCGATGTACCTCAAGAAAACTGTCTTCGGTGCAACACAGTCACAATTTTATAGTTGAGGACTTGATGAACCTTTCAGCTCGAAATTGCAGCAAAGCTTGTCCGATCAGGATTATACCCAAGTCACTATTATAGGACGTTTGTTGCGAAAGTCAATTATGTCATCAACAGGTCAGTCAGTGCAGAACTTCGCCTCCTTGTGATCTGCTTTGGCAAGGACCTCGTCACCAATGCCTACTTTTTTGAACAGCGGTCATATTGCTTTAAGTTTGTCAGTTCTCGAAGCCCTGAACAGCACTAAGTGCGAAAAGATATGCAAAAAGTCTTACTCAAAGAACACAATCTCTATCATGAACATGCAATTGAATTCTCCAAAAGATCCCATCAGACTCTAGACATTCTTGCATTCGCCATCATGGTCTGACTTTGGGGTGGTCGAAATTGGCGATTAAGGACACTGGAAACCTGTGCAAACAGACATCATCGTGTTGACAAAATCCTGATGGCCAGGAACATCCCCTCACACAAAATAGGATTGCTACACTCATCTTAAGTGTCTCAAGATTGTCTTGACAATTTCTTTAGCATGCTACAATTGAATGTACTCTATAAGGCACGCATATGGGCATAAATGATATGCGCTCCATGGTTGCTACCAAAAGCAGCCTTTGTTCTTTACACTCATTGCTGTCAAGAGAAGGACAAATCAAGCGATATCTGCTTTTCAGCGACTCACTGACTACACTAGACAAAGCACGAGAACGAGTTCCAGACATCTTTTTCTCACTTCCTTGTCCAGATAAACAGTGGACAACATTAAGTAAAGAATGAGAGTTAGAAAACTCAGAAGTCCAGTGGTACCCAAACCAGCAAAGTTATGCAGAACAATGTCTCTTTTTTTCGATGTTCATCAACCACCAATCTTCAGCTTCAGAAGTCTCTTTGTGAGGTTTTTCCGGTACTTCCACATGGTAGTGTCATTCACCATATCATCTAAGAATGTCTCGCAGTCAAAAAAGCGATGCATGCACTCCACCCTGTAAAAAAGATCGCACTGCTGCCACAGCCATGGTAAAAGACCTAATATACGTTCTAGCACCTATAGTGGAAGACTGCTCCTTCTTCTTCTGGAGCAGTAGCCACAGTGCACTGGTTGTCTGGGCCTAGGCAGCCCTGCGCAAAATGGGAGTCGAAGGTGGTAACCCATCTCGTGCTCAGGATTGACTTGAATGGTATGCTAAAGGCCGGCATCCTCATTGTGTCATCCATCATGTATAACCTTGGGCCTTGATAGGAGAGCGCTTGGGTCTTACTGTAGTTTGATCTGAACAAAAAGTATGCTCATGTTGGTAACAATTTTGTGGCCAGGGCAGACAAAGTCTAGGGCTTACACTGAAACCGACTTGTTCGCTACGGCCAATGGTGGGAAGATGTAACTACCAAAAGTGATGCTTGCAGCATCAGGGTGCAAGGTACGCAGACGATCGACAAGTCCCGATACCGTATAATCCGTTGTTGGCACAATCACTTCATCGATGTCAAGGAAGATAATATCATCAAAATACTCCAAGTTTCTGAAAAGAACTCTTCTAAATGTTCGAGGCCACAGACAGAAATGTTTGTAATACCTGTAGAAACAATCATGTCTAGCCACTTGCTCCAATCTGTTAAACTCAGGTATCTTCTTGTGGGAGTACACCTTCGGCCAGAGCATTCGGGGAAGTCTCTTTGGTTTCTCCTCAGGTGTGTTGAACTCCACCACTTCCACAAAGCCCATAGATTGATATCTGCGAAGAACCTAAAAGATGCAGGAGAATAGCAAACTTGTATGTGACAAGAGTGATTAGGAGCTGGAAGAGTTATTGCTTTTGTAGCAGTTTCCATATACCAGTGCAATCAAGTTCAATGGATTTCATTCAATTTGGTCAGTATGATGATAATAGGATTCCGTGTCCAAAGCCAATAACTTTCACTGCTCCAATAACAAAGAAAGCGTACTTACTTTCTGTATGTTTTTATGCACAAAATAGGTGTAGAGGCACACAAATTCGAGTCCTTGCTCCCGAAGGAGCTCCAGCCACTCTGCCAGGCGTTGGGAAATGTCGTCGACAATGAACATCAAGGGCTTGACACAAATGCCTAATTTGCCTCTCTTGGCCCTCTTCTTTCTCTCCAGCGTAAGGGCATTGGTTGCATTCTCGCAAGGTTCACTCGTCACTGAGAGAAATGACAGAGGCGTGTGTGTAGGGAGGTCGCACTCAAATGTGACGGTGTAGAAGGGGTTAGGCTGCAGGATACAAAAGGTTCAATCAAGACTAATCAGTTGTCATTTCATCAGAAGCGCATTGATTAGTAATTTAGATGCAAGACTGACAACCTCGGGTGGATTATCTCCTTTGTTGTCGACAAGTTCACCCAGGTACAAGTAGTTCTTGGCCTTCGAATGAGCTACCCACTTAGCTCTAGGTCCTTCGAAAGACCAAAATTGGCAATACAGTGGGATCTACACACAGAGAGAGAGAGAGAGAGAGAGAATAACTATATGCGCTGATAGAAACAGTGGAAGTGACTGACAACTTCAGGTCTGTCGCCCACGTGCTTGGTTGCCAGATATACCCTGGCCACTTTGACATTGGGCCTTTGGTCCAGATGAGCACAGTAGAGCAACAGGTAAAAACCTAACTTGTGGTGAACAGCCTGAGTACAAGACTTTTTTATTCATTTACAACATAGTCTGTAGTCAGCTGCATCTTTCATACCTGCCATAGGTCATTGTTGATTTTTAGCATGTTAGAGCCTGGTGGTACAACCGAGCAGACACTTTCAAATGCTGCAATGGATGATTGAGTTTCAAAAAAAGGTAGTGTCTCACACAGTTGCTTACTCTATTCTCACAGCAATTCAGTGGCACCTTCTTGGACTCGAGATAGACAAGCCTGAATGGGATATTGTCTGTAATTTTCTCCATGAGATCCACGTAATCGTGAAGACCAGCTCGGCGTCTAAGACGATTGATCATGATACTCTTGGCAGTCCAATCCTCGCTTTCGCTCTCATAGGTGGTGTTTTTAAACAATTCCTCTGCGATGAATTGGACGTAGTTGCTGTCTAAGACTACTCTCAAGCCTTCGAGACAGATAAACATGAGCAAGAGAAAGGTAAGGAGCAAAAGAATCGTGCGCTTCTTGCAATGATTGCCCCGGCTACTGATGAACAAAGGAAGTGAAGAGCGACTTCTTGCTGCGGATAACATGACCCTCATGTCTCATAGCACCAGATCGTTCTTGAATGAATGTCTTACAGGTGATTGTGATTAAACAGGGTTTGTTCAGCAACTGAAGAGTCGTCAACCGGGTATTCGCTAAACGAGGAACACCTGCACTTTTCTCAAACATTTCTCTCAAGGCATGATCATCTGCGTAGACAGTTGATATCTCTGATGTAGCGTGGTGCTTTCACGCGGTCATGGTTCATGGTATTGTGGTGCCAGTGGTGCATAGGATTGTGGGGCAAGAGTGTCTGGCACAAGGTGTCCGAGGCATTATGAAGCATACGGCAAGACGACCGCCTGGTCATGAAATTTATCAGTTGATGTTAGGTCCTGAATGTCATTTTCAATCACTTTATACCGGACCGGCCGCCGTTGGGGCGATAACACATTAAAACGTGCACGATTTCAGAATATTTCCCCGCTTCTTTTCCCTCTAGAAGGACACATTCTTGCATTTTATGTCCGTCTCCCCAGAAATATACAGTCCTGACTGTAAACAATGTCGCTTGGTACAAATCGTTGTGCTATGCTTAGTGTAGGATATTGTACGGTCAAATTTAAGGTTGGAATGTGTGATGGAGAGTGTTGGACATGAGATCCTGCAGTTTCGTCAAGTCTCAGGCACTCATTGTAATTGTAGAGCACTTTAAGTGCGATTAATTGACTCGTCACACTTTAAGTGCTCTATTGCCTTAACAAACATTCAAAACGGTGACCTTGCGAACTAAAAGTTCCGGCCCACTGTCTGAATAATCAATTACAGGTTGAAATTCCACTCGGAAACATCCCCAGGCTGCGTCTGGCAGCAATATGTACCAAGCGACTTTATTTACGGCAAGCAGTGTATGGTGATTCAACACTCTAAAACCAGGAAATATTCGCGCACTACATTTCCCTCTCCACAGGGAAATATTGTGATTCAGCCCTCCCAAAACCGGTATTAGAAAAATCGCGTGTCAAATCACAAATTAACTTCGCATAATGCGTTCTCACATGTACCCTTCTTGGATTTGACGGCACACGGGATCATTTTACATCGCAAGGGTGGAGTCATGTCAAAGGCACTGGTACATACAGTCCTGGCCGTAAGTAATTGCGTCGATCATGATGGCACCTGCTACGCTGTACTGAAACGTGTTGACGTAGAATTTTGATGTGGAATAAGTAGATGTGATCCTTGGACACAATGTTGAGTACACAGATCAGTGTTGAGGCTGCCCATTTTGGTGCTAGAATGCTCAAAAGGGAGACAACTAGAGGTG
>JAAUXU010018202.1_pt1 | contig 44957 bp, 28 predicted proteins | sample 7278151 | NCBI WGS metagenome assembly JAAUXU01 (sample SAMN14350113, study PRJNA611818) | marine sediment metagenome | isolation source: surface marine sediment (1.8m) | place: French Polynesia: Moorea | collected 2018-08
CACCTCGCTCCCCGTCCTGTCCATCACGTAGAAGTTGTTGTCCAGTCCGTTGGCCTCCTCTCTCCCCGTCCACGCAACGCTGGTGATAGCCTGAAAGACTTCCCTTGAAGCCTATCCGTCAAGAACGATCCGCGTTCTCCGCCGGACCCCAAGTTGTGTTGGCACGTGTGTGAAGACGACCACGATGTAGATGGCTCGGATGCCGTAGAACGAGTGGCAGGTTCGCGAGGTGACGAGACACGAGACACTCGAGTACTCAGACCCTTTTCATCAAAGTACATGAGCACAGTCCAGTCCAGATCACCTTATCATCATAGTACGATCCATCGAACTTACAGTAGAACATGCATTCAACAACTATACAGTAAGAACGAATTTAACTCACACTGCGCATGCGCGAGCGCGTGTGCACACCCTGTACTTCCACAGGCTACCAAAGGAAGTGGAGACTCACACTTTGAAACCAAGCAGCTGGATACTTACCTCGTGAAGTGCATCGGTGGCTGGAAGTTCGAAGGCCACTAGTATTCCTTGGGGCTGATGGTCAAGTGACAGACCCTTCACAGCTTCCGGCACTTGGACATAGACGGAACTGCTCTTACTCTGCAGGAAAAAGTAGATGGGGAGGAGAAGTCTCATTTCAGTTACCCCAACTTTTACATAGATGATGTAGATCTGTAAGAGAATTGAGAGCACCTCAATAATCAAAAGTGACCATCCCAGTCTAGGGAGCGTTGATAGACCCTACTAACAGTCCCTACCCCAGTCGCTTCCTCTGAGGCATCTCTAACAGCTGATTCGAAGAGGACGTGTGCTTCTACAGGTACTTGGCAATACTCTTTTTGTGTCAATTTCTTACTGGTCAACCAATGTGAAATCTGAGGGGTTTCACGGGCAATGCAGAACATTTTGGCAAAATTGTAGTTCCAGAAGGAGGCGGTGCGGGGTCCTTGGGGAGCACCGGTGGGGAGGCGGGGTGGTTGAGCGAAGACCCTTTTCTGATGTGAGGGTCTTGGGGCATTGAAAACATTCATAAATAAAAAGTGGCTCTGCTCTTGCACGTGGAGAAGAATTGGGCTACCTCTGAATTAAACCAGCAACGTAGTATAAGTACTGGCCTTGTTAACAGTCAGCTGATTACTCCGATCTGACCAAGGATCTTTGTAATCGGACTGTTTCATCAGAGAATGAGGTGATCTGTTCATGTCATAGTGAGGAGTTATGATAGTCGCCATGGTATCGCAGTGAGGAGTTCTCATAGTGATAAAAGATTGAGGTGGGGAGTGGAGGAGAACTTGCCAATGATTTGAGATCCCTGTCAGGTCTGGCCTATGTTTCATATGCTCGGGTACGTGACAGGTTCCTGCAACTCAGGGGAGCCTCCCCAAGGCCTGATGGAATGAAAGTTGCAAGTCTTCTTAGCCGCTTTGAAAGCAACTGTGGTTGAGGTTGCGCTCGAGGAGGCAATATTTCCTACTCCTTTCTGGAATCGCTGCCCTGATGCCCTGTTGGCAGTGCCCACGACTACAAAATGCACATTGGTCCTAGTCCTTGCACCAGCTCACAGTTGGGACTCTTCTTGTTGACCTTCAGTCCTCACTAGCTGACATTTCAGAAGGTTCAAGTGCAGCAAGTGCTCTGACAAACAAATGTATGTGGATGTTGCCAAGAGACTGGCAGCAAAAGCTGATCAGTGCAATAACAACAAAATTAATCTTACTGGGGACGATGTAGTTCATGTTCAGAATGATGTCTGACTAGCTGGCTTACTGGCTGGGATGACGGAAATTACGGTACATTTACTAGCTCCATGTCATCGTCCTGGTCGTCCTTGTCGCTCCGGCCATCGTCACCCTGGCCGTCGTCGCTCCGACTGTTCTCGCTCCGGCTCCCTGTCATTGTTCTAGTCGTCCTTGTCGCTTGGGTCGTTGCTCCTGTCGCCGCTCCGCTTGTCGCTCCAGTTCCTTCAGCAGTCGTTGCTCCGGCCGTCGTCACTCCCACACCGCATCGTTGCTCTGGCCGTCCTGACTCTCTTTATTTCATTCTTAACCCGATTCTAGCAGGACCATCGCCCTTCAGCAATCTATGACATGCCACAAATTGAGGTTATTTTTGAGGCCTTAGTGACCTCGGAGGCTACTGTCTTCAACTTAGGCCGTAGTCCTCAATGCCCTCATCCCCCAAGGCAGAAATAGTTCATGTTGGTGACGTGCTTCTGAAGATATCTCTGGTCATGCCGGCGGACAGACGGACAGACAGACAATCTTTGTCTTTTTATATAGATAGATGAATGTACAGAACCGTATGGCATGCAAGGGATTGAAGGAGAAAAGACCAAACAAGAACGAAGAAGGAAAAGACCTGAAAGCATGGTTGAAAACATGAAATGTGTAGAACTACTTACTGTGACAAAGTGGTAAAGGCCTTATAATTACATTAAAAAAAAGCAATTTTGCTACAATGACATCATTGCTTCTTAAAGTTCTCTTCTTACGCCATTGTTTTGCTCAAATTCTAGCAAGTTTCTCTCAACTTTTTTAACTCAGACAATGAATGTTAGTTCCACAGTTTGTGGACGAACATCAGTTGAAGCATCTCGTCGTTCGAATCATTCGTGCTGTGTAGATTCTGACCGAAAGCGTATTTTCCTGGTAAACATCACAGCTGGCGGATGTTCGTAAGACCTTAGGCCAATTGTTTCACTACAGCAAGGACAAATGGATTTATCACGATGGCAGTGGGCATTTTGGGGGTCTCTACCTAGACAAAATGGGTTGTTGTGCACATCTGTGAGCTCAATAGGCATGAATGCTCCTGGCCAGCATCATGAACCTCTCTAAGTATCGAAATAACAGCCTCATCGTCAAAATAACAGCTTAAAGCAAGACGAGCCAGCTGCGACAGTGGAGCGAATTCTACTCGGAGCGTAGATGGATGGACTTCAAAGTTGGTGCAGTTTGGCACAACTTTCTCTGGCACTTGGGTCTGGCATTTTCTATTTCAAAAAAAAAAACCTTCTAAGCTAGAAATGTGAGACTTGAAAGCTCTGCAAAGGTCACTTACCTACTCTCACCTGGCACAAAATTGAACAATGTCACAAACTCTCTCGCTCATTTGGAAGTGCCCCAGTTCATCCTCATCTGGGCCTTGCACTCTTCGTCTGTGGCTCCCATGCATGGACTCTTCAGCCTCTGTTCTATCAATCTTGTCATGGCCTCCTTGAAAAGGCCATGACACTTTGCTGGCCAAGACAGCATGGAGGCCCTCACAAGGAGATGATGGCAGCTCTGCTTTTGTATTGAGTGGCAATCCTTTCCGCGGGTACCATGTGCAAGTGAACGAGGCCTGATCTTGTTCTCAGCCTTCCCTCGAGCCATTCTATGGTAGTGAGACATGATTGAGCCCAGGTAAATGTTGCTCTCACCTTTCAAAGTATCAACTGCTACTGTAAATGGGTTCATTTCGTACGAAAAGAGGAGTGCTTAACCCAATCAACTGTTGATTCATACGGTCCCAATTTATGCATGCTCTTCGCATGCTCTCTGACCGAGGAACTAAGCAGCTCTAAATTTATTTGCCCTCGCCAAATGAGAGTGAGCACAGCCTAGATGAACTTTGCACCACTTGCTCCATACATCTTCAGAGGACTGGTTAGTTTGCAAGAAGGGTTTTGCATTGGTACAGACAGTCAGTCCATGATGCACTTGAGATGGAAGGACAAAAGTTGTCACCAGATGGTGCTTTTTTACTTTCGACGAGGGGAGCAGGGACAATGAGCAAGACCAAAGGCTGCGTCCTCGACAGTAACCTCAATGGAGCCTCTCTATCTCGATGCAGGGGCAAAAAGTGGTCTTGTTGCACCTTGAGCGCAACAGAAACTCGACCAAGTCGATGGGGTTGCTGAACCATAGGTTGCTGTCAAGGACAGTCTGGACGCGGACTGAGTTAGACAGTCTTTTTGGCTGGAGTAGTCGTTGTTGGTCTGTCTGCAGGCCCCAGAGTTGAACAAGAAGTGTCAGGACTGAAGAAAGAAGGCAAAGAATGGTTAGTTTATTCGTCTCCCAATGATGCAGACGTCGACCTTGACAGACTTCTTCTAAACGTGTCACACGTGAAGAACGAGTGAAGGATGCACCGAAGGTGCAGGTGTTGACAAACGGCTCTGCTTCAACAATAGATCAGGTGAGGCATTTCACCCAACTCTGCTGCGTAGAACCTTCTTGCCATCGTCTCCTGCACCTTTGGTGGTACAAGGCCATGTTGAGGTTTCAAAGGTGCCAATGTTGACTTAATCGAAGTTCGTCATTAAATATAAGGCCGACTTTGCACAGCGCCGTGCAAAAGTGAGCTGACCCTGACTCTGAGACATAAAAATCGAACTTACGTAGTAATTTCCTGTAATTCAAACTTCTTACGCTGCCTTCACTGCACGATCTCTGCTGAGAGTGGAGTAAATAACAGTAAGTGCTCAACCTTCGTAACTTCAAGAGTGTCATTTGCACAATGGTTATAGCGACGGGTACAGCATAACAGCTGCTTTTGTCGAGTGCACGAGTTAGACTTGGAAGTTTTGGGGTGTGTGGTAGTTTCCTGTCTCCCTACACAAATTTGTGGCACACGCTGTTGGACTTGTAAGCCGTCATGAAGTGAGGAACGTTGCAGGTTAAACTTTTTTTCTATTCTGGGTCCCTTGAGGCTGGACTCATTTCTCCCCGGCGTCTCAGAGGAATGTCGCAGCTGTTTTTTCGCTGACTTTTGCAGCCTCAGCAGTGTGCTATAAACAGAAGAGTGGAGAAACATGCTTTGACATAAAAAAGAACAATATGTTTTACTCAGATTGGCGCCTCCCAGGCAAAATTACCTACAGGGTGTTCACAAATGGCCCATTGACGATCAAGTTCTTGATGTCAAAAAGTCAAGATGTCCAGAGGTTCACAGGAAACACATTCATGACCATGGCCGCCATCTGCATTGCACTTCGCAAACTATTGGTCGACAACCCCCGCCTCGGCAGCAGCTAAGGCCTCAAGGAACCTAGCACAGCTGAGAACATCGGTGGGCATCTCGGTCTGGGCCTCGTCTGCAGGTGCCTCGAGGGCATTGCTGTTGGCGTTGACGCAGGCCTTCGTCTCCGCATGATCCCACGACGAGAAGCCCAGATTCGGCGAGTTTTGAGCCCTAACTGTGTTTGCACCCGACCATCCTACCTGTCCAGGTACCCTAGCATGAGGTCAGCGATGAGGCTGCCATGGGCCCCATCCTGGTGCAGTTATTCATGCCAAGACCTTGCGTACAAGGATGGGCTGGTAGATGACTCTGTTGACGTTGGCCCTGAGACAGACTGGCGGAAAAGCTTCCTCTTTGCTCTCCACGCATCATCCCACTGACGGGAAGCTTGGACCTTTCCATGGACTCCATGACAGGGTGGGCATCGTCGGGGGGACTCAGACGTACTTGTCTCTTATCGGAAAAGACCAGCACCTCGCAGACGCTCAAGATGTGGAACCCCTTGGACCTCGGCGCAGAGGTCAGCAGCAAGGTCTTCCTCTTCATAAAGCTGTTCAGACCCTGCTCGACCACTGTAAATATTTGTCCGTGGAATTCCCAAGTCAGTCATCTCGTCGCTCTTCATCTTGACGGCCTCTGGTCAGTTAAAGGTACTACAAAAACAAAGCAGCAGAGCTGTCGAAGACGACTCACGAGCCCAAAGCACATTATCTTTGTAAATTCAGTAATAATTTCGACACATCTGGCCTGAAAAGGCCCATGAAAGTAATCAGAATTGAGCATCAACAATGTTAACAGAAAGGGAGACACGACAATGTTTAAATTTTTCAATATTAGCTATTGTGATGACGTTGGATCTTTGTCTGAGCACCGTGGGTTGTGGTGACTTTTCAGACGACTGAACACTACTGTCTTACAGCCCTCGTCTTTATAACTACTATATAAGGCAGGGTGTAGCTAAAGAGCTTGATTCCAAGGAAACAACAACGTCCATGCATGTTTCAATGCGCTCCAAGTCTTACAACTTCACTGGTTTAGACGACCTTTCTATTTTTAATGCAGTAAGTATACCTTGAAACAAGTCCTTCCTTTAGAGTGACTTCTTATTTACATCAGGTCAAAGCGGGCGGAAGCAACCGTTTTCTCTCTCAAGGAAAAAATTTGGCGATCTTGTAGCCTCCTTGACTGATTTTCTGACTACCGTCCAATTTTCAAAATTCTTCACTATCCTTGAGCTGATTTGACCGTCACACAAGTAGCTTAAGTCACTTGAAAGCTAAGGCGTCTCTATCTCTACTCCAAATCCCAACCTTAAAAATCGCTCTTGGATTGGTGAAAAGACTGCCAACTTCATAACTGTCTTGCTTTCCTCATCTTTCGCCATAGTACTTTGCTCACTTTTATATACTCGTACAAACAAGTGCCTTAAATGTGACTTTCAGGGGTGACTTTCGTCAGGGAGAGGAGGTGACAGCAACGAAGCAGTCGTCAGACCCAGAGCAGAGCTGTGTCTGAGTGAGCCAGGCCCAGTTCGTCGGCAACGTCTCTGCCTCCAGGAACTGGGGATCAATTGTGGCCAGCTGTTGTAACGGGACAAAATATCGGTCTCGCTGTACAAGATGTTTAGCGCACGAGCATCGGGGTTGGGACACATTAGGGACAGGCCAACACCTCATTACGGCAGAAACACCCTGTAAGTCCTGTGCAGGCAGCGAGAGAGTGATGAGAGTGACAGAGGACACACTTTATGAGACGAGCACTGAAGCAGCACGCGGATCAGTGGCTGCTGCTGTGATGCGATCGAATTAAGCGTTCGGCCTAAAAAAAAAGGCCTAAAGTGCACTGAAACATCAGGCAAAAGAGCAGGGGACCAGGTGATTTTGTGCTTTGGAGCACGAAATGACACTAGGATGAGGAAAGTGACGTGGACGCGGTTCGAGAAGAACGTGTTCTTCCGCTCCCTGATGACGAAGGCCACGGGGAGAGAAGCCGTGAGACACAGCAGAACATGACGCTGCGTAAGTTATTGGTCGCAGTCAAGCGGATTCCACACAATTTCCTGGAAGCAGCTTTGTGGACCAGCGCCCAAGTCCGGAGAGCAGCTCTTTCCAGGCAGGAACTCTCTTCTCGTTGCTCGTAGGCGTGTTTCTCTCTTACCTCAGTCTGGTTCCAAGTACTGAAGAAGACATTTGTCTTGGTCTTTGGCGGCTCCTCTTCCAATGCAGCAGACAAAATGCAGTGTGAGTCATAAGGAAGCGGACTCGACTGGCCTTTGGTCCTGGCATGTCCAGCCAGAGAAGGAAAGGTCAGACCGAAAGTGATTTCCTGTCCTTAACGGAAGGGAGCTGGAACGTCCTCTCTTGCTGGGCGTCGAGGGCATTGTCTACCTGACGCCGACGTGGCTGTCCAACTACGTCCTCCACGTCCTGGTCCTCGTACACTGCTTCGGCGGCGGCCTGACACCCTCGTGTGAGGTCTGCCAGAAAGAAGGAAGGGGCCTACGAGAGAGGCCTATTCTTTCTGGGCCTCACGTCCAGTCACGTTTCCTTGTTAGGTGCGCAACGAGGATTGGGACATGGTGTAACGACACTCAAGGACGCTCAGGTTGCTGTGCTCGCTGCTTGTGCAGTGCTGAAGGCCTTCAAGGTCCAGCGGAGCGAAGAAGAATCGCCCGTGTGACACGGAGCTTCGAAGTGTTTGTGCTTTTCTTGTGTCTGGGTGTTGTTCATCCTTACGCTTTTCCATATGTTGCTTACACATTCTGAGATTTTGCCTTACAGTGGAAACCGAATAAGCGGAAAATTAAGCTTCAGCCAGATAGAAGCAATGTCACAGTTAAAGCTGGTGCTTTGTTGATCTAGAGGATTTGCATATTTCCTATCTGCCATATGACACACGTTGAGCTTCACGTGAGAAAGTGGCGAAATATGCATTAAATTTATATTATACATAAATATTTGCGCCAGATCAACAAACTCGGGGTAAGGGGATACAAGTGCAAATCTTGCAGAGATCCTCAAGATTGCAACATGACGGCTTTCACCGGACTAGCATCGGTGGGGATGATTGCAAGCTGAGCCCACCGTCAGAACACAGTGCTGAAGTGCAGCAAAGATGAAAAATTTGGGCTTATCAGGCGTCCACTGCAGGGTATTGTTAAATTTGCACTGTTAGCAACATTATCACTTGTGTGTTACTTAAGGAAAGGACACTTCAAAGATCAGAAAGACATCAAAGGAACGATGGAAATGAGAAGTTCTGTTGAACTGCCAAGAATTCCAAAAAACTTTTCAAAACAAGGCATGACAAAGTGATGAGATGCAAGAGAAGGACACAATGAGACAGAAAATGAGGAAACTCTTGTTGAAGTTATGCGTGCTGACAAATGAAGTCACGTCTGACTGCTTCTTCAACTGAGACCATGGAGTTGTTGCACTTCTTGTTAGAGGGAGTGGCCTTGGGCAGCGTGTGCGTGCTGGGCGTGTGCGCAAACTGTGTCTCCACGTGGGTGTTGCTCATGGCCGAGCTGGACCTCACGTCGACGTTCGTGCACTTGCTAGTCGCGCTCATGAGCTTCGACTCCATTTTCCTGGTCGGGCTCTTCGCCATGTACACGATGCCCATGATCAGCGGCAGGTGGTACCACAAGAACGTGTACACGCACGTCGTCCCATACCTGCTTCCAGTCGTGCAGATAGCGCATACTGGTAAGTGGGAGCGAAAAGATACCCTGTTGAAGTTTCCTCTGAAAAGATCCTCCAGGATGATTTTCGTCTAAAAAGATCCCCTGCGTAAAAAGTAACTGAGGAAAAGCACCCCATGAAAGATCCCCTGACAAAGACAACTCAATCCACGTCTGTACGATATTTGTCGTAGGACAGGAAGTATCCAATGTCTTGTTTGACGTCCCTGACGCTCTCATTTATGTGTCTGTGCCTCGAAATGAAGGCTGACACACGTTGGTGGACATGGTGCTGACGTATTTCATCAGTACGAAAGTGTGGAGAACTTAGGGATCTGAGACGTCCGATCGAGTCCAAGGACCCGGGGAACATTTCTTTGAAGTTCGACCATTGCACGCTTGTAAAGATACTTCCAGACAGACTCTCTCCGGCCAGCAATAAGCATGACAGGCCTAATGCCTTTTAAAGGGAGGCCATTTCGTGGAGTAGGCATGCTTCAAGTCAATGCCCTCGTTTTTCTGCTCATAGCTTTAGACGAAGACAAAGCACTTTGAGTTTTCCACACTGAAGGCCCATGACAGAGCCTGTATGGTCAGGGTTTTCGTCTTGAGCCGGGAAGAAATCCCTGAGAAAGACGGTTCTTCGCTCTTCCGACGGGAAGTTTCCCCAATATATTGTAGACGAGATGTTCTGAAGGAATAGCGTGATCTCCAAGCTTGGTATTAACTTTGAGCATCTCGGTGTCCCTCTTTCCCTCCACAGCGCACCCAGTAAGCCCCAATCTTGGCTTTCAACTGCCTTTGTCAGAACTGAGACTCCAACACAGTGAAAGCCCAGCTCTGCTCATAGCAAAACCTGTGATTCGACGTCACGCAACAATGACTTTTCCTGAAAAAAGCTGCATCATCTGTAACATCTTCCTCCTTTCTATCTGTTCCCTCTGCAAAGCCACAAAGCGAAAGACCAAGAGGGGTCCAATTGTGGCATTTTACCAGGGTCAGGTCATGCCCATGCAGCCAGGCATTCTCCGCCTTGATTTTCATCTTAGATAGCTAGTGCACAGCTAAAAGGGTGGTAAGTGCAACTTTGGGCCTCGATTTCGGCCTCCAAACGGCCTCTGACACAGCACGCCATGTGTATAGATTCCACGGCGCATGGAAAGTGGCGTCTGTTGACCCAGTTTTGGCGCACAGACAGACGTAGTCGTTTATGTAGATGGATAGGTTATAACCTGAGCAATGCCAGGTATCTCGGGTAGTAACCACATTTGGCCTGTTGTGGCATGACCAACCTGTCCTTGATTGTATTGACTTTGACCAGCCCCAGACGTTATCAGTGAGACCTTGTTGTGGTCAATGTTAGACGGTGCAGTCAATCTTGGATATGGAAAAGCCAGGATTGACTTCGCTGGATATCGAAGCTCTTCACTTTATCAAAGGTTCTTGTGTAACATCTGGCTTCATAAAGGGTGTAACAGCAAAAATGTGACTGAGTCTCTCAATCTCTGACCACACCTTGGTGATAAAGTCTCTTACACTCGGCCCGAGAGTCAAAGCGTTCAAGGAAGAATATGACTTGAACGCTTTGATTCAAGTTTAGGAGACTCCATCACCAAGGTGTGGCCAGAGATTGAGAGACTCAGTCACATTTTTGCTGTTACACCCTTTGGCAGGAAGAGCTCAAAACAAAGGTATCAGTGGATATTGGCAAATTTTTAGCAAGTTGGGATGAGCAACGTTCTTCTGTGATACTCGGATGCTTTTTCAAGGTGATGGATATCAACAACATAAGCAATTTCCTGCCCTTTGCGGAGCACAGCTGCACATGCACCACATGGGACAGCCACCGAAGAATCCTGCTCAGCTTGTCAAAAAAGATTGGAGACTCTCAGCGGTGAGAGGAAACAAGGGTTGATCCACCCTTCATCGTTTTCCAAATACCTATCATGGTTGGGGCAGGAGAAAATCGTCTTTAGCCACGATGAGAGCTTCCTTCTTTGCCTTTGAGACATTTTTTCTCTTCAGGGCGCAATTAAGAGCAAGATGGACGACTTTCGAGAGTCCTCGCAAATGCAAAAAAAAGAGATGATTCGTCTGTGTGCTCAGGGACGAAACGTCTACAAGTTTGCCTCATACGATATGTCGAATGTCAAGTAATCGAGTGGCAAAGGAAAGTCAATTTGCCCCTATCCACTTAAACTAGGAGACCTCTGAGCACCACTGGCCTAAGAAGAATCGTCAAATCCCCCAGTTTCTTTCTGTTGTCTCCTCTGCTTTAATAGAAAGTTTGCATGAGGAGATCTTCAGAAACGACAAAGCCATGAGCAACAGACACTTTGCCCTCTCTGTCTGACCCGCCTTTGTGGCCAAACTGAACAAAGTGGACCACGAAGTCCCTCGTTCATCTGTTGACACTGAACTGTTGGTCCTCGTTGAGAGAAACGCCTGGGAGAGGCCGCTGACACAGCCCAGGACTGGACAATGAGTCTGGACGCTCGCACGATCCCATCTATTGAGACTCCAAAAAGTATACGTACGTGGTTGGGAACAAACTTCTAAGCGACATCCACGGGTGCATTTTTGCACGTGAAATTGGCACATCTTGAAGAGGAAAGTACGTACTAGAGTTTGTGTTGCAGAGGTCAAGGGAAAAATAACTTGCGTCACCTTGTTCTGGTCATCTCGGTCATAGTCGCAATCCGGTCACAGTCATCGCTCCTCCTGGTCCTGAGTTTGTACTCTAGGATCATACATATTTATCGGTCAAGCTCATCAAAGACTGCTTAAAGTCATTCAATTACCAACAACAGAAAATTAAAAAATACCCACGAGAAATTTTGGATTTTTGTAGGCCAGACCTTCACCCAGGTGTGCCCAATAGACTTTTAAGTGCAGGCAAGGGCAAGGTCATTCTAATGTTTTAACTGAATGCCAAATTGTATGAGCTTTTGCACTGAAGGTAACTAATGAAAGTTATACGTCAGTATAACTGCTTTTCTTGCTTTTTTTTTCTCATACTAATTTTGAGAAAAAATCAGCAAGACTCATCTAAACTCGGAATGTTCTCCAAGTTCTGCACAATCGTCTTTGATAAATTGATCGTCTTTGATAAATTGTGAATATTATAAGCTCCCTGTTAAATTGCAGATGATGTCAGTGACGTCTGCTCCACTGCCTTTGTCATGCTCCTTATCTTTGCACAGAGAAAAGTTATAGCAGGGTTTAAGTGTCGCAGTTTGAAAGTTCTGAGAGGGAATTGCAACGTAAACATAAAGGGATTTTCAATCTTTTCATGAAAGCGCTCAAATTATGCATAATTCCTTCGATGAGAACAAAAAGAGACGACAGACATGTCTGAATCAAAATTTTAGGCTGGACCAAAAAGCGAATATTTCAAATGTATCCGGGGACTGGACCCTACTTTGCTTCATGACTCAAACCTCTCCTGCAATACAGCTTTACTGCCCAAGTAAGTTCAGAACTTAATCGTGTGTTCATAGGTCAAACGTTACGCTAAACACACTTTGTTTTCAAATTCATTCGAGTACTGCTCATTCTCTCGGTAGTAACTAAGCGGGTCTAATTTGGTTGTTGACCTAACATCCTTTAGTAACTTTGAAAGCAGAGAGGGGAATCCAAAAATTGAATTGTTCTTCATTCCATTGGATTAAACGAAGTCTGTCTACAGATATAGCAGAACGTGATTAAAAAATTGATCTAGTCCTACTATGTACATACTATGTACGATTTGATGCATCACCTGAAGGACACTGGTGACCACTGCCTGATCAGCCTCGGTGAGAGTGAGTGAGGACCTCGTCTCTCCATCTGTCCAGCTCAACCTTTCTAGCACTTTTGCTCGGCATCTTAGGCAACAAAGTTGCTTGTTGACACCTCTATCATAAGAACATGAAAGAAAAGTCAGGCGTCATTGAAAAGTATTCGTCAGACATATGCATATATATCAGGCTAGGTCAAGAATTGGGATTCCCTGCTGGTGTCCAAATTTGTAACTGCATATCATATGAAGACTCGATAGTCGAATAAAAATGAAAAAAAGAAGTTTTAGCTGTGCCCAAATGCATTTAAAGTTGCATAACACTGTAAAACAAGTTGTCAGCTTTTTTCTTCAGAACTTGCTGTAAAATATTTTTCTGACTGACTGGAGCACGTCAGCATTTTGGCAAGTGATTTTCACCCACTTTGGCAGCTTCTGACAGCCCCCAGAGCTGAAATCTACTTTCACCGCAAATTTACTACAGTAGCTTACTACATAAATTTCCAATCAAGTTGGGCAGAGATAAACAGAATTTTTCTTCCAAAATATTTGACTACATCTTCATCTTTTGAGCCCGTGTAACAAACCCCAGCCCCCGTCAGTGAATTTGCAAAGTTGGCCCCTTTTCGATCTAGCCTAATATATAGCATAACATTCAACAAGGGCCATAAATCAGCTGACGCCTGCCTATGAAACGGAAGTTTTTCGAATGAATCTATATATAAGTCAGTTGCCAACGGGACTGTGTTCAGCCCGGACTTCAGACCAAATCAGGACTCTACTGTCATGGGGGCCTCCAGGTCGTCAATGGCGCTACTACTGCCTTGGCCAAAGGTCGAGTCAACCGACTCGAGACATGCCTACTCTCCTACATGCTACACGTTGAACGTACTGGGCCCATCAGGCCTAGTGCCGAGGTGGCCCAGTGTCAAGTGCTCCAACTAGGAAGAGACATTCCATAATCATTCAGACTGAATCATAGGCTAACGTGATTATCCTTGAGATGGAACGCGTCAGCACCGCGTCTTCACTTGGGAATATGAGTGCTAAAACAGAGAGATAAGCAGGCATTCAACGAGTCCCCAACAGACGGTCTCACACCCACATACGTATGTACTGTCCTGCGTTGCTCTGAAGACCACAGGTGAAAGTTGCTTCTTCCGTGTCTCAACTCCCAAGCATCAGACTTCTTTTAACTTTGTCAGCTTTAAAAAAGGCCCATCAAAGATTGTAAACCTGATTCAAACCTGATACATCAAAGATTGTAAACCTGATTAGAACAAAATTAGAAATTCTGTTTAGCCTCCGGAGGTGCTCAAAACTTGTTACATCCGCACTACCAGTACCAAGGGCACAACAGTTGGATCTGCCTTGGTGTTACTAAATAAAGGAGAAAGTGCCAAAAAATACATTTCAGTTCTCTTTGAACTTACGGGGGCCCTTATGAAGTGAAGTGGTTTGAGGTGATGCCTTCAGCTAGCCGACCTCAAACTACCTGCTTCCACAAAGTAGGCCAAAGAAAAATGCTTTCACCTTCCTCCTGGTCTTCAGAGCTCCAGTTAAACGCCAGTTGAAGCTCAGAACAGTCTTCTATTCACTCATAAGATAAGGTGGGACAGAAAATTACATCAGTCGAGGCACCAAGAAGATGTCATCGTTGACTGCACTGGACCTCGACCTATATATCTCAACACAGCAGTGCAGTCTCAGTGCGGTGACAGAAGCAGTCTAGGATGGAGCGAAATAGTTTCGGCCTTTTGTACGTACCAATGACAATTTCCTGTTCCACTGTGTGAGGAGAAAAGGCTGTGTTCATCGTCGTTCTTGGGCTGTGACAAGGTATTATTCAAGGCTTTTCTTGCGTTCCACAATCGACATTTACCAAAAAAGGAACATACAGTTGAGTCCACCCATTAGAGCACCCATTTTAGAGGATTCGAAGCCGTTTTTCGGAGTCCAAAGTAAATCCAGTCTTTTTAAAAGCAGATCTTGTTACTTTGAGAGAGCAGAAACTCTGCTTATCGGGGTGATTCTTCTCGGATGTGAACCCAAGGGATAAGTTGGCACTTAGAGCAAAGAAAAAGTCAGTCGTACAGCGGAAGTGACTGCGGATCAGACTCAACATGTCTCCATCACCAATGCCGAAGCTGTTGAAGAGTTCGGTACAGTACAGAACAACAGATAAGAAAAGACATGCACTTTTAGCCCTGCTCATGATGCAGCAAGTTTGATATCTTCCAAGTGTTTGACTATGATCTGGTTCAGTGCCATTAAATATGCAGAGGACAACCAAAAATCATGGACTTGTGTCATAAGACAGGATCACACAATGACGGAATGTGATATGACAAAGAATGAAGCTGCATCAAACAGATATTCTCATTTTAATATTCATTCAGATACTTTTGGGTGAAGGTTGGGGAACCTCTCTCTATGTGTGGCAACCACAGGAAGGATGTGGACTACCTCACAGCCAGACAGTTGTTTAAGTTACTGCAGTCCAATTTAAATATGAAATTACCTTGTGCTTCGTCATATGACAATAAAAGTCCATATTTTTTGTTTTCCTTCTGCATATTTAATGGCGTTGAACCATATTTCAGCCAAACATATGGAAGACACTAGACTTTCTGCACTATGGGCAGGGCTAATGCACTACACGAGACGTACGTTGTCTCTCTCACATCAACCATGAAGTTTGATTCATCATCTTGCTAGGTCGCTTATGCAGATGCTTTTCCGGACAGTTGTCTGCTTCGGAGAAGCTTTCGGAGCGGGTTCTATCCTATGTTAATGCATCAACATCCTTGTTGATGCCATCTCCATCCGTCAGAAAGCACTGTTGATGACCGTTGTGGAGCACCAAACTTCTTTGCCAACGAATTCTAAGAGACCCCAAACTTGCTCAACATCATAAAAAATTATGGAGGCACTTGCACAGGCACGAGTCTCATAGGAATTGCATAAAAAATGCAAAATAAGGTAGTTGATGCAAATGAGAACAACACACACGTCAAAGTCACAGTGGGGAAGCACAAATAAGGCATGATGATAGCGTACAATTATGGAGCACATTTTATGGAGCAGAGTTTTGGGACCCCTTGAATGCACCTGAAGTCAGGCCAATTGAGCTGTTCTGGGCCTTATTGAAGAGCAAAAAGTTTGTGAGAGAAACTGGGAGACAGAAAAAAACGCCTCCAACTCATCCGGAGGATCAGAAAGTGCCTAAGAGAGATCTCAGAGGAGGAAGTGAGAAAGAAGACTCTTCTGTCACATCAAAGGGAATCTATACGGTCTAAAGTAAATCTGAGGAGGTCAATTGAATGCCCTAATTGTTCATCGCCACTGTGATTTTGACATGTCTCTTGTTGTCCTCTTACTAACGAATGAGTCATGTCCACTTGCTCCATATCGAGAATGACATCGCGCTCTTTCTTATGACATTGAGCAAATTAAGATTGAATTATTATTTCCTCCGCTATGACCGTTTAAATCTTAACACTATGACATCCATAACACTGTGGCCCACATTCGTCATAAGTAGCGACTCATTGGATCATCAGTGTGTGCAAGTCCCTCAGGCCACGTTTGAGGGCTCGCATGATAACAGATGGTGACATTTTTTTAAATATCAAGTTTAAACTTTTGCCAACAAAACGTAAACAGTACCTACGGCCTACGTAGTAGGCCTACCAGTGGCCTACGTAGCTCAGAACAGCCAGGAGAGTCTGATGAGTGATGAGGTTCTTTTCTTCGCCGCTTTTGGCGGATGCGATAGTTGAATCCATCTTTTGGAGCCATTTTTATTGCTTTCCGAAGACTTTTGCCTGCCAGTGGCAACCAACGAAGCACTTTGAAGTTCGGGCCAATTCCAAAGCTTTTGGTAAAACACCGACTTTCAGTCAGCTTTTGTCCCAAGGTTGGAAAACCTCCATTTGGTTGGCGTCCTCACACGTCGAGGTCGCTGGAAGAATCTTGACAGAGGCTGCAAGATGCACGATGAGTCAGGCCTTCAGTGCAGTGCAAAAGAAATCACCTGTGCCTTTGATCAGCTGACTTGAAAAAGTCCAGCTTGACTCGACTGCACCTCTGCTGTCCCGAGCATGCATAAGGAACCAACCTCACCAACAAGTTCTTTCATGGTTGCCCAACCGAAGAAGAGTTTCCCGGGGACCCCCTGCTTGAGCCCCTCGGTCACAGCTGTCTCTGTCACTAGTGATGTAATCGGGTTGAGCCCGGGCCTGAAAACCCGAAGCCCTGAACCCGGTTTTAGCCAGACCGCACTTCCTCCCTTCAAATCCGAACCCACGCCTAGCCTATTCCTGCTTTTACGAAAAGAGAGACTTAGTGCCTTAGTGCATTCATTATACAGTCATTCATTTATATATTGCTAGCGCTTACGCGCCAAGAAGGAAAAAATATGGGGCGCTGTGCATGTGTCTGTCTGTCTGTCTGTCGGTATGTCTGTCTGCCTGCTTCGCAAAGGCTGGAAATCGGCTACAGACAGACACACACAGACAAACCTCACACACACGTACATAAGGGGCTGTTCTTTTATATATTTAGGGATGGTTAAGCTGATTGAGAGAGCCCAGAGCTGAACGAAATTGAATGAACAGTCAACAAACTCAATGAGATTGGGTAAAAAGAAAAAGATAACCCAAGACACATTTTATCATAGCCTTTCATGTCTTACATTTAAAAAGGAACTCTCTGAGCGAAAGTTCGGTAGCGACTTGGCTGAAAGTTCTGTCTGTTCAATGGCGTGAGAAGGAGACTCTATTGAACACTGGCAAACCTGTAAAATGTCTGCTTGCAAACTACAGTAGTAGCATCATTTGTCCTTGCTCTTCCAGGAGCCTTTTTATTCCGGTTTCACGCAAATGAAGGCCAACAAACAGTGTAGGAAAGGGCAGCTGGAATCGGAAGAGCCACTTTTCTGCACTGGAAATTGGTCGAGCATGCTTGAATCTCAAAATGCATCAGCAAAATTTGACCCCCTGGCTACAATCTGAGTGGCCACTTTGCGTGATTCAAAAACAGTGATTCTCAGATTGGTTCTTTGATAGTTTGCCACGGAGCGAATTCATGCAAAAAATAGTGCATTTCTCCGGGGATCAGAAATTTGCTGAAGTCCTTAAGGCGTCCGTGGAAGTCAAGTGCCAGAAATGAAAAGTACATTCATCAACACCAAAAGGCAACATTTTCCAGGAACTACAAAACTTTTTGCCAAATTTGCAATTTTACTCGTCAATATTCCATGTTGGTCAATTGTCTGCAACCAAAAAGCAAACATAGAGAAGTTTGTTCTCCTATCTTAAGTTGGTGGCAAAAATACACTCTCAACGTAGTTTAGTCCTCATATTGACAAGTGCTCTTGTCAACTCGTGTTACTTTGAGTGTCCTTAGTGTCTTAATAAACAGTCAAAACCGTGAACTTCGCAGAGTCTGAATAATCAATGACATGTTGAAATTCATCTCAGAAACATCCCCAGTCAGCGTATGATATCAATATGTACCCAGCGACAACACTCTCTGTACCAAGGACTGTTACCGACATATGAAAGAGAAAGGGTCTCTGAAAAGATTTCGCCAGCTTATGGAATCCACGTCGTACAACTTGTTCTCCAAGGCCAGGTGTGAAGTAGTTAAGGAGGCTTACCATGGAAGTGTGTGTTGTCAACAAGCTGCTGTTGACTCTTCCCCAGCATAACTCTCTTGTTTCAAACAGGAGCGCAAAGTTCAGCGCCAAGTGAGAAATTTTGAATGCACACTTCTCACTTAAGTTGGTCAGGGTAAAAAAGTGTGGGCTGAATTGAGCTACAGAAGTGGTTCGTCTATCTCAGCCTCGCTGCAAACCCTCACTGATAAGCACATTGGCTCTAAAATCGCAGGACTTTTTTCTAGTTTTAATGAACTATTAGCGCCCTCGTACTTGCTCTTGTAGCAGTAGCATCCTAGATACAAAGCGTATGTCTTGGGTTTGGCTATTGGGGGAGGGGGGCTGCTCTTAATCATTTTGCTGTCATGTCCAAGTTCCACTGTACCAATGGGCACGAAGGCCTTTCAGTGCATTCTACATTACACACGTATGTACACTAGTCAAGCCTTCACAGAGATTCAGCCTTGCTAAGGTTGAATCTCTGTTTTGTCGGCCTCTGATCACCTTGGATGGGATTTGATCACCTTGGCAGGTGATCAAAAGTTCAGTGGGCGGCAGACGTGAGCTTAAATGAGCCGAACCTTGATTGGCCTTTAAAGTGTGAGTCGAGCTAAGCTCCAGTCGACAAATGTGCATTCACACCGCAAGGAGATTAATCTATGGGTCATAAAAAAATCTCAGAATTCCCTTCACCCCCTTGCCAGGTTCGGTGTACATGACGATGTCGGTGTCGGTGGAGCGCTACTTCTCGTTCAGGTCTGTGCTGGCCCGCCTTGAGGGGCACAGGGGCCGCAGGCAGAACAAAAGGAACATGCCCGACGACGTCACCTCGACCAGAGGAGGTCACGATGGCCATCGGGATAGGTGGAAGCCAGGTAGAAAACGTCAAAGCCATTGCAAAATGTCGTTATCAAGTTCCGTTGGGTGGTCAACAACGTCGACCAAAGTAGATGTGCAACCATATATCAGTGGTCAAAGCACAACATCAAGAAGGAACTGGGTTGACACAGTCGACTTGCAATGAGATGAGAAACTACAAAGTCGAATTTTCCAACAATGCTCACTGTATTTGTTTCTTTTCCTGGTCGTGTAACTCCATCTCCTCTTTCTCTAATCCAGAGGGTGCCCTGATTTACATCTTGCCCATCTCTCTGTTCTCCGTGGTGTACAACGCCATTCGCTTCCTCGAGCTCCGCACTGAGGTCGCTACCTACACGAAGAACTTCACCGAGGTCCCCCTAGAAGATTCCTCATTCCCTGGTGCCGAGGGTCGATGGCTGCTCGACGATGACGGCAACAAGATCGTCTGGCAGCAAAATGTCACCTACTTCAAGTTGGCCCAGACAGAGCTCAGGGAGAATCCAGCGTGAGTAGAGCCTCCCTTGTCGGAGATGAGCTTGGAGAGGGAAGGAGACCACGTCCGGGAGAGCTCCTCCTGATGACTGATGTAGGGGTCGGAAAACTGCCTTTATATAAGACTTCTTTTATCTTTCTAAAATGAAAAATAAGGGCAAAAAAAACATTTTACAGTGGGTTATATACATAAGCATGCGTGAACATGCTACAGTGGAGGGGTGCTTAGAGAATCTGCGACAGCTGACTTGCGGTGGAGAAAGAATCGGGCGGATGCGCCTTCTAGTGATATTATAAGATTTCTGTGGTCCTGATTAGCAGCTGAACGTCAGCTGAATGTTTGGCCACGCTGGCAGCACCTTCTTCTACACATCGCTGATCAAGTCAGTCAGGTCGCTACGTAGGAGATGGCGGTCAGCTCGTCAGCGCAACCAGAGAAAGCGAATGAGGAAGCAACTGCAGTGAGACAAGGATTGGCAGGCAACGGCAAAAGCTTTCTAAGCCTATTTAAGCAAGCAACAGCTAGAAGCATCTGTTTGGAGTCAGCAAAGAGCCTTGTCAGTAGCAGCAATATCAAAATCTGGGCTTGTTGACGCTGCTTTCAGGTCTTCGTGCAGTTCTTGTTCGTCCAAGAAGTGGGGCTACCAGGAAAATCAGAGAAGATCTCTATAGCAGAGCTTTTTAATGTTCAGCTTGTCCAGGCTGGGTCACACATTAAAGGAAAAATGGAACCCTGATATGCTTAGGAACAACTATGTTTATTAATACTTGGAGGTGATATGTTTGAGCACTAAAATGACGGACTGCACACCAGATTAGGCTTGCTTACCTTACGTTTGCTTAAGGTTAGCTTAATGTTAGGTTAGTCGCACTTGCCCTGGTACAAAAACAGCCATTTTGACACGCACTAAGTTTCACCCCAATTTTTTGCTCTAGGGTAGGGAAAATGACTCCAGGGTTGCCTTTTATCTGTATTCGCGAACAAGCGGTTGCACCAAAATACGCGCTTTGCAAAATGAATGCCTGCAACTGAGTTCCTGCTTGTGCAACCCAGTAAGAATCTACTAAAGCTGAAGGTTCTCTTTTTATCTGAAAAGGAAGGAAAGCACACAAACATGTCCACTCTGTCTTTTGATTAAAAGGATATTTTGCTCGGCAGAAAAGGCTTTTTCTGGCGCTTCCTGCAGACTCCTGACAGACACGGTAATGGGCGACTGGGGATTGACACTAGCTCGTGCTTCATGTTTAGACCAGCGCCATTTGTGACAGCCTCGTTTTTGCCTAAAAAACCCTGTGTTTTTAGTTTTCATGCAGCTTCGTGGCTTGTTCAACATGTGTAGATCTGTTGCTCTAAAGCTCAAAAGTCCAAAATGAACCAAAAATGTTGCGACAACTTTAAAAGTTGAGATTGAAACAAGACTGTCCAGTATTTTCAGGACTTGATGATGGAAAAGCAGCGCTCTTAGCAAAGCCTAGACACTGTTGGCGTTGTATTTTCAGAACTATGAGCATTCAAAGCAATTCCGGACCAAAAGTTGTAGCTATTGCTATGTGTGTTCATTGGTTTTAGGGCAATTTACGCACATGGTGCACTAACGTATGAGCTTGAAGCCACTGCTGCGGAGGAGGCCCTCGCAGGTTCTCATACCTTTGACTAGTGTCTACTCTTGTTGTCCATAGCCGCTCTTTTCAGCTACGTCCGCGACTACGTCATGATCACGAACTTGGTGTTCATGGCCCTGGTGCCTCTCACCGTCTTGGTGACCGTGAACACCAGACTCTACCGACTGCTGCGTCAGACCTCGGCCAGCCCCACGAGTCCGATCGTGGTGCAGGAAAACACTGGCGGCGCAGACTCCTTTTGTCCCGTGGCACTGGGTAGCAGCGGCAGGGCCTCGGTCGCCAACAACAGAAACGGCGGCGCCAGCAACAACGGAGGCGGCAGCTACCGCGCTGCGGGTCGTCACAGTCCTGTCACTGACAACGCGTGTCGGCGGCTGCGGGCCCGCGCCCGGCGCGACCGCACCGTGGCCGCAATGTTCATCGTCATCGTGGTCGTCTTCGTTTTCTGCCACTCGCTCAAGTACATCATCAACTTCTACGAGATGTGCAAGGTGATGACCGTTTATTCTATCAGTTCCACAGTGCCCATTGCAGCTTTTTTTCTCTGCGACTGAAGGTATTCACGTGGCTCTTATTTCACTATATCTGTTGATCGGCTTTCACTTTTGGAAACGTTTCCTTCTCTGTGACCTTGTCACAGCAGCAGAGGTTGCACGTCCTGAAAACCTTGCTGGCGGACTCGTTGGACGTGGCCAGATGTTCTGCAGGCTGAGGGGGCCTTTTTTAAAAAAAGAATGGCCGCCACTTTGCTCAGCACGGACGAAGAAGTTCAGTACTTGGGCAGTACTTATTGGTTTACCTCGACCCACTGGGTACTTGCATGTCTTAGGGGATTTCTGCAGAAAGTTCCGTGATGAAATTGACAGAGTCATTTGGCCTGAGAGTTCTTGGTGCTTGTCAGGGCAAATCAGGGAAGAACAACCAACTCTTTCGATTAAAAATTTTCCTCCAGAAGTCTGTTCAAAAAACAATTTGCTGAACTCCTTGACTCTGAAATCATTTCTTCCACGGCCGCAGAACTTCTGTCTGCAAACAAGGTCGATCCCATCCAACCTTTGTTTTTTTCCGCAAAGTCCATTTGGGGACTGTGAAACAAGTTACGAGTGGTTTTCTCAACGCCATCCCCTCGTTCACATGCGCCACGTCCGTCTAAAACACCTTAGCCTCCCTGGTGGCCGGCACCAACCTAACGTCGAACACCAGGATCACCCCAGATTGCGTGATGACGTCATGTTGTGCAATCTGGCCTCGTCTGGACCGAGTCATTGAGAGGGAAGGCTGGTCTTCCGAAATTCGCTTGTGCACCTGTTGCTGGGAACGACACTTTGAGAGTCATCCCACAGCATGCGCGAAGTTCGCAAGTCCATAGGGATGTCGTTGTTGCAACAACACAGTTTAAGACATCGCACGCCAAGTGCAGTGATATTAGTGCAATATGCGGAGGCTGCTGCTTCACCATTGCTCCGAGGTTATTCCGACCTCGGAGAAAGTCAGACTAACAGAAGATGTACAACGCCATTCGCTTCCTCGAGCTCCGCGCCGAGGTCGCTACCTACATGATTAACTTCACCGGGGCCCCCCTGGAGGACTCCTCATTCCGTGGTGCCGAGGGTCGATGGCTGCTCGACGATGACGGCAACAAGATCGCCTGGCAGCAAAATGTCACCTACTTCAAGTTGGCCCCAAGAGTGACTCATCATTCGGCTTTAGTCGTATTGCAAAATTAATGAGTTGTTGTCACGGAAGGCCTGAACTGTTCATTTGGCGAAAATGCCGCCGGCCGCCGCGATGTCGGCCGCCAAACGCATCTTGAAGATGTTGACCAGGTGCTCCTGGGGCATCAAGATCCGCGCCTGCTCAACGGAGCCATTGAGGTCATCAGCATTGGGGTGGTAGTTGTGGCAGGCTTGTCTCTGGACGTGTGCCCGAATGGAGTCAGTTTGAGGTTAGAACTGATGCTGGGACCAGAGCTCCTTGGAACAGAATGCGCTCATACTTAGTTTGCCTCCGAGATGGGTTCAACAGTTGAGCTTGGAAGTTGTCATACTTCCCCCTCGAGTGTACGTATGTCGAGTTCTGTACTCTGCTTGGCAACACTGCTGTCTCTAAAGTCATATTTGTCCAGCAAATGCGACACAAGTACGACCTTTTTAAGGAGACATCAGATTTCTCTGCTTGGTCTGGGAGGTGTGTGCAGTGTGCCATCCAACCGCCCCACGTCACTGAGTCCGGGGATGACCCTGCAGACGACGGCCTTCTTGTAGCTGGCGGCATTGACGCACCCATGGGACCGCACCGGCAGAGAAGGCCTTGGCGACGGGGCCAGAGAGCATCGTGCTCTCTGGTGGTCGCATCAAACTGATCGACCACAGCAAATCCAGGGATGAAAAAGGTCTCCCGGAGGAAAACTTGAATGCTGCTATGTTAAGTGACATCAATAGTGCGCATCTCCACTTATGGCGAATGCAGTATGCATTGGGCAGCCCTTTGGCGATCTTAGATGACTGATGTTGAACTTCTTGATTCTTTTGCTCAGATTTCATCTGATCTTGAGATCGCGCAAAAAGCGTCGATCTCATGAGTGATCCAGATCGACTCTATCCTGACAGATTAGGTCACTACAGCACTTCTAAGTTGGACCCGCAGATGAGTAAAAGGACCATTTCTGGACACCCACCCTGAGTAGCGAGCTGTGAGCGACGTTGGCTCCGGGAGACTCCCGGACGCAATGAGAGAGAATGCCAGACCAACAGTGATGAGTGAGTATATTATGTCACTCATGTTGTGTTCAAGTTATATTTTTACCCCATTTGCCGTCAACAACACGTGAGTAGCTCCATTCAGAGGGGCCACGCTCTACATTCCAGTTGGCCTGGATCAGAAGTGCGACGTTCAAAATGTGGAGGCTTTAATTTTGACCTTAGTACAGTAGTAGCTCAGCTGACAGCAATTCTTACCCAGTACTTTTGTTGCCGCTGCCAACCTAAAGGATCACGTACAGTGAAGCACTTTGTCATTTAAGTCGATATTTTTTTGCTTTTTGATGGTGCAGTTTCTGTAAGTTTAATAATAAAGCGTATGCTAGAAGTAGGATAAAGTATTTTTAGTGCAAAGAGGAACATTTACTGCTGGACAAGTAAGCTTCATCCAACGGGGGGCTTCACTTTAAGCATGTCGAGCAGAAATCCTGAGTCACACCTTTGACGCAAATTCTCCGTTTGCTGTATGGCTTTTTAATGCAAAATTCTGGTGTAACTGTGTCCTTCAGAGACAGTTCGGAGTGAAACAAGATTCGCTTGAGCATTTCTGGAGCGCAAATTCCCTTGCTGTGTATGTACTTCTCGGTGCGAATACGAGTACTCTCCTCTTCCGTCCTGTGTCCTTGCCTCACGTAGCTCGCAATGGGCTCGACGTGACTGAGTCGCAGTCACGGAAGCACTCGAGGTTCGTGATGTCCTCGGGCTCTTTGCTGTCCTCGGGTTCTGCCCGTAAAGAGCCCTCGGACAGATCAAGCTACCTCGGATTCGAACACCTGAAACACTAAAACCCTGTTTTACGGCGAGGAAATCCACACCCCTGTCAAATGTTTCTGTCTTTCCTAAGTCCTTTTAAAGGACTCAAAATAAGGCCTTTACTCTCACCGATCGCCTTTTAGCACTCGGTGAGAGTGAATTCCCGCAGCTTCTGTGGAATTCTTCAGGACTTGGTCTGACGTGGCCTCTCACCCTCTCACATTGACCTCGGCCTTCAGCCACCGCCGTCGGCCCGTCCTGCGCAGGTGTGGACAGCCTGGACGACTTGCCGCCTCCGGTGTGTATCCAACTTGACCCTGTCTGTCCAGACCAATGGTCATCTCGGCGTTGTGGCAGCGAGCCAAGTGCTGACGGATAAGTAATCTCCACCAGTGTGTTTCTCGTCAAGTCCCAGGTGAAGAGAACTGGATATTTCATCAGCCCAGTGCACTTGTGCCCGGGTACTCGGGTCATCTTTCGCCCGGGTCTTGGAGGCCTCCAGTTCCGAAGCATGAGGGGCTATGGGTCCGTCTCCAAGAAGCTCTGCCCGATCGAAGCTGCTGGTCAACACAATCAAAACTTGGAACAACTTCTCCAGACACTCAAGGTCACCCTGCTCACATCGATGGAGAATGAGAGAGCATTTTCAGTTGCTTCGTCTTTACGAATAAGTCTCGTTCTCGTCTCAGTGACAAGAAGGCATTTTGTGTTGTTAAGAGTCATTACCAGAACGTGGTTAGTAGTATACAGTAGCTGTTAAATACACTGTACTAAACAGTAATATTCTCTTACTACACTCGCCCCCCCTAAAAAAACCCGACAGCTCGAGAACTCGGGTTTTTTTCAGCTCGCTGAACCCTAGGTGGAAGGCAGCAGTTGCAACTAACGTCCTATTGGAGCAGCTCGACATTGGATTGAAGCATCATATTGAACGTTAGGGAATATTTGAGCCAAAGATAGAGGAAATAGCACAAAGCTGGCGAATGACTCTGATATGCAGGTCTTCGAAAACCCTGGGTTATTACCCTGAAATTGGCATTTGATCATATTCATTTGATCCCTGATGTGTGGAGTCGATTTGAACAGTCTGGTATTAGGCTACTTTGGGCCCACCCTGTAGAGACGACTTCTGTCGTACGAATGCCCTCGATTTCGTTCATTGCATCAGATTAAAGCAAGAGTTTTTGGACGCGATGCGTTATTCACTCCACTGCGAGTGGAAAGCACGCAGAGACATGACTTTCGTGCGACAAATGGCATATTTGGACTCGGCATCGGAGCGTGGCTTTCAACCCGAAAGCATCTGCGCTCTTAGAGCAGGACGAGGTTACTGTCCAAGCTTAAAAGGATTCGGAGATGGGTATGAGTACTCAGCTCTGGCAGCTGGATTCGTAGGTTCTGCCATGGCAGTCTAATTTCGGTTGCACTTCTGTATATGATATAACTTCTTCAAATTCTACAATTCATCTTTGAATGGTGACCTTTGAATGGTGGCCATCTTACTCAATTCTTCTCTGTGTCCCTCGTTAGCTGCCCAGTGCGACTCCCTCTGCTGTCCCTGACTGACCTCGGCCATCATGAGGACGTCCCTTCTCCACCAGGACCTGGTGTCCCCACAAACAGAAATCGGGCGTCCTCGTCCATATAGAATGGTATTTTACCCCCCCCCCCCCAACCATCCCTCTTGGTGAGAAATGATGCCTTCGCCCAAAGACCAAGTAAATGGCCATGGCAGAGCTGGAAAAGACTTGTCGGACATCCACGGATACGAGAGATGCTCTACGACAGTGATCGCTCCCCCTGCTGAAAAGTGGCTTAAATCACAGTGAAATTCTTGCAAAATTTGCAGCAATTTTTGTGTAGGCTGGTCCCTTCCCTGAGCCCATGGCCACACAGACCACCTGTTCGGCACCTCAGCATACACCTGATGGTAACTTTCTCGACCCTGAAGCTATAAAGTCTGGCTAGTTTAATCATTTACTTTGGATGAAAATGTATATTTTGTCTACTGTACTCTTTGGCACGGTTGTGACCTCCCTACACCAGCTGCGTCGCCTTAAATATGCAAAAATGTACAAAAGCGAAGCAAATAACTTGAACTCGAGGCCTCCAGCTTTCCAACAATGAAAAAACGGATCTACATAGTTACAATATTGGAATGGGGAGCAGCTGATCCCCCTCTTCTCTCGAGGGAGGGGGGGGGAATTTCAGCAAATTGGACGTCAACGAGACCACGAAGAGCATTGGCGCTTGTCGAGTCGAAACTGGTCCACGATATCGACGATATCAAGACGTTTTGGGCAGCAGAATTTTGGTAGAAACGTGCAGAACTTCCGGACCTGTCTGTGAAACATGAGGATGGATTCAGGTCTTCAGCTTCAGTCGGGAAGTCTCGAGAAAGTCGCTGAGTTATGAAAGTCGGAAAGTGCTGGGAAAGAATACCCGGAAAGCTCTGAAGTTCGTACAGAGAAAGTGAGCCTTTCCCTACTCATTGACCTATGTAATTCTTTTTTCGGACAGTGGTGGCGTGACTTGTGCCCCCCAGTCCCACCACCTTCTCCACGGATAACAGTGCCATGGCCGACAAAGAGTAGTTCAGAGTAACGTCCCTTGCTGACGGAGCAGTTCTTGGACGTCGTATGATCTGCTGCATTGATCTGTTTGAAGTAAATTATTACTGTTATCACTACTGACGTGGTTGTTGCCACTGCTCTGGATGAGGTCATCATGCCAGAAACTCGTGACAGGTGCTCATGGAGGACGAGTTGGCCTTGCCTAAGTGGGCCCGGCCCTTGATTGGAGTCAACCATATCCTGCTGGCCATCAACTCGGCCATGAACTTCGTCATCTACTGCTCCAAAGACAAAAAGTTCCGGAAAGCTGTCAAGAAGACGCTGTTGAAGACACCACGTTGCTGCACAAAGGTCTCCAACTGGATGTTGGACAAGAACAGGTAGTTTGAGCAATGATTTTCTTCTTGCTTTGTTGTTTTCGCAGGCTATCTCTCATTTTTCCCACCCTAGACCGACTGAACAGCCTGAAGTCTTGCCCATGGTCACCTTCCCTCCAAAGAGGTCCTCGACGCCGTCCGTCTCGAACATTCAAGACGGCGATGGCGACGGCTGCTTCAGCGGCGCTGAAACTGGTGCCCAAGCCGGTACGAGTGCCCAACGCGCTGGTGACCAAGCTCCAACCAAGAAGACGGTGCCCGTCTTTCTGGCCAGAGCCTGCGACTGCACCAGCGACGGCGACGACGACGACGACGGCGGCTGCGACTCGGATGACGACGACGACTCAGGCGGCCACTGTGACGAATGTGGATCCAGCTGTTGCAGCGTGAATGGCTGCCAAGACTGTCTACAAGATGACGACGCCGACGACGCCGACAGTAGCGACAACGGCGACGACGGCGACGACAGCGACGGCGGCGACAACGTGGGCGAAACCAAATCCCTGGTCCAAAATCTTTAAGATGCAGTTCCAAAGTTCCCTACGAGACGTGCGTAACTGGTGATCTGCATTTAAAGTGAACACACCAAAAGTTGGTTGAAACATACCATAGATTACCTTATTGGGAAGGAAATGGGGGCTCTCTTGGATTGCTCATTTTGCTATTCATGTGTTACAATTTACATCTACTCAAGGGAGAAAGTAAGGAGGCGTCCATTGGGTGCTTTCCTGTAGTTCGGCAACCTCCATGCTCGATATTTCTCTCGATTTGGGGGACTAAACAGCCGTTGATTTGCATCCAAGTAGGTCTGAGATCAGAATAGTGAACGTGGACAAATGGTCGGAGAACAACAGCATGGCCGCATTTCACCTCCTGGAATCACGGCTTCTGTACACTCACGTCAGTAGTGACTGAAAGAATTCATTGGGGCTTTCAGTTTGTGCTTTGGCTGGGTGTGATGTCTCCAGTGATGTTTGCAGCCATTCACAACTCTCAGATCAGACAGCCCCTCCAAGCAGCAGATGCCTAAGTTCATCGGGAAGATCTTGTCCAAGTAAGAAGTGTAAGATCACGATCATCAGAATTAGCATTGCCTCGGTATTTTCCCCCCAAATGAATGCTGTCGTAGACCTGCATGAAGAAGTACTCCAACACTAAAGTATTCTTCGCCCAGTTGACCTTGGTCAAGTCATACATGTTAATGTCACTTCAGACACTTCTGTGATCGCAGCACGTGTAAGTCTAATTCTGTCACCGTATTTATTGCTCTACAGGAAATCTATTAGGCCACTTCGAAAATGTCAATTTCGGGTTTTTTGGGTGGAAAATTGGCGTCACTCAGTGTTTCAGCAAGTACAAGTCTGATTTTCTGAATTTGCATTTTGAACTCAAAGTTTCAAAGCATACTTTATGTATAAAGTGTTGTGGACACTTCTTTATTCTATCGCAACTTTTGACTGAATTCAGCTACAGAAGTGGTTGACGACTCTACGGAAAGCTAAAAAACTCCCCCAAACCCAACCTGATGTACACTTTGGCTTTAGAATAACTCATTTTTCCGCAATATGGGAACAAAGTTATATTCTGAAGCAGAGTTTAGTAGATAAAATTTTGACTGTCTTGTGAACAGTTGAGTTGTCCTCGAGCAAAAGTCCATATGAATTCGATTTTTGAGGCTCTTCTCAGCTTTCCATTGAGGGGTCAAACACTTTTGTAGCTCGATCCAGTCAGAAGTTGCGTCTGAAAAGAGGTGTCGGCTACACTTACTATAAAAGTTTAACTTGAAAGTGCAGGTATTGAATGGTCCTAAAGCAAAACTGTCTTTGGCCGAAGACCGAAAACCCAGCCCAAAAAATATCATTTTCCAAAACGAGTACCTTTACTCACTAATCACGGAGAACATTTTACGCTTGTTGGAGACGTTGTCAAGTGGGATTAATGAGTCTCCTTTAAATGATTTGTGTCAGTCAATCAGTTTGTGCCAAGAAGAGTAGGTTTCATCCTATAGAGTGAGATGTAAGCGTGTCCTAAAGCTGTCTTTTTTCCCGCAAAACTCCTCTCCAGGAGAGTTCGACATTTCCCTTGTGTTAAAAGTGAGCCGTCACCAAGAAAACCGATGTTGTTACGTTCAAAGATCATCCATGAAAAATCCACTCATATGTCGCAAAAGCTGTCATGAAGAGAATTCTCGGTTTACCTCAAACGTCCCTCGTACATTGGCGTTGCCATTCCGGACAAGACTTGTGGACTGATGTGATTGGAATTTGGAAGAGTTTGCAAAGCTCCTCCATTTGGATCGGTTCATGGATGAAGCCACTGATGGTGTTGGAGATGTGTCACCAACAGTCAGAGAAAGCAGATTCGTCTGCCATGACTTGGACGACGCTCTGAAGGTCCTTTCTCCGGCAAGACTTCAGAGTTACCTTGCTCATGCTGCTGCATCCTAACAGAGCTCCGAACGTGGGTCAAGTCGGACAAGCACTGAAGGTTCTTATGACGCTTCAAGTGTGCTGCCTTTGCCAAACAATCAGACATCTTGACAGAAAGCATTTCTCAAGGCTCCTTGTTCAAGGACTCGGGAAAGAGGTCCTTCGCATGAGTGCAACGCTTTTGCTGCCAGCAAAGGCATTGGACTCTGCACCAGGTGCTGAGCCAGCTCGATCCAGGAGATGCTCTGGCCATCAGCCCTGCTCAACAAGTGATTGGGAGACGCAAACTTCAGTTTGGTCTTCATGGGAAGTCACGCTGCTTCACACCCTCAACCTCGACCAGGAGACTGAAGCTTTTTTGCGCACGACTTTCGTCCGTCCTCCTGTCGAAGCTCAGCAGCATCCTTGAGTGCAAAAGGGATCGCCGGTCCAGACCCTGATCTTCAGCTCCATCTGGATCAGGACCTCCACCAAGCCTGCAAATCTGGAGATCCAAAGGTGGATCGGTGGAATCTCCCACAAGTTGTGGTCGGCAATGGTTTCTGAGCCCAACGAGGCCTGGTCTGGAGATGTCCTCTGAAAGCTTTGAAAGAAGCCGCGCTCAAATGCATCACCTCATTACTCGATTGCCTTCAGGCCCCTTAGGGACGTTTTGAGGCGAGTTCCCCTATGACCGAACAGTTTAAGACGAACACATTTTCTCCTAATACATTTTTTACACGCATATCGTGTGTCCCTCATATATCACACCTTCCATGTTCTACATAACTTAATATTTGTCGTCCAAATGCGATGAGTTTGAAAAGTGATCGAAGAAAACTGACAATTGTCGAGCGTTTCTCAATGCATCAAGATCTTGAACGTCTTGTTCGTACCCGGTCGAGAAATATATTCCCGCAAGTTTTTCACATCGAATACCGATCTCTACTTATTGCACCAGCTCGACGCTTCACGGTGTCTCACGGAGGCTTCGCCGACATCGCGTCCTCAGACGCTGACGAAGCCCGAAACGCGGTCCTCGCGGCTCGCTACATCCCGCAGTGAAAGTGACACCGCAAGAGCTTTCACTCGGCAAGTAGCGGCGAGAGTGCGTGAGCAACTGAGTCGACTTGAAACACGACCCAAGGCTGGATTGTTTCTTCGTGAGAAGCAGCCCTAGATCAGAGAGTTACGTTCGTCGAGATGTGATAGGGACAGGCAGACGGACACAAAGTCTCATACGTGCGCACAAGGAGAAAAGAAGGTCAGGCGGGGACAGAGAATGGTACTGATGCAGTGACGTAAGAGAGACAAGTTGGGAGAGAGATGAAAAGTTGAAGACTTTACAACGTATGACGCTGTGCACGGCAGTCCAAGAAAGTACTATGAGAGATCGGGGTCTCGAGCACGTTTCCAGGGGTCTCTTCTTTACTCTCAGCCTCTCCGATTCATAACCAGGGTGGAGTCCAAGAACTGTCAGAGTTGTTGTTACCATTGTTGTTGCGACCACGAGGTTCAGTCTGGAATCAACGTTTCGGATGTCGGACAAAGAGAGTCACTGTCATCAAAAAGTTTGTTTATTATCTGACGCTGTGTGGAGGTCACTGAGAGTGACCTCGAGGCCAAAACTCCAGTTTTGGAAGAAGGAAACAGACTTTGGCATATGTCACGAAAGGAAAGTTTAAAAACACTCCGACGCCGGTACCGATCAGTTGGTAAGGCCAGATCTGACCTTAAAGGCCGCCCAGGGTTGCTAAAGCCTTTTTTGTTTCTTTTGAAGAAAAATAGAACACATCTTTGTAAGTAACAATTGCAGAGCATCTGAGTACAGTCCGATTGATTGGCCAAGCTTTGCTAAATCCAGTGCAATTCCAGGCTGCCTAAAGAGGGACGCCATATTATACAGGTATATTTCCGGGCCCTCAGTAAATAACGTGTCACTAGAGAAGGAAAATGATCGGTTCTTGGGACACCCTGTGACATGCCTTTAAAGTTTTCTTCTTACGTCTGATACATATGCCATCGTCACAGCAGCGGGCGCGACGCCACCAAAGTCATCACGAAGTCGATCCATTCACCGGAGCGGTTGTTGCGCCGACGACGCCGACAGCGACCAGGGCGTTTGCGCCTGTGTACGCCAAGGTCCTCACGCCGGCGTCGCAACCGGTGGAATGGCAAGAAAGCATTTCTGAGGAGCAACCTGAAGGTGGCTCGCCGGAGGAGGCCTCGACACTGTTGCTCTCTCCGCCGCCCCCTCCACCGCTGCCGGTGCTGCCGCTATTGCCGCTATTGCCGCTGTTGCCGCCACCGCCACCACCAACGACAACACCCGTGCCAGCACCAACACCACTGCCGCCGCCGCTGCCCTTGACGTCCCAGTGTCTGACGGTCCCATCCAACCCGGCCGAGGACAACAGCGCCGAGTCCATGGACCACGCAAGAGCGTGAACGGCGTCGTTGTGGCCCCTGCGGACATAGAACAAAGCGCCATGAAGTTCGTGCCAGGTGCATAAAATCAGGGTTTGGTTGACTTGACATTTTCCGATGATTCAAAACGCAGTCTAATAGTTGAGACTTGGACGCAGGTATCACTTCTACTTTAGGCAGTTAACATCAGGACTAAAGATTAAAATCAAGCGACCCTCGATAGGAGGCGTGACGATCTGCGACGGATAATCTGATCTGGCCAAAACATCAACTGACTCAGTCAATTGGCAAACAAAACAAATTCTCTTGCACCTGTTTATGTAGCAATGGCACCATTTTGGGGACATGTATTTGGGACAACTGGCACCCATTTGAGACAACTGGCACCCATTTGAGACAACTGGCACCCATTTGAGACAACTGGCACCCATTTGAGACAACTGGCACCTATCGTAGAACACAGACAAATTTATATTCTCAGTCCATGTACATCTAAGTCAGCCTAAGATGATAACACCTAATGAAATAAAAGAGAAGTAAGTGCCTAACCTAACCTACAGGTTTCTACAGACCTTGCAACGAGCTAGTGCTATTGCACATTGACAATTCTACTTTTCCTCCTCGTCATCCATCGCATAAATAATTTGAAATCAAATGCAACTTGTCTCATTGAAAGGTGCAGTCAAATAGCCTATTAATGGGTCCCAGTTGTTCAATCGAAATGGTGCGAATAAGTATAAATAGGTGCCATTTCTTTAGTTAAGAGAAATTGGTGTCGAATTATGCATGAACAGGTGTAAGAAAGTATTTACCCCCAAAACAAGTGCCAGTCCAACCAACAACCAATGCATCTGCTTGATCTTTTTACTGACTTGTGTTTTATGCCACGTGCAACGCATCACAACTCCAGCAAAGTCGAATTGCTCAACACGTGTAGGATGCAGCCTGACTCATTTGGAAATGAAGATTTAATTTCTGTCATTTGCTGGACAAAACTGCATATGGGATCAGTTTTGGCCTCCCAATGTTGTATTTCCTCTGTGGCTTCCAGGATGACCACTGCTAAGCTCTGCTCAAACGAGGAGGAGCAGCGAGAGGCGCAATCCTTGGAGAATGACCTCATAGTGTTCATGGAGATGGCCTCAATGGACTCGTTTCTGTCCGCAGACCATTATAGGTCACTTTGAGCATTTACATTAAATGATGATGGCCACTAACGGCGGGTCTGGGTCTCATGTATGCTTCGGTAATGGAGTGGAGAAGCCTCGGGTTGATTTTAGCCTGACTAGTGGTGGACTCGGAACCGATTTTAACTGACTCGAATCCGCATCTAAGGATTTTTGCGAGGATTCAGTTGTACGTGAAAAGACACAACTTTTGTTGACTCTCCTGTCTGTCTAAAGAATAAAATGCAGCACTGAACCACTGTCAGACTTGAATGGAAACAATAAAAGACTAATACATTACGTGCATTTAGCAAAGTAACGTTTTACGAGGCCTCTGGATCCCACCCGACCTTTGCTGTGATTTGACCAGAGTCGTGACTGCGTTGTAAAGCCTCGACTTTATCACGAACCTACTTTGGGAGACTCGACCCACCTCTAGTGCCTCTTGCACTGCATAGCTTTGGACAGTAAGAGCTGAGTTATACCGTGTCTGGTTGACAACTCTCTTTCCAAATGAAAATTTTGCACGCCACCTTTCAAATACGTTAAGTTATGCATTTCTACGTCACACGTTGGTCTGGCAATGAGCCTCCACATGTGTAGTAGGCTAGGTCGGAAAGTCGGATTCCCTGTGGGTGCCCAAAATTTGTACCATACGAAGACTTGGTAGTCAAATGAAAAAAGAGCCCCAATGCATACCAAGTTGTACGATATTGCAAAAAAAAGGTGTAAATTATTTTCACCAGCTGATGTAATTGTAAAAATATGCTGAGCATTTTGGTGAGTGATTTTCACCCACTTTGGCAGCTTCTGACAGCCCCCAGAGCTGAAATCTACTTTCACAGCAAATTTGCTAGAGTAGCTTTCTGCATAAATTTCAAATCAAGTTGGGCAGAGGCAAATGCAACTCTTTTAGAAAACTATTTGACTACATAGTCATCATCTGTTCTGAGGTAGAAAAAAACCAGACCCCATCAGTGATTTTCCGAAATTGACCCCTTCTCGACCGAGTCTAATATACAGGGTCAAAAGTGGCTCACTAAAGGACATTGAGAAAGGCAGACCTCAGACAGAGGGACAAAATAGCATAATGCAGACCTCGGCATAAGTGAGTTCAGTGAGAAGATACTATGTGAGTAAGCTGTTAGCATTTTTGAGTGGAATGAGTTCTTCTGACACATAACTTTGGGTAGATCAGTTCACAGTTTTGCGCGCCCAAAGTGACACTAGGGTGCTCAAAGTGTGTCGACCGCAGATGACCCCACGTCAGCGCTGACTGTTTTTGGCCACTTTTTTTTAGCGAAAAGTCCAGAAATTTTTGTGGGGTGCTTCTCCTCCCCATGCCTGACCCAAATCTCGGGGTGGCACCATCTGAACCCCCTGACATCAGTTGTGAGGCCCATCTTTCTGTACGTCAGGACTTCCTGTTGCAAGCAGTGAAAAAAAGGAGTAAAGGGGGAAGGAGCACACGCCACGAAAACTCGATCAGACAAAGAATCACCTGGGTTCTTTTCAACGGAGCAGCATTCAGCAGCTCTCAGTTGAAAAGTACAGCACTCAGTTGCTTGCCACAGTTTGAGTGCTGTAATGTCACTGTGGGCACTCAATGCTGTCAACCCATGGAGTCAAAGTTATGTGTCACTGTCTGAAGAACTCATTCCAATTAAAAATGACTCCACGCAGTCCACGCACGAAGTTTCTTTTCACTGAAATTAGTTACGCCAGGGTCTGTAATTTATCGACTAAAACTTCTCTAGAAACTAGACAGCTTCAGTAGGAGAGCCATGGAGGAAGGAAGTTAACTTTTTTCATCAGAGACTACCTGAACGGTGAATATATCGGATTTTGCGACCATGAGCCTTGACTACCCTGCTGTGGATGCTCCCATAATTAAGGTGTCACTGTCCATTCTATGGCAAAGAGTAGATAAAAAAGTTTTTTCTCACTTGAACTCCTTGATGATCGCCGACTGCGCCAAGTCCCAGATGCGCACGCGCCGGTCTTCGCCGGCCGAAGCCAACATCCGCCCGTCGGGGGAGAAGGAGAGCGCCAAAATTGCGCCTCGGTGGCCGCTCAACACGCGTACCTGAACAAGAAGAAGGCCACGTGATCAGGATACCTGTGACATAAGTGTTCGATCGCAGGGTCGTATGAGTCACCTCTGGTGAGGTCGTGTGATCAGCAACCTACGTGCATTGCACTCACAGTTTAATGCTGACAGGGAGGATCGACTTGACAGACTGGCACTGCTCAACACCACGACAGTGTAAAAGATGCTGGCATTGACTCAGTCTTAAGGGAGGCTCAGTCAAAGTGCAACCCATTGTACTCTCGCAGCTATATTTCTTATAGTAGCGTTACCATCTTGGCATCGGCGTGCGACCACATCCGGACGGTCCTGTCCACGGATCCGGTGGCCAAATAGTTGCAGTTGGGATGGAACCCGACCGAGTCGACGTCCCGTTCGTGACCGGCGTACACCCGGACGGGGAATGTGTATTCGGGGTGCCACAGGCGGGCCGTCCGGTCCATAGAACCTGAAGAAGTTCCAAACTGTCACACCGGGCGAATGAACGAAAAACGTGTATCACCCTAGGATTACTGGATAGTTTTTAAAGCCTTGCCCCATGCCGAAGTGGTGGAGTTCACTCATGCGTACTCACCGGTGACTGTGTAGATGCCCAACCTGTCCACGTCCATGGCCCAAATTGGGTAGGTATGACCCCTGTAGACCGCCCGGGCGCAGCCGGTGTCTCTCAAGTCCCAGATCCTCATGGTGCAGTCTCCGCCAGCGCTCAGCAAGTGTGGTAGTTGATTCGCAGAGAGCGGCTGGACGTCGCTGTTTACGCCGCCTACGAAGGCAACGCAGTAGACGGGCTCGCTGTGTCCTATCAATCGCCGGTGGTCGCCGCCGCCGATGCCGCCACCATTCGAGGACTCATAATTGTCGTCAGAGTCTGATTGGAGTCTGTCGTATCCTAGCAATATGCGTTGACTCCTGAAAGGAACAAATTGCTGGTACTACGAGACGAGGTCCTGGACAAGTTTGGCACAAGGAAAGCTTTACCCCTGTCTTTTTGTTGAGCCGTTGATGAGGCCGGGCAAAAGTCCCCAGACGTGGACAGCGGAGGATTCAGCGCCAGCGGCCAGGATTGACGCGCCGGAGACAGCGGCACACGTGAAGTTCACGCCGGCCGGATGGCGCAGGCGGTAGAGGCACGTCGAGGGCAGCGGGGGAGACGTTGAAAGACCAGAAAGTGTCTGGCGGAGCAGGTGGAGACGGGCAGAATCGAGAACTCGAGCGTCCTTTGAGTCAGGAAGAGTAGACTTGTCCTGAAAACCAGCAAGAAAGTCTCATCGAACCTTCCCAATTCAAATTCATTCGTGGATGGAAGAAGCACGATGACAAGAAACTAATTTCCGCTAAAAGCTACCAGACAAGATCTAGTTCTCTTAGTTATTCTTCTAGCCAAGAACGTCACGTAACCTGGGCACGAGACACAGGCAAAGGAGGCGTCTGCGGTACATGAACTTTAAAAAGTAACCAAATTCACCTGTTCCATCCTCTTCATGGCCTCGGCCTTGGAGGACGCGCCCAAGGCGTCTGCCAACTTGAGATCGACCTTGCCCCTCAGGACGTGTAACAGGATGGAAGGCGGACCACAGCTCTGACGAAAGCAGGGGGAGGAACATGTCAGTTTGTAAAGTACGCTACAAAGCAGTCCAAGCCTTACCTGGAGATACCGCATGAGAAAATGGAAAGTTCTGTTTGAGAGGGTGACAGAATATTTGCAGGCCGCGAACCTCCGGACCGCTGTGTTGGAGGCGACATCCGCGGGGGTCAGGACCGGGGACAACTGGCGGATGAACGAAGCGAATTCGGCGTTTCCCAGAAAAGTGGACTGCACGGAAAGAACTCATGCTGATGATGATATCCGATGACGCAGTTCAGCTGTACTCGCTTGTTTACCTGGTGTCTCTTATGGAACTTCTGCGCGATCTGCTTCTGTCCCGAGCACACCAGCTCCAGGTAGAGGTGCGTGAACATCGGGTAGAGCAGCTGCGCCAACTCAGGCTTGTAGACGTCCGGGGACTCAGAGATCCATACCTGTGGACAAATCTCACCTTTGAGGACTGTAGGATTGAACCTTGATGTGACGTCAAGAATTTTCCCGTCAGCAACCTTTTCCTTCCTCTACCGAGATCTTTACCGAGAAGGAAGTCAGTTTTTTGTGAAGTGAAACTTCAGTAAGCGATGCAATCTTGACTTTATCCAGAAGCTTTACTGTAGCAAAGCTTTCTACCTCCAAGTTGGACCGAAGTCCTCCGGGTGTTGGAGCCCGAAAGAAACATTTTATGTTGTGTTGTGTCAAAACGTGTTTGCATTTCTTGGGTTGAGTCTATATGAAATGACTTTAGTTGATAGAAAACCCTTCACACCTAAATATATATAAAAAGCAGGGGAAATCGACCCAAGCAATATCGTTTCACTTCATGTCAGCCCTAGAGGCAGTTTTCCTTTAAGGCCACATTTTGGGTGAGTTGATCTTTGAGATGCCTTCCAACGACTAAATTGATACTTGTCTGCTAACCTTCGCGATCACGGCTTAAGGAACATTAGCTGTGCAAACTTTTCTTAGTCTGACCTTGAACTTTGAATACTGTTGCTCGACTTGCATTGGCTCAGCGCTGGAGGCCGCGAACCGGACGGTGTCGTTGGTCGAGGTCTCGGGACCAAGCACCAGCGAGCGGAGGGCGAAGTGGGGCAGGGAAACTTCGGAAGCCGGAGAATCCAGGGAAAAGCCCCGTCGTTGAAGGTACCTGGAATACAACCGAATACAACATTGGGCGGACATGGACGAGGGAGGGGGAAGGATGCACTCAAAGAGCGGGAATCAACCTAATTTCACGTCAAGACGATCATATTCGGACAGGTGTGGACAATTGCAGATCCTGGAAGTTCAGTAAGATTCAGCAGGCTGATGGGCCAGGATGAATTATGTTCCGTGTGCATCAAGCACAGCACATGGAAGACTGCCATCGTAAAAAGGATCTTCTCAACGACCTGTATCAAAGAGGATCAGACAGTGGCGATTATATGGCTCAAATTACCTGGCCAGGTGATCAGCGCTGGTGCCGGCCAAGGACGGAGGAGCGTTGGAGGCCACGCGGTTGCTGCCGATCATCATACGAAGCGAACATGAATTCCTCACCTGGAACAACTGATGAGCACGCGAAATTCTAAGCAAAGTTCAGTGAAAAACCTCCCTAGCTAAAGCTCACCGGTATCAAGCAACCACCAATACGTAGAGAAGAATTGTTCCAAATCTTCAAAATACAAAGTTTTTTCTTTTCCTTTTTTTTCCCACGAGCTTGGTATAGCTACTGCGGTTGTTCTCGGGATGAGCAACAAAGTCTCTCTGGCTCGAGTCCCGAGCCCGAATGAGCACCGAACAACGATCCGGGCCGAGCCGACTTTAGCACATCCAGACGAAGCTGCCGACAGCAGCTGCAAACTGTACTTTTAACACTGGATCACAGACAACTATTGGTTCAGATTTTTCCTGATGCGAATTTTTGGGTCAGATTTGCCGGGAAAATCCCACTAATGTTTTGGACACACTTAGAGCACTTCTTTTAGGACATTTAGACTGTCTTTTTGGTCCATAAGCAATTGACGGCGGCTTTGGGCACTTGGAACGAAAATGGATGGTGAAGGCAATCTTTTCCAGCCAGGAAAGCTCTCTTTGATACTATAAAGTATTGACACTTTATTCCAAGGAAAACAGCATCAACTTGCTCACTGGATGAGGCAAAGAGGACGACAAAGTCATGCAAACCTATCACATGCCATGAATAACATTCACAGTTTGTATTGGTGCACCTCGGTTAGTAGTGGTTGCACAAAGAGAGATCCCCGCGAATTAGACGAGAAGAGTGATGCGATGGACTCTGGCAACCCTGGAGTTTGCGCTCCCCCACGTGAGGACAGAGCAGCAATAACAAAAACAAAGTCCCAAGCTGTTGAGTCCTCGAAGCATCTTGCCAACATGGTGAAGGTCAAGATGTTGAAAAGGGACCCCAGGGACTACGTGAGGGAGACCAAGAGAGACATACACAAGGTGGAGAAATTTGACGGGTGTAAAGAGAGCACGAGAGCAAGCACCTTACTGTTTCTTTCTAGGTGCCAAGGAACTTTGAGCCCGAGGCGCACCCGTTCGCGGAGGCCAGAGAGTACCAAAGGGCCGTCAACGCAGCGAAGCTGGTAAGGACTTATTGGCAGGGGCAAAGGAATAAAATCAAGTCGAAGGTGGTTTTATTTTTCATGAAATTTTCACTTTTCAGGACCGAATGTTCGCCAAGCCCTTTCTGGGCTCTCTCAGCGGCCACACGGACGGTGTCACGTGCGTAAGGCTTCACCCCCAGAGGCTCTCGCTCGTCGCCTCCGCCTCCTACGGCGGAGAGGTCAAGATCTGGAATCTTGTCAGCAGGAAGTGCGTGGCAAATTTCAAGGGACACAAAAGGTGAGGAGCATCTCTGCGGGCACGTCCAGTGTGAACAGCCCGCATCCATCGGTAGAGTTCTCGATGCCCTTCCACAAGCCTCAGCTGCTGTGCCCACTGATGCCAACCTTGCGACCAGACTTTGTCAAGTGCAACCTTTGCAGGAGTTTTGCCCGCTGCGTGGCTTTCAATCCCAGTGGCGACCGCCTCCTCAGCGTGGGGGACGACAAGCAAATCTTCGTCTGGGACAGCAGTAGCGGAGACTTCAGCAACGTCGAACCCATTGACGCCATTCCCTGCAAGGTAATTAAAACTAATTAAGCAGCTGATGTTACAGACCTTTTTGAGGTCAGGTTTGTTACAGCCTCGAAGCCAAAACAGACCCAGAGGACCAAAAAGTGGACCTTTCTTCTTGCTGAAACTGACGACTTTAGAAGAATAGACTTGTGCATAGAGACCACGTAACAATCTGTCAATTTACAGGGTGTGTTGATGGGCGTGAGCCATCACCGGCATGAGGAGACGTTCGCCACCTGCGGCGACGTCGTCACCCTCTGGGACGCGGAGCTGCGACATCCTGTCAACGAGTACTCCTGGGGCGTCGACAGCGTCCACTGCGCAAGGTTCGAAAGGAATTGCTCGTTGGATGGATTTCGAATCAGTGACTTTGTCAAAAGCCAGTCATCGCTTCCGACAACTTGACCTTTGCCACTGTTTTTCTGACACCTTTCCAAGTCACTGCTCCTTTACTCTGCACAAGACTAAGCAGCAACTTAAATTTCAGATTCAATCAGATCGAGCACAACTTGCTGGGCGCTTGCGCCAGCGACCGCAGCGTGATCCTGTATGATACTCGGGAGAATCGGCCTATGCGCAAGCTCATCCTTGAGCTGAAGTCCAACGAGTTGTGCTGGAATCCCATGGAGGCATTTGTGTTCGCCGTGGCCAACGAAGATTACAACACGTACGCCTTCGACATTCGCCAGCTGAAGCGGCCGCTCAACATTCACATGGATCACACGTCCGCAGTCATTAGCGTCGACTACGCACCCACCGGCAGAGAATTCGTCACAGGCAGCTACGACAAGACCGTCAGGATATATGAGACAGGTATAGCGTGGCCGTCATACTGACATTTGGACTCACGAGGGGTAGTTGATGCTTCAATGCTCCTCACCTTTTTTTTATATCAGCGACACCAGCTAGCCTGTGAGCTGTTCTGAAGCATACAAAGAATTTTGTAAGGTCAGGAGACAATATTTGAGACAATCGCAGGTCAGCTCTGACCCTTAAGGCCACCCAAGGCTGAACACTGCAGAAGATCAGAACGAAGGCTCAGTAGCAATAGATTTACAAACGATCGATTGTGCAACTGCCTTGTCCAAACTCTACACTATGTCTTTGATTTAGTCAAGTTTTTCCTGCTGACCAAGTATTCAATGCACAAATGCTTTGAATTTGTCATATTTTTCCACCGCTGCCTTCGACATAGTCTCATAAAGTTTTGTGTCTAGAGAAGTTATCTTCACTTATGCGCGCTGTTGCTAACCGGGGCTGTCAGGGAGGAGAAGCCAGTTGAGGTGCTTTCGGTGGCTTCCATCTGGGCGCTCTTTTGGCATTGTTGGAAACTGACAAACCAGCAATTTTTCTCATTTTGTGCATAAATCCCAGCATCTCTTGCTCGACTCTTGGCCTGCAAACAGCCTTTGGCCTTGGCTGCACCAGCCAAGAGGGTTCCCCAAGCTTTAATACCTCAGTCTGTGTTCACAGTGCTTCGTCGCTGGAGCCACCTTCGATTTAGTCAGAACTCTGAACTTTTAAGCAAAAGAGGTCGATCATATTAACTTTGCATTGCAACACCGCATGTGGGCTTTATAATCCGGGTTTTAGCTGCTGAAACCTTGACGTCACACATCAGGCCATCGCTCTCCGGCCACATGGGCAAAGGGTTAAAACGAGAATTATGAGTTCCAAATATATCGATGCAGTTTGTTAGAAGACGTCGAATTGTTTCGTTTTGACGAAACGTAATAATAAAGTGCTAATATTTTCACAACTTTACTTTTTTTTTCGTTTTTTGTACTCGTCATTTTTGTACTCTGTTCCTTTTTTGTACTTTTTTTCACGGGCAAAAATTTTGTTGGGGCAAAAGTCGAAACAGGTTTCATGCTTCCTGCCTACAGTAAAATGAAGAAGTCTGTGTTTGTTGAACTATTCAGACGTGAATGCTGGACGACCGTCTTATTGGCGTCGACATAAACATTTAGACTGTCTTTAACAACTATGACCAATATAGACAAATAAGTAGTCACATTCCAATATGCAGCATCTCTTCGGTCACGCACCTGAATAAAGCGTACATGTATGTCTTTGATTCCCCCAGACAAAGGCCACTCTCGCGAGGTCTACCATACCAAGCGCATGCAGCGCCTGACATGCGTGGCCTGGAGCTTGGACAACAGATACATCTTGTCGGGCTCCGACGAGATGAACATTAGGCTGTGGAAGGCGAGGGCTTCCGAGAAGTTGGGGATCCTCAAAGAAAGAGAAAAGGTGGCCCTGGAATATGCGGACAAGTAAGTCGATGTCTCGCACGCCTCCCGAGCCTCTTGCTAATCATTTTGCTTTCTCACAGACTGAGGGATAAGTTTTCTGCTCATCCCGAAGTTCGCAAGATTCTGCGCCACCGCCACGTGCCCAAGCACGTTCTTAACGCTCAGAGGGAGCACAGAATCATCAGGGAGAGCAAGAAGAGGAAGGAATCGAACCGTAGAAGGCACTCGAAGCCAGGCACCGTCCCGTTCGTAGCGGAGAGGGACAAGCATGTCGTCAAAGAAGAGGAATAAAATGTGATAAGCGTGCATTTTGTTCTGACTTATGGTGTAACTTCATTGGCTGCTGTCTTAGGTCTTGACGATCATATCCTTGAGTGTGGGGGCGCTCTCAAAGAAGTGCTCTGGGTAGTTTTTGTCCGTGTAGAAGTGCTGCTGGCCCGAGCTGCCGTAGTCAACCATCCTGGCAAACAAAAAAAGAGAAAAGTATTGTTTTTTTCTCAAGATGATCAAACTCTTTCTTTCTCTGTCACCTATTGCCAAATCCTCCGTGTGCCAGATAGGAGCCTTTTGTGTCGTCCGTCTTTATTGCTACGATGTCCACGGGCAACTTCCTGGTTGTTGTGGACTCCTTGACGTCGTCGTCACCCTTGGCCTTTCTGACCAGATAGAAGTTTTTGTCCAGGGAATCGAAGAGGGACGAGGGAGGCGCCTTCAAGGTCGCGTAGCAGCCGGACGACGCTGGAGGCAGAGCTGAAGAGACTAAAACAGTGATTGGGCTTAAAGACTTAGCACGTACTAAAAAGAAAACAACTTCGTATGCCCTCTAGTTCAACAACTTCAATCTGTTTTCTACCTCTCTCCTTGAAGAACCTCGGTCTTCTGCCACCGAAGGGGTCCGCTGACACCGCTCTGTTCCTCCGCTTGCTGAGTGCTTGGGCGAAGTTCTCCTTGTCCGGGATCTGGCTGTAGCGAACCCTTCGCGCGATGTCTTCTGCCAGCACGTGTCTGGTGTCATAAGCCTGAGGACGAAGATTGGTTAAGACAACCAATCTCCAGGGTCTTTCTTTCCAGAGATGTTCTCGCCTGGTACTTGGTCCTCGTCGGTCTCTGCCAGTAGGAGGCCGATAGAGGGTTCAGGAAGTCCGGTGCGATGACGGAGAGATTCCTGTACGAGGGGAGATACCCAAGGCTATCCGGGGACTCGTGGAAGAGGCGACACAGCCGGAACTCGTCCTTGCAAGGGTCGTAAGTGTAGTTCAGGGTGGAGTGGCGGTCGTAGTAGAACATGTCTGCTAGAGAAAACTCTAGGTAATGTCGTTGAGTATGTACGTACGTGCACCACGAAGCTTTTTAACATTTGCACTTCTACGGATGACTCTGCCCAGTGGCGTCGTCCGCCAGTACGTACATCATGTCGCTCATGGTGAGGACGACTTGGGCTCGAACAAGCGACCCGTCGAGCTTCGTTGGTGAGCTGAACTTTGGGTAGAAGCTGGCGACCAATGGCCAGACCATGTCCATCGACAACACGGAGAAGTTTTTCTGTGAGCTTCTCATTCTCCTCTGGTGGTGAGTGGAAAATTTTCCTCATCCCTAGTAATGTCCTTAATACAATCAGTGCTTTCTCCTCTTCTTGGCAAGGGAGCTCCTGTTGACGTAATGAGTGGACAAGAAGTTGACGCGCCAAAATGTGCATAAGAGTACAATGAAAAAGCACAATTTGAGCCAAGAAAGACCTCATTCGTGCTCTTGACAACAGGGACACCCCCATACATCGCAGGTGCTGCCAGTATGCAGTACCTTCAGACTTGACAGGTGACCGCATGACCGCGTTTGCCGGCACAGGCAAGGATAAACGGGCCATGTGTAAGTACCTGAGGAGCACGAAAGAGTCGGTGAGAGAAATAAATCATCAGACAGCGCTACTGTGAATGTCTGGTCAAGTTTTTATTTTCGGCCAACTTTAACAAATGAATGTTTCCAATCTTGCTTCTGTAGCCAATAGACAATGCATACAATATGATTGTCACATATGTACAATAGGCAAGAATGATGTGAAATTCAATTTAGAGAGGATAAATTGAGCAAAAGTAACAAGAATCCCAAGGAAACTTGAACGTGAATGCTTAGAAGCACTTCCTGTGGACAATGGATGGGCCGCACTCATCATACTCCTGCTTGGAGATCCACATCTGCTGGAAGGTGGACAGGGAGGCCAGAATGGAGCCACCGATCCATACAGAGTACTTCCTCTCAGGAGGAGCAATGATCTTGATCTTGATGGTAGAGGGAGCCAGGGCAGTGATCTCCTTCTGCATGCGGTCAGCAATA
>JAAUXU010093020.1_pt1 | contig 44946 bp, 47 predicted proteins | sample 7278151 | NCBI WGS metagenome assembly JAAUXU01 (sample SAMN14350113, study PRJNA611818) | marine sediment metagenome | isolation source: surface marine sediment (1.8m) | place: French Polynesia: Moorea | collected 2018-08
AATGAAAAGTGTTCGACTTAATATAGTCACGTTCGTAGCAGTTTGATTCGCGTGCCCCCAAAATGACTCAACAATCCGACCGATCCCACTGTTCCTGAGTCAATTAATGGGCGCTGACTGTGTATAATACGAAATTTCTCACCTCAAGAGTGCAGCTTATTACGACCTGCGCAGTACGCAGTTAGTATTACTAACTGTTAGGTTATGTCCAGATAATACTTTTTCTGGTACCAGATTATCAAATCTGCTCGGTGGGCGTTCACTCACTTTGGTATCCGAGCATCTTGGTAACGTATCTTTTTCCTGCCTCTTAACAGATACATTTGAACACTTTCGAAGCTTCTCACTGCAACTCACATTTATACAGTTACCAGGTACATTGACATACTCTGCAACCTTCTAACAAACACAGTTACACACATTTTTTGTTTTGGCACTGACAGGTGGTGTTGGCTAAATCATTGTTCTACTGTGCACTGTCATTACTCGGGTACCCGAAGTAAAAATTACCCTGATATCAAACACAGTAGTCTCCAGTTGTAGTCATCACTTCAGGACCCAAGGTTTTGATGACTGTTTCTGGAATGATTTTAAAACCGATATGAGCAAAAATAAATGACTTTTTCTGCCAGGGAAGTTTCATTCTCTTCAGTGCAAAGACACATACATTTTTGACTACACTCCTCTCTTTGTTGAAATAGTAGAGCATAAGCAAAATGATGTCTGTGTACATAGAGTTTCCAACAAGTCGCTGTCCTCAAAATTGTCCTCCAAAAGACTCTTCGACGAAGTCAATTTGGTCACCAATCGTCATCTGCTTCCTCTTATGGCGGGTTCCAAGCTGCTGTTGCTGTAATGTGCCGAGACCTTGCTCTGAGCTGCTGCATTAACCAGTCCATTAGGGACACTGGGGTGAGGGTCCGGGTTCCAAAAACCCAATTTCTTGTGGAAAAATGAAATTTCCCTCAGGTATTAAGATGACTGAAAGTGGAGTTTGATGACTTAAACCGATGAAAATGCCTTCTTGTAACAAAGTGAACAATTGGGACCGGGAAGAGTGATGAGTGTAACCGGATTATGACTGAAAGCGAGGTGATTCTAGCCGGAGACCACCGCAGTGACGACAGTTCTGCGCACCCGGATTGCCCGACTCCCGGGTAGACTTTCCCTGCTCATGCAGAGATTCGGCAACTACATGCTGACGTCTCAGTGGGCGTGCCTGGCCTCTCTTTACGGGTGAAACCTTTCTGCTCGGTCTCTAAGTAGTACTCGGTTTCTGAACAATATGTCTAATGTGAGTGCAACTGCTACATGTTAAGTGCAATAAGATGGAGAGTCCTCATCATAAAAGCCTCATTATTATGTGCCAGTGCGCTGACGAAGGCGGATGCACGGACGCGCACGGGTACGCATGCACTGGGGAGAGTGAGGACAGGGTTCACATTGTGCACTCAGACCAGGAATCGGGACAGAAATCAGACGGCCTCGCCGCCAAAGTAACGAACAGTTAAAGGTTTTCAGCCTTCAATGGCAACACTTGAAATCATCCCAAGCCTCTTCGCCACCGTTGCAATGTGAACCAAAGAAAATCCCATTGCTGTCAACCATTTGATGTGAACCCTTCCGCATGAATGTACGAAAGAAAACAAAACTAACTGTGCTTGCGCGAGCTGTACTTGGCGTTGCAGCGCAGAGAGAAAAAGGGCTCGTTACAACAAGATGTCCTCCTTTGCATAGTATGTGCGCCTCATGTATGCAGGGCGTGAGTCGCAGGTGCGTATGCACGAACATGCGTACCGTCCGGAACGGCACGAGCAGCGTTATGCGTCCTGCCCGCGCATCCGTATCCGCGCCCGCCAAAAGCCTGGAAGAGGCCTCGCGGTAATCACCCAAAATGCGCTTTATGAATCCAACGACCTCATGTAGCTAGAATCTTCTGCCAAGAATACATCCCCGTCCTTTGGTAGGCACCGCTTTAAGAAATGTCGCTACATACTAATGTCATGACACCGGACAAAAGAAAAAAGTCGTCGGGAGAACAGCAAAAAAGAAACTTTGTCCTCTAACGTCTATGTGAGAACAATTTAAGGGAGTTTCATATATCACTCACTATTTTTTTTTCCAAAAAAGGGATATGTCAGACGTGTGCACCTTCGGGCTTGTTTGGAACTTAGGGAGAGAGAGACCAAAGCGCGAAGCTGACTGAACTACAGGGTGAATGAAAATGAGGTTGGGTGCTTGACCAACTCCGAAACGCTTCAGTAGCCACGACAAAAGGACTGCAAATTGTATTTTCCAGGCTGTCCAGGATGTCTCAACACTGGGGCAGTCGGGATGCCAAGTGAAGTCACAGAATCATTCGTAGCTCCTGATCTCTGACCAGTGAGTGAGATCACGGATGAACACTGCCACGAGGAGACTGAACAAGTTAGCACTTGTCGTCACAGCAATCAGCTGATCACACTCTTTCAATGTGTGGGCGGCAAATTCCAGGTGGTCAACTACAATTAGTGGATTTATATTTGAAACCCTTATTTTTCGCACACCCTGTAGGGGGCGACATAAATTGGTCCCACCTGAGTAGTTTGTGATCGTGAGACTTTTTCACAGGAGCATTATTTACCGTTGGGAACTTCGGTGAGCCGACTTTTTTTCCTCTTCTTCCCGCAAAATTGTGGCCAAATGATGATGATGCCTTCGATTTGTCTACATTCTCATTGGAGCGTCCCTGATGGCCTTTGTCCCCACCACCAACTAACTGCATGTGGAGTTTGGCTTCACGATGTTTTTCGTCCACTTGGTGCGCGCGCCGACTGCTGCGCTGACAATGGACGAGCCGCGGACAAAAGAAGGTGGTTGCAGTGCAGTGAGATCCTGGTCCGCTAGATGCAGCGTCATGCAAGCATGAGAACATCGCACCTGCTCCTTCTTCCTCGGCGACGCGGACTTGGGATAAACTTTCATGAAGACTTTGGTCCTCGTCCGTTTCCTCCATCCCGAAACTCATGTCATTTCTCATCATGTCGTTCACGCCAGAGCTGCGGAGTGCGAGACAGCGCACGCAGGAGGGGATCTGGCTGGTGGGGATTTTGGTCGCCGGTCGAGACTCCACGTGAAAGATGTGAATCTTAGCGGCAGAAAGAGATGCTTCACTACGAAAATGGTCGTTGAGAAGCTTTCTCCTAATCCTTATCCGGACTTCTGCTCGAGAAGACAAAAATTACAAGTCGCTCTCTCTGCATTTTAGAATTCAGTTCCATCGAGATAGGGGAAGTCCTTGAGGACGATCGTCTACACGTCCAAGAGGACCAAAGCGGTGCGGCATCGATCACTAGGATGAGACTCGATGCAGAGGGAAACCCGAGGAAAAAAAGAGGCCCCGCGCTGCTCCCGAGGGCAGAGAGAGACATTTTGTCAGGGAAATCATATCTTACGTCTACCTGCCGTAGAGGCTAACGGCAATGAATAGCAATGAGAGACAAACCTTAAAATATTCAAATTAGGGCAGTATCATGTAAAGTGTATTTTTCTGCTCTCCCGAGCAAAGTACGTAGAAAGCACCCAGTGAATACACGTGCGGCGGAGTGGAAGAGAGCACGAGTACAGGACTGCACCCGGACGCGCGCGCACGCACGCACTGACCGATTGCGAGTGAACATCCTAATCTTTCGTTTGAGCATATTTGTGGAGAAATTTCGGAAGCCAAAAGAAAGTCTTAAAGGTCAAAATCTCCACGCTGCATTCGGCCACATTTTTTTCCTCCCTCTTGGCGACGACAGACGCGCGCACCGTGAACAGCGCGGCCACGACCAAGAGCGATGTCGAACTGACTCAGCCAGACATTTGCATTCATTCATTGCAGCTCGTAGCCTGCGGACTCGTGCGGGACTTTTAGAGCTTTTAAAGCTGCTTCACTTATGGAACACAAAAACGTGGCTGTGAAGCACGACCAAAGAGGACACAAAGAGCAAGAAGAAGGAGAAAAAGCGTTGTTTATCGACAAAGCAAATGTAGTTCCAGCCTAATCCGCGTCCAAAGGTTGGCTGAACAACTTCGTTTCCACCTCGGATGAGGTCTCGCCCAACTGCCACAGCGCGTGCGTGTACAGCGCGTGGCTGCAGCGCGATTGCTGCCGGGAGAAGTGTGATGGTTGCTGAGAAGTCAAGTGTTGCCGACTTCATAACTCAACTTTCTCCACGGCGCAAATTCAATTTGGTCGCCTACACAAACATGCCAAACGTGCCCAGTTGACAACAACTGCGTGTCAATTTTTCCCCGATCCTTTTTTCCCCTGGCTACGCACTAAACCTAGTTTGGCGCAACTTTTTTTGTTTGTTTGTTTGCAGACTCTACTGATGTCCAAGTTTTTGATCGATGCCAAAGCTGCTACTTACACGTCCGTGAGGAGAGAGAAGCTGAATCGCTACAGTCCAGGAGATAGATGTGGGTGTGAAATACTGAGTGCGTCCATTGCATCCTAGTTCGTCGTCACTCGTACGCACACACGCGCTCCAGCTTAGATGCATAGTCGTGTTGTGCTTGCCTGACGGTGGGACACGCCGAGCACCAGTGCTTGGACAGGACGTCCCCGTACAAGCACGACAACGCCGACAAGTCCAAGGACGGCGGAAATGTCGAGGAGGTCTTGGACCTCCCGAAGTGAGGTTTCAACTACCGCATATTTCTTTCCTCTTCTGGAAGAGACGCCATTATCCATCATCTCACTCTCGCGGACTTTTCCTCTCGCCAGACTTCACTTCTTGACTTTTCTTGCTTCCCGAGACTTTCCGGGAGATAAGAAAACTTTTCCGCCCTCATATTTTTCCTGACGCAGTAATCAGGCTAGAGATAGATGCTTCTTCGACAGGAGTTGGCTGACCCGGAGGAGGGGAGGGGGTGACGGAACGCGTCTCTTGTTCAACCTCACTCCCCCGCCTGTGGCCATCAAGTTGGACGCCAGGTGGTGCACGCGCAGCACATCCCTGGGTGGTGCCAGCACGTCGGGTGACAAGGAGCTGAAAGAGTTCAGCTTGTAATGGACGAGTGTCATTGACGAGGCACTTTCCAGCGGTCACCTGGCAAAGCAAGGACACTTTCTCGATGGTCGGAGCGCGGTCGAGACAGCCCACACAGTGTCGGGCATGTTGGATAGTAGAGACTTTCAGGTGCTTTCAATGGCTGAGACCGTTGGAGTGACGGAGGAACGAACAAGGACTAATCAGCTAAGAGGAGTCACAGTGTTTCAACCATAAAATAGATAAAAAGCAAAAAAGTCATGGCTTTGTCAGGCTGGGTCAGCGAACTTACCTGCAGTCAGAGCAGAGTAACTGCACGTGCGTTGGTGCAAGTAGCACTTGGGAAAGCAGAAGGCCTGTCAGTGAACACGTCTGCCTTGTCACTCGAGGATGTTCAGGGCGAGGACGAGTGTGAAGTCCAAGGACCAGGGAGGCCGCTGCCACAGCTTTGAAGTTGGAGGTGCTGTGGAACGTCGTGACATCGTGGTGTTCTGTCGTTCGGAGTCATCCCAACTCCCCCACGAGCAGTCAGAGCCAAATAAAAAAAAAGAACGCACTCAAAGCAGAGCAGCTTTACATTAATGTCTCCCAAACAAGCAGGGCTCATTGCTGAGCCTTTTGTCGACATGTGAAACTCTCTTTTTTGTGACATCGCGCTGAAAGCTTCATGCTCTGAAAAGACTTTTTCGATTGTTCAACTGTCACATCTCTGTGCTTTCGCGAATGTTGCTTTTAAACGTACGATTTTTTTTTCTACACGTATCTGCTTCTATTTTTATTTTTTTTGGCAGCACGAGGATCTCCTGTAATCTTGCTCGGTTCTTACTGTTTATGCAGTGTGAGTATATATATGCTAGAATGCATCAGCACGTAGAAACCAAATGCAGATATATACATAATATCAATTATGAGATTGTTAGAGATTAGTAGAGGCACCCGGTGCTGGCGCTTGGGTTGTTAGGACGAAGCTAAAATCTCCGTGTCGTCCGCGCGCTCCGCTCCGTCCGTGAGCTCCGTGCCATTCGCATGCTCCGCACCATTTGCACGCTGTCCATGGTCTCTGCGCCATGCAGGCACCCCATGTCGCCCGTTCTCTCCATTCCGTCCAAGTCGTCTCAGAGGCACTTTTGCACTGAGGAAGATTGATAATCAGCTGCCCGGTGCTAACTTTTGCCAGAAGTTGGCATTTGAAAAATACCATTGATCAGCTGATGGTGCTCGGTTTTTGACTTCTTGGTCTTCGCCACCAGTGAGACCAAAAAGTTCGCAGCTGAAAAATGTCCAGAAACAGTTGATTGTGCTTTTTGTAATCAAGACTTCCTGAACCAATCAGTTGGCAAACCTGCTCGTACACCCAAACCCGGCCTTAGGTCCCAACTAATGAGATCCCGAAGCCTGCTCCTTGTCATGCTGATTCAGAATCTGCATGGTCAATGTCTTGCCATTGCTTTGGGCACAGCCTTGAAGAAGATTATTTGTTTGACAAAAAAAAAGAAAAGCTCGTGAGCCTCGTAACACTTTTTTTCACTCGTTCCTCGTGAAAAAAATGCTCAAGGCTCACTCAAGAATCAGTGAAATTTGCTCATGAGAATAACTCTTATTTTTTGTCAAAACATGTAATTTTCTGTGACTAGTTGACTTTTTTCACGGTCCATGTGCAATACTGTCATTCCCCCCAAAATCAGACCCAGAATATGAATTTTTGTCAAGGCTTGACAGTAGGAAACTCAGTGAAAAAAGCCTTTTTTCAGTGAAAAAAAGTCGATTAGTTAAAGAAAAAGATAAGTTTTCCTTCGGGTGGACTGATTATTTTCATGAAAGTCCCGTTGTGTGACTACTTCAGTGTTAGATATGCCAGAGCAAGACTAAAAATCCTGTTTGCGTAGAAAAAGATGTGCATGAAGGAAGAAAGTGCCTGCTGATACGACGCCCTTCCCTCTTTTTTCTTAAATCGTCCTCGAGGGCTTTGACGGCCCTCACGGGGGCTTCTTGACAGCCCTCGGGTCCCCCCGAACCCCACTCCTCATCCGCTCATGGCGGATGCTGCCTCCCCCCACTGGCCCGTCAAGTTGGCCTCTTGGGCGCTCCAGAAAGCGGGATCCATTGTGCTTTTATGCGAGCAGGCACAACCTACGCATAGAGCTGGTGTCAGGACGTTCTCGAGTTGCACCGAACAAAGAGGGAGCATAGGGGAAGTGTGTGTTCATTTCTTATTAATGGAAGACTTGAGCGTGCAGCCTCGATTGCAGCAGCCAAGACTGAACATCTCTGGCAAAAGATTTTTTGGCACCGCTTTTACATTGACGGCTGGGTGTTGAAGTGCATCAGATCACGGTTTCCTCTCCAACGAGAGAAGTCACAATGTCTTTTTCCTTGAAAGAAAGAAAATAAGAGAGACCTTAAGGAGCTCTTCCAAAATCTCTGGCGTGACCCTTGACCATTTATGGTGAGTTGCAAAGTATGGTGAAAGTCGACACGTGAGAGCTTCTTGCTGTGAAGAAAGGGCCAAACTTTACAACTGTGCAGGTTCATTCATCGTGTGAGAGCCCAGCTTTCCAGGGATAAGATGTCTCAAGGGTGACTCAGCTCAACGACTGCACTGCAGTTGCACGTGCCAATGTTGGAGACACATGACCACGCTCGACTGCAGCGTCTACGCCCTCGCCGACGTCAAGAAGAACCACCTCCCGCCAGCCCGGTCAGGCTTTTGGCGCAATTGAAGACATTCGTATATTTCTCTTTTTCTCTGGTCATCCATTCACGAGGTCATTTTTCTCTCGCCACCGGACAGCGTACGTGTAACTCACGGCCGGAGAGCAATTTTTTTTGAGGCATGCGCCGATGGCGCGTGTTTTTTTTCATGCAAGCTTCCTCCGCTGGCTTGTTTGGGGGGGGGAGAAAAAATATGAGAATGGTCTCTTTCTTTCTCTCGAAAATAACTTTCCTGAAGGAATCGCTATCGAGTTGATTGCTTTTTTCCTCTCAGTCTTTCACCAAACACAGCGTTAAGGCCGCCTTTTACTTCTCATTTCCTGCGACATTAAGTAATCGCCTTCTTTAGTGTCTTCCAAGCACGAAACTCATTACGCTTCCATCACCTGGACGCAGAGAGATTTGGCCAATCAATGTGTACGACGATGGGGCAACGATTTCTGTCTCCAATAGACAGCTTTTTGGCCCCCCAAAAGCTGGCAAAATACGCGGTCGACGCATAAGAAGCGCTGACGCAATCGGATCCTCACTGCTTGGTTGGGGGTCTGCACTGCCCACACACGTGTCTGCGTCGTCCACTTGACTCAGCCTTGGCATCAGCCCCCAAACTCACGCGCAATCTTTGCACGGCAGCCGATGTGCGAAATTGAAATTTGCGTCCTCTTTGAGCGGCTCCGCTCAGCGCCTGTCAGCGTTGGTTTGGGCTGAATTGGAAGAAAATTGCTCTTGACTGATGACTGCATAAGATCCAAAGTGGGCGCGCCGAACCAGCGAATTAAGCGCGCTCGTTTTGGCGTATTTTTTGGCAGAAATGTTTCCTCCAGCCCCGCTCAATCTCACCGACATCTTCTTCATATATCTCGCTCGCTGCCCACACGTTTCTCCACGTGTGCAGCTAGAGCAGTGGAGTTGGGTCCAACTCTCGGGGTCGTTTTGTCAACACAATAACAATGCTCAAGTCGAGGCATTCTGTAGTCGGAGCATTTAATTCGCCAGAACTGGTGAGAAGAAGTTTGGAGACAATTGAAACAGCTCGAGACATTAAGGCAATGAAACGAGATTTATGGTGCTCGATAAGCGTGGACTTTCCGGCGACTTAAAAAGCGCTATGTCTCTTTCTTGTAGAACGGCGACGGCTTCATCAGCGCCAAGGAGCTCGGTGTGCTGATGCGCACCCTCGGGCGGAACCCCACGGAGGACGAGATACTCAACATCATGAACGAGATCGACATCGATCACAACGGCAAGCTGGACTTTCTGGAGTTCACCATCATGATGAGGGACAAGCTGGCCAACGAGGACATGGAGATGGAGATCAAACAGGCGTTCAGGTCAGATTTTTTGCCGAGGCGTCTCCGCGTTTGAAGGAGCTGCTCCACCAGTCCGGAACACTGGTATTTTACATAGAAAGTCTGACCTTTCTCCCGGGAGAGCAGAGACCTGCAGGCATGTTGAGAATGCACCATCTCCCCGGGTTCTTATTAAACGCCGTGCCTTTCCATTTCATTGCACAGCTCCGCGGAGATACGTGACTCACCCGGACGTACCTGCGCACCAATCTACGTGAGGAAAGTTCTCACTCCTATGCAGAGAGCTTGACATTTGTGCGGCGAGAGCCTTTGTCGCATTATCCAATTTACTGACGCAGCTGCACCGCCATAATGTGCGGGCAGCGCACACCATTAGCGCATTTGCTTGGCAAGATGTACGCAGTTAAGACGGCTGTAGGAAAATGAAAAAAAATTCTCATGTTTCCCCAACTGCTGCATTCAGACAAATCGCACTTCATAAGCGAGCTCTCAAGTGTCGCAGGTCGAGAAGCGTTCACAACCCTTTCACCCGCTAGAGAAGGTGACTGTGGGCATAAGTACCTCTCTGCCTTCTCTCACTCACTCTTTCACACACACATTTCATGACGTCGGTGGTTGCAATAAAGAAAACAAATAGTCCTCCCCGGCCTCATCCCATCGCAGGCAAAAAATTCCATCTCGCCCTTTTCCTCACTCGGTGCAAACATCCAACATACGTGTGCTATAAGACCTTTTAGTGAACTCCACTACTACGAGGGACTTTTGCCTTTTTCCTCCTCTTTCTCCGGACATTAAATTCCTTTTCCTGGAAGACGCGCTATGCAGAACGCGCTCGAGAACCCCAACGTCGTCAACTGTGTCCAGGAGGTCACGGCTGCCGCGCAGTGGATGTGGGCCCGCGCCGGCTGCCCACGCAATGGCGGGAGGGAATGTACACTCTGGCCGCTGTCAATGAAGGAGTGGAACATGGAATTTTTCGCGTGTGTGTGCGTGCCATCTGTGACACCGTCCGAATGGGGACGACGGCCGCTCACTTGGGCATGAACAACGTTGTCTTCCTCTTTATTTCCTTCTCCCCGCCATCTTCTTCATCTCAAGCGGCCGCGAGTGAGTACATACCAGTTTGCCCACCCAGACGTTTGGCGCGTACGTGGGGGAGGACTTCACAGCAAGGAGATAGGACCATTGAGAGCGCGCGCGCACACACACACACACACACACACACACACACACACACACACACACAGAAAGTACTGTAGCAGTGGGGACGACAAACTGATTGGATGAGAAAATTGGGATCGCCCTCCTGCTTTTTCTTCTCTCTGAGCCGCAATGTTGATGATATACATAAGTTCGACCATTCCCCCGAGTCGCAACCTGACGTACCAATCTAAAGGTCAAGATGGCTGACGACTCGCCGATATCACGCGTGCCGCTACCATCCGAAGATTGCCTTAACAACTGTTGCAAGCTGTAAAAGGACTCCTCAGTTTGAGGCAAATAATTACAAGAGCGGCTGATGAGTTAGGACTTTCTTCTTACGTACAGAGCTTTTCAGGGTTTTCCATCAGCTTTCTCCTTGCCTGGCTTTCCGTCTCTTTGGGAAATTGGAAATCGCCTTCTTTCCTCCGAGATTATTTCTCCGGAAAAAATCTTTTGTCAAGGAATGATTAGAGTTCAACTGCACGCAGAACTGGTGCGAGTGCGTGCACGTGTCTCGGGCCCGTGTGGGCCTGGGGCCTGTCCAAAGAGGTGGGCCCCTGCTCGAAGAGACGCGCGGACACCACTCTGACTGGGTGTGTCGCTGTCCTCTGCTTTATCACGTTGTCACGCGTTAGATGAGGCCTTGAAACTTGATCTTCTCCTTGGCTTTGCCGCATTTAACTGGACACTGTTACGCGGGTAGCATCACATAAAGACATGCGTGTACGTGTCACAGGTACGTCCTTCGTCTTGAACACGGCAAAGGCCTCGAGACGTGAAATTAGAACTAACATACATGTGCCTTTCACCTGTTTGTGCACGTGTGAGTGGATTTTATTGTACCTTGGTTACTTCATGGGCTTCACGAGGCTGCCAAGGCATAAGAAAAGTAAGAAGCCAACGATATCAGGGCTCCGACTGGTATTAAAACAACCCACCCACCCTTAGGACAGCAATTCTATCTGGCAAGGGACTGACTGGAGTCCCATTGTGATTGGAGTGAAGGGAAAAGAACGTGTAGTCAGTAAATGTTGTACTTTGGACACCACGACCACATCTTCGCCCTTTTTTATTCAATACCAGGCCTTTTAAAGATACCTTTCGTCGGAGCTGCTCTGGGCAACTGAGATATTTTATGTTTCTACATAAGCATGTACCTCGTATCATAACTTAGGGTCTTCGATCGAAACGGCGACGGCTACATCAGTAAGGCCGAGTTCAAGCACTGCATGATGCATTTCGGCGAGCGCTTCACTGACGAAGAGGTAGAGGAGATGATTGCTGAGGCAGACTCGAATCAGGTAAGACACACCCAGAGCTCATCAATGCCGCAAAACGGCACTCCAGCCCTGAGTCATTTTCGGTTTTGTCGCCCTCGGTCCTGAGTACGTGCAATACAGCGCCAAATGCTAAATGTTTTGCTCTCCCTCCTGGCGTGTCTCCCCACTGAGTTTTGTGTAAAAACGCATTGCATTAATGATAAGCGAACGTGACTCAGCTTTTACGTACGCACGCATTGACATGCAAGCGTTGTCTGGTCCTGCAAAATAGTTTTGTACCTCTTCTAGGACGGCAAGATCGACTACACCGAGTTCTCCCAAATGATCTTGAAGGAGATTAACATGGAGCAGCAGCAACAGCAGAAAGAGCGGGAAGAGAGAGATGAAGCGGTTGCCAACGCCACAAACTTGAAGCTATGAAGCGAGAAGAACATTGTGAGAAGCTTCACGTTGCATTAGCATTTTTACATCCTAGTGTTTTCTACTTTAAAGAGCAGCGGAAAGCTCATCGATAGAAGTGGGAATTATTCTTTTTTTCCTATTGCTTTCGTAGCTGTGATATCGCTTCCACAGAGAACATTTCTCCGCCAAAAAATTGCTATTTTATGGTCAGCGACAGTTTTTCAGTCATTTGAGCAATCGTGCATTTTTCATCCTGCGTGCTGCGGGACGCTCGAGAAGAAGTTATATCCTTATCCGGCGCTGTCGTCGTTCCTCATGAAACCAAGTACGCTACTACAGAACGTAAGGACACTTCAACTGTAGGCCTAGTTATGTACGTACGTTCTTATGCATAGTGCTCGCAGGTATTGCGAACATAGCGTAGGTGCTCTGTTAGCGATTTGAAGAGACCGTCAGATGACAATTCCACAAATACACACAGTATGCTGAATAAGTCAAGTTTTAGAAAAAACGTATCACACGTGTGCAGCTCTAACTTCTTCCTGCCGTAAGACTATGAAGTACAGCAAGTACGCGGCGCGTACTAATGGCGTAACGTCGAGGGATAGAACAAGCCAGAGAAACAACCCTCAGGGAGGCCAACAGTCTAAACAACGACCCAACGGACGTAAGTGCCAATTAAGTGCGTGGCGGAGTAGTACAAAAGAGTGGAATCATTTCCGGGCCTTGTTGAGTGTGTTCCGTACGTACGAGTGGGTGCGGTCGTGGATGCGAACAAACCATCCAGAGCTTGATCTTCACGACCTGATCGAATCGACTGACCTTTAGTCGACGGCGTGTGCGATTATGCATACGAACTTGGGCGGCGATGACTGACTGAGGAGTCATGGCTGGAGCTCAATCATTAAATGAGTGCGTCGGCCTTGTGCAGAGCAACTGATGCACCTCCTTGTCTTGCAAACCACTGAAGCAAGAGATGATTCGAGCCTAGGCCCGAGCTCGACCTTCATCAGCCCGACCCAACGCGAGCTCGAAAGAAAAGTTAGCCTCTTTATCATTGTCCTAGCTCGAAAGCTCGAAGACTCGAAGCCATTTTCCGCCAGCCCGACCCGAGCTGTTAAGAAATGCTAGCCCCATGCATCGATACTTGAAGCAGTCTCTTCCTCCTCAGGCGTATGAGCAGTGAAACGACAAAACAAAACAACTGCCGGCCTCGCAGCGCTAGGATAAGTCAGCTAAAGCAAGGCCTAATTCCTGTCGATCCTGCCGCTACCCTCGGGTGGCAGAAGAGTGGCCACCTACAAGTGGGGATCTGCATTTTCTGTCTTATTTGAGAAACTACTAGAGGTACCCGGTCACAGCGTTGCCAGAGCACTATATTTTCCGTCGATTTTTAGGTGACCACACCCATCTCCAAATTTGCTTGATTCTGGCACTAGATAATGTTAGGAGTAACATATTCAAAATCTAGACCTCAATCATGACATCCAACTGAGTTATAAGTAGTTGAAGTTTCAGATCTCATAGAGATAAATGCAGGTAAAAATGAGTTCAATCTGCCTGGCCTGGCCTGCCTGACCTGGTCAACATCTCTATGAGATCCGTGTCTATATACTTCATGTTGAAAAGGACCAAGAGTTCTCGCTCAGTCTTGTAACAATACAGTTTTAACAGTTTCAACGTCCCCTCAGCGGATTCACACATACCTAATTTTTTATTTGCAAAAATGATAAACAAAAGGAGAAAGAAAGGAGGCAAATGGACATTTAACAATGCTGAGGTCAGGCAACCAACCGAGAAGTCCAGCGGGTTGTCCTCTGCAGAGGACTAGGCTTGCTGCAAAAACACGGGTAGTGCATCTCTGGAGTCTGCACTGGCCGAGGCCGTGGCCATTGACTGATGGTAATGGTGCAACTTTCAAATGTCCCCTCGTTGTCAGCTTTTCCTTCCATTTTCAACCGAAATGGACTCTGATGTTTCCCCGGACGACAGCACCGGCGAAGCGGTTCCATGACAATTCGTCCACAGTCAATCTGTCCCCAGCGAATTTGTACCCGACAATTCGGACCGTCGAGAATTGGCACCCAGTCAAATCATACCCAACTCATTCTATGAGACTGAGACAAGGATGACTGTTGTGAGAATACCGATTGTACCTAATGCAGGTTACAAGCAACACTGAGGAAGAACTTGACCTTATCACGGCTGTCATGTCATTCCATAAGTGTGTGGATCTGTCGGTTTACACTCTTGGACTTCGTCTCTCGAGCAGGGACGTCCCCACAATCATATTGAACTTTTGCTGTCTGCGAGAGTGTCTCTCCCCTCTGCAAGGCTGTCACCTGTTGGCAGATGTTTGGGTGGACATCAGTCATACTTCCCTGCAAAGCATTGTGTCAGGCACATTACAGCAGGTATGTCTTCCGCTCTAGTTGGAAGCTCACGGTCACTGATTTGCCAAGAATGCAAGTGGGTGTCAAGGTAGCCTTGAAGGAAACATTCAACCCCGGCGCAGTTTGTACAGACGTTGCCGTAAGTAATTCCAATGGGGTGAGAATTTGTTTCTCTGAGAAGACGATGCTCATCTCCCTACTTTGAGCATCATATAAAGACCTTTTTGACATCACTCATTGACTGCACCCAGTAAATGCACTCCATCTCTGGACTGCAATGACTTACGGCAAGGTCTGTATCTCTCACAACAGATGGTTGGCTCTCATCCTTTCTAAGTCTGATAGCAGCGCAGAGAAGCTCAGCACAAAGATGCTTGCTTGTGTGTGAGTCGCAGGAAACCACATCGGCCCAAACTTGCAGGACGACTTGCAGGCCATTGGTGAGGACCACACAATGGAGAACAAGATCATCACCTGTATAACCAACTCCTCCTCTTCTTGTCGAACGGCCTCATTCTTGTCAGAATATGGCCGTTCTGGTGACCGGCAATCTGGCAACGCTGAGCACAAGAACTTGCGCACATGAATGCTCGATAAACTAATAGAAATAAAATTCTCCTTCCATCGATGTCGATATGTATTCATATGATGCTAAAAGTATGGGGCTGAGCATCGTCTTTTCAGAGAGGCTAATTCTTGCGCACCCTGATATGAAGCATGATTAAGTTTGAATCATAATAATCATAAAACTTTCTGACTAATAGCAGTTTCGGACTGGAGCAGCTGACCAATTGTGATCCTAAGTCATCTGAGATGAGCCTAATATTGAGCAGTGCTCGTGCCGCAAAAATACAAGGTTTCCATATCGGGCGACATTTGAAAGATGTCATGTCGCCCGTGGGAAGACAAGTTTTTACTTCAAACTTAACCTTTCACCTATAGTGTCATTTTTGGAAAAAAAGGGAAAGAAAAGAAAAAGACAAAATATTTATTTAGCAATTTCTCATCTGAAGGAACCGTTTTTCGCTGCACATCTTGAATGTCTCGTGCAAGCACAAGCAAGAACACTCGCAATGCTGACCAGTGTGTTACAAAGTACTTGAAGTTACCGGTCACAAAGCTTAAGTTTTCCCCACTACCAAGTAGACAGAGAAACTTCGGTAAGTCACTCTTCAGGGTAGAAGATGGTCCCGACATACAATGGCCACAGTTGGACCAAGGAGAGTAATAAATCCAACTGTCAAGAGTTTTTTTGGTTCTTGTACGCCCGATAGGTGTTTCGTTGTGGTCAAGTGTTCAAAAATTTGAGGTGTTTAGGTAGGACACTTCTTGCCCCATAGCTTTTTCATGGCCATATCATGTGAGAAAGCAATGGTTGGAAAAGTATAGTACATGTAATTCTCCAGGAAAATGCCAGAAAAAGGGTCTATTTAGGGGGAAATTTGCAAGCATTCTCATTATGGGAGCGTTGGGGCCTCCTCCTCCGGGACCCCTCGACCCCCGACGTGGACCACACACCAGACCACCATTATGGGGAGGCTGTACCTCTCTTAGAGAATCTGAAGCATTTTCCAAGATTTGGGTTGCTCTGAAGAATTGTTTGATACTTTTCTGCTAATAAATTTCTCGACATCTATGTCGGACACGAAAAACCTATTGGAAAATGTCCACATTCCTCTTCCATCTGAGCAACTCAAATTTTTAGCAACTCAAATTTTTAGCTGTCGGCCACAACGAAATGACTGTTTGTGAGAGTCTGAAAGGCCTTTCACAGAAATTCTTGGGTACACTAGATACAATGAAAATTAACCAAACCTCCTGAATCTTAACGCTTTCTGCAGTTTTTTTCACGACTATAGATTTTCCGGCACCTTAACTCACCAAATTTGGCGCCTCAGAAACTTGCGTGATGCACTTCTCGCCCGAGGCTTCGCCGTGACCTCGCTCATTTTTTGCCGATAAGTTCATGTGCCACTACATAAACGTCATAATCTCTTATAATCGTTACTGCATTAGGACCCCCAGCGGCTACTGTCTGAGTTGATAGCGACAATGCACGACGTCGTTGGTACAGGGTGAGTAAAAAAGGGGGCCACATTTGCGGCGAAGACACCGGCGTGGAACAGGGAGAAGGTTGTCAGGGACATGATTCGAAGAGAGCGAGAAAAAAAATGACTTTGTCACAGACTGCTTATACGCTCATACTGGAAATAAGACCCCTGACTTCAGAACGGGCAGTGCAGTGATGTTAGCAGTCTGTGACAAAATCACATTTCTTGAGGACGGGCCAGAAAAGTGACATGAGGAGACAAAGAATGGCAGCTGAATGGAAGAGAGCATTTTTTGGCTCCCCCTCTACATATATAATGATAATGATGATAGCACTGGTAATTCATTAGTGTAGATGTGTCGAGGAACAATTGAAAAATCGCACAGTTTGTGTGAATCAAAGAGGGCGTTACATCCTGACCAACCTCGCTGCCTTCTTCCATCTAATCTTAGGATCTCTCTTGAAAAGTATGTCGAAAATGGTCTCCCGGAGATCTTGCAGTCCTTCGCCACTCAAGGCTGAACACTCGAGATGGCGCTCTGCGCCCAGATGCAAGCTCATCAGCTTGCCCTGTTCAAAGGTAACGCACCTATCCAGCATGACAGCAAAGAGTGACCTAAACTGCACTCACGCTCAGATCAAGAGGAAGTACCAACCTGTGCTTGGCGTGACCCTGGTCACTGTCGGCAGCATCCAGTCCATCATGAAGGCGTCGCCATCCCCCGGACTCGGGTCCTGTCACGAGATTAGAAAGTGGATGACTCTACTTGTAGCTCATTGCTCTCGTTAACCCGATCCCAATTTCGAGCAAGGACGGTTCAAGTACTACTATCGAATTTCACATTAACTCTTAGATAGAGTTTTGCCATATGCGTGCTGTGACGCCAATCCATCCGTGCTCGCAGTGTCAGGGTTCAGCTCGCCAGTCAGTCAGTCAGTTGGTAACAGAGGAAGCAATCAAGCTGGCTTTCTCGCTCTATCATAAGAGAGTTCACTTGATTAGATAATAACTTGGCGAGACAGGAGTGGATAAAGCGAGGTTTAACAAGGTTACTTGACTAGAACTGCTGTGAGCCTGATAATGTAACACCTGTTAAGAGACTTCAGGCGAAGTTTAGCACGATATTCGTGCTGCATGAGCAGTACGTACATACACGCTAAGGAGAAGAGGTGTGAGCGAACGAGAGTCTCACAATATGACTGAAGCAGAAAAAACGTATGCTATTGAGGAGTCTTGTGCGGTGTGTGGAATATAGTTCTCCACCAGCAGGAGCATCAGCTCATACACACTGTGTACGTGCCAGTCGTGGGACACGCTGGTTGCATACGAGCAGACAGATCAACCTCGTACCGCTTGTCTGAGTCTCCTTCTCCCTAAGGTCGGTCTTTGCTCCAACCAGAAGTATCGGCACCGAAGGCAAATGATGCCTCAGTTCTGGCTGCCATCGCTGAGGGATGCTTCTCAGGGAAGAAGGAGAAGCAACAGAATAGCACAGGACAATCTACGAATAGAAAACATCATGATCTTTAAGCACATTGGTTCATCACTTTCGTCAGGACTGCTACGCGCGTACTCTGCTCACCAGATCTGTATCCAAGTAGGACAAGGGTCTGAGGCGGTCGTATCCCTCGTCGCCAGAGGTGTCGCTGAGCGTAACCTTGAGAGGGGGGGGGCGAAATAATGTTATCCTTGGTGAGCTTCTCACTTGCTGTCCGTCACTGCGACGACGACCGGACCGTCGGAGTGACCCGCTGTCCCGTGCGTGTAGGAACAGACTCACCTGTACCTCTACTTCCTCTTGACCGACCTGAGTGGCGAAGACGACGTCTTTGTTGTCGAACACTGTCGGATCGTACTGCCTCTGCACGAGGGTCTCTCCGTACAAGGCCCCTGTCAAGCACGTCTTGCCGCTCTTGGAGTCGCCGACCCACACCACCTTCTTCTTCGTCGCCGGCGCCATCTTTGGCACGAGTGACGATGCGTACGAGGGCACCTTGACCTTACGAGCTAATCAGGCTAATGAAGCAACTGCTGCGTCAATGATGTGATACCCTCTTCATTCTCTCTCTTCTCTGTCCCCGCAAAGTTATCTTATGCTAACAAGTCGAGGCCCTACGGTGCACCTACACCTTTGTGCGACTGTGTGCTCTGGTCCTTGTGACAGCTCAACATCTGTGCATGATCCGATTTGATGGGTCTTAGCATTGGTATGTATTCATGCTACTTTACAGGGGCAGCATATACGTATGGACACAAATTTGTAACGTGACAGTAGAAGTACATAAGCAGCCGCCAGCCCAATTTGCACGGATTCACTGCTGAGGTTGACGCAAGTTTTCTTCGTCACTGCAGAAAATAGTTCCTCAATGAGCACTTCTCTTTGTTCATCTGGACCATGGAGCCGCATCTCTTCTGCCCGAAGTCGTCCAAACATCGGTTTTTGACGCTGTGGGCGTCGTCAGCGAAACCCACCACCGAGGAGTGGCTCATTTTACGAAAATTTTATTGGTGACTCCGCCTTAATTGTTGCTCCGCGGTCTAAAAAAAAGCCCTTTCTGGGCTGACGCGACCGGCGGACCGGGTCGACCAGTCGAGTTGTCGCGACAATTCGGTCCCGCCTGCGCAGCCCTGGACGACAACTTGATTTGCTGACCCCTGGCGGAAGGTCTGGCCGGATCGGCGGCAGGAGTAGTGACCATATTTTGGGCGGAAAAGGTGACAAACGTCGTGGCCACGTTGCGCGGACGGAGTTATTGCTTTCGCGACACTCAACGTTGTCGCTTGGCATTTTGGTCCATTTGCTTCAAATGTACCGAAGTGCCAAAACAACTTGGGAGCTGCGGATAAGGGAAACTGACACACAGTGTCTGTCCGGTCACTCTTCACCTATTTGTGGTCACACCCTTGAGGCTGCGGGCCGACTCCTGACTCCACTGTGTACAGTGTCTTTGCCGCCTGCCTTCAGGGTTGCCAGGAAAAAAGGATGTGCGCGAAGTCGCGTCAGCCCCGCTCTGGAAGGAGCTTCAGGTGTCTAAAAGACTGCGTGTGACGTATGGCAGCTCTTGTTGTCGCTGTCCCACCACCAGCATTGACGCTGCGACTAGTCCGATCTCTCTCTCTCTGGAGCGCCGCAGACGACATTTGGGTTCCAGAGATCATTTGTCGGACGACACCTGGGCCCGGCCGAGTTGTCGCCGGCTTGGAGGAGGAGCCCCGCGAGTTGTCGCCGTCCTCGTCGGGATCCCGCCAGGCGGGTAAGTAGGTCAACGAGGGCGCAGACTTCTTCTCATGTGATCGGTCGCCATCTCTTAGCCAAGATGGCGTCGCTGAGGGACCTGAAAAGTCTGAAAAACGTTCCGAGGAAGTTTTTTCCACGTCCTTCGGTACGTTTTTTACTGTTCCGCCCGGCGGCGAGAGTCCGGGCGATCTCTGCAGTCCAGGACTTGGAAAATGTGCGTTCCGTGACAGTCGAATTTGGCGTTGACAAGTGTGATGTTCGAAATGAAGTCAGTTTTTTACGTTGTCACTACATTTGTCGTTTCAGCGGGCCCCGACTTCTAGTCTGGAGAAGCTCAAACTCTCGCGGCTGTAACACGGTCCTTGGAAGAGGGGATTCCAGAAGCAGACATGAACGGACCTCAGCCCAATCAGACTCACATGCAACAGGCCCAGCCAGGGTGAGCGTGATACACGCTATGTTGTCGGGCAGTGGCATACTTGCTAATGCTTCTTTGTTTTAGAGTGCAGCAAATGGCAATGCAACCTCCGTCCCAACAACAGCACCCTGTGCCACAACAACAGCCGCAACATCACTATGCGCCGCAACAGCAACCCGTGTATGCTCCCCAGCCGCCTCAATACCAACAGCCCCATCAGATGCACTATCGCCATCATCAGCAAGTAGTGGTATCCCAACCTCAGCATCCTCCGGTACGTAGTGGTGTGATCAAATATTTCATATTGCGGTGATGTATAAATCGCTGTTACGTCAGATACAGCTTATACAAGAGCCGGGGCACTCACAGCCAATCATGCACCAACAGCATGAGTACCAACCACCGCCCCAAGTTGCGGAGCAGCAGCTTGGGCCCACTAGACTTGTGCTTCAAAGCCAACCGCAAATGCTACATCATCAGCAACAACCAGGGCCCCCTCCGCAGCAAGAGCAACAACATGTTCAATTTCAATACTCTCATCCTGTTGTGCAGCAGCCGCCACCTCAGCAGCAGCACCAGGTTGGTATCAATCATGGGATTAATTCTGCTCACTCAAGTTGTCCCGCGTTAATCATCATTCTTCTTCAGCAATACCATCAACCCATGCAGCAAATTCAAAGGGTTGTCCACCTTCAAAATCCACCCGTTCAGCATCAGCACCAACCTCAACAACGAGTGGTGCATGTGCAGCAACATCCCGGCCAGCCTCGTCTTGTTTTGCAACAAGGAGGGAAAATCTTGCGCATGGCAACCGCTACTACGGGCACACACATCATGTCACCAAGGGCAGCGGCCACGGGCGGCGAAAATTTCCAGCAGGGGCAGCAGCGCATGGTCAGATTGCTGACTCTTAGAAAACCCGACGGTAGCACAGTGGTGAGGCCCGAGGGCTACTCCCTCGCTGCGCAAGGAAGTAACCTAAGGGTCCTACCACTCAGGGGAAATCATCCGGGACAACTTCAGAGGCCGCAGCAGCAACAGATGGTGCGGCATGTTGACTACGGCAACCAGCATCAGGTATGAACTGGAGTAATTGTGTATATATAGTATCTGTATGCTTATCCTCACGTCTTTAAAAGGCTCATCGGATGCCCGTGAATCAGAACTCTCAGTGGCGACCTCCTCCTAGACCTCGAATGAATCAGCCCGTGATGCAACAGGAGCTCCAGCCGATGCCTCAACAAATGGGCACTGTTGTTCCTCAGCAAATGTGTCCTCAGCAGGCGTCTCCACGCCCACCACCTCAGCCTGCACGGGGAGAATCTGAGGAAATACTGTACAATGTCGAACACATCTTCAACGAAAACGGAAAAGTTGTTAGGAAAATGCCAATCGACATCGAGGGAAAGACCATATGGGTGGAGGCTATCAGCGAGGTAAGAAATATACCATCATTCTTGCCTCTTTGCCTTATTCTGCACCATGCGCACAATCTCAACGCTTTCTGCAGGAAAACAAAGAGCTCGATGATAGCTCACTTAGCTTTCCCCTCAACATGGACAATCAGGAGCAACAACAGCTACAACAGCATCAGCAACAACAACAACAACAACAGCAACAGCAGCAACAGCAACAACAGAAGCCACTGATGCAGGATGAAGAAGATGACGATGAGCCACCACAGCAAAGAGTGAACGTGCCTCCTGTCAGGCCAAAGAGGTCTCAGTGAGTACATGTCACTATGGAACCAATGCCGAAGACATTTACGCTGATTTGCTTTTAGGAACTCATTCTGTGAGGAGGAAAAGCAAGAAATTATTAATCGCGTCATAAAGGAACAAGTTTCGCCAGTGGTGGTGGGTGCCGAATGCGGGTTGCCTCCTACAGTGATAAGAGAATGGGTCAAAAAGAAAGGTCATCCCTTACCATCCACGTACAAAGTCAAACATCAACAGGCGGCGCCCAAGAGACCCGAGTAAGCTTGTCTCGACGATATATCCTTCACTGCGTGTGTATTCGAATCCGTGGCAATTACTGTCTTGTATTTTAGTGACATATCTTCACGCGGAGAGCCACAGCGAGACCAATTGCAACAGCCGCCTTATCAAAGTGCTCCGGAGCAACAGCATTCAAATATACCTCAGCAACAACAGCCTGGTCAACTTAGAATGCCTGGCTGTGCCCGGCCCATGATGCAGCAGCAACAGTTTCAGAGACCACCGATGGGAGTCAGACCGCAACAACATGGGCCTCAACAGGTAAACATGTATAACGCGGGAAGACACGTGTTTGCATCCGTACGAAAAGAGATCTCTGCTCACTCTACGGTGGAAACTTACTTTGCATTCCATGGTCAATAGGTCGTGAGACAAGTTATGGTAGCAAACGAGCATCAAACGCAGCCGGGTCAGCAGCAGTCGGCTCTTCCCGTCCATCCTCCACAGCCAGCCAGAACAAAGGCAAGTTTGTAAAAAGTTGTCTTTTTTGTAGTCATGTATATATAAACGCATGATTTTCGGAATATTTCCCCGTTTGTTCCTCACCGGAGGGACTTATTTTAGCACTATATGTCCTTGTAGGGGGTCAGCAGCTTCTCTATCATGCGTGAGAGTGTGAATCGAATCTTGCTGACTCACTTTCTGCGCGGCAGTTCCCGAATTTGCCTTGAAACAGAGATATATCCCGAAAATCGTACTTTAAGTTTCAAATTAACGACGCATGATGTATACTTATGTGTTTTACAACATGTGTCTTTGAAATGTGTAGTTAAAAATGATAAAATACTCTACGATTCTAACGTTGTACGTATGTTATTATAATACATTACTTTTGAATTTTCTGACTTTGTGTCATCTCCGAATAGGCGACGGAACCTTACGTGCCGAAGCTAATCCCAGGGACGCGAGTCGTTTGTCGCAACTGCGGCATCGACGGTGCGGACTTCAATCACTGTGAACGCTGCAACAAGCCCATTCAGGATGACTTCAAACGAATTCCGGATCCCAATTATCACCCAAAGTCGGTACGTTATCGTGGTCGTAGCAAGTTTGGTTGAACATCTGAATGCGTCGGAATGAGGGCAAGATGCCTCTGTACTTTACGGAGGAGGAGGAAAGCCATTGCGATCTCTAAGACGCAGTTCCTTTTTCTTACTGTAATTTTGAACATGTTTGACCGCGAAATGTCAATTCCATGATTCCGATGGCACGATAAGTCGTACAATTTAGAACCTGGAACACTCCCGTGACATTCGTAGCTTATCCTCACTGAATCCCATTCAATCAAGTCTTCGTTCACGATTGCTTTCCTTTACAGAGGAGCTTGGTGGACACCAATAACCTGACAGTCACGATTCACTCCAACGATTCCGTGAAGAACGATCTTAGAACAATCAGGTAGGAGGGGAAAAGCTTCGCACCAGTGGAACGGAGGGGACGTGCTGCATAGGCGTTCCATTAACATGTTGATCAGGAAATCACATCCACAATTGCTTTCTATAACACTTAGAATTCAGCATAAACAGCGGAAACGGAAGTTAACCGAGGAACCGGAATGCGTCGAAATCTCTTCAGACGAGGATGAAAACGACGACAGCAAAACCAAAGCCAACGACTCGGAAGACAACAACGGCTCAGGTAAAGAAAAATTATAGCCCCGCGATATCTTGCATTGAAAGAGCAAATGTCGATGCCGTCATCTGAATGAGGCAATTCTTTTTCCACAAGCTGTTAACCACTTGATTCAGCTTTTCACGTGTGTCAGGGACGTATTTTCGTTGTTGGTACTATGATCTTTTATAGTGCCATGGGATCGAATTGTCGCGAGATGAGTTGTCTGTTTTTGTTTTTTTTTTTAATGTCCCCTCGTAACGAACTTCTCCCTGATGCATCGGGACTTGTAGACTCTGTGGAGCTCTTGTTTATGTTTTGGTACCCGGCCGATTTGGCCAGGTCAGGCGGGCCAAGACAGGCCAAGACAGGCCGGGCTTCAGCTGTGAGAAGAGAGGTACAGAGTGGACGAAGGCGATTTTGCTGAAGCCCGGTTGTCCGGTGGCGCCTTCGGGCAAAGACGGGAAGAACTAGCAACATATATAATGATATGCATACTCGTACGTACCGCTGCACTAATAGACCTGTGCTGATAGCCGAAGCTCGGTTTACGAGTTCAATTCGATCTCATAAACCGAGCTTCTACCATGGATCAGATCAGCACATCATGTGAAAAGTTCTTCCTCTTGCGGCCAGAGGACGCTGGGAACCAGTGACCTGCCTGTTGTCCACTCTTTTAGTTCCATACACATCCTACTAGGGATATCTAAAATGGTAATAAATGCGCAAAAGGGATTTGGCATAGCCCCGTAAAGATTTCTCTTAGTGTCAAATTCCTCTGAGTTACTTTGCAATGTCATCGTAACTATGGTGGAGGGTTTTTCGTCATGCTCAATCGACGTGTACTTAGTAAACAACTTATCTTTCAGATGCTCTGGAGTCCATAGAGATGGTTCCAGACGCTGCAATCCTGGGCACCCGATTGCATTTCTTCCAGTTTCAGACAAGGTGAAGGAAGTGTAATTCACAACTGCCGTATAGCAATGTCCAATCAGCATATTCCCCTAGGTCTATCCGTCTGGGCTCGTACAAATCCATGTTAAAGGAGAAGGTCACATTCACTAACAACGGCGTCCATCTCCGCGTACAAAACATTAAAAGTACTGGATTCTCATGTATTATTGATCCTGACATGCGGTGTTAACGCTTCTCATTCGATAGGTAAAGAGATGGTGTCAGTGAACATTCGCCGCGCCAGTGTGATGAAGGTCTTGGCTCATTTCGGCAAGTCCATCCCCTCCATTTTCATCTATCTTAGTCCTACTCAGTGCGTCTACGTACGCAAAGTCCTCAGCATGACGGACAAGAAGTCCCTCTGGTTGGACATTGGATCATCAGGTAGGAACTTATATGACGTTAAAGAACTGGGAAAAGATGAGCTAACGCGTACTGCTCGTTTCAGATCCCACGCAGAGGTTTATTACTATCTTGCCCGAGAAACTCGGTGACGAGGCTAAAACCATGCTGGGGAACATCTTTGTCAACGAGCTCGAGCATCTCGACTCTAAGAAAGCAAATGAGATCCTGGTGAGATGATCGCTGATCTTGTCTCCATCAAATCCTCGCTGTGATGAAACTGATTAAACATGCCATTTTCTCCCTTAGGTCCGCTCTTCTCCTAGAGATGGTGTTAACAAGCTCCAAGGAGAAACCAAGGTAATATTTAGATTGTCGTGTTCCTCTGTGCTCCGTTGCAAACCCCAACTGATTAACTCCAGGTTGCCCACTCGCAAAGTAGTGCCAACACCTCATCCCCGTTGTCTCAGGCTGTGTCCACCTCTACTGGCTATTGTTGCTTTCCAACTACCGGTGCGAATTCCGTGACCGTCACCCACGGGGACTACCTGTGCCTGGAAGAGGAAATCTTTCTTAACGATGTTATCATTGACTTCTACTTCAAGTGGTTGCAGGTATGGGTCATTGAAATAAGGACAGAGTACGGTCCTGTGAAATGTGGACATTGTAGAGTCCGTGAACGCAACACAAGGATGTGATATCCTGAGTTTCTTGATGAACGTGTCCGTAAATTTCCTCCACTTGCAGTTCTCGAAGCTCTCCGAGAAGGACCGAAATCGCATTCACATCTTTTCCACCTACTTCTACAACGTTCTTACGAGAAGGCCGGTTAAGGACAAAAATAAAAGTCATGCAACGGAAGACAACGAGGTATGAGGGATGATTCAGAACCCAGGACGTCACATTAGTACTCTTTGCTTTGATTGCTGTGGATGTGCTGTACTCCACTTATGTTTTCTTTCAGAACTTGACTGCTGCCGAGAAGAGGTACAATAGAGTGAAACGCTGGACGAAGAAGGTGAACCTTTTCGAGAAGGATTTCATTCTTGTCCCAATCAACGAGAGGTGGGATCCAGATTGTAATTACAAGTAACCATGACCACTCAACGTTTCCTCTTTTGATCGTTATAGCTCCCACTGGTTTTTGGCTGTGATCTGCTTTCCTGGCTTGTCAGGCTGCAGAAGAATGGACGACGACACACCTGTGGAGCAGCCGGAGAGCCAGATGCGCGTGGTGGCGGCCAAGAAACGAAAGGAGGAAAGTGGGGGAAACAAGAAGCAAAACAGCAAGGAGAAGAAAGTTCTTCAGATAGGTTCAACTTCTATTATCAAGGTCAAAGGTGCCGATGGAGAGAATTTCTTTGACGACGGGGAAGTATCCGGTATGACCTAAGATTTTATGAACAAGAATGTTACTGGTGTTTTCTTCATCCGCGTCTTTAAATTTTAGACCGCGACGAGGCAGATGCTTCTGATGACGAAATGATGGTGGAGGACGTGGACTACCAAAAGTCTCCCGAGTCTGCTCCTACGCCGAAGAAAGAACTCGCACAAGAGGAGGGTAAAGACCGAAAAGAAACAGATCCTGAGAAGGATGACAAAAAGGAGGAAGAAGAAAAAGACCAGGGTGCTAATGATGATACAGAGCTCAAGGAAGGGGAGGTACAAGAGAAATCGGACACCGATTGCGAATCTAGTCGAAGTGAGGATAAAACGGAAGAAGAGGAGATGGAGGATAGCAAGATGGATGTGACTGAAGAGCAGAAGATGGAGGGAGGAACGAAGAATTACGCCAAAGTGGCTGTGAAACAGTGAGTCAGCAGAACAGTAAAGTGATTTAAGTTTTTATACTTCTTCTCTGCCTGTAGGCCCTGCATCTTGATCTTTGACTCACTCTCCACCGGAAGCCATGCGCGAGTGGCTGCCACACTCAGAGACTACTTGAGTTGCGAGTATAAGGTCAAAATGGGGGACATTAGGTAAGCTTCACACATAGCCACTGCTTGCTGCTATAATGCATGGTTATTTCTTCTGTCAGGCACTTCACCATCGAGAATATGAAAGGAAATTGTCCGAAAGTGCCCCAGCAGCCCAACTTTTCGGACTGCGGTCTCTACCTCTTGCAATATGCCGAGAGTTTCTTCGAGGTACGTTAAAGAGAGGCTGGAATAAGATCACCTCGACGACTGTTTACTAATGGCTACCTGGGTCAAATCTTTCAGACGCCTATAAAGGATTTCACGTTGCCGCTGACCAATCTCCGGAACTGGTTCTCCAAGGAGAAGATGAGGCGCAAACGAGAAGAAATTGCCACTATCATTCAGAAGCTATCGAAGGAACAGAATCCTAGCAAGGACTTCAAGTTCCCCGATCTTGTCTTCTGCTCAGGTAAGCGTTGTCATCGAGCTCGTCACCATATACTGTACCGGGTGTCAGTCCTGACGGTAGATGACGCCACCTTAGCTGGGTGAACAACTCGCATCACATTGTCCCCATGGCAGTCAAACTAGTTCTAGGCATCAGCTCAATGACGAACACAGTCGCATATACGTACAATACACCAGACGGTTAGTAAACTTGCCGGGTTTTTTGTTTTGAGCATAGTTTGGACGGTCATTGAGAAGGTCCTCTTAGACCAAACCTTTGATTTTTTGTCCGCTAAATGTGACTTCTGTTGGGCCTTCTACCCCCGCGCACTCTCGACGGGGGGACTACTTTAAATGTTTAATGTTCACATGCTATTCACGACATTACAGATGAGGGCACTGGGTACAGTGAAGACGAAGAAGACGACGAGAAGGAGATGAGACCTCCCAACCCGGCCCCTCCATCGAGGCCGGTGCCAGGCGGTAACTTCACGAAAGTTATCCGCATTCCTATCCTTAAGAGTTCTCCCTCCGCTGCTGTGAACTCCACCGTGGCCAAACAGGCTGCTGGTGCCATCGACGGTGCGACCACAGTTTCAGGCCAGCCGGCCGCTATCCCCTCGTCGACAAAACAAGGCATGGTGATTCTTAAAAAGGACGGCAAGGTGTTCATCTCCGATACGAATGGCGTTGCGACTTTGAAGAGATCTGAACAATCTTCGCCGGCACCGTCAACGCCAACGCCGCCGTCGACGTCAACAACTGCCCCGGAGAGCCCATTGCCAGATAGCTCTGTTGACCCAAAGGGTAAGGTCCAAGCAGGGACAACCAATGAACAATCAGAATGCAACCAAGATTCGACTCCTGAAGGTCGGGAACAGGTCAGCAACAATCGTCCTCCTACCGAGAACGATTCGACTACGGCCTCCAAGGAGGATGGTGAAGTCGACTCAACGACAGAGTCAGAAGAGCCAACGTCAATCTGAATCGAGCAGCGCCTTTTGCTGTAATGTTATACACGTGAATACTACAATTGTCACAATCGCTTCACGAAAAGCGATCAGTATTCTCTGGGTGATACAGTGATAATAATACGTACACAGGAGGATCTATTACGAGATCTAATATACTACGTATAAGAACAGAACCTTGTTTTGTTTTGCTAACGTTTATTGTACCGTGCCATCGTCACTACGAGCTCTTCTTTGCGGCAGACGTTCCCTTGGGTCCCCTCTTCGCAGTGAATGGCTTCTGCGACCTGAGGACTGCAGACGCCCTTCGTAGCGCCGCTTTCTGCAAATCCTTGCGGTAGCGGTTCTTCCCAATCAGGGATCGGATCTTGGCCAAGCTGGTGCGGGCGCCCTTCTTCATCTCGGTGCGCGCCACGTTCTTGGCTGGGCGATTGCCGTTACGGGAGGACTTGACCAGTAGCACGAAGCCCTTCTCGGCGGAGCCAATGCCCACTGCTTTTCTGCGACGGAAAGAGGAAATATGAGTCCATTCACTACTACCACGAGAATCCCGTTCTCTCACCTGTTGACATACCCGCTGTACCTCTTGGAGTGCTTGTTGGTGAGATTAAGCGGGTCGGTAGAGAAGGGCTTGGGGCAGTTGCGCTTCTTCAGCAAGTAGGCGGAATTGTTGCGGGTCACGGCCCAGGCGATGTCGGACGACATGACGAGACGCTGAAAAAAAAACCTGACTTGATCAATGGGACTATTCCAGGACGCTTGGAGGAACAGTCTTGGAAAAACCGTGCTACGGATTGGGATTGTCGCCACCGCTTGCTTTGGCAGGCAAGAACGATCTCAGTGTCTGGGCGACCTTCGCACATCTAACTACGTTCTCAGCACAAGGAAGTCTCAGAACTGCTCTGGATTCACCCAAAGCCGGACTGCGATCAACGACTATAATCTTGACGAGCTTCTGGACTGATCAGAGCACACGAAGGACTTGACGGCGGCCACACAGGAGGCCTCGTCGTCACTAGAACTTCCTCACCTGGGTTATCACCAACCTCCTCGTGAGTAGCCTCGTCGCCAAAGAGGAGGAAGAAGGGAACGTCAGCTGCCTCCACGAAGGGGTCTGCGATCCTATTGGTCAACCTGGACTGACTGCGCTCCCATTGGTCTTGAGAGCCGAAAGCGGATAAGGAAGCTGTCGCTGTTGCTCACGCAACCTTCACTTGTCGCAGCTGCCTACGTGACCAGCACAGGCCACGGGCGCATCAGAAGGAGCGTCTACAAGTCCCCCGTCCAAAGCTTTGTGACACAAGTTTTCAAGTCACGGAGTTGCAGTCGGCCTGTGATCATCATCAGCTGCTTCTTCCTCGGCATCAAGAAGCAGGCGAATCCCGCCAGCTAGGGTTGGTGGTAAACAAAAATCTAGTTGTCCTGCCAGGTTTCAGCTCCAGAAGAGATTGGAGCTCTTTGCTTTTCCCGACGCGCGTTCTTCCGCAAGACTGTCAAAAATGTCGATGACCTCGCTGGACCTGAAGAAGGCCGAGGTGGCTGACATGCTCAACGGCATCGAGAGGTAATAACTGGTCGCGGGAGCTTTTTTCGTGCCTATGCCTCACTCGCCTCTCCATCGCCGCAGATACAATCCCGAAAATCGCCACACGCTGGAGGAGTACGTGCAGATGCAGTGCCGCGATCATGGATACGACCTGGAGGCCAATCTCGCCCTCCTGAAGCTCTACCAGTTCAACCCCGGCAAGTTCAGGCTAGACGTAAGTCGGGTAAATAGTCTTGTCAAACTTCAGTCTGAGATCTCGGCCCGCTGTTTTGTAGATCGTCGTCCAGATCATGTTGAAGGCTCTGACGAACCTGCCTCATTCCGACTTTGTCTGCTGCAAGGCGCTGCTCAGTCAGGAAAACCTCGAAGAGCAGGCCATCAAGAACGTGCTCGTGAGTGACAACGTTATAACGAAAAGCTCCGTGACGCAACCTTGTTTACATTTTTCTGTGTAGTTCTTGGCTGACCTGCTGGAGATGTGCCAGTTCAAAACCTTTTGGGCGAAGATTCATGGAATGGGCGACCTCATACGGTTTGTTTCTGGCTTCGAGGACTCGATCAGGAAGTTCGTTTGTCACGTCATTTCTATTACGTACCAGAACATTCAGGTAATGGGAGCAGATCACATCTCAATATCAGAACAAAGTTCATCACAGTTTCCATCGATACTCAGGAGGAGACCTTATGCGAGTTGCTCGGCCTCGTGGACGAAAACACAGTGAACCAGTGGATCGCCAAGAATGGATGGAAATCCGGCGATAATGGTTTTGTTCTCATATCCAACCAGGAGGAATCAATCAAGACGAAGAAGATCACGGAGAAGATCGACCTCGAATCGGTAGCAGGAATTATGGCGTCGTGTTACTGAAGGCTGCGCTGTAGGTATTATTTCCCTAAATATAACTTTTGAGTACTCGTCAAGTAAAGTTTGATGATTTGTATTTACTTTCTGAATGCAAGTTTAGTGCCCAGACCAAGACGTTACATAATCAATTTTGTCAGACGCCGTTAAGGATGATACCCACGTGGTCAGTCTTGCCATTGGCACCGAAGCGAAGGCCAAGTGACGAATACGGCCCATGCCTCTCATAAGTAATCCTTATTTACTGCGGTAGCGAGAGTAGAGTCTGCTGTCCCTGAGGAAGATACATGACATTTCGACTGGCCGCCATTTGCGCAGAGATGTCCTCCGCAGTCTCGATTCTTCTCAGCTCAACGAGACCTTCTCCCGCCTTTCCAAAAGCCTTGGCCAATAGGTCAGCCGCTTCCGAATCTCCCTCTGCAGAGATGATAGCGGCCTTCTTCTGCTGCTCCGCCATTTCGACGAGGAATCTCGCCTTCTCCGCTTCTTGCTGGGCTACTTGCTTCAGCTCCACTGCCTGCGTGAACTCGCGTCCAAAAGTGCAGTGAGTGATGGAGATGTCGTCCAGGATGATTCCAAATTGTTCCGCTCGCTTTGTTAGCTCCTAAAAATATGTACGCGTTCATAGAGGCTACACCCGACGAGTGGGTTCTTGGGTAGGACGGTCTCCCTGCAGTTTCGTTCGCTACGAGAGTGATGACATAACATCTATTAGCATCTTCACCTGGTCTATTCTGGCGGACGCCAATTCTCTCTGCGTGATGAGCTCTCCAGCATCAAACTGCGCCACGACCGCCTTGAGCACCTCATTGGTTATGGAAGGTAGAACGCGGTCATCATAATCGATGCCAAGCGTTGTGTAGATATCTAACAGAAAAAAATGATATCCCGTCACAAGCACGACGCTTCGCCGGGGGATCCGGCTGCAATCAACCAGGAGGCACGGGAACTTACTCGGGAGGGCGTCCGGACGCGGGCGAAAGAGAATTCGGAGCGTGATGTTCACGTTCTGCAAATCTTTCGACCCAGTGATGGTGGGAACGTTCTTGGGTCTATAAAAACAGAAAAGAGATCACTCGTTGGTGGTCCAGCAGCCAAGTGCCTGCTTCTTTCTGGCCGACCTTGATCTGATATCAAAGATGATGGGCTTCTGCACCCAGGGAATCATGAAGTGCGTGCCCTCGCCCACCACCTGCTGTTTGACGCCGGCAAAGCGATCGAAGATGACGGCGCGGTGTCCGCCGTCCACGTTGAAGAGAGCAGACTGCACGACGCCCCCGGCGACGGCTAGACCCACGCCCAGTTGGCCCAGGCGGTTGAACAACTGCGCCGCCATAGTGACGAAGGAGGACGGAGTTTACCTCGTTGATATCAAGTCCGAGGAGATCCGCGTGTGGGTCAACCAGGAGATGTGTGAAACGATGCCTTCGACAGCTGACTCGGCGTTGCCGGCCAGAACGGCCAGAACAGCGCAAAGACGAGCATGGAGCAAAACAAGCGCTACGAAGGAACTGATGGCTGAGCTGTGTTTCAAGTGTTTCAAGCAGAGAGCGCAGAGTTCCTCTAGGGCGTCTTCCAGATACTGCTCCACTCCGTCCGGGCGGTAAGGGCAAGGGCCCTCAGGAATTCACTTACAGACCACTCGTTTGTCGACGGAGGCATCGTTCAGTCCTCCACACCTGCGTAGTTCGCCTCTGTCTGTTCCCAAAACACCTGTGGCCCGGCCTTGAGGGGCCCGTCGGGAGTCTTTCATTTACCGTTTCCTCAAAATGTCCTCCTCGACGGAGGGCCGCTCGCGGCGGAGGGAGCTGCTCGAGACCATCGAGGAGCAGAAGGAAACCCTCAGCAAGTATGAGACCCGCTTACGCGATGTAGTCAGGGCGTACAAAGGGCTGGCCAAAGAGAAGGAGGCCCTAGAAGAGACTTTGAAAGCCGTCGTCGCCGGCCAGGAGGTTGAGGAGGACGAAGAGGGAGCAGAGGGCAATATCGCGGGTACCTCGAACAAAGCTGAAAACGGTGAGCACGCAATAGGGTTAAAATGCGCACCACATCTAAAAATATTTACTGCGATGTTCTAGACGTTACTGGCACCATTCCTGACGATGCCAGCAGCACCACGAGCACGACCAGCGACGGCGGCGACCAACGCCACCATCAACGATCTGAGTCTCGCATAAGAAAGCTCACTGCCTCCATTACTACCTTAGCAGCTGAGAAGTCCAGGCTGGAGGCTTCCTTTCAGGAGGATAGGAAGAAAAGCATGTTGGCAAGTTATGCAGTGACTAGCGTGCCCGTCCCTTCATTGCACCTGTCATTACTCGCTGGCCAACTCTCTTGAACGAACCTCCGGGTTCACAATCCCCCATCCCGTGGGCTGTTGATGGTATTTCTTTCAAGTTTCATCCGAAAACGTCTCAGAGAATGAACTCCTGGGACAGAGACAAACAGACTGTTTATTGTACTCTTTTATTCGTACAGTGGAAGGACTATAAGCACTTCCTGTTGCGATACTCCTGAGCAATCTGTCTTTCTGCAGGAAAAGAAGGATCGCGACCGCCAAATCGAAGCTCTACAAACAGATCTCGCCAACGTGAAGGCCAAGGCCAAGGCAGACCTAGAGGAGATTAAGTCAAAGTTGATCGTGGAGCGTCACGATCGCGAGAAGGAAACTAGTGATCACGCGCACATGCTGAGAGAGATTCAGAGATTGCTTAGTGATGAGAGGCGGGCAAAAGATCAGTTGGAGACCGCACTACACGAGGCAGAGACCAAAATTAAGCAGGTGAAGAAAGCTTTGAGGACCACTGATCTGTACGTTTGTAATCTCGAGCTCTAGCATACGTGCTGTTTCATCTTCGTTAGGTCAATCAAGTAATTCCGGGCGAGGAGACTGAGCGCAAGGTGAAGATTCTGGAGGGGAAGCTAAAGTTTAAGACCGAGGAAGCCGAGAAGTTGAGGAAAAAACTGTCCGAAACTCCTCCCGAACTAGAACAGCTAAGAATAGAGCTTAGAGAGTCCAAAGCAGCTCACAGGAGGGAGCTTGAGTGGGCTGAGAAGAAAGCGGAGGAGGCAGAGGCAAGGTAATGCACCTCTGCTGAACTGACGGATGCACGTATACGTGCACTACTTAGTACTGCCGACGTAGTGGTGGTTAGAGGCCCAGTCCGAACAGCAATGTACGTCCTGGGACTGCTGTATAATATATGATCATGACGTGGCACTGAAAAAGTTGAGTCCTGTGCTACATGTACTGAAGAGCGAGTGAATGATGTGTTTCAGGGTTGCAAAGGTCAGGGTCGAGCAGGAGCAAAGGGTCAATAGTCTGGAGGCAAGATTGCAAGAACTATCCGAGACGGTGGGGACATACGACAGACTTAGGCAGCATGATCAGGTGAGGACCAACAAGTATCACTTGGACAATGTGACTCCCATTGTTGTGTCAATGTTAAAACATACAGGCCGAAATTGACAAACTAAAAGATCGGGTACAACAGCTTGGACACGAAAGCAATGTTGTTCACGCCCAGAAGTCTCCTTCTTCACCTGTCGAGATTGATCGGGTGAAACAAAGAGACCTTGTCTCTGAAGATTTTAAGAGCTTACCCATGGAGGACCTACTGGACATATTTGTGAGACTGAAGTCCACTCTGGAGGAAGTCATTGCTACCTCGGATAGCACAGGTAATCTCCTCATAATCAAAAACTCCGCTCAACTCTACTTTTGGGTAAGTGTGTCAGTTGCACGTATTCGCCTTTTCTCAGTCGATCTTAGATCTCTTCTCCGCGACTGCTCGCCTGATGAGCCAGTTGCCGAAGACGTCATCCAGAAGCTGCAAGTGGACTTGGATCGGGCCAATCAAGAGCTAGAATCATACAGGCGACAGGCTTCATCGCCCAAGTCTGTCACAAACCGTAACTTGTTGCCTGAGGTCGACCAAGAAGCGCTCTTCACTTTGAGGGCCGAGGTATCCGACTTGAAGGAGCAGTTGACCTTTGCCAGACAGCAAGTGGTACAGGTGCAAGCGGACAAAAACAAGCTTGAAGAAGAAGGCAGAGACTTACAAGAAGCTCTCATGTAAGCATTGTATTGCATTAGCTAAATTGTTTTTGACCAGGTACTTGCAGACAGTGGAGTTGAGCTCCGTACTCTTTTTCAGCTCCGCGCGCTTGTCAATGAAGGACAAACTCGACACTGCTGAAAGCGACTACCGGAGCAAGATCTTGCAGCTGGAGGCAGAGCTACAGAAGCAGCGGGACCGCTGTCTAACTCTCATAGAGGAAAAGGAGGACGAAGTAGACATGCTCAAGTCCAACATGGAACTGGCCTTTGAGCGCGCCTTTGCAGTTTCGGAACCGGGGGAGGAGCAACTGAGACGAGCGGCTGCAGCCACAATTGCCAATTCGGGTGAGTAAACCATGGCTGGTCCTTCACGACCGTCATGACTTCTGCCCTTGTTAGCTTCGGGCAGGAGGTCAAGGACTCGCACGACTTCGACGGTTGACCATGCGGACGACCTCACGGAGGGCCTGAAGGCGAACAACGACGGAATGGTGCTTCATTATGTTCAGGCAAGAGCAAGACGCAGTGTGATTGGTATCTGCACCTGGTGGACTGACGCTGATTCCATGACACCTGTGGCCCAACCGAGTATGTAAGCATGGCCTACTTACCTACAGGAGCTGGCCCACAAGGATGTGGAGATCGGGACCCTCCGGCGACAGGTTTTCGAAGTGGAATCCGCCATGCGGGAGCTGCAGACGAGCGCCGTTGCCAAAGAAGAAAAATACGTCGACGAGGTAAAAATGACTTGAATGCTTGCAACTCGTCTAATGACAACCATCGGTGCTGTCCTATTTCTCTTCTCAAGATCGATAGTCTTCGGAGCGAATGTGGGCGCCTAAAACGCATGAGCAGTAGAGAGGGCGCCAACATGGAGTACCTGAAAAATGTGGTGCTCCGGTACATGCTCAGTTCGGATGGTGCCTCCAGGGACCACATGTTGAAAGCCATCGGAACGGTCCTTCTCTTCTCCGGTGAAGAAGTCAAACAGGTTCGTTGTACTTGATCAAGGTTGGTGCACGAGGTTGCTACAAGTTGTACAAATACGATACTACATACAGGTGAGGGATTATAATCAGTCGTGGTTTTGGAATTCTGGACAGACCCAGTCAGCTGGAAAGCGAGGACACAGATAAGGCTTCCATCATAACCTAAGCAATTCTGCTTCCTGTGATCGAGATCATTCATTCACTTTTTGTGTTGAACTATATTAATAAACCACTCCAGTCATTTTACGAACACTATCGCAAGACTGGCACTGTGTGAATGCGACGTAAATTCTTTAGCTACGACATATACGGCGAAAATGTAATAAGGGCGAGCAGGCACAACTTGAAACTGTTCAAGAGCTATCGACTTGAGATAAATCATTGAAGTTACCAGGAATTGCATAATAGTGTACGAACCCAAGTATGGAGTGTGCGCCGCTGACAGCGCACAGAGCAGTCGTGCAGGCTACAGACGTTGTAGGTAGGGCTCACCGAGAAGTGCTGCATACAGGTCAGTAGCAGACTGCTACAGTGCACACTACATAAGGGGAATGTAGTATAAGGTTTGCTTCTATTTGAAAAATTATTTACCCTAACGATGCATATATTGTTCACATAGTTGTCAACTGTATTGTCTCCAAATCGAGTATAACACAAGTTTCGACCCTTCAAACTCTCATTCGAGTTTAGAGATTGCCTGTTTCTGTCATTCTCACTTTCAGCACTAAGGGAAAAGAAATGGTGTGGAAATTTCGATGATTTTTGAAAAATGTGTGCTTTGACATGCTATGACAACCTTCTCCACTTCCTTGATTGTGTCTCTCATGCGTGAGCAAATCCTTTGGGATCGCTTGATCGGTTTGATGAACTTTGTCCATGGGAGGCCTTCTTCTGCCCCGAACAGAAAACATTGCTACCGTCAATGAAGTACTTAAGAAAAGGGGTACTAAAGTACCCTCCATGGGGACTCCAAGTGTGAGATTTGACCACCACCACCCTTTATTGTGTTCCCAGCTCAGACAGCTCAGTCCTCAACTTGGTCCTGATCCATCCAGTGGTTTGGCCGCCCATAGCGAACAAAAGCAAACAGTGAATTTGGTAAATATAGATATGAATAGAAGATGTGAGGTTCCGTACGTGAAGGAGGAAAACTGCATGAGCGGAAAAGTTGTGGCTCCCTCTTATGCGATTTCCACTGCATCAGCGCAATCATGCTCTTATCTACACTGCTTTTTTTCCCTAGTGGTGACTAGTTCTCCATGACTGGTGACTAATTCTGCCCGATTACCGTCGCGTGCACCGCGTATTATTAACAGATATGGACAGCTACATTCCGGAGATTAGATCTCCTCGTAGTGCAAAAATGCCTTCGTCATCCTCCTCAGCATGAGCTGCCGCAGTTTCAAACCCGCCATCTTCTTCACGCTCCCGGTGAATGGAATTGTGTTGGCACTCGCCTGCACCTCCTTCATCACGGAGAAGTGGGTGTCAGGCGAGGCGAGGTACACGGACGCGACGGACATTACATCTACGACAGTGTTTAACTTTGGTCTCTTCCACGGCTCCAAAACAGTAAAGTTAGCCACTAGCACGAAGTTCAGCGACCTCACCTGTAAGCATGCACGCCCGTCAAGTTCTGTGCACACGTTATAAAGCAGTGCCTCATCGATTTCAGTGGTTTGCAGCAGTGGAAAATGCATGTACTCTTGCGCTGGCGATCGCAAGAAGGAAGACATCGAGGATGTGTTGAGCGCCTGTCCCGCCTCGGTCGCGGCGGGAGACCTGACTTACTGCCAAGATCAGGATCTGGACCTCGAGGACCAATGCGCCACTGAAAACACACGTTCGTATGCCTCAAGTGGCAGGTGGCGCTGCGAAACAGCAGCAACGCACAGACGGCGCTGGTGACACTGACTTCGTCGGTGACACTGACTTCGTCAATGACACTGACGTGACACTGACGTCGTCGTATGAATTTTTCAGAGGACTTGATGAGGAGGTCAACTCTGGTAGCAGGCATAATCTTTCTGATAGTGGCCATCGCACTGACCGTGATCTCGTCGATCTTTGGCATCATCAACGCCTTCTCCAACCCCATCCAGACCATAGTATCAGTCTACGGGCTCGTGCTCTGGAATGGGTTAGCAGGTCAGTAAAAAGATTGTACACGCGTGCGTATGTTGCTTGATCCTTTCTGACTGACCTTTTCTCACTGATTTGCTACATTTTTTCACTAATCTTTTCTATCTTTTTTATTTTGGGGAAGCCATGAGGCAATGACGTGGGAGAAATTGGGTGGGGAATGACTGTTCAGTGAAAGTGGAGAGTGAAAAAAAGTAGAGAAGTTAAACAAAATCATGAAAGATAAGTAGTTATTCTTACTGACAGATTTGACTCTGACCCTCTAGTGGGAAAGTTACTTATTTTTCGTCACACGAATAATCTTTCTTACTGCAGCTGTTGCCTATTTCTTTCTCATCGCCATCTACGGTGGAGAATTTCATCATAACATTTCCAAGGTGGCTCCCATCAGCCAAGTGGTCCGGGGTGATGACCAGTTGGACTTCCAGTCAGAGGGAGAGACGCACCTCGACTACTCCTACTGGTGAGCCGGGATGCAAGTCTGGCACTACATTCTGTGATGATAATTGCTCTTTTTTTTAGGCTGATCCTGGTCTGCTGCATCTTACACCTGGCCAACGAGGGCCTGGTGCTTTACTTCATATTTGGCGTCTTGAGACGGAAGCAGAAAGTCGTCAAGATCGCCTATGAAAGCGGACCTGACAACGTTATATTGTTCTAGTTACAAGAATGCGTACATCTCTTACTAGCAACAATCGCACAGTGATAGTTATTGACCGAGAACAGCCGGGGAGGCAACAAGTTCCATACGTTACTCATACTTCACCCTTGACGCAAAGTTGTTGTAAGGGCTTCCTAAATACAAATATCCCTCGTGCAAGAAACCCTCGGAAAATCTCCCCACCTTGCCTTCTTCTGAGTTCCACCAAGTCTGGAGCACACGACCTTGGCCGTCGTATTCCACAATGAGGCCTCTCGCCGGGACCAAATCTACGGCCAAGCCCGTGTTGGCAACCCAATAAGAAAAGCTACCGGACAATGATGGCAAGAACTGGTTTTCCGACAAGAATTTACCAACGCTCAATAGACCGCTTAAGATCCTGTGCACAGCTCGTCTGACGTTGTTGTAGGGAAGTATAAAATCAGATGCAAGGTCGAACCGATCCTTCTCCGACGGCATGATGATGCCCACCAGATAAGTACCCTTGTCTGTTCGTCTTAAGTTATCATTCTTGCCAGGAGTTTGAGCAAAAGTTTCGATCTGCTCTGAAGAGAGGTCCAGCTTTAGGATCCTGTGCCGGCCCAGGTCGTTGACCAGGAGGAAGCTCTCGTCTGGGGAGAGGGCCAAGCCATTGGCGAACACCAGCTTGTCCGCCAGAACTCGGCTTTTCCCTGTTGCGGGGTCGTACCTAGGGGCACTGATACGTTGCAGTCATGTACTGATGCGCATGCTGTGGCATTTACTTCAGGACTCTTCCGGTGGGAGAGCTGTGCTCAAGCAGGTCCAACATGCCTTCATATAGCTGGTGCCTCGTACTAGATACTGTGTAGTAGATGCTCCCGTCTTTGGACACGCTGACCGCGTTGAAGATTAGGCTCTTCTCGCCTTCTACGGGCTCGTGAGGCGATACCAGCATCTCGGACTTTCCCGTCTCCAAGTCAACCTTTGACAAGTTCATGCGCATAGTACGAGGGACTCTTTCCATGACGTAGGACAACTGAAGCAAGCTCTCACCCTGTGAATACCAAAGTAGGCATCAGACACGACCAATCTTCCAAGTCTATCAAACTCCAGTCCCAGGGGTCTCCCACAGCGCAACTCCTCGTACTGCTGCTGACAGGAATGCCCAGCCTTAAAGATCTTTTTCCAAGTGCCGTGTCTGTGGTCAGACTGACTCAAGTTATAGCTGACCACATCGCCTCCGACGATACCGCTGTAGAGAAGTCCATCTTTGACAGCGAACGATTCCGCACCCTAGAAGAAGGAGAATGTTCATAGTCGGGACCCATCACTGACAGGGGTCCATCCATACTTTGAGGAAGTTAAAGGTGGTGCCCTCTACAATGGCACCCAGCATCTCGGCGCCGTCGAGTCGGTCATTTGGCCGAAGGGTGCCCACAAGCGCTAAATTTTCAACTGGAAGTACGTCATGTCACTGTAAACCCTCCCTCCGTCCACTTCACTAATCTCCCTCAATTTTTCAACCAATCCCAATACACATATACAAAATACTTTTTGGCCAAAACTTTACTAAAATTGTGCTTATCCGTTTTGTTTGGAGGAGCTGTTTAGCTTTCCTTGGAGGGGTGAACCACTTCTGTGGCTCAATGCAGTCAGAAGCTGGAAAAAGAAGTGTCGACTGTACTTACTCCAAAGCACCACAAAAAAGGTCAGAACTTAACATTTGCTTATGACTTTGGCTCAGATGCTTCAAACGTCATGAAGCATCATGTGTGCTGGTGCCACGATCACACAGGCCAATTGGACTTGGCCTTGACCACCTTGGACTCATTTTTTGTACTCTTGCTACAAAGAGCCCTCCATCACCTGCAACAAAAAAAGGTCAGACACACGTCTCAATATAGTACAATAGTGCCTCGGCACTATTCATTGTTCCATCGTATAGGTGCAAGGTTATCTGCTATTGTGACAATGGCAGGGTTTACCATATAAAAATTCGACTGTGTTGTGAACGAATGAGTGGTCCTAGAGCAGAAGTGCATATCAGTTCAGTTTTAGAGGAGCTTCTTAGCTTTCCATGGAGGGGGAAATAACTTCTGTAGCTCAATCCGGTTGAAAGTTATGGTCTAAAAGAAGTGTACATTATGCACACGAAACACTGGGTGTTGCAAAACATTAAGTTAAAAGTGCCCATAGCGCATTTCTCAGACTCAGTAATTTTTCCTAAAGGAAAGAGAAGTTTCGGCAAAATTTCTTGTCTGACGTAGTAAATGAGGTTTTTCCTATTCCCTCCGTCAGCGAATAAGTGTCCCATTCTCACATATTTGGCCTCCGAGAAAAAGTGTCCTACTACAGAGAAAATGAGTAAAAGAGAGCAAAAAAGAGTCATAAAGAGCTGAAAATCACTAACATTTTCTGGTATGCCTCATGTCCCTCCCATCCCCGCTGGCATTGCTCGCCATTTTCCCAAATTTCTCTGCTGCAGCATTGATTGCACCATTTCTGAGCTTTCCATCTTGTGATGCTTGAAGAAGTATAAATTGTGCAACACGTGCACGCTCACTATAACTCAGGCTCGGTTTTGCATTATTGCCGTTTGGTTGTGCATCATGCAAATTTTCATCATCTGATGACGTTTTCTGTCTCCAGCAGGAGGAACAAGAGATGCACGAGGAATCACAACACTTGGTCATTTTCAGCTACAAGGACCTCAGACAGAAATCGTGTGGGCGCCTCTGAAAGACGTCTTCCACATCCTTGCGTTGTTAGGCAAAATTCATATTCTGGGACGGAGGGAGCATCTCGTTGTCAATGGTCAAGCTGGTCAGTTTTCAGTATCCGTTTTATCCACTCTGTAACATTGAGTCCCAAACTTCCTCAGTTTAAAAGCAAATGACAGCTACTGATTCTTTTGTCAACATGTAGTTTATGTAATGGGGTTGTGATACGACATACTTGTAGGAGATATGATACATACTTGTACCTTGTAAGCACAAGATCAATGCTAGACTATCAGATCAGGTATAAGGTCAATACTGAACTGCTATCATAAATATATGTCACCAAAAACCTTCAAACAATGCGGATATCATCAATTTTCCCTCATCGCTTTCAATAGTACCCATGGCTTTCAATAAATGAGGTCATTTCAGTGACATTTCCGAGATACGTATATCATCTATCGCCTTTTATATGATGAACTATTTGTGGGCAATTGACAAAATGCATACATTTCATTCCCTGTCATAGTATAACTTCTACCAGTGACGGCGGGAGGGGTAGGTGGGATTGGAGGGAAAATTGAATGAAGTGAGTGAAGGGTTTAGGGTGATAGTCTACAGTGACAACCTCGCTCAGGGTAAAATTCAACGCCCCAGGGAGGGAAGCCGGGTGCAAACAGCAAGGAGAGGAAGCAGAATCCGTACGCGCACTTGCGGCCTGGAGACATCTTGAACTCTAGACTAGAGTCTAGTCGCATACAGACCGGCCCTCCGCACGGACGTGCTGCAAAGCCACAAGCAGAAAGCACATGCGAGCATGCATGGTACACGTGCCATGCATCATGTTTGTCGTACTCACGGCACTTTCTCTGTCAGCAGGGACGCTCTACAAGAAGTAAGATCTACCCAGAATGACAGTCGTGGTCGTCGTCGTGGTCGTCGTCGCAGGCACTACTACAGCACTCGTGCTGTTGTCAGGGAGCGCTCAATTTACGAGTCGTCAGCTTGCTCTAACAGGAAAATCAGGGGCGACATTTCAACTTATTCCCAGATCTAACTTAACTAAACTTCAGACTCAGCTGAGTGAGAACAAAGATGTCGTAAAAGAAACCCAGGGTTAATCAGGTCTAAAAACATTCATATTTGTAGACCTCATAATTTTAGAAGAAGATTTGATGTGTTTCGATGATTCCCAGCTCAAGAGAAACCGGCGAATCTAAGACCAGGCAACAAAAGAGACCAGTGAGGACCAAAGAAAATAAATTTATTATCTTTATTTTCTTTGATGAGGACCAGTGTCCTCACTGGAAGGAAGGAGAAAAGTTATTTATTGACCGAAAAAAAATAGCAGCAAAAAGTAGTTTTTTCCTCCGAGACTGCAGGTACTTCCCTGAACAAGGGAAAATAGCAGTTGAGGTGAAAAAACTGCTACTTTTTCTTTTTCAAGGGTAATATTTAACTTTATTCCACCATTCACTCTTTTTTACTATTCTGTCGTATAAAAATAATGAAATTGCTGTGTCTCACAAGTATCATGCAGAGATCATGGACTTGTTACAGTAAGCAGTCTATGATCGCTGGCATTGGCAATGCCCTCCTGTGATCACTGTATGACTGTGGATCGCTGTGATGACTCCTGTAGAGACATCGATCGTTATCAGTTTCATCGTACTCCTGGTCCTGCTGCAACACTGTCCTGCTACTCATTCTACTACGGTACATCCTCACTTTGCTACGCTACCTACACCTATTTTTTCAGAATAGTGAAAAAAAAGGAAGTAGTGAAAAAAACACTATCTTTTTTTCACGATTTCGCTACTGCAGAACAGTGGAAAAAAAGTGAATGGTGCAATGAAGACAGAAAATGGAACATTTCCAGTATAGAACTGCTCACCCACTCTCATTGACCTTGCGCATCAGGCACAGCTCTGACATAAAAGATGACTGAACACTAATAAGCTAAGCTCTGCTCTGACAGAAAAAGTGAGTCAAAAGCTACAGATCAAACTTCTTTCCAGTTCTGTAAATGACTCATTGCTTTCAGTGTTTTAGTCACCTTTGCTTCGTTTTTTTATATTGGAGTCACACTTGATTAGCCTTTTGTGTTACAGTCATCCTCCATGTCACGAAGATGGTTTGTTTTCTAGTTTTTTAATTGCATTGGATGTCAGAGCAGTGGTTAAGTTTTTCATGTTATTAATCTCATCACATTAGTGTCAATGGCTCTTTCTCAAAAAACTCCACTCAAACTCCTGTTGTTAGGTCAAAACCACGGTGTCCCTTTATTGTGCACTCCGCAAAAGCTGGACAGCTTTAGAGAAGGCTCTTTCTCCATCTTATCCGGAGTTCTGGCTCAAGCAGAAGCGATCATTTACATCAATGAGGACATGTTCCGGGCAATTTCTCCCATTTATAGGAATTTCCCACTTCTATGGAGCGTTCTGTAGTAAGAGTGGTCTTATGTGTAGCTAGCGTTGAACATCGCCGTGGGTGAAAAGAGTCTTACCTGTCACATGATCTTAGTTGTTACATGGTCTTAACATTCGCTGGTCTCATATTGAATTGCACTGCTGTACAACTTTAGTTCCATTCAAGTCTGTCCTTCGTAACAAGATTGCCAAACGTCCTGAGCTGGGGAATCAGCACGTGCGTGGTTGAAAGTTCTACAGTGACCACCACATGCAACAGAACAAAAAGGGACAGGTGCTGGGAGAAGTTGACCAAGTTAATGTTACTCCGGAGCATTGAGTTTTCCCCACGAATGTATCCAAGTGATACTGTGGCACTTATCCATGACATAAAGCGCGAGTGCGGTACTTACGTGTGTGCGTCTGTCTATCCTCGGTCGATTTGAGCGTAGAGCGCATGAGGCGCACGCAAGGCCCATGGGCATGTCTGTCAGACACACACACACGCACAGCGCTTCATATTTTTTCGTACCTAACGAATCATGAATGAGTCAGAGAGTGTTCTTGAAGAAAAAAATGACATCTGATTGTCCTTTGAAGATTTAATTGTGATTAATGTTTCAATTGGAAACCCTTAATTTTTTTACCCTTTCAGCTAATTTTTGCTTGGGCTGCATGGCCTGCAGGTCACCTATTTGGCGGGTGCACGTGCTAGTTGTCATCCACCTATATCTATTACTGCGATTCAAATACTCCGGAGTAGTACTTTTTCTGCATTTTCACTGGTTTATAGGTTTAAAAAGTGGCGACAGACCAAAATAGTAATGTTTCATCAATAAAGGATTTTTTGAAACTATTTTCTAATACCCGTAAAATGGCTTAACCCCCCCCCCCGCAGCATACTGTATGTAGTACTGTATGTATAGCGGACATCTCTTTTTTCAGCCATAACTTTTTACTGGATTGAGCTACGGGAGTGGTTCACCCTGATATGGAAAGCTTATAAAACTAAACTATTACATCCTTTTCCTCTAGGACCACTTATTTGTTCACAATACAGTCACACATTTACGTAGTATACTCTGCTACAGTGCATAACTTTCATTCCATACTGTGGAAAAAGAGCAAAGTGCGTATCAGTTCAGTTTTGACGGACCGTCTTAGCTTTCCACTGCGGCGTGAACCGCTTTTGCAGCTCATTCCACTCAAAAGTAATGGCTGAAAAAAGACTCTACCCTACTACAAGTCTCTACTCTACTACTAGTCTCTACTCTACTACTAGCTTCTACTCTACTACTAGTCTCTACTCTACTACTAGTCTAATCTACTACTAG
>JAAUXU010149668.1_pt1 | contig 44944 bp, 48 predicted proteins | sample 7278151 | NCBI WGS metagenome assembly JAAUXU01 (sample SAMN14350113, study PRJNA611818) | marine sediment metagenome | isolation source: surface marine sediment (1.8m) | place: French Polynesia: Moorea | collected 2018-08
CCAGTATCACAGCTACACGTTCCACATCAAAATTTCACCTCAACTCATTTCAGTACAACGTAGGAGGTGCCGTCATGATCGACGCAACTACTTACGGCCAGGACTGTATATGCGATAGACATATCTAGATTTCTTGGTTACTGGAAGGGTGGAAAATGGCCTTATAATAGCTCCTCCGTTACTCCATGTTCCTTCTCTCGTAATGCTCTATATTTTCACGTTAGATGGGGTAAATGCTGGGTTCCACATAGAAATTTGGGCAACCTCCGCAAGAACGGGTGTCGCTAGTCATGTCGCAGGATAATCGAGGGTCTCCCTACATCTCTGAGTCCATCGTAACAGCTGCAAAATGGTTGCACAATGCTCCAAGCAAACTGTGAAATGTTCCCTTTCTCCCTTCTTCTAGCTCTGTGGTTCACCAGTTTCCCTTGGCAGTGTTCCCAGATGACCTGCTACTAATATAGCCAAATCCATTATAAAAATGTCCACATTACACCCAAAAATAATTTTGAAAATCCGCCAAACACTAAATAAGATGATCAAGCCAAAACAACGTAACATTACATAAATTGCAAAAAAATTATGTCCAAATCAGTCCAAAACACCAAAATGTGGCACCCCTGACCCGACATCCAAGTTGCGACAGCTGTAGGGAATTTACGCTGCTGCTCCAGCAGTGACAGGCGAGCTATAAAGCTTACGCACTTACTTCTTCTGTGGGACAAAGGTCGTCAACGTTTAAGGCCTCGCTCTGAACGAAGGTTTTGCACAGCAACGCGGACTTTTCTGTCCACACCCCAGACCTCCACAACGTGTTCACCATGTCCATCCAAAATCTGGTGAACAACGTGAAGTCCCAAGGCTTAAAGGTGGCGGAGTACTTCACCCCAGTATTGAAGGAGTCCAAATTCCACGAGACTGGGGTAATCACGCCCGAGGAGTTTGTAGCGGCCGGCGACCACTTGGTGCATCACTGTCCTTCTTGGCAGTGGGCGGCCGGCGATCCAACGGGCCGGAAGGAGTACTTGCCGGCCGACAAGCAGTTCCTCATCACCCGCAACGTGCCCTGCCACAGACGCTGCTCCCACATGATGGCTCGCGCTGAAGAAGACGCTTCGGAGAAGATAGTGGAAGCCAGCGAGGACGGCTCAGCTGCCCCGGCCGACGACGGCTGGGTAGACACTCACCACTTCTCCAACAGGCTGGCGGAGAAAGTGGGTGAGATGACTCTTGACGACGATGACAAAGCAGCCGAGGCTGTCATTGAAGAAGAAGACGATGAGGACCAAGAGGCGGTTGATATGGAAGAGCTTATCGACAGCGGAGTGCTTGAGATCGAGTCCAGAGACGTGGGAGCCACTCTGGACTTGAAGAAGAAAGAAGACGACGTAGGTGGCGAGATCGTGGCCACCCGCACATACGATCTGAACATTACGTACGACAAATACTACCAGACGCCCCGACTCTGGCTCTTCGGATACGACGAGAAAAAGGTTGCCTTGACCGTCGACCAGATGTACGAAGACTTCAGTGCCGACCACGCCAACAAGACCATAACGATTGAAACACACCCGCACTTTCCAGCAGGCATCCAGCAGGCGTCCGTGCATCCCTGCAGACACGCGCAGGTCATGAAAAAGCTTGTAGACCAGATTATGGAGGGAGGCGGTGAGCTTGGAGTGCACATGTATCTCATTGTATTCCTCAAGTTTGTGCAAGCTATCATTCCTACCATTGAGTACGATTTCACGCAAAACTTTGCCATGTGAATTATTGCACGCTCTTACTTCCCCATAAAATTACATTCTAATTGATGATTATTCCATTTGTGATACAATAATGACATAGTTTGAAAATTACTGGAATAAGGACGACGTATTGCGTGTTTAGTATAACTCCTCAAGGTCTATATCGTTATCTTCTGTACGTAGGCAAAATTAGCTGCTTTCCTGATCGCAACCAGCGTTGGACGAACTCTCAAAGAGCTGCGGTGAAACAAGGACGGTCACGTTACACGCAATGTGTACAGCTGAGGGATGCTGATGTAATGAATCTGGATGTGGCAAATAAGAGGTCCGCTTTTTTCAATGGCTTTCTTTGAGGCACGAAAAACAATCATCTGCTCGCTCCATACGTACAACTGCTACATTGCAGCTCCTGAGTGCTTAGGAACAAGTGTGTATGTCTTGCATGGAGGACTAAGGAATTTATTATTATATAATTTAACTGCGGTGCTGCTACCTCGTCTTGAACACTTTAGTCCGTGCATTTTCCAACACTCTCCTGTAAGGATTTGGAGCTTCCCCTGGCGCCTCAGGGATGCGGAAGAAGTTCCGCACTCTTGGAGACATCATCGTCAGCGTGATGCTCAGGCCGGCGGAGGCACTCAGGCACCAGTAGAGCGTCAACGCCGAGGGGGCGATCGTCCCTATGGGGATCATGGCGATGGACACCACTCTCAGGACGTTCGTGACGGCCTACGATACAACGGGAACATTCAGCTCGTCGGAAGATCAAAGTTGCTGAATTCGTACGTACTGTCACAACGGGTGGTTTCTTTTGACCAGGTGGATGATTATTGGCGATCACCTCATTGTTGGCGAGATACAGCGCGCCCAACATGAGGGGCAAGATGAACGTTGGATCTGGCGCGGTCAGATCAGGAACCCACAAAAATCCTTCGTTGGAAAATTGTTGGAATCTCATCTGGGAAGAAACCAGAGCATTGCTTTGTGTGTACAAATTGTCACAGGGTCTCCTACCTGCGTCTCTGAGTCCTGGGCGGCCAGCATCATCGTGGACATCCGCCTTAGCGCAATTGACATGAGGAGCCAGATCGGTATCTGCAGGTACATTGGTATGAAAACTTTGGACATGGCGCAGTTGTACTCCACAATCTTGTCGTTGAGTAAACGAGTCTGCAACCTGCGGATTAAGAAGTGGAGAGAACCGCCACCTCAATAATGAAACTTTCACCTGCTGAACTCGGCCTTAGCCTTACGATCGGACCAATTCCTCTTCGTGGCTTGGGTCTTGATGTAGTTCCTTAACGTGGGGATGAGGTGCTTGTCCATCTCTTGAAACAGGAAGGCCCTCTTCACTGAAGTCTGCACAGCCGAGGGAGACGGAATGATCATGACCAGGAGGTTTATAAAATGCTGATCTCACCTTTTCCGAGACAACCTTCGCCGGAAGGAGCAAGGCCGTCCTGCCACCGAGGGACACGACGGTCAGGACGCCCCACCACGGCATACCGGACCAGTCGTGGAAGAAACACAGGGAGTCGCAAAGGGAGGTGACCGGGCTCGAGCCGGCGATGCCGAGGTAACAGTCACGAATGGACTCCCTAATGGCTACAAGTGACAGAGATCTAGACGATTCTAGTGGAGTCCGCCTTTCAGACGTGGGCGCCGGCCTAGAGAGAGCAGAGAAGCTTCTCCCACCGCTATGCCCACGCGCCAGGAACCTGCTCATGGTCGTGACGGTCAGGGACGAAGCCATCTTGAAGGGAGATTTGCTCTTCTCCACGGCCTCTCCCAGAACCGTGCAAATGTTTCTTCTGCCCGGTGTTTACTTCAGATGTGACGGAACATTGAGCACATTTTCACGCACCCTCCAACGATAGCGCCGGGGCGGTCACTTCTGTTACTTCTGCTCAATCGGCCGGGCAGGCAGCAGCTGCTGCCTCATCGGCCAATGCAGGTTCAAAGGACGAGTCAGACCAATAAGCCTCTAAGCAGTGTCTGCATTTGGCATTCCGAGGTGCCAAAATAGTTTGGCACTTTCCAATGCCAAAAACGATTTCCAGCCCCTACTAACGCTGCAATCCCAGTTTCTGGGATCGTCCCCCTGTGCGCTTTTGCTCAGAGTCAACTGGACTTTGCTAGCTTCAAGTCAGGGATGAAGGTATTTGGTGCTGAAGCGTTAAGTAAAATGAAACTATAAGTATAAACTTGGTTACGAAGTCGTATGCAACAGCCCAGCCCAGCCTGCCGTTCTCGGCCAACTCAGTGAATGAATATTCATGGTTGTGCTACAAAACTTGTGAAATCCTTGTCATACAAATTGCATCGCTGTGCATGGTCTTAACTTTCCTCGTGTTGATCCTCGTCATTTGATGTGTTCTCGGCCTTAATGTTGTCCTCTGGCAGGCACTCGGGGTGGGGTGGGGTAGGGAGAATGGGGGCCCGAGGTAACCTTCACGGTATGATTTTTAGGACTACAATGTTCTGAGAAAGTATTGATAGGTTTCACATTTTCTAGTCCAAGAAAATAAGATAGCACAGTAAAGCAGAAATTTCGCGTCAATCGTTATTACTTTGCTCCTTTTTTGTTCAGGGCTGCCATAATATTTTTTTGTTAGAATTTCGATTTGAAGCCAAGCTGAGCATCAGCCACAGCTGCAGAAATTCACTATTTTCTTTGGCATCCTGACCTGAAGAAATCCTGGCAACGCTGCTCTCAAGCATCTAGAGAAATTAGAAAACAGGGAGAGAGCAAAGCAACACAGAAAAAAGAGCTGCGAAAGAAAAAGGAACCGGACGGGTCATGTAGTTCGAATGAATCAAGTTCAACATCGACCCGGAGGAGCCGGAGGGCCAGATCGGAGGTGGACGCCGTCAATGAGATGAGGACCGAGGAGGATCGGACTGTCGAGAGGAGCCGCGCGAGGAGACGACGGTGATGGGTCTGTCACTAGTGTGGGACGAAAGGGAGTTTGTCTTGGAAGTCTCGTCCGTGCTGCCGCATCGGCATAGTCCTGTCCTCTCCCTCATGTGTCCTCTTCTCCAAGAGCGTTGGACTGTGCTGATTGCCACAGACCGATGCTGATGGCCGGCAACGTTTCTGCGCAGGCAGGACGGACACGAGACTTCCACCTTATGTTAGACAGAGATCGGACAACAGCTGTTGTACACGAAGCAACCAAGAACTCTCTGCAGTGTTCTTGGAAGCAACAATGTTTGACATAGCCTTTTTAGGTAACTTCCATAGTTTCTGTCCTTTAACGAGTGGGTGTGGGCGAATAGCGCTTTACGGCACGCCAGCGACTGGAGCGGGTGTCAAAGAGTGAAACCGTGTAGTAAAGTGCACCAAAATGGATCAAAGTAGTTGAAAACTATGTGTTTTGGACACATACATAAATGAAGGCAAAATCTTCTCTATCGTGATGCTGAGGTCGAGCTTCTTCGAGACCAGCAGAAGTACAAGGGACGATGCGCTTTTTCGGAGCAGGGGTAGCAACTGATGAAGTCCATGAAACATCAGAACATTTTAACAGCCACTTTCCCAGTGTATTCATTCACTGTCCAATAAGTAGTATGGCTGCATTTACGTTAGCTTTGTGCTCGTCGCTGATCGCGTCTTGTCCGAGACAGCTGGATTGATCTGGGCCCAGCTTGGCATGGAGGAAAAGTCCTCTTGAGATTCCTTCTCCGGTCAACATGGGCCAGGACTGAACTTTTAGTGAAATTTGTCTTTTGGGCTGCCAAAAGATCTTTGAAGAAGGGGGGGAGGGGCACGATCCTCTGAAGGAATCCCCAGAGAACCTCAAGATACTCACAAAGAGGTACGGCAGCCACATGAACCAGGGAAAGCGAAAAGTAGTGCAGTGCATCCACCTAAAAAAATGGTCCCTTTTCGGCAAAGAGTGCGGACTTTTGCGAAGCCTTTAAAGAAAGCTTTTTACAATTTTAAATCTTGTAATCAAGTCGTCTGTATGATGGTCATTACTTCAAGTCCCTTTGTCACATTAAGTCCTCGACTAATCAGTCCTTGAATGTAAGAATTGTCAATGATTGTTTCTCTTCTTGAGTAAGACCTATCAAAAAGGTGCCGCTGAGCTGAATCTTTGATTTAAAATGTTTCCTCGCAACTTCAGTTAAAGCAAATGTTCTGTTAAGCCAATTTGCTCTGGGACCGTACGATTCAACTTTTGCGAAGTACAACTGATCTAACTGTTGTACTTGACGGTGGCCTCCAAAAATCGTGGGAAGTTCATCGTCTGCAGCAAGTCTGAGAACAGCTTCTCCGGTTAAATATGTATACAACAAGCGATGACAGAAAATCGATTACAAAAACATATGAACTTAAAGTCTGCAGCTGAGGAGCAGCTTGACTTCTTAACCGTGACACTACTTTTACTCTTTCAGGTTCTACTCATTGTGTGACGAGGCCTCCAGTCCCGTCCCAACCACCTCTGCTGTCCGAAGTTGATGCCTGTGACGACGACATCGAATCGGCCGTGAAGGAGAAGGCGATCGCGTGAGCGGCCATGAGAAAAGACCGGCTCTACGTTCTCGGCACGCTCGTCCTCGTCTTCTGGATCTCGGTCACCTACTTTCTGTACTTTCATAGACCGCAGACGCCGGTGCCGCAGGGGTCGAGGAGCCCCGGCTCCTCTGGGAGCAGCGAACATGGGGCCGAGTCTCTCAGAAAAAAGATTGATGACTTTGAGCAAAGGCTGAAGCTCCAGCAGGAGGAAAACCAAAAGATTCTCCACGATTTAGAGGTGTTACGGAATGGTCCGGCAACGGCGGAAAAGTCGAAGGCTACCGAGGGCAAGCGCAACAAGGAAGAGGCTTTTAAGGATTTTGGGGAGTACGCGGGCAAGGATCTCGAGACGCTGGACGACCCCGCGATCGTCGAAGGCTCACCCAATGAATCTGTCGGAGCCGGAGAGGAAGGTGTGGTCAAGGACTCCGATAAGATCGCCGTGTTGATGTTTGCGTGCAACCGTCCCAACGTCAGTAGAGCCTTGGATTCTCTGCTCAAGCATAGGAAGGATCCGCATCAGTTCCCGGTCATTGTCTCACAGGTAAGAGAAACAAACTTCTTGGAAAGTGTCTGTCTGGTCGAGCCTGCTGGCGTAAGGCGTCTAGTACAACTTTTGTCCCAGCAGTTTTGTCCCAAGGCTCGTCCTCGTACCAGTATTTCATTCCTACACCATTGGTCACGCAGCCTTGAGTTGCTGTGACAAATGAGCACTTAAACACTAACTATCGTCTTCCTCCACTGGCCCATTCGTTGCAACCAATTGCAGAGAAGTTACTTAAGGTATCACAAAAGTTTCACGAGAAGCGGCGACCACGTAGGAGATCTGTCGCCCTCCATACTCTGCGATGTTATATCATCGAATAGATTCAGTCCTACATAAAACTGATGTCAGTTCTAACAAACACTTGTGTGAACACGTGGCTGATCTGTAATGCAACGAAGTCGCATCATTCTTCCCTAATGGGACCAGTAAAAAGGGACCTATTAACTGATTTGACTATTTACACAATCAATGTGCATCCTCAGCACTGTACGTAATGTACAAGACTTTACACACTTTATTCTACGCAGTAAAGTTTTCTATGCTGGGTTTTGTCATCATTTTGGAGAAACGAACTTCTAGTAGCAGACTCTTTAAGATCATTGTAAATGACTCTTTTCACTTTTTCTGAATTTATTCAACAAAGAAAAATCACAGACTTGAAGGCCCTTTAGCAGAACGTCCATAGCTCATCACCTGTAGTGCAGTAGAATCATTATATCGTAGAAATTGCTTTTAATTGATTGGCATCTTTCTCGCATTTTGAGTCTTGCAGAATTTGTAATGAGAATCATCTGTAGCCTTAAAACAGTGCTTGCTCTTTGTCATTGCTGTCTGCGGGGAAGTATCCGGCAAGTGCTGCACCGAAACTTCTTTGGTGCAACTTTTTCCTAAAATGGATCCAGACGCAAGTCGTCACTGCATTAATTCATGTTAAACACATCCAAATTTGCAGAAATGAGGCGGGACTTCAGAACTTTGGCCTACTGTAATAAGCAGTTTGACTTTTATCCGACTTCCACTGTCATTATTCACGCACGCAAGGTGCACTCCTTGCATAGCGGCATCCACGTTGACGTTGGTTGCCTAAGTTCAATAGGGAAGTAGATTCCTAACTGCAGTTTTTCATCCCTCTTCACTCTTTACAGTTTTGTGGTACACATCACACTGGTACGTAGTACAAATGTAGGCAACAGGACATGATGCATCGTTTGCTCCGGGTGTACTGCCCTGTTGAGATGTGTGGTCATACGGTTTGTACTTGTGTCAGGCCTAAATTTCCCGCTGTTCTACGCATTGTCTTCTCCTTGTAGGACTGTGGACATCAGGAGACTCGTCGAGTGCTCGAGTCGTACTCCCCCAACATTACGTTGCTGTTCCAGCCCGACCAAAGCGAGCCGGAGGTACCTCCGAAGGAGAAGAAGTTTAAGGGTTACTTCAAGATCTCCAGGCACTACGGATGGGCTTTGGGACAGGTAGGAGCATTGGGATTTCTTGAAAGGTGTGGCGCAACAAGGTTTCTATCTATAACTTCTATTACAGGTGTTTGGTCCACTTGGATTTCGCCAGGCGGTGGTGGTGGAGGATGATTTGGAATTCGCGCCCGACTTCTTTTCGTACTTCTCGGCGACCCTGCCTGTGTTGCGATCGGATCCGTCTCTGTTCTGCGTGTCCGCTTGGAACGATAACGGCAAGGAGGCGCTCATCGACGAGTCGAGGCCGGATTTGCTCTATCGCACAGACTTCTTCGGCGGCCTTGGCTGGATGCTCACGGCAGAGATGTGGGAGGAGCTGAAGCCCAAGTGGCCCAAGGCCTACTGGGACGACTGGATTCGTGAACCAGCTCAGAGGAAGGGCAGGGCCTGTATCAGGCCCGAAATCTCCAGGACGAAGACCTTCGGAAAGGTGCGACTAAAGTTTCTCCACACGACGACTCGTTCAATAACAGTCATTCATGTCATTTTCAGGTCGGAGTTTCCAACGGCATGTTCTTCGACAAACATTTGCGCTACATCAAGTTGTCTGACGCGAATGTTGACTTCTCCTCCATGGACCTTTCATTCTTACGCAAGGAAATATATGACAAGGTCATGGACAGCATGCTCAACGACGTGCCTGTAGTCACCTACGATGACGTCAAGTTCGGAAAGGCTAAGTCCAGTCACGCCCAGGTGAGGTTGCTGTACCACACCAAGGTAGCTTTCAAGAAAGCCACGAAAATGCTGGGAATCATGGACGACTTTCGCTCGGGCGTACCCCGCATGGCGTACCGCGGGGTCGTGCCCACGATGCACGACGGGCTCCGGGTCTTCTTAGCACCGAATCTCAATTGGAAGGGTTATGATCCGACCTGGTAGGGTCTCCCCCAAGACTACAGTGAGTGATATCCATCGTATGAACAATATTGTTTGAAGAAGCCATCCAGGCCGTTTGGACCAGCCTGGTCAAGGGGTGATGTGGAAGTGGTGATGGCTTGCCCAAACTTTTAGCACAAGATTACACAGTTTCCGACGTGCCGAGTAATCTTGTGACGATATCTACCAAAGACGATTCCCGCTGCCGGATGATTTCATAGTGCACATGTACAAGACATCCAAGAAGAATGCCCGCGGAGGATCGTTGCCGAGCTGAGTGTTCCAGACACGTTTTCTGTACTGGCTGCTCACTTCACTTAGGCGCCAGCTCTCGAGACACGAAGAAACCGACCGTATCTCTTACTCCTTGGGCAATCTGTGATGGTGGCGGAGTTTTACTCAGCCAAAAATTGTCAGTCTACTTAAGTAGAACACTGGACTGCAGGACAAGACAACTGGATATCATAGGTGTAGGCCTTTTTTTTTTCAGAACATAAAGCTGGTGCTGATGATTGTTTTCCTTTGTTATCATGTGGTTGTGGACTAATGGATGGAATCAAGTTGATGGTTTACTACATATATTAGGAGACACCGAGAAATGTTAAAAAAGGTGTATTTTTTGCTGCTCGTTGAGTTCGTGTCTACAAAAGTAAAGTTGACATGTGATACAGAAGTTGTCCTTTGTCTTCAGTCTGCTTGTGACTTTTTCTTCATCTTCTTAGGCGAAGCAGGATGACCTCCACGGACCAACCTACACCCGACGACTTGTTGAAGGTGGTAGCTGAGACTCAAGTCATCAAAAAAGTCCCGGGAAAAGTGGCACCTGTTGGAAGGTATTTAAGAACTAGGATTCCTTTGTGCAACTAATGTACTGACTTCGGCTGATCGACGTCCAATTCCATCGCATTCGTACACGTCAGACTTACCTACGAGGCAAAAGCCTACGCCGATCAGATCCGCCAAATGGGTTTGCCAGCTCTCAGGGATCTGCTGGCCAGGGAGGAGAAGATCTTGTCTAATCGCCGGCTGTGTCAAAGCCTGCCCGACAAAGGGCAGAAGGTCAAGATGAAGAAGGAAGAAATAGAGGTGAAGTTATGCAAACCAGTCGTCGAGCATTTCCGAATCTGTCGAAGTGACTCGGGCGTTCTTACAGAAGCTCATCGCCGAGAAGAACCGGTTGACCGATGAGGCTGCCGCATTGTTCTCCGGTCTTTCGATTGGAGGCGAGAAAGTCAAGAGTCTGGAGGAGATGGAATTCAAGTTCGGAGGCGGATTGCCCATGCTCAAGGGTCAGAAGGAGTCAAGACCACTTGATTCCGATGACGACACCGATGATGAAGAGTCAAAGGACCCTCTCACGGTGCTAGCGGAGAGGGAAGTGCCCGCAATCTCGGAGGCACAGAGAAGGTAACGATTGACCGCAGTCATTGCTCTCATTTCTGTCTACATGCTCGTGTGCATATTCCAAGCGCTCCTAGCACTTAGAGACATTCGTGAGAACTCTTTATTTCTGTTCTTTGTACGCCCTTGGGCTCCTCTTGGTCGCCTTCACTAAAACTGTCATACTGTTGTCTTTCTTTTTCTTTTCCTCCTCGATGGTGCACGGGGTCCGCTTCCTCTCCAGTACTTGCGACCAGGCTGCCAGTGACGTAGCCGGAGTCGTCGTTGTGGTCTGAGCAGCTTCTTCTGCAGGCCTTGCTGCTGTTTCCTGCAACGAGGGATAGTCCTCTAAAGGCCGTCTTCTTCTCATTTGTTCCCACTGACGGGCGCTATACGTAGAGAGAGGTCTTCTCGAGGAACCCAATGCCGGGAAGTGTTCAGTTGGCTGGACTGGCCTGGATACTGGCTCGACGGCGCTAAGTTTGGTGCCGTCCAGGGTTGGGAAGCTGTCATAGTTGAGCTGTGGCGGCTGCAACGGCAATGGGGACTGACTCGATGACGGTGGTGAATTTTGGCAACTTTCATGCTCCTCTGGGGTAATCACTGATATCGTAGCGTTGGAGGAAGCAGAGCTGCAGAGCACGAGGCGAGTCTGGTGAGCTTCGGCCTTAGACAGTGCGTGGCCATGTTGGGCTAATACGTGAGCTGTAGGGGAAAGGACGGATTACGCTGGGATGACCAGGGAGGTGCTATTAGATCGCTAAGGGGTGTGCAGTTGGCATACCTTTAAAGTCAATTTCAGATCCAAAAGCAGACGTGAATCGCTGTCGTCTACAGTCGCCTTCTTGGCAAAGATAGTGTGCAGCGCGGAAGTGATCATTCAGTAGCTTGTATGTCCTGGAAGCGTTAAAGGAGGTGGTTACATCATGCGACCTAAAGATCGCACCGTCCTACCCGAAGAAGACGTTGCGATCGTCCTGGCAGAGGTGGCAGGAGAAGTGGTCTCTCTTGAGGTGTCTATACAGCTCGTCCTCGTCGGGAAACCTCCGATTTGGACTGCAGAACGGGCACTTGGGGTGCCCCTGCGACCCGGAACCGCCGTCCCCGCGTAGGTTGTGAGTAGCCAGCTCGGACCTGGTGAACAGGCGGCGTTCGTGCGTAAAGAGCTGTTGAGTAGCATTAGCAAGATTCAGTAATTCAGTCTTCAAAGTACGAGTGCATTGTTCAGTCCAGTATTGCTGTTAATTCTACAGACCTTGAGATGGAATGCACAAATCGTGCAGTAAAATAGCTGGTGCTCCCTTCTAACGTGTCTCTCCAGGTCGGCGAACTGGTGATAAGATTTCTTGCATTTGGGGCACTTTTGGGCGAGCATTTGGGTAAAATGTGCCTCAAGTTCTGCGGTGGAGAAGCAGACGCCGAACTTTGGTGGCAGCATAGGAAAGGGCTGGTTGGAGACCTCTGAGAAGGGTCGAAAGGATGGCATCAAGACTACCTAGAAAGATTTCAGTATGACGGACATGCAGCACTCAAAGCAGTACGTGTGATCGATTACCTTGTTGAGGTTCTGTCTGCAGATGGGGCACTCCTTCTGAGAGCAGAGGACCCTCACCCTGACTGAGCACTCCCCGCACACTGGGTGGTCGCACTGGCCGACCGCAAATACAGACATTCGTGTCAAGCACACGGGGCAGCAGTCCTCCGTCGAGTTGGACATCACTCTTTCGTACGGACCTTGTCCAGAAGCTCAAGCTGGACTGATAACTTCACACTGGCTGCCCAGGCTTTTATCGGTTCTGGAGCTGTTGCGTGCAGTGGTGCAACAAGTAGAGGTTGCGTGTCAAGAGTGATGACAGGATTGACTCCGCAGGACGATCTACTGTAGTGGTACATACGCAGTTCATAGGTATTTACAGCGTAATTGTACAGTCGACCCTCGAAATGTAGTACTCTCATTGTGTTAGAATGAAGCTTGTTACAAAAGTGAAGGTTGCTTGTAAGGTGCTTTATTTCACTCTGCTAGTGCTACTACTCACTTTCTCTTTAGTTCAGTGCATGATGTTCATACTTGGTCACTGTGATCCATGGCATTTTGGCCGTTACACCTGTCTGACCTATACAGCACATCCATGAGAAGGCCAAGAAAAAAAGGCCTTTTAGTTTGGTGGAGGCCATTTTGATAGATGAAAGCATCTGGCAACTAACAGATGTCACTTGTACAAGCATCGTCCACTGCGATGCGACATTGTCAAGACATTTTGCTGATTTCAAACAGAGCTACTGAATCGAATACTTTTTAATTTTTTATTTAGACTCATATATTTTTAAATATTTAACTATTTAGTTATGGTTCCTAATAAAAATTGTTGATACTGGTGGACTCGCCACGCCAGGCATCTCAGTCTACTAAGCGCTTAGATGTTCGCCACTAAATCGGGGCAGGAAAAGACCCAATCCAGGGTTACTCCTTCCCTCTGCTAGGGCATCAGTCCTTAGCAGGGATCCCAGTAACAAACAAACAAACAAAAATTGTTGATAAGCAGAACCTTTTTACGAAAAAAAACCCCGATTTTTCGCCCCAAAATCTGGTGTCGCGTGTGGGTGTTGATCTGTCGAGATGCGATATAACTTATCATACTAGATAAACGTACATGGGTACATGTGGGCATACCTACTTGGGCAATTGTTGGGAGGGTTTTGCCGTTACTAGTTAGAACACGGCTGCACAATTTATTTTCCTCAGCGTACCTGAAGAATCGCCGAGCAACGAAGAGCTGGACCTTCACGCCAAGAAGCTGGCCCACAGGGTGAACCACACGGAGTCCAAAGACCGCTTCATGCCCTTCCTCTCGTCCTCGTCCGGGTCAAAAGATGGGAGTGGAAGCAAGACGACACCAAAGAGTAAGGCCCCGAAGGAGCTGATGCCACTGCCAGATGGTTCAGACGCCAAGGCAAAGCTGATCACCCTGGAGGAAAGCATATGCATACAGAGAGAGCAATCTCTGAGGTAGGGAAGTAAGTGACTGGAGTGAGAGACAGATCTAGCATGCATACTTAAAGGTTGAAGGAAGCACAGTTGAAGCAGGCCGCTGACCGCCTGGCGGCCTCCTCGTCCTCGAACCCCTCGCATGATGCGAGTTCACCCGGAGCCGTGGACATCACCCAAAAGATGGCGTACAGAGACTTGAAGGACACAGACGAACAGGACGGGACTGATACTGACGCAAGTGAAGATTCGTGACGCACAAGACTCATTTATTACTACTGCGGCCGCTCATGTATGCACAAGAGAAGTGACGCTTCAAATACAGTATGACGCGTGTACCGTGTGTGGTACACGCGGTGCATTTTATGTAGTCAGGTAGTGCGTATCATCGTATTGTATCCTTTGAACTTCCCGCCAATTTTTGTTCCAGCTGAAAGTTAACACTGATCTCACGAGTATTCCAAGCAACGTACGCATCCACCATCACCGAGGCGTGCCCGTGTAGCAGACGCTACACGATGACCCCGACCGGCAAGTGATGGGACGCGCATTACGACGCACTGAACGTTTGTAACTGCTGAAGGGACGAAAAAGGAGCCACAGACAGCCAGGACGTAGTTATCTTTCGCATGACCTCGAAATCGCCGCTATCGAGGAAATACAATTACACTCAACAGAGTACGTGACGACAACAGCGGCGGAGGTGAAGTTGAGTAAATAGGGGAGTATTGACATTTGTCCGCGTATCTTGCCGGGCGCTACAAGAAGTCGGAGAAGTGCACTGACGGGTGTGACCTTCAGCGCTTCATCAGTCACTCTCAGAACCTGCATGGCCTCGTGGCCGAACGAGACGATATGGGTTGGTTGAAACGTCCGTTGCCGACCTCGGCGGCGTTGGCCACTGTCATTGGATGTCTGTTCATCGGTCGCTCCCCACCTGTGGCCGGTGGGTTCCGCTGCGGCGACGAACAAATTGCGCAGGAGTTTGTCGGACAAGACACCTTCCCGGCCAGGTGGCTCATCATAGGAACCCTCCTCCCCATGCTCATCATCGTAAGTGTGGCAACGCTCATTCGCACGATGCAACAGGTCGTCCATGTAGTCCTCTCTCTTCTTGCACTTGCAGATGTCTGTAAGAGAGTTTTATCACCTAGAGGCCAAGAAGAGGAATATCAGCTCGGCCGTGGTACAGGCCTGGCCGGCCTACGTGACGTACGTGGCGCATTGCGGCCTCACCCTCTGGATCAATGAGTTGATCAAGGTGTTGGTGGGCAGGCCCAGGCCGCACTTCTTGAGCACCTGTCAACCGGATTGGAAGAGAATTGACTGCGGGGAGAACAACGATGGGTGAAAGGCCGCCTTAGGTCTTTCAACGCATACACAGCACGACCTTATCTGTCCTTTTAGTTTTGTTCCTTACGATGCCTCTTTGTGTATGACCACCAACGATTACCGCAACGGGGTCCCCAAGGCCGTCTACGATGTCATGAAGAGCTTCCCCTCAGGTCACGCTCAACTCTCGACCTTTGTGGCAATCTTTGCTGTGGTGAGGTGACTTTGAGCTGCCGGTGTTCGCATGCAAAAGACGCACCTCTTTGCAGATCTACATTCAAAGGAATTTTAGCTCCTCCGTCAAGCACGCCTGGCAAATAATGTTTGCGTGGTTCGCCTGGTCAGCGTCCAGCACCAGGGTCAGCGACAACAGGCATCACCTCACAGACGTTCTGGGAGGCAGTCTCATCGGGGCAGTTATGTCAGCCTGGGTGGCAAGTTGCACAGCTACATCCATAGAGCCGCATAGTCAGAATAGTTACTCTTCACATACTTCCAGGTAATTTTTCAGTTCAACAGCTTCTACGACGAACAGGAGAACAGCTCCAAAGATCTGAAGAATGAGTAGCGACTTTTTGCGTATATCTCACGTGCCTTTAAGAGCTTCCTACTTTGTCAGCTGGTATAAAATATAAAGATATAATATGTTAAGTGTGTGTTTGTCTGACAGATGTACATACGGACCTTCAACACGTCTCTGTGCCCCAATCAGCAAAAGCTGGAAAAGCTTGAAATCGGCCGAGGACACACAGACACTCACTCATACTTACTCGCGCTTTATACATGTATAAAAGATAAAAATTTGTGGAGCACATTTATCTGGTGCAGAAGACACGCTGATCCCTTGCACTCTGCTCGACTCTGAAGAGGAGAGATGTCAGATGCAAAATAGTAGCGTCCTCTTTATGACACTGATTCCTTCCTTAACACTACAATTCAGACAGTTAAGACGCCCTAAACAATACAGTTCAGGCGGTCAAGACTTCCTTAACAATACAGTTGGCTTAAATGATTTCAGATTCATATCGAAACTTTCTGGGGGTGCTGCCGCACACAGTGCTCCATGCCGGAGATGGCCTCCTCCAGACCATCGTTGCACATGCTACTTGCAAATATCTCATGTTCACGCCCAAAAGCATCATCACAGACAAACATGTGCAGAGTGCAGGCAGCAGGAGAAGAAGCGTGCCTTGTCTACCTGTGTCACCTGACTCTCCCTGTACATGGACATGCTTGTTGCTTGGCCTTGATCATGCATTTGTGCATGGGAGTCTTTTTTGCACGTTTTTTTTCATCCTTCCTTGGAGAAAATGTTGCCCCCAGTCGATCCCAACACCTGCCAACCTCGATGTGATTGTCTGTCCTGTGAGACCTTCATTTCTAATAGTGATAGCTTGAAGTACGCAAATGGACTCGACGAAGTCCAATCCTTCAAGGGCGGATTTGCTCCAATTCGGACTCAAAACCAGCCGAACAATCGAAGCTGCACAGAGTGATTCTTCCCGAATTTTCACTACACCCCAGAGAAAAAACCCCGCCAGATTTTGTCGCATGCTCATGGAGTTGTTATTGGCGGATCCCGCACATAATGCTATCGACTCTTTTTGAGGAGTCTTTGTAACAAACGAGCCTGACAAGACTGATATGTAACTTAAATGATGCAATAGCCTGACAAGAAAGATCCATCGATTGGAGAAAGTCACTTTAAGCCACCCTGTACTTGTCTAGAAGACGTTGTCTATGTTTATATCTTGACAAAGTTACACAAACTCTTAATATCACTATGTTTGTTGACCAGATGGTAATTCAGCCGAAGAGCCCCTGGCTGATCTGCTGCAGGAACGCCTTCCTCCTGTCCTCAATCCCCCTGATCGTCATCTCCAGGATCACGGTCGACTTTGGCGGGACAAGACCAGGAATGCCCTCCTCACCATAGCCGAGTCTGTACGGAACAATCACCTAGAGAGAGCAGAAAGAGACATTCTTTAAAGGCCTAGTGTTTCTTCAGGGAGGCAGCCTCCAGTCGAACAATGGAGGTCACTCCCAACCACATGAGGACTGTTGCCATCTAAAAAAATCCCATTAGGCCTTCATTGAGGCCACACAAAAATATGTTTCACCCTCTTCTTTCTTTTGCGCCACCTAAAGATCGAGCGCAGCCCTATCATCATTACATAACGAAAAAAAAATGAAGGATCCTGGAACAGAGTTGGCATTGAGTATGCAGATGTGCCTTGAGTATGTAGAAGTGCAAATCACAGGTGCAACATTAATTCACCAGCTTTTCACTCTTACGCTTCCTCACCTCATTACTCATTAAAAAGATAATTGTTCACCAGCTATTTTGCCCCCTTCCAGAGCTGCAATTATGCAGCTAAGTGATGACCGACGCTGGTGGGGAAATGACATTATATAGAGGAGCTTCTTCAAGCTGAACGTTCGAATCCCAGCTTCTTCTAATGGTGCTGGGCCACTGTATGTGTACAGGATGTCTCAGAAACGATTCAACTTTTAGTCTTTGCTCTTCTGTTTTAATTTTTGCGCTATATTTATTGCATTTCGAGCCTTTTCAGACACAGAAGCATTCACTAGGCAATTTTTTGGTGAGGACGTCGAGTTATCTTTGCCCTTCGGTGGATTTGCAAATCAGCCCTGAGGCCCACGGGCTCATTCGCCGGGTTTGCAATTGGCCCGTAGCACTTATTCGTCTACATCTGAATGACCAATTTCAGCCGCTGATTCCACACAAGAGCAGCTTGTACAAGCTGCCACTGATGCACAGGCAGTCGAGGCCTGAAGACAATGGTAGAAAAGATGTAGCCAAAAAAAGGAAAGAAATTTTATTTTACAAATTAGGGGCGCTGATTTTATTTACATTCCATAAGAAATTCGATTTATTAGTGAAGAACTGGAATTTTTTTTGTAACCGAACCAGTTTTTGGAAAAAAAAATTAGAGGAAAGATGGGAGGTTGAAAACATAAATTCTTTGCATCCCTGAAAAATCCCTAGATTCTTCAAATCAAGATTCAAGAAATCTTGGTCTAGATAGGCCCAATGGTTCTGAGATCTGGGTGGTGACGGACGACAGACAGACAGACCGAAGCTTCAGTATTATATGATAGATCAAACCAGAGCAAGACAAGACATTTAGTTGTCCTTTTCATCAAATGTTCAAAGACACTTCCTCCATAAGAAATACCGAAAATTCTGCCCCGTTAACAATGTTTAATCGGCTTCTCCTGATCAGGTTGTCTTTACTGGCGTGACTAAAATCAATGACATTTGTTCCTGAGGTGATTTAGGATGGCTGGTTTTTGACCTCAGCCTTGGTGCAACCGCATCACCAATGATCCAGATGGTCCAAGTCCGCAATATTTGCTGGCCAAAGAAGATAAACTCTTCTGGCAAGGGAGGGACTGTATTGGCACCTCGGAATTCTGTAACCGTTAAATCACCACAACTTAACATTGGTCGTCAAAATTATAGTTAGTCTGATCTGGACAAAGAGTGATGTTAATAAAGAGGAGGAAGCAATCAACCTTTGAAGAAAAAGGTCACTGTTTGTGCCATCTTGCTCTGCTTCTCCTTGCTAAAAGCAATGAGGGACCCTCATCTGTACGGGAAATGTGGCTTCTGTGGCCCTGAACCAAGTGCCTCCAATAGGTCCTTGAATAGCTGAGAAACACGTGTCTGCGTCTAGAGCTCTAGAACAGCCTCAATAACTACTTTTTAGCACCAATGGAACTTTCCAAGACAAAAAGGTGAACAGAGGATCCTACTCGAATCATACTTCATTGGCTAGTAGGAATGATCAAAGCCTCTTTTACATTTGTCCTGATCAAATCACGACATTCAGTGCTCTCATCCTTGCCAGGCCAGAATTACCATCCAATTGAGCCACTCACACCAGTCTCACTCTTGCTTAGGGACTGACACACTTGTCTGGAGCTTCCCCCACTCGACAAGGATTGATTCAGGCAGACCCAACAATGCAGGGACCGAATCACTTCGAGCTGCAACTTCATTATGCAACCAAACGATTATGCAACCAAATATGAAGGGCACAAAGGACGGTTAAAAAACCCTGCAAATGCCAAGAAAGATTTACTCTTTGGAAGGAGACTTGCCTTTCTTGTCTCGCCAACACAGGCGCCGTAGGTTCCATCATCCCAACCAGGAACCCCTGTCTTGCCCACGATCATCTCCAGTGGCTCTCCACGGTCAAAGCTCGAGTCAAATTTGGTGCCTGCGTGTGCAAAAAAGCACATACAGTTAAAATTGACATGCATAACATTAGTGCACACGAACAGTAAGAAACATCCAAATTGAAGGGTGCTCAGCACCAAGCTAGTAGTGGGAGAGACAAACAGACGGACACACACATACATCGCTTTTTTACTATTCTTCTTGCCCAGCCAAGTGGGTAGCACGTAAGTGCTAGTATATGCATTAAAGTTAAACACATCATTTTTCTCGTGTCCGGCAGGGAAACTGGTCTGAGGCATACTAGTTCAGGCTCTCATAATTCTTTGGGGTTTTTTTTGCAAAAAAGGTCTAGGAACTTGAACTCACCGTATTATAAAGTTCTCCACGGGTACGCACTTTTTTTTGGCCATAACTTTGGGCTGGATTGAGCTACAGAAGTAGTTTGTAAAACCATGGAGGTTGTTTTTTTTTTTTGCTAAAGCTTCCATATTTGCGGGATAAACATTGGAATGTTGCTTGGATCAGTCACAATATGACTCCATAAATGGTCCCGTTCGCTGGGGGCCAGGGATTCTGATGTGTTTATATAAAAAAACCACTGATGCTGACATCCGCAACCCAGTATGAGTGTAAGAAATTGCATAATTCACACCGTTGGCTAGCTTCGCAGTGTAGTCGAGATAGATCTGATCTTTCCTCCTGACTCTGGTGGCCGAGCTGCTACAGTCGCCCTCCTCCAGGGTCTCGATCCTCAGCTCCTTCTCGATGTCCTCCAGGGTGAGGTCGAAGATCAGCGTCGCATCCGGAGGGATGACGCCGTTGCCAGCGCCTGGAACGTTGCGTTTGACTAACTTTTTAAAAAAAACCTTTTAAGACCCGCCAGCACGCAAGAGCAACCCAAGAATTTTTTTTCGCAAAGTCTTGAGCTGTCCGAAACCTCTGCTACATTAATCACTGCAGTTAATGTTGTAGATCACAGAACTGAAGCATCTTTTGTATCTTTCGACCATTTTTGTGGTTATAACTGCTGTCCTCCACTCTCTGTCCAGCGCAAAAGCTGGAAAGCCTTTACAGTCACTCAGTAATTCTCTAGTTCTAATAATTCTCTAGCTCTGGTTCTAATAATTCTCTAGCTCTGGTTCTAATAATTCTCTAGCTCTGGTTCTAATAATTCTCTAGCTCTAGTTCTAATAATTTTCTAGCTCTAGTTCTAATAATTCTCTAGCTCTAGTTCTAGTAAGTCTCTAGTTCAGGCAGCCACTGGAGGTGAGGGTGGTGATTGGCCCATTTCAGCTTTAACAGTGCCTCAAATCTCAGGCGCAAGCGAATGTGGAGTCTTTTATATACCAACTTTTGTGTGGTTCGTCTTGCTTGAGTCACCCTGTAGAAATACGCTCACCCTTCGATCCATATGCCAGTTCTGGCGGAATCGTGAGTCTGAGCTGCTCTCCCGGACAAGTCCTTAGGAGTCCTTGATCCCATCCCTTGATGACTCTGCCCTCGCCCAAGCGGAAGTTGATCGGCTTGTTGTTGTTGTTGCTCTCGGTGGAGTCAAAAACGCTGCCGTCGGCCTGAAGCCTCCCCTCGTAGCTGATGCTGACCTTGTCTCCGGCCGCAGCCTCGTCCACCTCCTCGCATCTCACGCGCTTCAGAACGTCACGTCTCAAACCTGCGTGCAAAATTTCCACGTGAAACCGAATCTCAGCCCTAAAAGAATGCAGAGAGACGTGGAAAATAGCATAAATGCCCCAATGATGAAATGTAATAGATCATTCGAGCTCAACGGATTATTTTTTAGCCTAACCAACTGTCACCAGCGCTTTAAGTGTACAAAAACCGTCGGAGCACTTGCAACTGATGCCGGCTAATTGCGGAAAATCGCCAAAAAAATGAGATTTTGCACATGAATCTGACGAGGAAGTCACACTTGATAAATCTTCAAAGGTCAGGACCACAACGGACACAAAAATCGCTCACTAGTCAGAGATGGTCAAAAAATTGGAACTGCACTCACCTTGAGCATCCGCTGTTCGCAGTGTGAAGATGACGACAAGAGACAAAGCAGTGAGCGGAGTCATGACTGTTGTTGTTGTTCTCCCTCGCCTCAATCACGGTCAGGAGCCGACTGCTTTGGTCTCAGGTGATCACAACAATCATCAACTGCACCTGCACACGTTCGTCCAGGCCAGCTTAGGGGGTGGGTGGGCTGTGCGCGTTTTTGCATGTTACGCAACAATGAGATGTGCAAGAAATAGTCCTTGAAGGGCATCATGATTCTAGTGGTCTTTTTTATCTTCACGTAAGCGTCAGGGAGTCGCCGGGGCAAATTGTAAGAATCGTACTCAATGGAGGCAAAATTACATTCAGAGGAAAAAACCAGTTGTTGATGACCTATCATTAACTCTATTCATTGTTGTTGCATATTTAATTTTACTATAATGTTGCATAAATTGTTGTATCTATATACACCTACATTCTGGGGACCGATGGATGTTGTCGGTTTATCTAGAGCATTTTGTGTTCAAGGAAAACAATGGGGCTACGAGAAAGTTGTCGCCATATATGGAGACCACTGTATTTGCGGGGTAAAGTTAACATTTCTGCTTCTTGCATACTTGGATTGGAGATGACCAAGCTCAGTTCTCAGTTCAAACAACATTTTTTTTTTGCACCTATTGACGAAATTTGCCTTCATTTCCTTGTCAAAACAGTTATTGGGGAAAATTTTCTTGAAATCCACCAATCGTCGCCTCTTGGCCAACAAGATCTCTTCAGGAATTGACTGGCTTCTCAGACGCACTTGTTCGAAACTGAAAAAAAGAATGTTTTCTTAGCACACCTTATTGTTTTAATACGTTACTCATATACATACTAAGCTCACGCGCTACCCACTTCGTTGGGCAGGAAAAACTATACCACGCTATGTGTGTGTAGACAGACGTACACACAGGCCTCGCGCGCTCAACACGTGCTCCACGCCCACCAAATCCGCCGCGCAAAAGTTGGAAGCGCCGAAAGTCAGTGGCGGGCAGACAGAGACACCGACACAGTAGCCTAGAATAGACCAGCATACAGCCCTCGCCCTTGACGTTCTCTGCATTTCTCATATCTCTCACTGATGCAGATGGCAACGTCACCGTGATGACCTCCCAACCCTAACCGATCAAGGTGACCACATCAACCATTCATCGGGAATGATAAACGACTCCTCAGGAATATGGAGCAAACCCGACGATGAGTGGTGACCTTCATATATCCTGGACATCACCATTGTCCAAGACTTAAACTGACCACTTGTTAAATAAAGGTTCATTTCATATTTCCATAAGCATGAGGAAACTATACATTTGATATTACGACTAATGAGGTGAAGACGAGCAGGATGTGTTGGAATGAAGATATGAGGGGTGTGCAAATTGTGTCTAGACGTAACATAACACCGAACGATGTGTTGGCCGTGTTGTTGCTGTCAGCAATGCCCTAAACGACGTCCATCTCCTCGTCCGGCGACATGTTGGCGCATGTTGGCGCGGTCCAGAAGTCCAGCGACAACAAGAGAATCGGCAAGATTTTGAGGTCACCGCCGGTAGAGGTGATGATTGCCATGAAATGGTGTCCGCGTCACACTCAATGGAGGTGTCATCGTCGTCCGGATGGCGGTCGGGGTTCCGTACCGGCGCCTCAACCGGATGCCGGTTGTGTTCATGATCCTTCTTTCATAGTCCAGTATATACAACAGATTTACTCTTCCTTTTTTTTGGCAACTACTTCACCCTGACCTCTTTTGTGTCAAGTCTCCTACAGATGACTCTTTAGAGATACTAAAGCCTTCGCCTTGTTCTCCTCTATGCCGAATGCTCTTGTCTTAAACCTGGGATCCAGGATGCTGACTATTCCTAGAATCCTGACTTCCTCCAGCCTCCGAAATCTGTTATTCAGGTTCTGGAGAATGTGACTGCACACATCCACTCAAGGGGAAGGGGGCATTTTCTTCTGTCCTCCTGTATAAAAGCACTTTTTGCCAGAGAAAGTGTCTTTGAGCATGAAGCAAACTGATCTCCAGGAAGCTGGACGGCAGCTCCAAGGCAGAGCTGGAGCAAGCCAACTCCAGCAATTGTCCGCTTTCGTGGGCCAATTGACCCAATCTCTTGATTGATCTCCGGGTCAGACAGAACCATGGTGATCGCATTTCTTCGGGTCAAAAGATCTCTCTAACACAGAATATCCTCCTGTAGCGACACAACTAACCTTTCATGCTGTGTGTCTCTCGTCGTACGTACGCATGCGTCAAGGATCGTAGTAGTCGACATAACCTCCAGAAAGCATGTGTATTTACTGTTATTTTTTCTTGTTCCTCATCTGTTTCCGCCTACTCTTGCCTAACCTCTTGCTCTTGAGCTGCTGTCCAAGATTGCCCTTTCCTCGTCCCTTGACGCCGCCAGGAGGGCCTTTTCCTCCCCTGAAAACATTGAAGGTGGAAAGTTCTTTCCACAATGACAAAATCTCATTCACTTCACACATACTTCTTAAATGGTCGGTAGCTGGAGGTGTCGTTTACGCTGTCTGCGGTGTTCCTCTTGGATCCCTTCTTCTTGCCCCCGAAACCGAACTTGGAGTCCTTAAACTCACGCCGGTGCAATGAACTACGAAGGAAAAACTGCGTGCAGCATAAAACCGACAGCTGACTGGACGTCATCTCTTACGATTTGCCTTGTCCAGGTCGTCCTTGTCTTCCTTGGTCACTTTTCTTTCCTCTCCTACCGGCATCATCATCCATGTCGTCCAAGAAGTCGATGGTGTCGGTCTGACCCTTGCGGAACTTTTTCACCTGTTGCAGGAAGAGAGTAGAATGACAAGCTTGATCCACCAGGAGATTCGCTGAAGAGGCAACCGAGTCATACCTGGTCGAGCATTTCCTTCTTTTCCTTCTGCTTCTTCTGTTGTGCTTCAACTTGTACTTGCTTTCCGAACTTCCTCAGCTCGCGAAGCTTCCTGATCTTTTCCATGCGCTCCTCAGTCGCTTGTTTGGTAACAAGCTTCTCTCGAATCTGAGAAGGTGGAAGCGATTACGATATTGCACCTGCGTCATCCATGTATCGAGATACCTTCTGCATGTGTTGGTCAGTCTTCGCCATTTGGGCAAAGTAGTCTTCAGGTCTCTTGGTGGGTACGTTCGACGCCTTGAGTCTCGGGAGCGCCACCAAGACGGCTGCCTGTGCTTGGCGATAGAACAACATCTCGCGCAGGAAGTCATTGTGCACGGGGTCAGAGGACAGAGACATCGTGGACTTCGAGGCTTTGAGGAGTTTCTCGCGCTCTTTCTGAAAAGTGAACAACACAGTCATAGTCACGTCTGCTAAGTGCCACTGACCAGGCAGTACCACAGCACTACATTGAGAATCAGAGAAATGTCTGGTGCGGACGATCAAAAGTAGATCAGGTCAACAGGGGAGAGGAGGCAATGGGGAGGTGGCCAAAGGCGTGGTGAAGCACAAGAGGAAGAACGTGGGTGATGAGAACTAGAACTTCTGATCTCCAAGTCAGTGTGCAGCCACTACAGTATGAATTTGTTTTGCATCACGGAGGTCTGACCAGATGCTGATCTTCTCTGTAGGCAAGTTCTGGCGCCAGAGGAGCCGGCTTGTTGACTAAGTCAAGCGTCTCAATCCAAGGCAGGTCCAGCTTGAACACGTCGAGCTTCTGCTTTAGGCCGGCGATGTTGTTGATGGATTTCCGCTTCTTCTTTTGCTCCAGCACGGTGTTCAGGCCGGGTTTAAGAAGTCCGGCTGCGAACGCCTCTTGTAACTGCCAAGTAGAGAAAGATTGAGCGGTGCCTTGATCAACCGAGGACGGGTCGAGATGTCTTACCTCTTCATCGCTGTCTTGTTGCACGTAGTCGTCATCGTCGTCATAGTCCTCGCTCTCACCCTTCTCCGCGGCTATCACCTCTGACTCGGTCATGTCGACCAAGTCCACGTTTTTCCTGTCTCGCACAAGTTTCTTTCTGTTTGTTGTTCGTCACGCCGTCGCTGACGGAGTAGAGGTGGAACCACCACCAACTGACGAATCTTCAGCCATTTCCGAGTTCCGACCCACTTCTAGGGTTGCGGCCAAGTCGGCCCACGCTGGGCTATCCGGCCTGGCCTTGAACAGCCGATGTCAGCTGAAGGCGAACCCAAGCTTGCAGTCCATGTTGCAGTCCAGTGCGGTGCAGACTCGACCCATTAGCTAACGCAACTCAAAAAGAGAAGAATAAGACCGGAGTCGTTGTTGGACTTTTTATCGTAACACCAGAACCTCGAGAAGCTATTCAAGATGCCTCGCGTGATGATAAAGGGCGGCGTGTGGCGCAACACGGAGGATGAGATCCTCAAGGCGGCCGTCATGAAGTACGGCAAGAACCAGTGGTCCCGAATTGCTTCGCTCATCCATCGCAAGTCGGCCAAACAGTGCAAGGCCCGCTGGTTCGAGTGGCTTGATCCCTCCATCAAGAAGACAGAGTGGGCCCGAGAGGAGGATGAGAAACTTCTCCATCTGGCCAAGCTCATGCCCACTCAGTGGAGGACCATTGCTCCCATCGTGGGCAGGACTGCCGCTCAGTGCCTGGAGAGGTGCGTGAACTACATAATTGGGTTTCTAGTCATTGCTCAAGCCAACACAACTTTGCTTTTAGGTATGAGTACCTGTTGGACCAGGCCCAGAAGAAGGAGGAGGGAGCCGATTCTACCTCGATGGCAGATGATCCGCGGAAGCTCAAGCCAGGAGAGATCGACCCGAATCCCGAGACGAAGCCGGCGCGCCCGGACCCACAGGATATGGACGAAGACGAGCTGGAGATGCTCTCCGAAGCAAGGGCGCGTCTGGCCAACACTCAGGGCAAGAAGGCTAAGCGCAAGGCCCGGGAGAAGCAACTGGAAGAGGCTCGGCGACTGGCGTCGCTCCAAAAGCGTCGTGAGTTGCGCGCGGCCGGCATCGGCGGCCGCAGACTCATCAGAGTTAAAAAGGGCCAGATCAACTATAACGAAGAGATTCCTTTCGAGAAGCGTCCTGCTCGAGGCTTTTATGATACTTCCGGCGAAGACGTCGAGCCTGCTGCAATCGGTTTTAGGTTCGAGTCATGCTTACCATTTTGTGGACAAAAGCGATGTTAATCAATCCTTTTGCAGGGGCCTTCGACAACACCAACTGGACGAAAAGCGTCGTGACGAGGAGGAGGAACGACATCGCCGAAAAGACAAGGAAAAGCAAAAGCAGCGCAAGGAGAACGACATCCCTTCCGCGCTCCTCAGAGATGAAGAACCGGAGGGACCTTCAAGAAAGAGAAGCAAGCTGGTGCTCCCGGCACCCCAAATCAGTGACGGCGAGATGGAGCAGATCGTCAAGCTGGGCAAGGCGTCGGAGGCTGCCCGTGAAGCTGTGACATCAGCACCCGAAGGTGAAGAGCGACCTTCAGATACCTTGTTGGCGGATTATGCTGTGACCCCTGGAGCTGGACCAGGAGCTGCTCTGAGGACTCCAAGAACGCCTATGCCTTATCAGGACAAGGTACAAAAACATCCCGAATAATGAGCTGAAGCCCGTCCGTCCGTCTTAGATTAGACTAAAGATAGCGTAGGAAGCAAATCACTTACACTATTGATGTTTGGTTTGGGGGAAAGAGGACCTTAGAGGACCTCAGAAGTTGTTATGGCTTACAATGACTCCAGAGGTCATTGAAGCCTAAAAGTGACCTCGAAGTCTTATTCCACAATTCATAAGATGGGAGGGCAGAAGTAAATGCGAAGTATTGTACGAAAAAAGGGACCTGAACTGAGGTGACGGCAACCAAGGTGCACATGGCCGAAGTGAGAAACGAACACGAGGACGGTCAAGGCGGGGACGGCTGCCTTTTTTTGTAGTGCACAAGTTTACGGTGTTTATCCCGCCCCTGGGAGGTGGCACGACAGCTAGTTCTTGATAAAGTACATTTCGATTACTGATGCATGATCATTGGCAACAGGTGCTGACAGAGGCCCAAAACATCATGGCTCTGACTAATGTGGACACCCCACTAAAAGGAGGCGTCAACACTGAGTTGGTCGAAAACGGTGGAGACTTCAGCTCTGCTACACCGCGTCCGGAGCAGCTTCGTACGCCCAACACGGTCTTGGCCACTCCATTCCGCACCAGAGAGGGGCAGGTGGGACTAACCCCCTCGGAAGCCAGCAAGCATGGGAACATGACTACTCCGCTAAGGGATAAACTTGCAATCAACCCAGAGGAAGGATTTGACGGTGGCTCAACTGACAGGTGATATAACACATCTTGTCAAAAAGGACTGACAAAGACTGCTCAGAATCTTCAACAGGTTTCAACAACGCGAGGTTAAGGAGTCTTTAAAGATGTCCCTCTCGAGCCTGCCCACCCCAAAGGATGACTTCGAGATCGTCGTTCCTGAAGAAGAAGACGCTGCTGGCGACAACGATCAATCGGAGGAATCGGGCTTTGTAGAGGACCAATCCGACGTCGATCGCCAGACTGCTGAGGAGGCTGCCCGACGTCGCCAACGGGAGCTACGACGACGGAGTCAGGCTGTTCAGCGCGACCTCCCGAGACCTTTGGATATGAACGACAGTGTCTTGCGTCCACTCAACTCGGATCCTCCCCTCACGGAGTTACAGCGAGCGGAAGAACTCATCAAGAGGGAGATGCTGGTCATGATGCACCACGACTGTCTTGAGACCCCGACTCGGGCGCAAATGGGCGGTGGGGCCAGCAGCAAAAAGGGCGGCACTGACAGGGCCATCGTCAATGAACAGGGCCACAGAGCCTATTTGGAGCGACATCCTTATCGCCAGTTCAGCGAGGAAGAGCTGGCAGCTGCCAAAGAGCTTCTGCAGTCCGAGATGTCTGTGGTGAAGGCTGGAATGTCTCATCCTGAACTCTCTCTGGAGGCATACACGCAAGTGTGGGAAGAGTGTCTGGCTCAGGTAAGGTCACTGGTCCGAAAACATACATTCACCTTCGCCTTGATGTTCTTACTATTGGACTATGCACTTTCTTTCAGGTCCTTTTCTTACCTAATCAGTCACGCTACACTCGCGCTAACCTGGCCAACAAGAAAGACCGCATCGAGAGTCTCCGCGAACAGTTAGAGAAGAACCGCACACACATGAAGCGGGAGGCCAAGAAGGCGGCCAAGATTGAGCACAAGTTGAAGGTACTTCCATGGGAGCAAGCGTGCCAAATAAAAGTATTTCAGTGCCTAATGCCTAATGTGTCTTCTTCTTCACTCAGGTGCTAACGGGCGGATACCAAGCTCGAGCAGCGGCTCTCACCAAACAGTTGAATGACGCGGCAGATCAGGTGGAGCAGGCTCGGCTCGAGCTGTCCACGTTCTCCTTCTTGCGCGACAAGGAGACTTCTGCGATCCCGCGGAGGCTGGCGAGCATCACCGAAGACGTCGAGAGGCAGACCCAACGCGAGGCCGAGCTGCAAAAGCGATTCGCTGAGGCTCAGTACACCTTGCAGCAGATGCAGCCGCAGCCGTATTAACAAGTGTTTGTTTGTCAAGTCTATATTGTAGATACAAGAAAATGATTGTAATACACTGTACATAGTACGTACCAGATGCAGTTTAAGTTCGTGCAAGCGTTAGTGCACGTCCACCATGAGCGACGCGCTCAACAAGAGATCTGGCCACGCTGGTCACGCGGTCTTCAGCTGACGCGGCAGAACCAACAACGGTAACAGCGGCACCGACCGAGTCAAAAAGCAAACGTCGGCGCTTCCCCGGAAGACAGAGCAACGCTTCAGCGTCTCCTCGTTCCTGATCTTGCACAGCGACCATGTCGAAAGCCCACCCGCCCGAGCTCAAGAAGTTCATGGACAAGAGGGTGAGCAGCAAGCAGTTATAAATAGGGGTTGTAGTCGTAGAGAAATCGGCACCGACGCCCGGTACCCTAAGCGTAGGGAAGGATCACTGCACTACGTCCATTTTTTGCGATCCAGATCCACCTGAAGATCAACGGCGGCCGGACCGTGGAGGGCGTGCTGCGCGGCTACGACCCCTTCATGAATCTGGTCCTCGACGAGAGCATCGAGATCAATAAAGCGGGCGAGAGGAATGACATCGGCATGATCGTCATCAGGGGCAACTCGGTCGTCATGATCGACGCCAAAGAGCGGATCTAGTAGCGTCGCACCTTCCCTTGGTTGGAGGTGCACCTAACAGAGAGATTATGTACAAAGAACGGGCTTTAAGCCGCGTGTGTTTAAATGACGAATGAGAGAAAGAAAGAATAAATGCGTGTGCCTGGTCGAAGTCGCCACTGTCTGGTACGACCCTTGTCGCTTTGCACGTACGAATATGTGGACTTCTTGAAGATCTTGCCCACGCTTGGGGAGATGGCAGCCCGTCGACTGCTGTGCGCCGGCATTAGCGACGTGGATGTTTGTGACCACGTCGATCCCGGGGACGACGCTTGACTATCACGTAAATGACTACAAGAGGCAGGCCCTCGCATGCACATGTTATTGCTTTCTATCGCACATTTACTGCAAACTAACTTGGTGAAATGCGAATGTGCTCGTGCAGCTGAGGTCCCATTTTGGTGCAGTCTTTCTGGTCACGCGAGTCCCTCCGTAAGTTTGCCAGGTTGTGGCACTTGGTCTTCGCTGTGTTCCGCCACAGCAGCACTTCTTGCTGCGGGCTGCCGGCTGCCGGCGCGACAGCGAGTGGCAGTTCCTGAGCTGTGTTCCTGAGAAAATATCGCGTGCTTGTGTGAATGATGTACTTCCCCTCCACGTCCGTCCTGATCCTGGCCTTGGCGGCCTTCACTGCCTCACTCAATCTCTCGCTCTTGTTGCTGGCCTCTTGGCCTTCAAGTACTGCAGCTGCAGGTGGGGAAGGGTCAACTCCAAGGGGAGTCCACCCCGACCTCGTTCACCACTACAGAGACAGAAATACTTTCTACTGCCTTGACGGCCAAGGATCTGTGCCATGGAACCAGGTCAATGATGACTACTGCGACTGTGAGGTACAAGGAGACGAACGAAGTGACGGAGTTGATCGAGTTATAGCTTACATTTCTCCTTCCTAGGATGGCAGTGATGAGCCTGGCACTTCTGCTTGCTCAAAAGGGTCATTCTTTTGCGCCAACATTGGTATGCTGGAAGTCAGTCCTACACGTTTAACAGAATGATTATATTTATCACGCTGGCTAGGTCATGTTCCCAATGTACTTCAGTCCTCACGTGTCAATGATGGCATTTGCGACTGTTGTGACGGCAGTGACGAGTGGTGGGGTGCCGAGAGCAAATGCCAGAACAACTGTATGGCGCTAGGAGAGGCGGCAAGGTAACCGTAAAGAAAACTTGTCACAACTATATCTCTAACTAGATATACCTAAGTATAAATCTCTAACTTTTTACACCAAACCCTAGGGTTGAAGCACTTAGAAAGGCTGAAATTGCTCGAGTGGGCTTTGCCCGGCGACAAGAGCGCTCCAAGGAGGGCAAGACTTTGAAGGAGCAGCACCGCCGAGACGTGGAGACCATCAATGTTAAACTAGAGACAGCGAAAACTTTACTGGACGAGCGTGAAGCTGAGAAACTTGCCGCGGAGGTTTTGGAGAAAGAGGCACTGGACGCTTGGAATGCAGTCAAGGAAGAAGCCAGGAAAGCCAGAGAAGAGGCTGAAAGGGTGGAGGAAGAGAGGAAAGCAATGGAGGTCTTCCGACAGCTGGATACGGACAAGGATGGCATACTGACCAAGGAAGAGTTCATGTCCAGTTCAGTCTTTGACCAGAACGAGGTCAGATCCATTGACTGGTGACTTTGACCTAACAAATGAAGTGTCCAATATCTTTGTAGGATGGCGCTGTGACAGAGGAGGAAGCCAGTTTCTACATGTCTGGGAGTGACAGCTTCAATGAGGCTGACTTCTTCAGTTCCGGTTGGCCAATTGTCAAGCCTGCCTTTGAGCCAAAGCCAGACATTGAAGCTGCGGAGGAAGGTCAGTCTGAAGGTAAGCAAGTTCAGAGGATGATGTTTGAGTTGAAACCCGACTTTCAAGCACGTGGTCTTATCATTTGTGTTAACTGTATTTTCGCTACATTACATTACGCAAAATTTGAATTTTACGTCATAGCTGGCACCAGTATGGTGGGCCTTTGTGTACGTAGAAATGGAGGAGGATGGAGCAAAATCTTGTAATTGCAGCGGAAGTAGAAAGAGACGAGCCTGGAGAAATAACAGTGAGGCAAAGAAGCTTTAAATGTATAGAATAATGTTTGTTGGGGACAATGCTTGGGGCTTGCAGAGATCTTGAACGTGTCTTATCTATTCTTTCAGACTTTGACTCTCCTGATGTGGTTGAAGGCAAATATGAGGATGAAGATGAGGAGGAGGTTGAAGATGATTATTCTGATTACCCAGGTAAGCATAATTCACCAGCTGACTTTTATGTGCGGCAATAAGTCATGCTTTAGAATTAACAACTAGAGTCCGACACACTTGTGTGTGATTCTTTCCACCAAGTCTTGATGCCTGCACAATGAGTAATATCCACTGATCTCAGAACGGGCAGTGAAGAAGTATGAGCAGTTAGTGACAAAAATCGTCTATTTTCTTCGACTCGAGCAATAACTTATGGACGGGTTTGCGATACATAATCTGAAGGATATGCGTACTGTGTCAATTGCAGATGATGTTGAAGTAGCACGACCTCCGCGTCCTCCTCCAACACCAGTAGAAAGTGACCAGGTTGACTATGATGATGAAACGAAGCGCTTGGTTGAAGCAGCAGAGGCTGTGAGGTCAGCTTATGAGGACATAAACAGAGAGGTCAGAGACATGGAAAGAGAGAGGGATGACCTGCAAAAGTCCATTGACACGGTGAGAAAGTATAAGCAGTCACGTGATCTGACCTGAAGTGTATAACCATCACTGTCTTCCCCATGTCATGCGTAGGACTTTGGAGCAGACGAAGAGTATTCCACTCTGAGCGGCCAGTGTCTGGAATATCACGACAGTGACTATGTGTACAAAGTTTGTCCCTTTGACTACTGTTCCCAGAAGCCAAGGTCAGGAGGGGAGACAAGGTATGTCAAGGACAATTCGGCAGATTGAGTGGGAATCGTCCAAGACCTGGCTACAATTTTTACAGACTGGGCAACTGGGACACCTGGATTCTCGACGCTGATGGCCAGAAGGTGGGCATGAGCTACACCAGAGGCGTGCAATGTTGGAATGGACCTCAGAGGTGAGCCAAGAGGCATGCTTCGCTACGATAATCATTGGTTATCAATGATCACGTTGTATCTTGTCAAGGTCTACCAAAGTCTTCATGGTTTGTGGGACGGAGGATCGGCTAATCTCAGCGACAGAGCCGAGCAAGTGCGAGTACGAGATGACCTTGGAGACACCGGGGGCCTGCAAGGATCCCAGTTTGCTCGCTCATCCTCTTCATGACGAGTTATGAGGAGGGAGGAACTCATTTCTTATCATCTTTCTGCCTTTTTCGAGCTATTAATTTCTGTGGTATCTCTGAGATGTGACATGCGAAATAGTGCACGTGATATGTGTAATTTGCAATTATGCTTCAGTACACACGCTGTTTTATTACATCCAAGTGTTTGTCTCCAACCGAGCCAACAGTGTAGACTGCCCGTGGCGAGCACTCCCTTCTAAACCTAAATAGCAACTTTTGCTTCATGTGTCACACAAGTAGACATCATGTACATGCTTTTACAGATCGCTCCTACTATCAAGTGAGGCTTGGTTCTCGTGTATCGAAACCAAAGACAAGTTTGACTGAGTAAACCTTTCACCCAGCTTCACTGCACGCTGACGGAAGATGGGAGTCAGGGTGGGGTCTGACCCCCAAGACAATACCAAAATTGGTCGTCCAAGTCCACGCTGCCGCCGACTCCGGGAGAAATGCATCAGAGGAGCAAGCAGACACTCCCTGACGTGACAGCAATATCGTGAAATGAGCTGCTTTTGTCCCAAGTCCATGGGTTTGAACTCCGGCTAAGGCACTGGGGACGCCTCAGTGATTATGGGACTTCACCTAACACAGGGCGGAGGAACAAACGCTAGGAGATGTCACTATTAACATTAAGAAGTCTACATTCAACTAGGTGACTTGCATGTCGTTCACTTTCAAGAGAGGTTGCGTGAGAGAGCAGCTGATCCATGCGGCCTTGCGCAAGCCGCTCGGGGAGGTGGTGGTTGTTGACGTCAACAACACAAGTCTGAGACGTCTTCTAGAGGCTCTTGTGCCGATTTTGCGTTCGTCCGACTTCCAGAAGACGTTCAGCAGCGAGTTAGACCTAGCTGTGAGAGAGGCCGCGCACTGTCCCCACCATCTGCTCCCTGAACGTCCTGTCCGCCACCATGGTAAGACAAAGTTCCTGCAACTTTTCTTGGAGTTTCTCATGGAGGGCAAACACTTTACGGAAAGTTCCTCATCGTTCCATGTGGAAGGTAAAGATCACCTTCGCGCCCACCTGTGAGCCTCGTTGTGGACTTTCTTAAGCCCCGTTCAACAGTCGAAACAAAGCGTTCAAAAGAATCACATTGGGGGGGGGGGGTAAATGTATAACTGTCCAGCTTCTTCACAAGTCTTCAGTCAGCAACTCTGGTCGTGCCATCCCTGTTCTAGGACGTGAGAGCCTTTTCGGCGGACTCCTTCGACGTCCGCGAGTGGATCAACCAGGCCTTCAGAAGTCCGGAGGCGCAGAAGCAGACAAAGGAGGTAGGACAAGTGCTTCTTTAAGCTAACAATTCGATATCACACCTCGATCTGACGAAACTTTGCTTGTGAGTCTCCCTTCCTTTCCATCCCCGAAACTGTTTCTCTCTAAAAATGGCCAAGGCTTCAACCGCCGACCACTTCTGTTGGTCGTGAAACTGGACTCTAGACAGAGACTGGCCAAACAATGGACTTGGAGGACTTTCCAGGAAGGATGGATAGGGGTAGCAGTGCTGCTGCTTGGCTCCGGTCAGGTGGACGTTTACAAGTCCTATTTCATTAGTGAGGATTATTATCCTGTCTAATATCGATATCGAGTAATTTCACCATCGCATCAATGGTGAGATTTCGAAAGGTCGTCGAGGTGATTCTTATATGTTTCGCTGTCCCGGGACGTGGTTTAAACCAGGAACAAAACCTTACTTAGGTTGAGAGTTTCAAATTGTTAAGGTTTCTCTTTTGAACAGTCCCTAATTCGTTGGGGTTCGATATAGGCCAGTCCAGAAGTCGGGGGAACTTAATATCAACAGTTTCTATACTGATGTCTCACATTCTTTATATGTCTCCCACTCCAGAAAGGATGTTTGGTATTTTTTTTAAAAAAAATTAACCGCTACTTTTTTATGATGCTTTTCACGAGCGAAATGAAGTGATAAAAGTTTATTTGCTTGACGAACATAAGTAAAGTTCAAGAGTGGATCAGCGTTAAATTGGCAATGGAGAATAACTGCTTTTTTCGCCAAATGTGTGATTTTCTTTAACTAATTGACATTTATACAGCACATTTGCAAAACACAGCTATTCATTCACCGGGAAATCAGAGCCAGAATATCATTTTTTGCCATACAACGCAAGTATAACAAAAATCAGTGAAAAAAAGGACGTTTCCGCCACTGATTTTTTGTAAAAAAAAAAAAAGGTCGACCAGTTGAAAAAAAGTACTCCTTTTTTAACATGGGATTTTCCTTTGCGCAGTCTCTTTTTTCACACGTTCAAAAGAATGCATGAAAAAAGTGAAAAAGATGTAGAAGAAAGTAGAAGTGCGTAAAAATATGTTCTTTTTGAAGCTTTTTTCCTTTTTTTTCATGCTCTCCTGCGATAAACAAAATACTTCTCTAAAGGGTATCAAATATCGAGCTCAAGGAACAGTCAGACTTGGCCGGAGCATCAAAAGCTGGGTTTGAACCAGCGTCGGATTTGGGCAACTCTGCTGACGATTCCGAATGGTTCATTCTGATCATGGACGGCGAGAGTTCTGATCATTGAGAGAAATGACTCTTGGGTTGCCAAAATTTTCTTTCACTCGATCCAATTTCGTCATCTGTTTTTCGTAAGATCATTGCTCTAAAATGTCTGTAGAGTCTACGTGGACCCTCTCAAAACGGGGAAAAAGTGCTTTTTTCGCGATTCTTGAAGGACGCCAGTGGGTGTGGCCGCGCCCCGCCCATTAGCTCTGAGCAGAAAATGCAGTGCCGTTGAGAAGTGACGCCCCCCTGACAGAGAATGCCGAAAACGGTGTTTGGGGGAAAATTTATGCTGTGACATTGCCAATTTTTTGGCTCATTTCTTGGGTAAGGGGGCGGCCTCGCCGTTCACCCCCTCACCAGGGTCTCTGCCGGCCCCCGGACCCCCGTTTCTTCCCCGTTCAAAAGCCACGCCTACCCCAAGAATAAAGCGTTCTGTACATGGGTGAAAGACATGTGGACACACGTAAAAGTCGGGTCGGGTGCCGCTCGTGATCCGGGTCGGGTCTGGCTTTTGATCCGGCCCGTGCCAAGCCTTAAGTACACGTGGGTACGTCCGTACATGATCAGGACGTTGATGCTCCATAGGTTGACGTCGTCCATCGCCTACACTGAACTCATCTCAGCTGCACCACATATGTAATTAGTATAATGGAGGATGACACCAAATGCTGACGAAGTGGAAAGGTTCTTTCTGCTGATGTTGCAGTCGGAGTCGACTTTCCCTGTACTTACAGTGGGCGACGCCGTCGAGGGGCAAAACGTAACGACCAAACTATTACTTTGTCTCGTGACCTAAACCACACAGATATGTCTGAAAATTACATTTCTGGTGAGTGCATAAAATCGTATCTGTGAAAAGTGTAGCAAAAAACCCTCTATATCATACTTCATGCATATACATCAGCATTAGAAGAGTCACTCTCACTGCATTCAACCTCAGTCTTCATCTAATCCATCTCCTCCAGGTCTTCATGCAAAGTTTTCTTATGCTTTTTTATGCAACCTTGACTGTAATGGATTAAAAGCATCTTGCATGGGATTGAAAACAAAACACAGAGTTGTTCAGGCTATGTACTGATGGCCAACCTCACCCTTAACAATAGCCCTCACTAACTCGGTAGTGCTGAATATGTTATTATTTTAGTGTGTCTACTTGTAAGTACCGGCAATCTGGAAATTAGCTCTTAGAAGACTGAAAGTAACATTGAGTTTAGTGTTTTCACTTGTGCGTTTTGGACATGCGAAAAATTACAGCAATTTTGCCCCTCGATGGTGTCGATTAGTCTAAGGTGGTGCAAGCGCAGAGTCAAAGACAACGACTTCTCTCAATACAGAAGTGTCGGAAGAAGTTTTATGATACGCGCGTCTTTTTTCAGCAATATGCTACTTCTCTGGTGATGAAACTCCAGCTGTTGATCGCCAAACTCAGTGTCAGCTTGGAGGAGCAGTCGGATCAGGTGTGTCTGAGCATGCCCAAGGTCTTGAGGGAGGCGGAGGGGCTGCAGCAGGTTCGGAAGTCGCGGTCATGATCTTAAGTCAGGTGTGTGCATTGAATAAGTATTCTTTAGGAGGCGCTGCTCCTGCAGTCCAAGATGTCCGCGGTGCAGGAGGAGATCGACAAAGTCAACACCGAAACGGGCAGCTCCATGGAAGCGCTGGTACAGATGGATCAACTCAAGGGGAGAATTCAGGTGGACATGAAGAAGTTGGGATAGAAACTTGAAGAGTAGAATTAATGATGATTTTATAGGCCGTCTGTAAGGCCTTGAAGGAGGCCGACAACTGGACCATTCTCTCCACGGAGATCGAGGACGCCCTGGACAATGGGGATCTGTCCGTCATTGCAGAGAAGCTCACAGGAATACAGAGTTCACTCAAGATTCTCGCCCATGTGCCAGATTACGACGAGAGGGTAAGTACGAACTCAGGACATGCTGTATGTACGTACACATCGGTGTGTACTTATTAAGGCATGCAGCGTGTACAGAGGGTGTGTTGTCACTATAAGTAACGTCATTTAGTGGCAGTAGATGATACTGATGGAAACCTTCTTGTAGGTGATGCACGTCGAGGGGTTGAAGAACCGGTTGGAAGCCTTGGGGAGCCCGGAGCTGGTAGCTGCGTTCAACGCCAACGACGCGGAGAAGGCAAGGTGAAAAATGATCTACTTACGCATTACGAGTGTAGATGCTTCTTGTACCCTACTTACAAGGTTGTCTGGCATTGAAATCAGTTTCCAAACCCCACGGTGGAAACTTTACCTTCCTGTTCTTCAGATTCTTTGTTCGCATCTTCTCTGGCATGGAGCGCAACGGGCAGCTGCTGAAGTACTACCGCAAGTGCCTCAAGGCCAGAGTCTTGAAAAGCTGGGAGAGGACTGTCAACGAGCATCAACACGAGACAGTGCTTGAGTGGACCAAGTACTTCTTTGCCGAGTCGGAGTCAATGGTCAAGGACCAGGTCAGTTGCCCTAGCAGGTGGTGCCTCACTTGGTGTGTGCATGTTTCTTGGACAAAATTCCTGTTTTAGCAAGCGTGGTTCCAGTCAGTCTTCGTGTCTGTGGACTCCTCTGAGCACATCCTGCAATCGCTGCTGGAGGCTTACGCTGGCCTCGATCCCAGGCTCGACTTCTGCTTGGAGGCCGGCCTCAAACAACACCAAGAGCAGCTTGACTTTCTTATCGAGGTGAAAGAGACCGTGGACGCGCATGTGCAAAACCTGGACGAGTTGCTCTGCTCAGGTTATTTGACGCCATTTTTTCAGTCTCAGTGCCAAGATGACCGTAAGAATTTTGCAGCCGACTCCGGCAACCATTCCAGCGCCGCGCCCCGAGAGCTGGCCAAGGCCTTGTACGCACCATTCAAGCCTCACGTGGCGCGCTATGGGCGCTACGAGGCTGCAAGGCTCAAGAGTGAAATTTCCGAGGCGGCACCAACGTCCTCTTCCAAGGACATTTTGGATGAGATGAGGGGTATCTCAGTGGGCGTGCCCAAAGTGGCGTCAATCTTCGAGAGGGCCTCCAAGAGATGCTGCAAGCTCACAGAAGGTGCTATTTACGCGCATGAACAGTTGAACACACAGTTGAAGAGATAGACTAATGTGACGTATACTAAACTTGCAGGATGCGCCTACTCTCAGCTCAAGTCGGCGCTGGAGGACGCCTTGTCCGCCTACCTGGATCGCTTCACCGGGCTGGGGCGCAGGTTGGACCGAAGGAAAGCGGCTGCAAACAGCTGGAACGTGATGCAACACAGCCTCACCTTAAATCAGGCAAGATTAGAATTATGCCACACTACGAAACAACTTACCGAGAAGCGCCATTTTGGTATAGACCACTGGTGATCTTCTGTTGAGTCTAGAGCAGCTAGACATCACCCTGTCCATGGACTTTTTGGACCGGACCAAGGACTTCTTGGGTCCAGATGCCAGAGACCGGGCGTTCGCGCAGTTTCACCTCTTCCTCATGGATACCAAAGACATTGCCTCGCTCGAAAAATTCTACGTTCATGTTAGGCAGGGTGAGGATGAAAGGAAAAGTCAACGGAGCAATCCAGATATCACTCATCACTGAGATCGCCAATTCACAAATGTAGTGGTGTGGAACAACTCTAAGTACAGGAGGCAATTTGGAGAATCAGCATTTCCCTAACTTACACTTACACCTGGCTCTGCAGACCATAGATCCGGAGACTGGAACCTCTGCAAACATTATCGAAGGGTCTTCTTGCCTCAGGCAAAAAAGTCTCCCAAATGACCAATATTCTCAGTGGAGATGTGTTAACTGCGATTTAAGAACTTTAGCCAAGCCAACCCCAAGCTTTTGGTACTTGTGATCTGTCTTGAGATTAAACACTGAGGAAAAGAGGGCAGCCACAACTTTAAGGAGCCTTAAAGTTTATCCATTCACTTCAAACTATAGCCACTTGCAGTAACACCTGGTTGCATTGCTACACCAGGTTGTCAAGGGCAATCGTCATCGTATTTTAGTCCTTTTGCCACAAAACTGTTCAAAATCAGTAAGATTTAAGTTTAAGTTGTTACTACTAAGATTTTAATCATAAGAGTTTACTTGAAACAAAACTTGCACTGTTGCATTTTCCCCTGGTGAACAGCAACGCCATCTAGCTGTGAGAATTGGCAGTCACTCAAGACGGTGAGCGATAACTGGATCGGGTCTGTTGTTCCACCCTGTACAACTGTTGAAATTTACTTAACACTCGTTTCTTAGGAACCAACTATCCTCTGCTTGGAGATGCTCTTAAGTTAACCTCCAAGATGTGCGTGGAACTCCAGAACTGTACGTTCAACATTATATTCCATCCAATTCAGGTATGTTCACCCATAGAGGGTGTACGAACTTTTCCACAAAATGTGAACTTTCCAGGAGGAGCTGAATTCTGTGCCTTCGCTTGAGTTATGGTCCTCTGCGTCCGCCGGCAGCGAGTCCACGCAGTCGGACATGCCACTGTTCGGGTTCTCGCCTCAGGTAACTAGCATACAGAAATTATATGTTCAACATATGATATATGATGTCACAAACTGTTATCCCTAGGAATACATAACCCAGATCGGCCAATACCTGATGACATTGCCCCAGCACTTGGAACCCTACATGACCAACGAGAACGTGGCCCTGGCTAGGGCGTTCAAGGCACGTCAAAGACGGCGATATCGTTTTCACTCAGCAGATGTTGTGAAAGATCTGACTTTCAGGAGCGCGTTTTCCCCTATTGCTCGTCCGTGTCCGAGACAGTGGAGCAGAACCCCGCCGACTTCATCCTGTCTTGTGTGGCCAGGGCGACCTGCCAGGGCTGCCAGATCGCTGTGCTGAAAATCCCTAAGCTCACTGCCAACTCCACTAAGCAGCTGGCAATGGACATAGGTGAACGAACATTATTCATTGGACGGACTCTTGAGCTTTTGAAACCAATTCTTCTGTTCTGTCAGGCTATCTCGGCGACATCCTAAGCGATCTTGGCCACCCTCTTTCCGATGGCCTTCAGGCGGCGTTGACCCTGTTGAAGACGCCGAGGGAGAAGTTCCGGGAGCAGGCAGCGGGGATGCCGCAGAAGATTGCATCCTCCATTGCTCACATGCGAGGTTTTGGAAACTTGTGATGTAACGAAATCATCCATAGCTAAATGCATATTATATTTTCTCATGTGTACACGTGAACGAGTGAGTGGATGCGCACCTTTGCGTGAATAAACTGTTGACCTGCAGCAAGTGCGATACTAACATCAGTATAAGACAATAACTTAAGAGAGTGTGGTGGAAATGACGTTATTCACCATGGACAGTCGTACGCAGACAAACAGACTTTTAACGGTCATGGGTTGAACGGATCAGTCATGTTGGCGGCTTGCGCGGCGTGCGCGGCTTGCGCGGCTAGTGCCAATGCTCCCTTTTCCTGGGGGGTGAAGCGCGTGAGTCACTGCGCGAGCGCGCGTCTTGCGCGCTGGCCTCAGTTGCTCGAGCGCGGTCGAGGAGGCGACACCTCTGCAGGAGGAAGCAATCAGGGGCAAGTGGGGAAGTACCGAGCAAGTCTTCTTGGTCAACGACGTGTCCAAACTGGCAGACGGCGTCTTGGAGCAACTCCCACAGGCTGAACAATTCGTCATCGAGTGTGCAAACAGGCCGAAATCCTTGCATTGGTGACCAGGTGTGTGTGTCTGTGTGCAGATGTGGCCTAGGTGACTCACAAGACGGACGGACGGCTGCTGGAGCAGGCAACAACGGCCCATGCAACAACACCTCCTCACTCCTCTTTGTCCTGGCCTGAGCGTGCCCATTTCATGAGCGCTTGTGTACACGTGCGTGCATGCGTGCGTGCGTGCGCGTGTCTGCAGCCAACATTTGCCAACCTCTGAAGAGCGTGCGTGGGAGGAAGTCGGAGAAACAGCGTGACGAGCAGAAATAGATCCTGCTATCTAACATGGGAGGCTCATTCAGGTGGACGAAGAAGCCCGCCGCTTCCACGGCCATGGGGCTCGCCACCACGGGGCTGTTGTTACTCCTGGCTGTCACAGAGGTAAGAAGAATGTTAAAGTAACTAAAATATACATGTTATGTAAGGAGGGAAGAGCACTCTGAGGGCACGTCATGCGTAGGTGGAGGGGGGGGGGGACGACTACACAGATGTGCATCACCCCAGTGGAGTTGAGCCAATATTGTGCTCTGCACTTAGCCTCTTCGCTCCTCTGGAGTATTTTTAGTTTTTACAACCGCTGCTCAGCTCGCAGATGCCCTGAGACTCAGTATTAGGCCTGAGTAGGCCTGAAAACAAATCTGACTTGGCATTTCCTGTGAAGCTATGACTTTTAGCACATCCAACATGGTTCTTCCTGCACTCATGTTGTTACCTTCCGTTATGATAACCATGGGCTTCCTCCATCTACTTGAACGATTCTTCTCTTCCTTAAAGAGACCTCATTGGTTCGCTCTGGCCACTCATTCAATAGCAACAAAGCCAATGGACTCTTTTTGTTGTCGTTGATTATGTTGTCCGTCAGTTCAGCAAGGCTGTGCAGTTCATTGACACCAAATGTGCTGCAGTTGCTGAATTGAAACCAAGTGAATTCCTCCAACCGATTCAGTTATTCCGCATCGGCCAATTCAGATTTGCAATCAGATAGGCCAGAGCAGCCACCATTTCTGTGGGCCGACCAAACTTCGAAATGTCTCTGCATCGTCCTTCACAGAGACATGGCCAAGTTGATCGGAGTAAGAGATCAAAATAAGGTCTGAACGTCATTCGCTGAGCTCCAGGACGACTTGAGGATGTCGAACATGTCGTGAGTGAAGTGTTCGGAAAGCTGAGACATGAGCGCTCACTCAAAAATGTGTTCGATTCTGGTACGGACGAGTGTTCCCCGTGCACAACTGAGACAGACCAAGCCTGACCAAGGACTCACGAGCTGCTTGCACTTCTTCACGCTGTCCAGGAGGGAAGAGCAGCTCTTTTTTCTGTGAAGTCTTTGATGCTGGAAATAATGGATAACCCAGTCAGCGGAGCCAGGAGCGAAGTCCGTCAGGATCTCACCGTCCTAGAGTTCAACTCACGTACATGTATATAGTGCCCGGATTATCCATGAGCTCCGGGGATGGCTTCGAGCTGTCTGCCTCGACTCGAGCTCGCAAGTCGAGCTCGCACAAAGACAGCTCGAAGCCATCTCTGAGCTCACGGGCCCTGATCCGCTCAAGTTCCGCCGCTGGCGTTGGCCGAATCGCAAGGTAAAGTAAACACTTGCACAGGTAATTCGATGATTACCTGAGAAGCCCAGGTGTGGCTCAGGCAGCAGCAGGAAATGAGTGTGAAGCACGTGTGTGGCACTCCTTGAAATGAGAATGGTGTGGGGGGAAAAAATACTTGAAAAATTTGCAAAAGTTTCGCCTTTATTCATGATCGCGTCGGTACAAAAGGACATCTTCGACTCCATCTTGTTGCAAGGACAACTTTAGTGTTAACTGCGACATCTAAGACATCCCGTACACAATTTCTCTCTCTTTCCTCCAATCTTATTCTTGGCAGAGATCAAAGCAGCAAATATCACAAAGGTCTCTTGGGATAAGCACTGTTGTACAGTGGGTACGAGTCAACGCTGTAGCATTGTGGGGTCTTCACTTTTTGTTACACTGCTTGTTGCTAATACTCAAGAACACTTCTTTTAAAAAATAAATGGTCACTTTACTCTTATTACAACATGTTCTGCAACTTTTTGTGGGCGGCCCAGTTGCTGACGTAGACGCTCTTGGGCACTTGGCTGACATGTTGACTCTGCATGGTCGTGCACTGCTTCCCGCCCTTGGTGTTCACCACCGCAGTCTTCTTGGGGCTCTCTTGGTGGCACGGATAACAGGGCTTGTACCTGGAAGAAATGGGGGAGGGGGAATCAGTGTTAAAAAAAATCTGCGGATTCATCTCGGACATTGCAAAAAAAGATTCGATCTCGCAGATCCTGTCTGGCTTGACCCAGATTTGGAAAGACAGAGCTTTCCTCCGGCTTATGTCGGTAGCAAAGGAGTCCAAGGCTCTTTGTCTGGACGTCACCTCAAGGAAATATACAGGGTGTCCCACACCCATCCGGACAGTGCTCGAACAGTGGAGCAGTAACATTTGAAAACGTTGCAGGCCCTAGCTGAAGTCTAGCCTTGAACCAGGGATCTCCGCGCAGTTCTTCACCCTGCACATGTGAGTACTTTGTCCTGATTTATCGAGGACACCCAGTAGAACATGATTATGAAAAGTGCTTTCTTTTTCTTTCGGCCTATCCGCAGATAAAAGGTTGTAGACGTGACAAGGACACGGCCTGAAAAATGGACTGCATGGACCACTCACATGTGTGTCAATGCGTCTCCCCAGATTTTCCTCCGCCTGCTGGGCATGCAGATGGGAGTTACCCACTCAGATTGAGGCGAGGACGTGAGTCCGCTTTCTGATGATTCACTCTTTGGCCTTGCCCGAGACTCCTCGGCCTTGAGGGGGCCTTTGGCCTTAGCTGGAACAAGGTGAAACAAGCCCCGAGGTCTCCTCGTTTAAGTACTTGGATCGGCGTTACTGTGCCTCGATACTTCTTTGTGTACTGGAGCTGAGCGTTCTGGGGAAGAAGCACTGTCACGAGTACCAACTGCAACGCAATTCGCACAACCCGACATGGTCACGTGACAATGCCAAGGCTGAGAATAGAAATTTGGGAAAGACTTCTGGCTGCAGCAATACAAATTCTCACTTTGCAGCTTCTTATGTTTATTTTGGTCAATTCTTGCATATAACTGCAAATCTCCAGTACCGCTGGAAGCACCGCAAAAAAGTACCGCTAGCAGCGGGTCCAGCGAAGCCATCAGCACCGCAGTTCAATTCTTCTGGAGGATCGCAGCAAGTGACGAATTGCAATTTTTTTTGTACCAATGGAAGCTCTGCCCAAGGGTTAAAAAAGCCGAATATCTTCGGACACTCAACCCGCTGCGACTCCTTCTTGCACGTGAGAGAAAGTAACAACCAACACGTGCGAAGAAATTGGTCTTGGGCTTGAATTGCGTCGAGACACGCACCTTGGACGCGTGTACGGTGTGCGACGTCACCGCAGTGGAGGCGGAGGCTTCCAGGTACGACAGTGCTCGCCACCAACGTGAGAAACCCGTGGACAAATGGCCTCGTGGCCGCATACAGCTTGGGTTTTCTCAATGTCGACGCATGAAAGGAGCTCCATAGTTGTAATCTACGTGCTGTATGATGAAATGGATAATAACGTGATTCACGGAACCGCCGGACAAGAGCGCCAGGACAACAGTAACTCACACATTAAGCAGTAGAGGACTTTGGCCAACAGAATTACGCTACCCACACTGGCCGTGTGGGACACGTTCTGAGTCGGCACGTGTCCAGCTGCCATTGATATTAAATCCTGCTGTTTTTTGGACAATTGTGGGATACAACACAAGATTTTGTCACCAGAACTTTGGACAGAACAGCTTTGTCGTGCCGCAGTGCAGTACTCGTTACCCTTCATGAAAAGTACTCACGGTACAAGTTGACCGGTGCTTTTTCATAAACCATTTATTCCTCACAACTCTAAAAAAAGTGCTAGAATATGTCAAAACTTTGGCCTGACTCGACTCAAGTTTTCACAAATTTGACAAGATTGACAAGCCCTGAAAGACTTTCTTAACATTTTTAAATTTTTGCAGGAATGCTTCCGAACTGATATTTCCATCGTAGTGTGTGCTGCTCGCAAAAAACACTGGCAGTACCAAGACATTTTCTCAATTGTGCTTACACTACCAGGAAAGGTAATCTTACAATTTTGGTACTCTTGGCACTCTACTCAATTGTTGCAGCAAGGACTGCAAGTACCGCAGTACTCTAAAGATGTGCCCCAAGGGGGGGG
>JAAUXU010045162.1_pt1 | contig 44890 bp, 60 predicted proteins | sample 7278151 | NCBI WGS metagenome assembly JAAUXU01 (sample SAMN14350113, study PRJNA611818) | marine sediment metagenome | isolation source: surface marine sediment (1.8m) | place: French Polynesia: Moorea | collected 2018-08
ATTCTTGTGTTAGGTAGCATTTTCCAAGCTGATTATGAAAAAAAAGACCTTTTGTTTCATTTTTCCCCAAAAATAGTACACAGTGATTGCCATAGCAAAGCTAGTCTGCCAGGCATACAATTTGATGAGAACATATATGTAGAATGGCTTAGCAAAGTAGTTGATTCCTGAAGTATTGGATGAGTACTCCTGTCAATGACTGAAAAAGGAAAATTGGGTGAAAATGCGTACACTTGTTTCTGACTGGAAAGAGGTCAAGGAATGATTAGAACACAAAGATTTCCTTGCAAGAGAAATGCCTTCTCCAACAGCAATTATGTCTGTTTTTGTGGGGACAACTTTCTCTTCTGTTTCATGTCTTCCTCCTCTCTCTTTGCCCCAGTTCATCTCTGATCTCTTCAACAATGTCATCTTTGTCTGCTTGTACCTCTGTATCAGCATGGTGATGGTGACCAGATATAGTAGAAAATCTGATGTAGTGGCAATTTGGCCCATTCCTGAGTGGTCCACTGTGAGCAGTGCCCACTGCAATATTATAAACTGTTGGGTCGAAATTTTCTCTGGTATCAAGTAATTGAATGGGTGCTCAAGCAGCATCAGAGCTGCTGGTGATCATGGACTAGAAAGCCAACAAAGTTGGGGAGGCAGGATCAAAATCACACCTGCGGTGACTGCAATGCTTTAGTTTCACACTAGAATTGAAGGATATTGTTCTAGGAATATCACCTAGCCAAACCTGTCAACTGTGAAGCATTTTGCTGTCTTGGATGTCCTGCTGCAGAGACACCATGATGGCCATTCATTTCAGTACTTTGACCATGACCAGAGTAAATCGTTAGGTGGTGGAGATTCTCCAGAGTAAATCAGTATAGCCAATCAAGTTATGATCCTACTGTAATCAGTCTGTCATATGCATGCTACTCATATGACTCACCCATTATGGAAAAATTGACTGGGGTGATTACTCACTTATTTTGAAACAGAGGGTTAACAGACCGTCAAAATTAAAAAAAATATTGAGTTTCCATTACACTGCACTCCCCATCATTGGGACAGCTTTAGGAGAAAGCTCTTCCTCCCTCTTACCTTAGGTTCCTGCAAATGAGGAAATGTTCTGAGCAATTTCTCTTACTGAGATGAAATTTCTGTTCATCCAGTTCCCGCTTATGCGGAGTGTATTGCATAAGTTTTTGGAAAAATGTTAGAAATAACTTCAATTCGGAGTCACTCGATGGCGAACCCTCGGGCGAAACATCAGTCGTTGACAACCATGACAATCGTATGTTTGGAGGTGACGAGGGCTTGCATCAAACACAACTTGCATGTTACTAAAAAAAATATTGACTTCTGGCTCTGTCAGCTGTGCAGTCTTTGATATGGTCGAGACATTGCGAGTGAATTACAGTAGGAATCAGACCAGGTTTTTCTGCCATGTTCGTAACCTCCGTCCCACTTCGGTCATACAAAAGCCAGTCCAGATCCCGCGTATATCAATACCCCATATATCCCACCCAAGTTCATGGAGTGGCTGCTCATTAAGGCCCATTCTGCCTAAAATTTTGAGATCCACTCATAAAGCTTAGTATAACTCATAGTATGTAGTCTCAAATCCCTACCTTGATTCTGACTCTGATAGATGCCTACACAGTGCCTCTCTCCGCTCCATCTCCAATTGGAGCCTCCTCTGGAGCCTCAAATTCTCCTCCCTAATCTCCTGCTCCTCCTTCGCGTACGCCGCCATCTTGCGCTCGTGCTCGGCGCGCCCGGCCTCTAGCTGACGCTTGAGACGCGCCACCTCCTGGCGCAATTGCTGAATGTTGTTCGCCAGGTTGGCGGCGGCGTCGCCGTTGTTCATTTCGCCCAATAGCACCGCACGCGGTGACGGAGGCTGTGACACCGGCTGGTCTAGTCGGACTTGAAGCGACCTGAAGGGTTGAAAAAGGTCAAGAGATCCCAAAGATCATTAATCCATGGAACGGTGGACGAGGCTACGAAAGGCATAGGGTACTTGAGGATGGGCACCCCAGTGTTGACCCGAAGGATTGACACTGGACATAGCCAATGAACGGGTCGGCATAGCAATGACGTTACCGTTTTTCTGTCTCTAGCCGGTCCATGCGCTTCCACAGCTTGTTGACGAAAGCCTCTTGCTCCTGCTCGAGCGTATTTTCGAGCTCTATCTTCTCCCTTCGCAGAGTCTCTAGATTGGACTGCTTCGTCGAAGTCTCCGTCTCCAGCTTGTTTATCCGGCGCATCAATTTATTTACCAGGCACTCCTGTTCTTTTTCCAAAGTTTGCTCCAGCTGGACTTTTTCTTGCCGTAACTAAAGACAGAAACATATTTAAGGCACGTTAAACTGGATACATTTTTCAATCACTCGCTTTTTCACAAAGTTGCCAGATGAAAAAGGCCCGACTACGTTCCACCTTGCCTTCAAAACCAAATGAGACCTTGACGAACCTTGTAACTTGAAAACTGTAAAGTTACTCTGCTCTTACTTAGCGCCAATCTTGCCCCCAACCGAAGTTCACGCCATCACGTCAATGTTGTGGTGAAGATCACCGAAATTTTCCAATGGATAATAAGAGTAGTGTGACAGCTCACAGAGTGACTGGTAGAGAGCTTTTCAATCAAGTCTCAGAAGGCATATAAGCCACGTCGCCATGGAGCTTTCTCGGAACTTTCTGGGCACTTCCTCGGGGCGATAAAGACACCAACACTGGTCTGATTTAAGTTATCAGACCCTGATCGTAGTCGCGAACTTATAAGAATGGAAAAAGACCTCACCTGATTGAGCTTCCTCGACAAGTCATTTGTCAGACATTCCTCCTCTTGCTCATAGTTCAAAGCTAAACTTTCTTTCTCTTTCTTTAAAGCCTGGATCTTCTTTAACAGCGTGTTGGAAATGAATTCTTCTTCTTGCTCGGCTTTGGCTTGCTAAAAAAAGAAAAGCTTGCAAATTCGCCGCAAATTTCGCGGGTCACTTGAAAGGGGAGATTGGACTCACGATGTGCACGGACGCCTGGCGGATGGCGCGATTCTCCTCTTGAAGGCTCTTCACCCTTAGCTTGTACGTCTCCAGCTCGCACTTGAGCACCTTGTTCTGTTGCTGGAGCGAGTCGATGCGCTTCTCCAGCTGCTCTCGCGTAACCGGACTCGGTGGCATCATCGAAGAGGCGGCCAACGGCGTCGTCGGCGCGGCGCCGGCAGCCGCAGCCGCAGCCGCCGCAGCCGCGGCCGCCGCGGGACTGGGGATGCCCACGGTAGCCGTCGGCGACTGCTGCATGAACCCGTCGTCCTCTTCGGCCGCGCTGTCACCCATGTCGAGGATCTCTCACGCCAGATTTGGAACCACAATTACAATCGAAATCGCACTTTTCCTTCTTCACTTTTGCGTTTCTTCCTCTGCAGCTGCTTCCTCTTTGCTCGTCTGCCCCAGTAGCCCATTCAGCCCAACTGCTCAGTATTCTCTGCCCCAGGGTTGCTACAAGGCGCTGGAACACATGTTGACACGTCCTGGCAGGGATCCGTCGACGGCAAAGGTTCCATCTGTTTCGTCATTTTAGTTTTTGCAATCCTAGGCCTATCTTATATTCCTCGCCTGATGAACTCATTGTGAGTTTTCACATAGTCTTCAGACTCGACTCGTGGCAATCCTTGTAGAATTCTATTCCACCTCCTCCGCTATTCTTCTGCTCTTCTTCTTCTGACAAGGTTTGCCACAAGTGGGTTTGCAAAATCCTGGGAAATGCATGTAACTATAAAGCCTTTACGTATTCGCATATTTGAGCTTTGTTAACATATGAGGTCTGCTTTATTTACTCGAAATTTCTAAGCGTGGCTATAAGCTTTGGCTACATTTCAGGGTTATTTCTTGAAATTGGTCAGTGATTGATGCTCTTCTCCTTGTAGCAGGATCTCAATATCGAGTTTGTCTTGTTACATCAATTCATGCATCTTGGGACTTTGGCCTCATCGGTCTCACAAAACCCCTGCCCGATTGTCTGATTCCAGGGCTCAACTCGCTCTCATTCCCAAATGAAAGTTCACGTTCATCAAGGACAGTAGCAACACTTCCAATCTTTCATCGATTCTCTAATCACGAAACCTCTCAATAACAGTGATCCGCACCGTGTGTACGTACAATGGAAGGGAGTGTATAGCATTCTTACGTCCATTGTGCTCACTGCAGAAGGAGCTGGTTCACTACTTGTCTTGTCTTGAAAAACCAGGTGTCAAGAGCTCATTTCCTTCTGTTTCTTTCCAACTCATGACGATGACTTAGGGGACACTCAGGAAGGCAAACGAATCACAAAACCTCGAATGATCGAGTGATTTTCTTGTCATTGTGAAGAACTGTAAACTATGTCCTTTCCGTGCATAGCACAGTAGTGTACTCCGTCCAAGTCTGGTCGTGGTCCTGAAATTTGGAGCGGAAGTCATGTTCCCGGACGACGGATGTCATTTCTCAAGAACGGTCCTTCAGTCAATGCAACACTGTCACGGAACCCTGGGTTTCTGCGGTAACAAAGTGATTGACCTGAAGGGTTCAGTTTTAATATGCAAACCTGACTTGCTGTATCCCTAGTCCAGTTGTGAATCTGCACTGAACTTGGTCATGCCAACGCAATGGCATCCATGCTCATTCGGACTGACGCCGCCGACATGCAGTGGAAGGAGACTCAGACATGTTGGGAGCTCATTGTGAAGCATCATTTTTTTCTGGTTTGCTCTGGCTGCTTTCGCTTCCTCCAATCACTTCAGAATTGACACAGTTCTTGTAATACGAACAGTGCAGACGCATCCTTTAAAGGTTGTATTGGATATTCTTGGCTGGCATTGGTAATTTCGTTTGTCTTGCTTCTTCTTACTTCTATACTGTTTTAGCCACCTTCAAGCCTGTCAGGTTGCCAACAAGTCCCCCATCCATGTCTTCGGCCAGGTCTCGTACCTGTCGGTGGTCAGGATCGTGGCCAAGAGCGTCCTTTGTAGGCCGCTGCACTGTTTTGAATTTCAGTTAATTCCTTTTGGTCTGTTGCTTCAGACCGTTTCGAGTTTTACGGCAGAACGCAAGTCGGTTTTCAGGGAATCAAGTCCGGTAGGGTTGGGTCCCGACCGGGCAGGAGGGGTCCGGTCAACTTGGCTCGAATAGAGTCAAATCAGACTGTGTAACTCCGCTTGGTCATTTGCCCAGAAATTGGCTGTGACTTTAAGTGGAGTTTCGTCCAGTAAGTTTCGAATAAATCGAGCAGCGCCGGATACCTTGACTTGTCACGAATAACAGTTGCTATTGTTCAGCTCCCTTCAGTCTCTAGTGATGGTTTCGAACATGGAAATGTCGATCTCGAGATCGTCGTATAGGAGGGGGTGGGGGTTGCGGATTGGCCCCGGGAGCTTAGTGTGAGGAAAGAGAAGACATTGACAAACCAGTGGCTAGACATGCAAGGTAGTTCGAATTCAGGACTTTTACTAAAATATTACACGTTCTTCCTCAGAAAAGCCACGGTCACAGCAAGCCCACACTCTACCTCTATGCCGCACTGCCCAGTGAGATGGACGGGCATGAATGCACCTCATACGCTGCACTGGAATATGTCGTGGTGGAATTTGGATGTGAAATGTGTAGATGTGATACACAATGTTGAGTACTGAGGTTTATTGTCAAGGCTGCCCATTTTGGTGCTACAGAACTCTAAAGGAAGCCAGCGGGAAAGGGAGGCACGCTGAAGAGACTAGAAATTGGACTTGTTGAGGCAGATATAATGGATCAAAATGGCTCAATGTTTCTGTCTGGTGTGTGTCTGTGCGTGGTCGTGCCTCCCACTTCCACATTAGGACAATCTGGACAGCAACATTCTCCACTTCTTTGCGTGGCTGAGGCCGACGATCTTGTCGTGCCCGAATGCAAGCCCAATCTGGACGTCTTTGACCGGGTGTTGGAGTGTGGAGTGAAAGCGTCTCAATCGTTCCTCTGTCATGTGCAATAAAATATCATTTCCCATCGAGTCTGTGGGTAGAAAGATCGTGTGTGTGTATAGTAAAATCTCTCATGTGCCATAAATAATCGACACCTCCACGAAACATAGCATTTTCACGGAACCTTGCAACTTCCCCCCCTTAAACGCATGGATTTTGCGCGCTTGCGTGCGGCGCGGAGGGGAACATGAACATGAAAATGTCATCAAACCCCTCAAAAAGTCAAACTTCAAGCCTCTCCAGTGGGCCTCCTTCTCCAGGTGGCTGTGTTTTGAGCACCATGGCACCAAAATGGGCAGCCTTGACATTGAACCTCCGTACTCAACATTGTGCCCAAGTGTCACATCTACATGTCCGACATCAAAATTCCACCTCTACGCCTTCCGGTGCAGCGCGGAATGAGGCGAGGTCATGCCCGTGGAAGTTACTGACGGCCAGGACCGTACGGTATGTTCAACACTGACCAGCTCCCATGCATCTCTGCCCGGTCAAGTATGAGCAGCGAGCCTCTCACGTCAAAATAGGGTTGAAAAATAATTCGCCATTGCGGGTTGCATACGGATACGAGCTGAGAAACCAACAATGGTCACGGAATCATTCAATGCCGAGGACCATGAGAACAGTGATTCTTACTGTCCCAACGAGAGGAAGAAAAAGCCAGTGTTGCTGACAATTACAACATATTTGACGCTACCGGTTTTTTTTCGGGCCATAATGCGCACCGGATTATAAGGCGCAATATCAATGATTTTTTATGAACTTCATATATACCGTATGTGAGGTAATATTTGAGTCCACCTGTTTCTGTCATGACATTCGTATCTTCCGGGGTCTTGCAGATACATAGGAAAAATATAAGAAAATTCTGTATCTAATGGTGCATAAAGGGAAGGAGAGAGCCTCAGTCAACCTGTCTTATCCCACCCTAAACATATCCTGAACCTAACTAACCTCACTTATCCTTCCCCTAGGCGTAAGACATCCAGAACGGCAGCAGCACCATCCCCCCCGCCAAATTCTAGTACTTTCTCTCTGCACTTATTAGGTGTGAAGAAAGCTCATAAGCACCATCTGTGGGGAAGAGCAAGTAATAACCATATGATCGTCTGTCCTTGAGCGCTGAACTCATTTATCAAAGTTTCACTAAGTATAGCGCATCATAGATGAATATTAGGTTAGACGAGCTATCGAAACTTTTGGAATTTTGCTGAATCCGTCCTAGGTTTGTTACCTAATGCCAAAGGGTGAAGATTTAGCCAAATGGTTAGGAAAAAAAACCTTTTTTCACCCCTCTCTTTTGCAACAAAGTTTTACTAGAAAAGTTCAGTACATAACAAGGACTTCAGATTTGGAAGGCAAGGCGAAGCACACATTTTTATCAGCTTCATTTGACTGCAGTGTTGCAGTTCAGCAACTGGGCAGTAACTAAGCAAGTCTAATATGTGGTGTTGATGTAAAGTCCTTATGTACTGTGTCGATAAGGCTTTGGAGGCAGAAAGGGGACCAAAAGACTGACTATTTTCCACTGCATTTGACTAGGATGTCTGCAAGTGGAGTCTGGCAACGAATATAGCACTCAGAAAGAGATCGTAATCTTTGGTCTAGCCTGGTAGTGCAGCTAAATGTATGATGGGAGACAATTTTTTTTCACGATAGAGAACCTCTTGACGTGCACACAGAAGCTGATTCTTGTTTTGCTCCCGATTTCACAGTCGTTAATTGAACAAAACTTCAATGGGGAGAGGGGAAGAGAAAGAGGAAGCAAAGAGTGAGGAAGGAGCCTCTTCTTGCCGAGGAAAGAGTCTCTGCCAGACAGATGAGGTGTGTTGTAGAGTTTTTGGCGAAAAATTTTGCACGCTTCTGCTACTTTTTGACTGCAACGTAAACATGTCGTGGAGTCTGAAAATAAAAAGAAGATTCGTAGTAACCGGTGGTGCTGACCGAAACTTTGCTGCATAAGAATCAGTGACTGAAGATGACAACCTGACTCCCACTGACTTAATCATTGTGTTATGGTATAATGTACATGGACAATCTACTGTAGCAGACTGACCCGGCACGGCTGCTATGTACAGGAGGTGCTGTGTACACCTAACCTAACCTCTCTCCTCTCCAGTCAGGTTCGGTTAGGTTAGGTGTAGGTTGGACGGGAAACCCTACCGTCATCACACACTGGTCACAGCTGCCGTGCCGGGTCAAAAGATCACCGTTACATATACGCTTAACTGCGTTGTACAACTTTTCAAGATGTTAAACTTTATATCCACTAGAGTCAAAGGTTGAGGAATTTGAGGCCAAGCACTTGAAATTTGTCCATGCCTCAATTTAAGGTGGATACATGTTAATGCCTCTCACTTTTTTTGCTCCAATAATATCATTAGTAATGTCTCGAAGGCAAATGGAATTTTAACAAGAGCACTTTTGTATGACTAAAAGAATTACTGAGTGTATTGCATGAATCTGGAGTTGGCCTTCACCATGTTGACAGCCACGATTTGCCATTTGCTCAGACCCAAAAATCCCAGCTCTTTTTTTCTGTTTAAGGGAAAAAGATCCTCTGTAACCAGTTTGACAACTGTATCTTTCATTGCCTTCGTAACGTTTCTGTCAGCAAAGCATAATAACTTCTGCCATAAAGAATAACCGAGGTTGCACCTGACGATCCGGGAGCGACAGTGGCAACTTCCAACCGAAAAAAGGAGAGGGGAAAAAAAATTAAATCACCCTCCAAAAGTGCAAACACATTGAATTAAAGGACTCCAGCCCGGTGTCGGTGCTGCCCCCTCCCCTCGTCTCCCTGTGCGTGGAACAGACAAGTGAAGCCTTGCATGAAGTGAGTGGACTTTTGCCTCGGCGGCGTCAACGGATTCAAGTAGTCCATTTTTGCAGTCAGTCCCTGATCTGTCTGATGGAGTCTTCTCCTCTCCTTGCACTGCCACAAGCGGTTTCCGCCCCAGTGCATTCACAGGGTCTCTGGCTTCGGGCGGGGCAGAAATTTCACCATCGGAGGGGGGGATAGAGAGGAGGGGGGAGAGGAAGAAGAAGAAGGAGAAGGAGAAGAAGAAGAAGATAATAATTTCCTTTTCGTCCATGTGAGAGAGCGGAAGGGCGTCGCCGATGTATAGAGGAGGATCGTCGGGTATACAGTACTTCTTTACCTCAAGAATATAGGACTTTTTCCTCTCTTTTTTAAGGCCGCGTCTGCACTGGCGGAAACTCGTTCAACCTGGCCACCATCGACGACGACGCCAACGTGCGGCCCGGCGCGGTCGCGCTCTCCTGAGGCTCGCATCGCTTAAGTGAGGTGAAGGCTTGATCTTCTTTGCGTGGGCAAACGCGTCCTTTAGGGCGACGAGGGGCGATGTTGTTGAGAGAGGGGAGAGGATGATGCCGTGAGATAATCAGGCCACAGGTAAATAAATTCGTATCATCTTGGCATAAAAAGGTCGTATGACAAAACTTCCTCTCCTGGCAGTCTCATCCATGCACGCGTGTGGAGGCGTCACAGAAATATATATTTGTGAACGAATTCCAAATCATGCAGAAAAAGGTTGTATTTGGAGGGGCGAACGACGTCGATATCTGTTGCTTGGCTCACAGTCTCGGCCAGACTTATGTAGTAGCTCCATGGTGGTGGCGGCGGCAGCAGCAGCAGCACCAGCACCAGCAGCAGCAGCAGCACCAGGACACAGATTCGATCACCGGATGGTTATGTAAAAATCCTGCTGGTACTTTTTTGTGCCTGTCCACGTATCACAGAGTGATCCATATTCCAGTTTGCGAAGTCTGCAGTCACTTGAAAGTCGGCAACACCGACCCTGTGATGTACGGGAAGAGCATCACAGAATATTGCAAGGTGGACGTGTTTTCCTCCGTCCAGGGATGTCTTAAGCTTCAAGACAACGAGTCTGGCACCCTGGACTGCAACACTGGTTCAGGAGTGATCCATCACCAGAGGTCCCGCATCAACAGATGTTCGCCTGAAACCCTGCCTTGGACGCTAATTGTGGATCACCCTGTAGTTGTTCGGGGTGGAAAAAGTTCAATAAAAATGCCCACAAGTTCTAAGAATTCGCCAAATCCCCTAAAAAAGGAAAAATTTGGTGATTGATGTTATGGACCAAGTTTAGTTGGAAAAAAAGTCTTCTTTGTTCTGTGCCATGCTGAGGTTTGCTAATGCAGTGACATCAAAATCAAAAACTCAGACTCGGGCAGAAACCAAATTTGGCACACGATTTTTAAAAGTGGTGGCAGCTCCTTTCCCCTCCCCCCCCCCAAAAAAAATGGACCTGTAGACTAAGTTTTTAGATTGCGTACGCACATCCTGTATTATTGTTTTGCAGCAAATGATCGCGGAATTCAAGTCATTGGTCACGACTACAGGGTGTCCAAAAAGTCACGTCCATCCACACATCCATAGAATCTTATCTTACTGATCTCCAGTACAATGGATGCAGTCACGGTGAACAAACACGACGTCATCTCTCTAAATAGATACTCGCCTGAAAGCAAATCAATGTAAATACAATGTCAGGCCGCTGACATCCCTCAACAGAAGTGGTCAAGCCGCCAGTCTTGGAACAAAGTCTCCCCTTGTCTCGCAAAGCCTCTCCTCTCTCTTTTTGTCTGGTGGAGTGAATATGCTTTGCCGGCAGGTGGTCGATCTGCCGGACGTCGTCGTCGTCGACGACGACGACGATGACGACTGCAGCACCGGCGGCTGCAGGTCCGGCGGCTGTGGCAGCGGTCGCGGCGGCGGCGGTTTCGCTTGGTTGATGGAGCGAGCCAAAAGATCGAGCAGCAGAGCTACAAATCCTTGTCACCTTTTTAAAAGACCGTAGTAAGCCAAACGGGGCATGTGAAAACTGTTGAATGAGAGAGAAAAAATGGGAAACGACTGGTTTTTTTATTAATTTTCTCCTCTTTAAGGTCCATTTACACTGGCAATTGTTCCGGGGGGGGGGGGGGAGAGGAGGAGGCGGAGCAGGACATGACTGGGTCGCACTTAAAAAGAACACACTTGCATCTCTCTCAGAAGCAATGTTGCGAATAAAAGCAATGAAAGCGCATCCTTTAGAGCCACAAGACGTGGGTCAATATTTTTTGACCAAAATCCATCCTTACTGTACGTACTTGTAGTCAATCAGGGGGGAAAAAAATCTTGATATTTGTATGTAGCCAAAAAAAAGTGCTTGTAAACAAGTCGGAGTGAGAGGAAGACTAGAAGCAGCAGCAGGAAACGTCCAATTTCGTGGCAGTGATGTCAGTATCTATCAAGAAAAAAAGAAAAAAAGCTGATAAAATGCCTTAAAATTAAGGCTCAAAATATCTCAGTCATGTCTGGAATGGAATGAGTTCAAGTCTGCATTCTTGGTTGGGGAAAAAAAGGGGATATCATATGTTAAAGGACCCTTTTACACTGGAGGAAGTGTGTCAGACACATGTGTCCATTCGGCTTGTAGGCTGACACTAACGGGTAACTTCCCTTTTTTTGCAGAGTCTATGGGTCACTTTCTGACACAGTTGACAGTGCGAGTCAAAACAATGTCTTATCATGACCTGGGTCCTCCCCTAGCATCGTTATCCTGTGCCCTGTCTCAAAGGTGCTTGGACTTTTCCAGCTCTTCTGACTCACCTTGACCGGGAAGAACAGGCACAAGAGTCCCAGAAAGGACGATGAACTCCACGGCGATGCACGTCCCAACCTCGTGGCCTCGGTTCACCTTTCAGTTTTTTTTCAGCCTCACACTGTTCCAGGACAAGAAACGAAGAAGTTCAAGTGACGACAACGAACTGACAAGCAGGCAACTATTGCTATCCACAATCTTGGCCATCCTGTGCGGTCATGGATGGAACCAAGCTTTTTCAGATCCCGTTTGAGTCCTGGGACACCAATCGCATCGTTGGAACAGACAGGCCACAAGCTAATCAAGCTGTGTTCATTTGTCCAATCACGCTTGCTCTACGGTCTGATGCAACATAAGTCAACGCACAATGAAAATACTGTTACTTCAAAGTTGCTGGCAAAAACTTCATCATCTCGGCATTCTCACCGGACAACCTGGTTCTCTGCTTTGAGACGATGTTTCCCAGCATAGGGATCAATCAGCCTTGGGATCCAACTCGTTTTCTTCTGATCTGTGAATGCTCCATCAGAAATCAGTCCCAAAAGGGCCATTGGATCCGGATCAGATCCTGTCCGGACCCATCATTGCCCTGCCCTGTTTTTGGGGGCCCACCCTGTACAAGGCCCTCAAAAGCCCACCAAAGGATGATGGAGCCATCGTACGTGTAACCCATGCGCTGTTTTCCATGGCTGTGTACAGGTGCCTTTCGTCGCTGACTCCTTTCATGACTACGCAGGTGTAGCCATGATAAACTTGAAAACAATTTGCTCGCACAAGTTGACAGAAAAGCTGCTGCTGCTCCTGGTTTTCTCTCTCCGCCCTCCCTTTTATCTTTCTTCCTTGCCAATCAATTGCTAAAGGGTTAAAAGTGGGAGTCGACAACAGAAAGAAACCCTTTTATGCCACTAAAGACTTGTGCAAGACCGAGATTTTGTTTCCAAAGAATGACATTACGAAAAAAAAAAAAAGACACAACAACAAGTGTCTTCTTGAGGAGCAGGTGCAAGCGAGATTTCATGGAAGAAAAGCTAACGGATTCTTCTTCTTCTGCTTCTTCTTTCCCCCATGTATCTTGATCATTATGCTTTAATCTGCGCGCGTGCTCACCCAGAAAGGAGGAGGCAGGTGTGCTAAGGCCTACACACATGTGACAGGTGCTTCTTCTTCGCACTCCGCTAGGCACATTTCGTGACTCCACCTATGGAAACAAGCGCAGAAAGCGTTGAGAGACCAAAGACTGGGAGGCTTTGCCGTGGGACGCCCTGCAAGCAGAAGACAGAGCGAAACAGTCCTGGGACGAGAGCGGCGTGGGGCACGCGGTCAGTCACATGGAGAACAGGTTCGTCGTCTTCGTCGACCAAGCACAGGACGGACGAGTTCGCCCTGGACACGTAGACGCCGTCCAAGGTGAGCGGATTGGGCACCGCTCAAAAATATATTATAGAACGTCATCATCACAACTCTTTCTAGAGATGAGTCCGCCAGTCAGAAGAAGGAGAAGAAAGAACCGTTCCTGGACCTACGAACTCGTTGCACATAACATAACCATACGTGTCTTATATGAGCTTCTCTCTCTCTCTGCTCTGATTCCTCCTTCGGCGGGCGGGAATCTCGTTCAATTGGGCGGCGAGATCGTCTTGGTTGGCCCTCGCGTCTTCGTCGGCCGCCGCCCATTGGCTGGAGAGGTGAACAGGTGTCTGTGTGCGTGCGCTCGTTGCTGCCGCTTCTGTCGCCGCCGCTGTCGGCGCTGCCGCCGCCGCTACTGCCGCCGCCGCTGTCACTGCCCGTGCTGCTCGTGGTGGTCGCGTGCTCGCTCGCGGTGTCTCGAGTGGCTTCCCAAGCGAGACAGAAGCAGAACAAATGATCACACACAAAAATGAATGAGAGTAAGTTGCAGGAAAAAAAAGAAGAAAAAAAGAGAAGTCGCACGTGCCTTCACAGGTCAACAAATGAGAAAAAAAGAAAGAAAAAAGCAGATGTAGCGGTACAGAAGTGCCAAATGTGCCAAATTTTTGAAGTGTGCGAGAGTCTTTGGTTTGGTGATCTCTGAGTGCCCACGAGCATTTAGGCTTCTGCGAGAGAAATGCTTTGTTCTCAACTTCCAAACAGACACAGAAAAGATTTGATATAACATCCAGCCAGCAGACATAACAGATTTTTTTTCCACTGAAGTCGACGCTGATGCGTCTCTTCCCGGTCATTGGCATGACAGCAATGTTGTGTTTGTTGTTGTTGGCAGCTGCTTTATCAGTGCACTCCGAGAGTGACTGCAAGTTCAAGACAGCAGCAGAAAACTTGGCAGAGACTCAGAGTCTCAGAGTATGGATTTGATTCTTTTTCCGCTTGAATTAGAGGACTCTCCTGCCCCCCCCCCTTTTCCCACGCGCCTTCCACCTTCCACCCCCCCCCCCCCCTTCAGTCAAGTCAGTCAGCAACAGCATTCAATTAGAGTCATGCCAGTCACTACTAAAAGTTGTTGTTTTGTCTCCACTTCTCCTTTTGTGCAAGCTGCAGCAGCTGCGGTGAACTCCACTAATGCTCGTACTTGTAATGGGCCCAGCCTTTATGGAAAAAAGCCTAATTCACTAAGTTGGAGTATGACTTAATGGTGTTCTTTACTTAGAGAATCGACCGAAAACCGCTTCACTAAAGCTTTGCCCCTGCGGAGGAGGATGACGATGCTCGGAGAGACAAAAGCTCCACGTTGTCGTTGCTTAAAGCAGCTGACTGTATTGTTCGTCCGAGGGAGCTGTATGAGAGAGCCCCAATGTGTTAGATGATCCACAAATCAAGACTAAAGGTGCGTTGACACTGACTGGGCGACAGAGATCAGTCACACGTCCGTTGAGACTCTGAACCTGCGGCAACAGTCATCTGTCCGGCGTGGACGGACCTGCAGCCGCGCATTTATATCATACCTTTTGCTATGATTCAAAGTTGTGGTGTATGTCTCTATAGCATGAGCTACTATCTGAGCTACTGCTATCTGCTACCTGAGTTACGGCCATGTGAGCCAATATCTGTCCTCCCTGCTATGACTCCATAGAGCGTCCTGAGCTCTGAATGTCGTTGTCTCGTCGAGTTCGTATCTGCCAGGTTAATTGGCCATCTCAGGCAAAAGGGCAGGTGCAGCACGAACCATCATCATCCAGGTTGTTCCGCGGCGGCCGGAAATCAGCTTCCCCCCCTCCTCCGCGTCCAAACCAAACGCGCGCGCATTTGACTTCCTCGCCGCGTGCTTGCGTGCGTGTGTGCGTGAGTGCGCGCGCGCGTTGAGATCACCACGGACTCTTCTTCTTCCAAACTGTTGCCTTACTTTGGATGCTGCTGCCTCTGCTTTGTTTCTCTCTTTTTGGCCGCCGGCGCCGCCCACGCCGCTGAACGGAAGCCGCCGCCATCGCCGCCCCCGTCGTCGTCGCCGCTGCCGCCGCCGCTGGAAGAGGATGAGTTTCAGTCTTGCTTGTTCAACCACGGTGATGACGTGTGTATCCAGCTTCTGTTAGAGCAAGATCAGACTTTTTTTGGGGAAAGGAAACCTTGCATAATTGTTGATGTGTGACTCAGCCATGGTTTGTGGAACAAGACCAAGAAGGAGGTGACAAGGACAAGAACAACGAGGACAAGGACAAGAAGAAAGCTTTGATGACCCTGCAACAGAGAGGCGGCGGCAACGACGAAGAAGAAAAGGATCGAGGAGAACAAGAACGAGGTAGAAAAAGCTCAATATTTTTTATTCCTGTAAAAGCATAGTTGCACTCTCCAATTCTTTTTGGCACTCACAATGGAGGTGAACAAAAAAGGGAACGAAAAGTCGCGCTAAAGCCCCTGAATATCGCCCTGATCCTCCGGGCAGCGTGAATTTTGGCACGGGTTTACACTTGAGTTTGAGTTTGGCACGGACTGAGCTTGCTGGAGACTGGCAAATAAGTTCACGAAGATAAGGAAGAAATTAGACCAGCGACAGCACCGCCATGCAAAATGACTGCCTTCACTTGTTGCGTCTGAATATCAAGGTGGTTCTGCTGCATCAACCAAATATGCCAAAGAATCGCTTTCACAAATGTAGCAGAATGGAACGCGTTGGCTTTGCCTGCAATTAATGTGCTTGTACAATATGATAGGATCTTGCAGAGAATAGAAAAAAGTTGCTCATCGACCGTTGAGCTCGGTGCTTTTGATGCATCGAGTGCGATATTATTGTTTGGAGTGAGCAAAATTTGCCAAATGAGCGCAGGTGCATCCGCTGCCACTGCTGCTGCTGTTGCTGCCGCTGCTGCTGGTGACAGACAGTAAAGAGCATCATCATCATCAAAAAGCGCCACCGGCAAATTACTTTACAGCACTTGTGTATGCACAAGAGACTGCCCAAAATCACCTTGCAGCACTTACAGGAGAAATTTGCGAGTGCAAAAACGCCATCTCTCATGAGTGCTCAAAGTGTATCAGGAGTCAGGGCAAGGCGGGTGAATTTGCAAAGGATTTGCAAAGACTAGCCGTGGCTGGTCACTCGATGGCAGTAACGGATATTTGGCCAAAAGGATAAATTTGCATGGTCAAGAACAGACAGCTCTGATGAGACTGCAAAGAGTGAGACTAGAGTGGATGGGTGGGTGGGTGGGAGGGGAATCTGCAAGAGATCTGCAGACGAGAACCCCCGAAAAAGCAAGGGCAAATTTCTTTACTGCACTTGTGTAAACACAAGAAGCTATCTACAATCACTCGACAGTACTTTCTTGTGGACTACAAGAAGTATTTGTACGTGCAAACACTGCAGCTTGTATGAGTTTGAACAGGATGAGAGACGAGGGAGGGGGGAATCTACCAAAGATTTGCAAGCAAGTACAAAAGCAGTGAGACTTCACGGCACTTGTGTGCGTATATATGTACATTCGTATGTACATATACAGAATACTGCCCGAGCGGAGAAATTTGCACGGTTTCAAGATGCATCTGTTAAGACTGCTCAAAGATTGTTAAGAGCAGAGGGGAAGGGAGAATCTGCATCAGATTTGCAAATAAGTGCCAGAGTACCTATGCACAGACGACTGCCCCAAATCATTCTACACCATTGATGCATGGACAGCCCAAATTTGCTCACACAAAATCTGCAGCTCTCGTGAATGCTGCAAGTGTATTAATAGTGAGAGCAAGAGATTTGCAAACAGGTGCCAAAAAAAGGCCGCGGCAAAAAGTGTGTGTGTGTGTGTGCGCGCGCGCGCACAATATGAAGAGTGGCATTGGGTTGCTGGCGATTGCAAAACCACATGCTTTTGCCAACGTTTTCTGTCCTTGCGTTCTTCTGTAGCTTGCAATTACACTTTTTGTACGGTTAGACGAAGCCAAAATTTGGTGAAAAATACTCTTATATCAACGTTTTGTTTGTCTCTCCTCTCATCATGACAGCGTTTATGCATGAGGGAGGAATCGGACGTTGGTTACGTTGTAATGACGTTAAAATGGTTCAGCTTGATCGCATTAGCTCAACATTTGTCATGTGTGTAGCTCGTGTGCCTGCATCACAATGGCATGGATTCCTAACTGTAAACTCGATGTTCAAATGTTCGGGTAGATATTTTTTTTTGGGGGGGGGGGAGGGGAGGAAGGATAGTTGAGGATGCAGAGACACAATAGTGCGTATACTTCACTACACGACTTTACTTCGAAAGACATTGAAGTTCTTGGTATGTACTCTGGAAAATCGAAGCCTTTGAATTTTGGCAAATCGACCAAGGAATAGGGCAGGAAAGTGTCAAAGGTAGCACTGTTGATTTCTCTGATGCATTCTCTGCATATCTAAGGCAGAATGCATCAAGAAACCAAGGCGTGATAGCATCTTTAGTCCCCAGGCAACTTACGCATTGGTGACAGAGTGCATTTTCGTCACACAAAAACCCACGCACATCTTATTTTGCTTTATCATTTCCTCTAAAACTACAAGCAAAAGGCTCTAACAGTTGACAGGATGATGTTTTGCACTCCTTAAAATTGGCCCTGTTTGAAGATGTGTGCGATATTTCAGTTTTTTCTTGGCTACCACCACGCTTCAGATACTCCTGTGTGTCGTGCCTACAATAGCAGAGTTGACACCCATTGATGGAGGCCCCAAATAGCATTGGGCAAGTTACGAGGCTGAGAGGACGAGCCTCAAAAGTCACTGAAATTCTCACTAAAGCATCTGTCGATCTAGTGACCGCCGATAGTTTTCTCGACGGTATCGTTCATCTCATGTTCAAGCTGACTGACCAGGTTTCAGTGCCACTGGTCCAACGAGCACGAACGAGTTTAAATACATTGGGGAGACTTCTCTTAAGGTTACAAACTGGGCCTTGGAAATTTTGAGTATCTGCACATGACTCACACTATTGGATTCTGACTTCTGCGTGGCGATATTACTGAAGCGTGATTTTCCTGATTTCCAAAAAAAACATTATACAAACAGTTTCGACGTCCCGTTATAGTGTGCACCTGCTTTCAAAACCTAGGCCTGTTAAGGGCCTGCAGAGGCCTACAAAGACTTGCGTACCTTAGGGAGAAAGGCAAATCTTTGGACATCGAAGCTTTCGGTCGAATGTACCAAAATCTAACAATATACGTCTTTGCAACACTGCACCTACACGCACCATTCAATGGTCAGCCCTAAGGTGAGATTCCGGACAGTGTACAAGGAACATTAAGTGACCCCTAGGGATATTAAGTGACGCATGACTTGTTCGGACACCCTGTAGCTCTGCTGGACCCCGCACTCCATCAATTTAGCTTCGCCATCGGAGACCCATGTCCTTTTTGGACACCCTGTAGCTCAGTCTTCACTCTTCGATATTCGCCGTCCGTCCGAGGCCCATCTCCCATTGGGACACCCTGTAGCTCAATCTCCATTTTTCGACAGAAAGGAGAAAAGAACAACCATTCCACTGTGCATCGCGTCTAATGACTCTTGACCTCTTTGTCCACCCTGTAGCTCCGAGTTCTGAGTCTCGAGCATCAATTCTGCCGAAAACAAAGCAAAGAAGCAGCAACAACAGTCGACAACGCTGTGATTTTTATGCCTTTGACCAACACATCCTTTATTTCCCCTCCGTCTCTCCGATATTTTTCTTGTGGCGGAAGCGCTGAGGAGGAATGCCATTCATTGCCGACTTTTTCCCAGTGCTCTCCTCTCTCTTCTTCTTATTGCCGCGGGCCAACGGAAACGAACTTCCCCAGGAGGAGCCTCACAAAGACACAGCCAAAAGTTCTTCTTCCCATCAAATAATAACAACATTGACCACAGTTTGACTGGGGCGCAACGCCAATTACCACGCGTGGATTGTCTCCCAGGAACAAAGAATTCTGCTCTTTTTACTCTGTCCTTTGTCTCTTCTTCATCATCGTCGTCGTCAGTAGCTTCGTCGTTGTCGTTGCCGCCGCCGTCGTCGTCGTCGTCGTCGTCGTCGTCGTCAGCAGCAGCAGCAGCAGCAGCAGCATCTGTTGTTGTGTGCACAGGACTGACCGCTTTAGTACAGCCACATACACACACAGGTGCTACACACACACACACATGTGGAACAATGTGAGTCCAAAAGAATGATACAAACAGATAGGAGGTGTCACTGCCTCATCATTTTGTTTGACTCTAACTGTACTCACTCACACACACACACACACACACACACACACAAGCTTCATCCTCCCCTCTCTTCTTTTTTACTCCTCTTCTTCTCATCTCCCAGAGCTTCCCATGCAATATTTCGACAGACTTCCTCCGCTTCATAAGATGTAGTTACACATGCAAATTTTCGGCTGGCGAGTTTTAGGCTCAATTTCCCCTCCACCAGCAGTAGGCCTGGCAAAGGTGGCAGAGGTAGGTCCGAAATTATGTCTCCAACTAAATGGGCTCTTAACACATACAACACACAAACACACACGCACACACACACAAAAGAACATTATTGCCTTTTTGTCGAGGGATCGTTCACTTCTGCATTGGTCCCACATGGATGGAGAGAGTTTTGCTGCTGGCTGCGTAATTGCTAATGACAGCAACGACTGTGAGGGCCTCTTCTTTTTCTACAGAACACCTACTAATTAGTACAGAATAAAGGCTCAAAATCAGGTAAAATGGCTTCAATTTTGTTTGTCGAGTCCAGGGCAGAGAGAGAGAGGGACAAGTACAAAGTGCTACTGCTACATAGTTGCACGCACGCGCGCGCACCCTAATTGCAGGTATTGACGCAATTTATAACCGTGCAATTACATAAGATGCGTTTAAACATCTACATTGAATCGTTAGAACGGGGTCCCTCACAGGGGAGGGGGAGGAGGAGCTCGGCCAGACGACTGTGAAGAGTCGATTCCCTCCGGGTTCTATTCAGGAATTCCCACCCGGGCTGTCTGTTCACTTCCTGTGAAGAAAAACCCGTCTCGCTCATACAGCCTGTGAAAGTGTCAGGTGCTACTAGTGCCAGGCCGGCCAAGGTCTGGCCCACCTTTCCAGCTCCCCGGGTTGCTTGTTCGTCTTCTTCAATATCAAAAATGCACGTTTGATGCACCTATGAGTGTACAAGGCCTTGCCCGGAGGCCTTAATAGACAGCCTCTGACGCTTTAATAGGGAAGGAAGGGAGAGGACCCGAAGGGTTCATTCCGGTTGTCAAAGAACGGCTGGAGTCTCTCCGGCGCGAGTGCAATAGCAGGAGAACTGATCTTTATTATTATCATTATTAATTTGATAATTCATGTATTTGGGTGGTTTCACTTTTCAGGGAGCTGCTTCACTCTGGATTCATCGCCGTTCGCCGCCGTCGCCGACTCCATTGGCCCCTCCTCGTCCTCGTCCGTCGCGAACAGGTGGATCCTGGCCACGACGCCGCAAGAAGACATGATCAGGTGCGGAGTAAAACACAACCAGTTTTGCAAAATTAAAAGAAACAAACAAAAAGCAACGCAATGAAATATTCTTCAGCATGGATTTGCCACCGCCGCCGCCGCCAGTTTCGGCACTGCACTTCCCTCCGGACCCGATGGAGCAGCAGCTCGGCGCCCAACAACACCAGCAACAGCAGATGCAACAGCAACAGCAGCAACATGTGGATCAGCAACAAGACCTTCAGCAGCAAGAGAGTAAGCGGAAACGTGAGTAGATAAATGAAATGGAGATTCTCAACTGCTTTTTTTTTGTCTGCTACTTTTTTTAAAGCAATGACTGGTACCAATTGCGCTTGCGCACCTGGCTGCTACTTCAAAGCCAGCACCTGCCCCAATGACTTGACAAACCTAAATGTCGGTGTTTTTTCTTTCCTTTTCTTTCTCATTGCTCACTCAGACAAATTCTCGTGCCGGAGCAACTAAGTGGCCCTTAAGACTCTTGACCCCTTTGAGCTCAAGGAAAATGAATTAAGAGAAACTGAGTTTGCAATGTTGTTGTCAGGGCCAATAATCATTAGTGCTGTTCGTGACCGCGTCGTAACCCAGAATTTTTTGGGTGCTCTTCTTTTGGGCCCCCCGGAAAAAAAACCAAATTGTCCAATCTGCAAGGGGGCAAATTGGGCAGGACTCATTAAGGCGGCCCCGTTAGGCTCTTGGGCTGCCACGATCGTGAGCGCCTCAAAGAGCGTGTTGTCGTGAAGGAGAAGCATTCCTTCTGGCACATGTGACCAGCTTTAATAATGCTTCTCCGAGGCAAGCAATGAATTCATTTCTTCTTCCCTCCCTCCTACCTTTTCTCTCCGAAATTCGATTTTGTCAACATTTTCAGGAAGGAACATAAAAGTCTACCCTACCCCCGTCTCTCCCCCCCCCCCTTGTGCGTACGCGCATAAAAGCTTGGGAAAAAGCCTCTGGTGTAATTATCGTCGTCGTCCCCCCCCCTTTGTAGTAACTACTACATCCATGCTGTTTTTCTCTCTCGACCACAATCTTAGCTGCACACACACGCACACAGGAAGCAGCTCTCCTCTCACCTGCTGCTTTGAATGAGTCAGACTTCCTCTCTTGTTGCTCACTTCCGGTCTCTTGTGCGATACTCGATCCTCTCGACTGTGGCGCAGTAGCAGTAGTAGGAAAAAGATCACAAGCCCTCTCTATCTCTCTGGGGTGGCATTCTCAAAAAAGTAACTGAAAAAAAATTGAAAAATCCGGCAAAGTCAGTGGCTTCGGGAACAAAAATCACTATGTCCTGTGTAAAATTTCAAAAATGGCTAGAGGTGTGTCTGAAATGCTTGACGGGTCTTCCAAACAGTACAGACCTTCCTCTCTTTATGTGCAATGAAGTCTCGATTTAACGCCAATAATGCGACTTGGTGTTCACTTTTCGACATCAGGGCTCGATTCAACTGACCACGGACGGAAAGTATGATTAAATCAAGACTGTACTGTGCTGAGCCCGGCGCTCGCCAGAGGTCTCTGCATTGGGGAAGGGGGGGGGAAATTCCTGGCATTTTCTCTCTTCTCCTGCTCTCTGGTGCCATCTACCGGAGCCCAGAGTTCTTCAGCTGGGAAGAACACACCCAAAGGTCTGATGTTGCACTTTGCCCTCGTGCGCGCGCTTCCAGTTGGAGCTTAAAAAGTGTAGCCCAACGTTTTAAAAAGAGTGTTGCAATTTTTTTTGGCGCACAGGGGCGTGTTTCTCCAAAGAAGAAGTCACCTATGCATGAAGGCACGAGTCTCAAAATGCTCGCACGAGAGAGAGAAAAAATATCACAGGGAAAAAACTCCTCGAGTGGAACGAAATCATATGTGCATGCAAACATATATATAATTTTTCTGGTCTGAGCGTGTTTAGAAAGAGAGGAAAATTCGAGCTTTTGTACGAAGTGTCGAGCCCATTTTTTTTTTTTGCATGCAAGAGATTTTTTTGGACGTTGTCGTCATCATTCTCTTTGAAGCTGTCGTCGTCGCCGCCGCCGCCGCGGCTGCTAAGGCGGCGGCCGTTCCGCCTGGGCTTTTCCGAGATCCCTTTGATCCCACCACTTTTTTTTCTTATCTTCCTCCGTCCGGGCGACGTCTGGGGAATTCGCAAGGGATTTTCGCCCCTTCCTCCACCTCCTCCTCTCAGGATTTTCGGCTTTCTTTCTCCGAGGTGGAAAAGAGAAACGTCCAGATTTTTCTCTCTCTGCCTCAAATCAAGCGTGCAAAAGTCATCTTTCGTGCTAATTCTGCTTAGAATTAGGAAAAAAGCTCATGCAGATTTCGCAGATTTCTTCCCCGCCCCCTCACGCACGCACGCACACACACACACACACACACACACCGTCCGGCGAATGTGGAATCTGACACTGGCCGCCACGGCGGCAGCGGCGGCTGCGGCGGCAGCGGCGGCTGCGGCGGCGGAGAAGCACACATAAATGAAGTGGTTTTTCTGTCCTTCCGTTGTTGCTGCTGCCGTTGTATAGGTGTTTCGTACAGCTGAACCCTCATTTACCCACTTTTGCATAGGTTTACTAACTGACTAACACAAGTTAGAGCAGAAGTATCGACAGCGGGACACTTAAAATCACAGTCCCTGAAAGGCTAAATGGAATTCTCACTGCATAGTATAGGGAATGTGTGTGTGTCGTAGTAGTCGAAATGAGCAGATGGACTCAAAAGTCGAGTGTGATCATCATTCAGTCGAGAGAGACACTTTGACACAACCACTACAGGAGAAAAATGTTTTACCCAGCGGATTTTCGCTGGCCTCAGTTCCACCATCATCCCGGATCTGCCAAGCAGCCGCTCATCCACAAGCACTTCGAGCACTTCGGTAAGAGCTTCTCGAACGGGATTAAAAGCGCTTTCCATGGCTTCATCATTGCTCACTTAGCTCCACTCTGAATTGATAGCGTCATGAATCACTGGGGAGGTGGGGTGGCTATTTTTTTTGTTTGGATAATGAATGAAATTTTTCTGTCAAGGCCAAGTGGTTCCTCTATTGCTGCGAGTAAATGAACTTGAGATTCTCAGTGATCCAAGTGAGATTAAATATTCTCATCATCCATCCACAACGATTCAGATGAATTTTGAGATTCTCAGTGATCCACTTGAGGTTGGAAGAGATCCTCAGTGAGTCTACTCGTAAAGTCTGCTTGGCCGTCATTTGTGCGCATTCAAGTCCAACCATGGTCCAAAAAAAGGTCAGAACAGACATTTGGTAGCCGCAGGTGCGCGATTTTCTCCATAAGTTCATGTTTAAGCGAAAGGGGGAATTTCTCAATGAGGGTTTTTTTTCTATCTATCGTCGTTTCGTGAAGTCCCCAGAGGTCATGACAAGAGTTGTGTTCACCTCTTCTTCTCTCTCAGATGTCGCCGCAAAAGAAGAATCACCTGCGGCGAGAGAGAGAACAAGAGTTTATTCATAGCCCCCGCGTGTGTGTGAGAAATGTTCTCCGGTCAGACGAGCAAGGACACACTCGAGTCGTCGTCGTCGTCGTCCTCCTCGGCGACGGCGACGACGGCGGCGTCTCAGGTTGACTAAAGATCCGCCAAGAAGCGCCCGGTTAAAAGATACTTCCGTTACTCGATCAGACGGAGGAATACAGGGTGGACAAGTAGAAACGAGTGTGCTCAAGATCGACTCATTTTCTACATACTTGATATGACGAAGTACAGATGTGTGTACGCACCAGGTACACTCATTGGTTACATGCAGTACACACATGTGGCATTTTGTGTATACAGTACAGGGCGGCCGAGTAGAAATGAGTGTACCCAAGATAGACACATTGTCTACATACTTTTTAGACACGGCGACTAAGTGGAAATGAGTGTATACTGGACAGACTCATTGACTATACTACGCTGTGCATTTATACACTGAGCGCCTAGGTAGAAGTGACTGTTCATCATACATGTGCGCATACAGGGTGCGGAAGGTTGGAGGCGACTCTGACAGACAGTGGGAAATGCAGCAAAAGTTTGAACCCTCCCCACCTTGTACAATGCGTATGTCGCTGGAAGCAGAGAAACGTCGTCGCCTTGTGACTCACACTGGATTGCCTGTTTTTGGTCACCCTGTACTCCAAGTTTCTCTTCTCTGCCTGGTTGAGACTCTTTGTTTGAAATCTCTTAAGGAGTTTCTGCGGGGGTGCCCATAAAATTGAGTGCGTGCGTGCGTGCGCGTGCGCTTTTGGGCGGCCCCCACGACTTGGGTGGTCCTCCCCGGCGGGAATTCTTTCCAATCAACCTCATCTTTATTAACACATGTCGTCACTCGCGGCGGGGGGAGCGAAAAAACTTTCCAAGGGGTCTCTGAAGGAGGAGGGGGGTGCACAGGAGGGGGGGAGGGGGTAACCCCGAGATAAAGAGGGAGAACAAGAATCATTCTACGTGTGATTCTGCCTTTTTCTTCAAGTGCAAATTCCTGCTGCTTATCCTTGCTTTGTGAAGTTGAGAATTATTCCATCAGTCTGCGTTTGCTTGGCCATTGGAAAAAAAATGGATATCACTATTTTTCGACACGTGGATTGACGGTTTTTCGTTTCCTTCTGTGACAAAAGATGAAACATTCTATCAGACAGTCTTGTGGTGCAAAGCCCAGTTTTGCTCCCTGGTCTGATGGAGCAGAAGAGATCGCACGAAATTTGCATGGAGATTCCCCGAGATTCAACTGCGTGAAATCAACTGTCGCCATGAGAAATGGTCGCTATCACTGCCAGCAGCTGCTGCTGTGTTGTTGTTGCTGCTGCTGCCGTCATCATCATCATATAGATGAAGATATAACAAAAGACTCACAGCAGCGGCAGCAGCAGCAGCAGCGACCCCATTTAATCAGAGATTCTATCAGTGCAGATCGATAAATTGGCCATTAGCACACGAATCCCTCCCCCCCCTACGAAAAACCTGATGTTTCTCCAAATGTTGTTGCCTACCGGGTGAGTCAGAATTGGCCTTTTTAGGCCTGGCTCCGTTTCTGCCTTTCAGCCTGTAGAGAGGCACCTGGCAGACTGCTTAAGTTGTAAAAAGTGAAGTCTGTGGCAGCTCCAGGAAAGTACATCTACTTTGAAAGTAAGAAAAAAAGGAGCTTTCCAGGCCCTCCGCCAGACATTTTTGTCGTTGCTTCATCCCTTGTTGGTTTTTTTGTCGGCAAACTTTTTGCGCCTCACACGGTATGAGCCTCCGCCCCCTTTTGCTTGGGGAAAGTTTCTAGTGCATAGAAAGCCTCCGTGGAAAGCCCCCTGATTATGGCCTCACAAGACTCTTCCCCGCACTATATATTTTCTCTCTCTTCTCTCCTCCTTTATATGGCAACATCAGCCTAAAGAAGTCTCTTTTTACTGGAGGATGGAGAGGAGGAGGAGGGGGAAGGAGTATGACTTCTTCTTCTTCTTCTACCACTACTCCGCGAGCCCCCTATAGACCAAGAAGAAGAGAAAGTCTCTCTCTCCACGTAGATTAAATGGCTCCTCCGCGTGTGCGCGTGTTCGCAGCGAAGTCTTGGATTAAATTGCGACACGGTTGCTGCTCACGCCAAAGTGGGGAAGCGAGGGGAATTTCTGGGGGCTGCTTTCGTTTTTCCCTTTTTTCCCCCCTCTCTCTCTCTGTTCCTTCCTTGTGCTGCTCTGTGGGGTCCCTCTCCTGCTCCTCCTCCTCCCCCTCGGTGCTGCTCTTTCTGGTCTTGATGCAGTTTGCTTGCCAACATCACTTCCTGTTGCTACAACTGCTGCCGCTGCTGCTGCACCAGACTCAATCTCAATCGTCCTCTCTCTCTCTTTCCCCCTCTTTTCTCTCTCCGACGATGGAGGAACCAACCACTCGACCAGAACCGACTTGATGGGGCAAAGGGAAAAGAGAGAGTGTGTGAGTGTCTCTCGGCCAGACAAAAAGGTCGACTGCACTGCAGTCAAATCTTTTTCTTCACTCGCGATATCACGGTGCCAACGGTGGTCTGGGACTGGCCTCGGAGCGGCCTCGGAGCGGCCTCCCAGCAGCCTCCCACCGGCCTGGAGGCCACCCTCAACCGTCTCGAAGTTGAACCTTTCCTGGAGAATGGGCTATATTTTCCTAGGCTCTCCAACTCCTCTCGACGTCTCTTTCTTGTTTTCTTTTTTGAGCGTCCCTCTTTTCAAACCAGTGGCAACTTGGACCAGCTGAAAGTGCGTGACTTTTGCCTACGCGGCTCCTTTTGTCTGCCCGAGTAGCCAGCGACGATCATTCACTACAATACTGCTACTAAGAGAGAGAAGAGTGAACCTCATGTACATTATGGGTTATCTTGCCCATTTATTCCCCACTTTCTTCTCTCTCTCGCCTGCTGAATTTTAATGCATTGATTCTTTCCGTGACGAATTCTCCGATTTTGCACGGAGGGAGCCCAGAAATTACTCGTTGATGAGGTCTCAATCCCTCCCCCCTCCCCTCCTTCCACCACTCCTCTGTCGACGACACGTGGGAAAAAGCAGCGCTGATTCACTCAAGCTCCTCCGTCGCGCGCGTGTGCGCGTGCGACACACCCATCATCATCATGGTCTTTTTTGGGCGTAGAAATTGGGCGGACGCGCGCTTGCATCATCATCATTGTCTTTCGGGGGGGGGGCGACTTTTTGGCAGGAGATCCCACTTTCGTGTCCAAGCTCGTCTCCTTTTTTATTCGGTCGGTCTCCCCGAAGAAGTCACCAAACAATGTTTTCATGTGGTGACGACAAAGAGGCACTTTCTGGAAAGACCAGCCACTCATACACGGCCGCCCTTTGACTCTGTCATCTCCACATTTTTCTGCCATTTGAGGGCAGAATTCTGACTTTTCACTCCACTCCAACCACCAGAAGTGTTCCGTACATAGATGAGGACAAAAAAACCCTCAAGCAGTGACTGTTTGAGGCACCCAAGGGCGTCTGGAATGCGCCGGGAGTTAACAACAATTTTATTTGGTTTATGGCACGCAGAAGCAAAACAGATCAGTGTCATCGGTGTTGGCATATGCCAAAATCGTTTGGCACACGTTTGACCGACGGGCGGCGGTGACGGCGGCTGCGAGGACGAACCGACGACCGTTGGTGCCCCCTTTATGGCGCAGTCAGCGGGGGGCGCCACCGACGTCGTCGTCGTCGACATCGTCGTCGTTGTCGTCGTCGTCGGCAGCGGTGCAATCTATCTACTTTCGCCAGCAGTTCATAAACACGCCCTTGGAGAGCCACTTGACAGCTCCATTGTTGTGTGTCACGCGCTCTCCCTGAGAAGAGCCAATTAATGATTTCGCATCATCACAATGTTACACACAGAGAAAAGTCAGAAAAATCTCTAAAAACATATGTAAAAGTCGTGAGTAGCAAAAAAAGAAGAGCCTTTTTTTCTGTACACCCGTCTGTGGTGGTGTTGATTTATGCCCTCTCGACGTTTAATGCCGTTGTTAAAACGTGCGCGACACAATGATACAGGGTGGTGCAGCAGCTGCAGCCTCTGCCGTGCACAATGGGGTCGCCCCGATGTAATGGGACGCCTGAATGGACTACTGAATGAGCATCAACACAAGAAGAGACCTCTTTCAAAAGTCAGCCCCCCTCCCTAGATCACTCTGTTAAGGGCGCTTTTGCACTCTCACTTTTTTCCTCATTTGGAGGGGAAAACGGACAAGTTGTGGGACGCAGACTTGCCCGTACGAGTGCGCCTTTAGACTCTGGCAGGGCTTGATGGGGGACATTGGAAAGAGGAAGGAAAAAGGCTTTTGTTATTCACACATCTCTCTGTGCAGTTGTAGTAGCAAAAAGTGAAGTGCCCAAAATGTTAATGACACGCACATTTTTCTCTCTTTCCGACTCTGTGTGTGTGGGGGTTTCTCTGGCCGAGGGGAAGCGACCGACATCGTGAGATGTGTGAATGTACCGATAATCGCGGGCTTTCGAATAATCTGGCAGAAATTTCTCGATTATTCCTCTCTTTTCTTGCTTCGATGACCCAACTCGAGTGGCAGTGTTTACGGGGTGGCTAAACAGTTCTACATGACAGGGGAGAACGGACATTGCACTGGTTGAAGAGACGTTGTCATGACACGCGGGCCCGAGGGCCCCCGGACGACGGCCCCGGGCAAGAACAACCGCTCGCCGACCAAGTCGACGGCGTCCAGCACCATCAGCATGGAGGAATTCAGCAACTCCGCCCAGCCGTGGTGCAAACGCGTACACAGAACATTCCATAGTCAATGTGTTTGGCAACACGTGTTATGGAACAAGACCCATACAACTTTGGTATGGGCGAGCCCGCACTTCAAGAATCTGGGAGGAGGAAAAGAAATGGCTTTATGGCCTGCAATTCTCGCACGCAAAGACAGGTGTCAAAGACAGCTTAAGGCCCATAGGCATGACCATCAAGCGGGACCATCAAGCACTGACTATTTTAAAAGGTTTGACGGAGTTAAAAAGTGCTGCAACATTCGTACTTCTATCGTTTGCTACGTATAACCCAGACAAACATCCTAAATCACTTTTTTTGGTTTGGGCACGTACATGAATCAGGGCTTGACAAAGTACACAATCGTAATATGTACGGAGTATACTGCTCATAACGCTGTATGTTACAGCAAATGATCGTGACGCGTCCTGTTGCCCCGTCCTTGCACAGTATGGTAGACGAAAAAAAGGCCTTTCACTCCGTCCCATGCTTCATTTCTGGCCTCACACTGCACGGTGCGCAGAACACCGAGAACAGTTATTTCAAGGCTGCTGCTGTTGTTTCTTAAGTGATCACACATGCTCATTTCCTCATTATATCAGCCTTTGGCCTTGCTTTGCTGGCACCAACTAGGCAGAAATGAGGGCATTTCTGGCCTTTTGCTGCCTAAGAGCCCCTTCCCAGGGTTCGGGTTCCGCTCTTTCTCATGAAACGGCAAAGCTAACAAGCGTTGAAAGGTATTTCTGGTTGGTTTATCATCACTGAGCACAGAAGTGAGTGCTTTTGGGGCGCGCACAAGGTTGGGGAGGACGAACGGGCAGGAGGGAAGGGGGGGGGCAAAAAATGGGGAAGGGAGGCAACAAGAGTGATGACCCGGACCGGGATTACGATTTTTGTGCGATTTCGCGGCGGATTTTTTCACAAGAAAAGAATTTTTGGGCAGCGAGGAATGGGTCGAGCTTTTGAGGAGCGGCACGCGCTGACTCGCACCAAGACGAAGAAGGCGGAGAAGAAGGCGAAGAAGAAGAGGTCGAAGAAGTAGAAGCAGAAGAAAGAAAAAAAATAGCTCACACAGAGCGTCCATTGTTTCACATGCATGCCAGGAATCTCAGCCAAATTCAGGCGGCGTCGGCGCAGACACACGTGCCAAGGAGAGAGAGACTTTCTAGCATCTTTCTCTCTCTCTGCGTGCGCGCGCGCGCTGCCCATCTTTTTGGGCACAGGCTCCTCCCCTCACGCGTGCGCCCCATCCAATGGGCAGCCCGATCGCTAGCGGAAAAGTGGGCGCCTCCGCAGTGACGAAAATCTGAGCGCGCCTTCTAACAATCCCTGATTTGTTCTGCCAGGGTGATCATGGCTGCGAAGGCGGCGGTGGCCGCCGCCTTCGTCGTCGTCGCCGCCGTCGCCTTCGCTGCCGCCGTCGTCGTCGTCGTCGTCGTCGTCCCCGCCGCCGCTGCCGTCGCCGCCACCGCGCCGCCGTCTTCGCGGCCCAGTGAGCGTGGCCGGGTTTTCTCGCTCTTTTACCCCGCTGAAAGCGCGATTACCGCGTACCGCAGCACTAATCTCTTCATCAGTGGGCAGCATCCTTCTGGAACCGCCCGCAACACTGAACTTTGTAGTGAGTGTGAGCACCGCGCTGCTCAGGACTAGGGGGCAGAAGGCGGAGAAGAAGGAGTAATACTTTGCCACCTCGACCGAGATGGACACGACCCAGTTCGGTCACCTGTTCTCCTGGCGGCCGCACCCGTCGGCGGTCGACCTGTCGCACGCGTATCGGTACAACCACAACATGATGGAGTACTACACATGTAAGAGTAAGTCTGTGGACCCAGCCGGAGTCCGGTCATTTTCTGTGTCTAGGTCGTACGCTGTTAGTCACGCTATCATGTCTCAGACGACCCGTGAGGAAGAAGATGAGGAACAAAATCAGGAAAGTGAGGGATTTTCACCATTTGCCTTGACCAATAAACCCCGAGGAGCAGAAGCAAAAGTTGGCATGCGTCACAGGGCTAAAGTTGAGACTGATCCTTTCACAGTTTGATGAAGCATTCTTAAAATTTTCCAATTTGAGCCAGCCCAAAGAATCTGTTCCAATCTAGAATTTGACCCATTGCCAATGCGCGTAGAAGCGCGGAACGACTCACGGAAAGTCAGGATACTCGCTGGAAAGTACGAAAGTTAGTCAGAAAGTGCATCAGCCATCAACTGCCGGAAAAAGACATGTGTGCAGTGTCAGACTTTCAGGCAAATCGTGGGTCTTTCCTGACTGCAGTCAGAGAGTCCACGTCCTGTCATCGCTGCCACTTTGAGCAAGTTTCTACCTGACAGTCCCACAAATGGCTAAAATGACAAGTCCAAAGTCGAATCTTTTCCCTAATTACAGTGATTAGCATTTCATCACGACGACCAGAAATTGTGGCTTTATCTGATGCACGTACGAAGTCATCACGTCTGAAAATTGGGATCTCACAGATAAATCAAAATTTTTCTTGATGACAAAATACTACACGACTGAGGGCAGCACTGGACTTGTCTGATGTCGTCATTGCATTAAAACGGCTGGGTAGAAATTTGCACAATATGACAGCGCCAAAATGGGACCTCTATTTGATCGGCCGCAGAAATCCGGCCAAAAATTTCGCCAAATTCTGTCCAGTTGAAGTGAGTTGTAGACAGCAACTTTATCTACATTTCGTCATGAAGTCACTTTCCCCAACGAATCAGACCACCCAACATCGCCCCAAGGGGGATGACGGTTCCAGCTTTGAAATCTCTTCCCAAGTCGTCGTCCTGATTGATTTATCCTGACCACTTCTCCTCCCTCCTATGATGGCGGAAGAATCCCCAGGGCTTTTTGACCGAGACCCCCTGAGAGGCGGATAAGTGGCTGTGTGCGCGCGTGTGTCAGTAAATATGCACAATTGTGTCCACACACACACACCAAAAGGAGAAGAAAGAAGCGCCACTTTCTTTAATGAGATAAAAACCATTCCTCTCCTGGAGTCTCCACGAGACAGGAGTGCAATCAAGGGTTGAATCTGGAGTCGACTAAGCTCTGTCGGGGTTGTTCGGGGGTGCTGGGAGTTGGACCCGGCGAACCCCGAACCTCCAAAAATGCACAGGAGAAGCAAGTAACACTTGGGGCTGAAGTGGGCCATTTTTCAAACACGCACGCGCGGTGGGTTGAAGTTGACCAAGGTTGACGGGTGTCCAATGATTCTTTGCCGAATGAAGCGGCGGCACCGACGTTGATGCATGCCCAAAACTGCCAAATATTTCTGCATAGCCAAGAAGAAAAGCTTTTTGCCATTCGTGCATCAAGTCACTCCGCGTTGTGGCCCCCATTTGTCTGGTGGAGTCTTCGACAACACCACCGCCAGTTGTGTGTCCTCCTAATCTAATAATGACTAGTCTGTTGTCATTTGGGGTGTATGGAAGAAGAAGAAGGGGGGATATTCCCTCCCCCCCCCTACTCTTTTCTTCTTCCCCGTGAAATTCTATCTGTTGAGTGGCCATGTGTGTGTCTGATAACATCAAACAACTTTGTCGTAGTAGCTCTAATTGATTAGAACGCCGCCGCAGCCGCCGCTGCCGCTGCTCTTGCTCAAGATACCATCTTCTCACAGCATGTGTGCTCGCAGAGATGGCTCATTTTCACTTTAGATATGTCATCGTTGGAGGCTTCATTGGCAAAAGTGTTGTCACCAGAGACCCTTGCATGGCAAGTGTGTCATCACCAGAGAATCCAGTGTCTCCTAGAAATGTACGAGATGAATTTATGGCAGGCGCTTTGAATGTCTTTCTCTCTTTTCTTTGATCCAGGCCATGGAGGAGTGAACCAGCTGGGCGGTGTGTTCGTCAACGGGCGTCCCTTGCCCGATGTCGTCCGCCAGAGGATCGTGGAGCTGGCCCACAACGGGGTGAGGCCGTGCGACATCTCGAGGCAGCTGAGGGTGTCGCACGGATGCGTGTCGAAGATCCTCTCAAGGTATGACGACTTCTTGGAAGGAAACAAAACAGCGTCGAGACTATTTAAGCCATCTTGTCGGTGTTGTTCACTGAATGGTGGTTTTCGATTCATTCTCTTGTCTTGTATGAAGCGATTGCCAAGGATGAATTCGAAATTGTAGCCGACCTTACCGGGTGTGTCACAAGTTCTGCATAAAATGTCCATAAAATGTTACTTTTTTACCCGAGCTTCATTGGTGCATTGAAAAAGGTCACCCGCGGCCTTGAGGGCAGCCATCAGTCATTGCTGGAAGGGCCTCCCGCAGTAGCACTTTTGCCTTATACTTCTCACACTTAGACTTGTCTAAAAAACAAGCTGCAGCTCTAACTGAAGTCTTTGAAATGCAAATTCAATCATTCAAATTGATACACCTCATCCACATTTTGCGTCTCTCTGCAACATTTACAAAGCCTGTACGATTCCAAACGAATGGTGATGATTCCACTCTGGATGTCGTTAGTTTGTGTCTCCTGCCTTGGCTTTGCCTTGCTTGGGTGAGCCTGGCCTTGCCCAATCAGAAAAATGCCCGCTCCTTTTGTCTCTCCAGCATTGGGAACGCTGTCCAATCTGTCAAGCACGGCGAAATTCTTGCGCTCCAGGTGTGTGAAACTGGAGTCGAGATGAAAAGAAGGCTTGTTTCACCATGTGACATCTACAGGAGAAAAAGATCTGAGATATTTGCCGCTCTTCCCCTCCCCCTTCCTCCTTAGGGTGCATTTGCACAGACATGTTTTTGTCGTCACGCACGGGGGTGTCGGATCACATAGGAGAGGAGTCCCAAGGGCTCCGCACACAACTGTGACATGTGTGACGAGAGAGAGAACAAAAAGTTTCCTCACTTAAACGAATCCTTTATCCGGAACTCAGCACAAACACTCATTGAAGCAGTCAAAATGTTGATTTTTTTTTTTAAGGGGTGCGCTTGTTGTGGCTCCCATTTATCAACGAATGTGCAGCTACAAGTTTCTCGAGGCAAAACTTAACACATTTACTTGAAGGTGCGACCTAAAACACAATATTTGGGAGTGCAAACAGGGAGTAAAGGAATGTTGCAAAAAAATCCCTAATACAGATCTGCTTCCCTTGCTATGTCAACCTCCTCCCCCCTCCCTGACTGACTTGAGTCTGGCAAATAGAGGCGTCTTTGTGCACATCTCGCATATTTCATGCATGACAACTTTCCGGAAATCTGCCTCCATCTTGTTTTCCCTTCTTCTTTCATCCTTTTTTGCATCTTCTTCTTCTTAGGATGATGGGATGATGACAACATTTCGTTCGTTTGGCTTCTTTTGTTTGGGGCCCCCTAGGGGGTCTGGCCAGAGTCCTTCGCGGTTTTTTGTCTCTCTCCCCACTTCCGATCTGCGTTTTGTCGACGAGAGCGAGACAAAGTTCGTGGGAAGACATGAGAGAGAGAGAGAGAGAAGAGCATTATGAATGATGAGCAGCAGCGGTCGCGTGGCTTTTTAATTCGCCAGAAAGAGGCAGAGAATGCGATTGGTGCACAGTGTGAGGCAAAAAAAAGTCCCGGTGGTGGTGGAAGCTCCAACCATTTTGGTGGGCAGGACGAACGTCCGGACTGTGATGCTTTCGGGGCAGAAGCTGCACTCCGGTGTGACTGCCAAAGTCGTGACTGTCATGGGAAAGAGTCATCTTTTTTTCCCGCCGACTTCTTTCTGACTCACACGGTAAAACTGCGGCAGTGTGTGTGTATCACTGGCTGAATCACGTGTGCTGAGGGCGCGCTTACGTGAGCCAGAAGGAAAAACATCGCCAACGTTTGGCCGGAGAAAAATGTGCTCGTCTAAACCGCCGCCATGCGCGTGCTCGAAAAACATGGGCGTAAATATGTTAATGTATGAGATGGGGGTCGCATTGTTGTACTCAGTGGAGGAGGAGATGGAGAAGACGCCTTTTTTCACGAGTGCTTTTCACTTTTTTTTTTTTGCTACACGTGCAGGTTCTACGAGACCGGCAACTTCAAGGCTGGCGTGATCGGCGGCTCCAAGCCGAAGGTGGCGACGCCACACGTGGTCGAGGCCATCTCCAAGTACAAGAAGGACAACCCGACCATGTTCGCGTGGGAGATCAGGGACCGGCTGCTGACTGAAGGCGTCTGCACCCAAGACAACGTGCCCAGCGTTAGCTCAATTAATAGGTGAGTCACCACAAAAGACCCTTTGACCAGATTCTGGCGTCAAATCAGACGCCTCCGATCCCTTTTTTTAATATGATTCAGTACATTTCCAATCTGTCACATAGATGACGCACCCACAATTGCAGCAAACAGCCCCATGTACCGAGTGAAGCAGGACATCGCGACCTTTAAGCATTCGCTCTCCGCCACCGCCCGAAACATTCGTTTTAATCCCAACATCGAGGGCCGAAAAAGCCCCTTTCTTTGTCGCCGTCCTGTCGACAACTCCCCAAATTGCAATTGACAAAAAAAAAATACGCACATTGGACAAATGGATCCATTGGCATTAATTGGACGACTCAATTGATAGGTGAATTTTTGTCGCCGCCATCAGCGAGATTAAATGACTTCTTCCGCATGAGCGCGCGTGCGTGCGCACATGGCACAATGTCACATGTGCGCACGCGCGCGATTAAGCGACAAATTTGTCCCCCCTCCAGCCCCAACAGAACCCCCCCCCCCTTCCGTTAAAGCCCCGGGGGAAATCACACTAACTGCAAGCGAAACATCTGCCGAGATTCAAATAATTAGATGCGATTTTCCTTAGAATCGTTCGAAACAAAGCGGCGGAAAGGGCGAAAGTCAACTACAACAACAGCAGCGGCGGCAGCGGCGGCGGCGGCGGATCGAGCACGAGTCCGCCGTCGCAGCAGCAGCAGCCGCACCAGCACCAGCAACCGTCCTCTGCGCCGCAGCCGCCCGTTGTCGTCTCGTCTTCGCAGCAGCAGCAGCAGCAGCAGCAGGCGATGAACGGAGGTGGCGGAGGTGGCGGCGGCGGAGGTGGCGGCGGCAGTCTTGTCTGTCACGCGACGGCGGCGGCCGCCGCCGCCGCCGCGGCCGCAGCCGCGGCGGACTCGATTCTGCAGCGGCCGTCGTACTCCATCAGCGGCATCCTGGGCATCCCACAGCCCGACGCCAACGCCAACAGCATCAACAGCGCGGTCAAGAGGAAGCGGGAGGACGACGGTGAGTTGAATAAAATACTAAGAACAATGACACGCTGCGATTTGTTGATTCGGTGTGAATGGAACAAGCCTTCCTGCAGTGTTTAAAGTTCAATACTTTCTGCTCGTTCTCGTGCCTGTTGGATGGACAACTCAGCTCCGTCTTTGTTGTCACTTTGGAGTGGCTGAGATCAAAATTGGTTCTTTTCCTTATCTCCTACATGTTTGATCCAACATCATACTTAGCATTGAAGCTGAAGAGGAAATTGCGCATCATTGCTCATTTCAGAGACCAAGTTGGATTCCAAACGTCCAGATTTTTATTTCTACAAGTACAAATTTAAAGGAAAACAGTCTTAACTTATAAGTCAAGAGGTCCCCAACACTCCAGCAAACATTGGCAGTGTTCGTGGCTGAATCATGAGCCATTGACTGGATCGAATTGACATCAATGAAGTGAGGCAAACTTAGGTCGATCCTTCACTTTAGGTGAGCGGCTGCAGCTGCTGGACTCACATCTTTCTAACCTAATCTAAGTCGTGGCTCGCAGAGCTGCAAGTTATGAGCACGCCCAGCGCCTTTGTTAGTTTGTTTTCTCTGTTCTTGGCAATAAATATGGCTTCTTTATTAGAGATAACTGAGATTAGGAAAGTTCAGTCCGGACTGGTCAAGTTCGTGGAGCAACATGACTAAGCTTGAACGGGCTGATCTCGAGGTCACCTTATGAGCAACCATTTTTTTTTCTTTCCCACCAAAATGACCTCAAACGGCCTCGGATTTAGTATCCAACTACTTGTTGGCTCTGCAGCTGTTGTTGCTCTGCAGCTCCACCGTCTCATGCCAATTTCTTCCTTCCAAACTTAGTTTTTCTCCACTCTAAATAAATGCCAAGTTGCCGATGAAATGAGCAGCCCAAAAGCGAGTCAAAGAGTAAAAAAGTCACAATTCATTTTCCTGCGCCCATTTCTTCCCTGTTACTCTGTCCCTTTTTCTGCGCGCCAGTGGCATCATTGCACTTTTCCATGAGTCGAATATCATATGCGACGTCAAGAATGCACCAGTCTTGAATGTCTTCACTGAACATTGCTATGATCATCCTCCAGATGACGCTCGTGACTTAAATGGCCACCATCCCGATGACGAGATTAAGCGGCAACGCCTCTCTTCTGTTCCGGGCGGCCCTGGTGGCGGCCCCGGCGGCCCGTACGCCAACGAGATCTACGCCAACATGTGGCCACCTCCACCGCCGCCAGCTCCAGTCTCAACACAGCCTTCGTCGTCTTCCTCTGCCGCGAAGTGGGCGACCAACATCAAGGAGGAGAAGTTGGTGCTACCGGAGCTGCTCAATCACTCGCCCATTCAGGACGGAGGCAGCGGCGGCGGAGCCGGAGGCGAATCGCCTTCTAGCTTCGCCTACAGCGGCGGCGGCGGCTTCGGTTCGCCCGGGACCGCGGCGGGAACTGCTCCTTCGTCGTCTTCGGACGCGGCGGCCGCCGCGGCCGCGGCGGCGGCTTTCACCTCGGCCGCGACCGCGTCCGTGGCCTCAGAGCTGCTCTACGACTCCATAAATATGAGTCAAAATTACTCGCCAAGTCTTTCGACGTCGCTAGGTAAGAACAGTTCTTGGAAAGTTCGTCACGCTTCTTCCTTATTTCATCTGTGTATGACGAGCGTGTAATCACTAGAACGCCTTCGCTAACCTCATGTACTTGTGTGTAGTAGTCTTATAGCCTTAAAGACTAGCTATGCAGTACTTGTTTTACAATACAACATTTAGCTTCTTAAGCGCTTAGTAGTACAGCTATTAATTCAGTTCGTAACCAACTTCTTTATGCTTTTTTTATTTTATTTTAATGTATTTTGCTGCATGCCAGTTTTGAACGCTTCTTTCTATTTTTGTCTATTCTTCTTCGTCGCTCCCGCGTGCAGGTAGCACCTTAACCCCACTGACCCCGATCCCGGTGAGCGAGGTGAACAAACTCTCGGCCGCGGCCACGGCGGCCGCCGCCGGCGCGGCGCCCTCTGCGCTGTCAGTGCTCGGGGCTGAACACAATGCTCAGTTCCAGTCAGGTAAGCCTGCCTACCTGCCTATCGTAGTCGGTGATCTAGAAGTAGAAGTCCTGCTCTTTCTTCTTCTCCCTGCTTTTTGGACACAATATCGCTTACTTCATCGTATCTATTCATTTACGTACACACGAGATGTCCAGAAGTCGGTGGTGATGAGTTGTTTCTTTATAACGTCTACACACTTTTCTTGGCTACTGTTGAAAAAGTTAAAGTCGACACTTTTCGTACATTGAGTGAAGATTAAACCCGCAACGCTTCAGTCTGATCAGGACTCCCGCCAAGGAGAACGAGACCGAAAACTTCAGGGACGACGAAACCCTTGGCAACGGCAGAGTTGAGCCGTGCCATTGAAGTTATGATCTCAGTGATCCAGAGACTGCGCAGATGTGGTGAACTTGTGAATAAGACCTTTAATTTCCCTCTCATTAACTCATTAACCTCATTTGATAACCGCTGGCGCAATGGAGTGTGTAGTTTTGGACGCTTGAAGTCAGACAATCCAACGATGCTGACAAGCGTTGTGCCATGCTGTTCAGGTGCTCCAGGTAATCATTTAGGCATTAAGGTAATTATTTTGTATCGCTCTATGCCTGGAGACAGTGGTAGTAATTACTAAATGATTTCTCTCATTGAAACTGTCACCACCGGACAATGGACAACAGATCATCCAAAGGTTTTGGTGCCGTTGGTCAATTCTCTTGCACGGCGAACTACACCATTGGCTATATATTTGTGTTTTTTGAAAAGATACAGTTGGGATTCATGTCGATTTTCTTTTCAGTTGGCAGTGGGAGCCTGACGACGGTGCTTCCCCCCTCCGACTACTACAACAGCTCTTCCTCGTACCCACAGTACTCGTCCAACCCTTACGGGAGCTACAACTACGCAGCGGCTCCGGGCAGTCTTCTTAGCAAATAAACTGTGAGTATTCCGGTTCAATTTCCTCATGCAGATTTGCATTGTCTCTCTCTCTCTAAGCCTTTCTTTTTTTTTTCTTCCTCCAGCTCTGGTAAGCAACGTCAGTCACAAGAACCTACCAAAGATATTCAGTCTACGTATTATTTACTTCGTTCTAAAATACGTCGATGAAACAAGAGAAAAACCACGCGCTCCACCGGACACAAGAAGAGGTGGAGAGCTTAATCTGTACTTACTCACTGTTAAATCTTGGAGTTATATTGTAAATGCTGCTGTAAATACAAGCACACAGTCTCTACTCACTCACACAACTGTTTCACCGATGAAAATGCAAAGTAGTTCAATAAATGATGCAATGGAAGCAAAAGCTGCAAGAGGACCTGTGTCTCAATACTGCGGGGTGCATGACTCGTTCTGAAATTGGGCTTCAAAGAGCCAAACGTTATAATGTTTCATAAAAATATGTTTTTCAGATGCGTAGGGCATTTCCAGCGGAAAAATGTCATCGGATTTTACCTAAAAAGCAGATATTCTGTCCATTTTCTATGTGTGACACAGAGTGTCGACATCTACAGTATGTCTGGAAAGCCCGCGGAACATTTTTTAAAGCATTTTTCTGACTTTATTGGTGCTTTTTTGCAGAACCTTTTAAGTCACAATAGGTTGTGTGGTATCTACGCTTTAATTCGCATGGTCTTGGTCAGCTGTAGCTGCTTGCAGTCCCAAGAAAAATATAAATGGAAGAGGTCCGTAAAAAGATTGCTGTGCGCCTCGATGCTGGAGATGCTGTAGAGGACATAGCAGAGCGCTTTATGGTTTCAAAGAGCACAGTGTACAAAGTGAAGACTATCTACAACGTGTCCAAGGACTTCTCAGATCGACCCCGGGGCGGAAGGTCACGTTCCACCCGCACCAGAGAGAACATCGAGGCTGTGAAGGATGCCATCAATGAAAACCCGCGAAATAATATCCGGAAGCTTGCCAGAGAGCTGAACCTCGACAAAACAGCAATTCGACGACCTCGACAATTTCCATATGTCGTGTAAAGTGTCTTGTTTTGCACGCGTTTCCATATTAGGAGTCAAATTTTCCGCGGACTTTCCAGACACTCTGTAAGCTTAATTTTTTTAGTGCCTCTTAACTCAGAACTCACAGTTCTCTCTAGGCACCTGTGGAAGGTACGCAGATAGACGTTGTACTAGAGTGCATGCGTTCGACAATGATTTTAGCCTTGGACAGCTGAGCTGAGCCTCGGCTTGATATAACTGTAATATTAGAAGAGGACGCTCTCAACTCTGAAACTCATAGGCACTGGCGACATCAGCTCCAACATCTCATGCAAGCAAAAAATTATTGGCGCAAAAAGTCATCAAAAATCTGGGCGTCTGGCTACAACTATGAATGAAGGATACCATTTTAAATTCTTTGAATGGCATTTCAAAGGAGCCAGTTGCAGCTGCGACGTTGTCTATTAACAGATAACGATAATACAAACAATGATGCCGATATTGGAACTGTCAAATAAGACAAGGTGCGACTGTTTCATGAGGATTGAAGGCCTCCACTAAGGCCTAGGCGGGCCTTGGGCCCGCTAAGGTCTTCTTGAATGAGATATCGAAGTTTAATTCGGTAAAATACACCAGTAAGGTCCACATGAACGAACCTCCATTTATTCGTGCTTTTTTAAATAGTTTCGCATTTCATAGGTGGCAAAACACGTTATACCAAGTCGTCTTGTGACTTTTTACGCTGATCAGTCATGCTGAGGATGTCGTTCTGGATGAAGTTACACCTGTTCATGCAGAATAACGTTGGTAGTCCCACGCTTCTAGGTAACCATTAGAAAGAAGAGATTGGCTAGGACCTCCCCCCGGACCGCTTGGAGAAGGCTCTGGTCCCCTCGTGCAACTTCCTGACGTTGTGCACAGTGTTCAAGTGCATGTCCAGCGTACGTGCAATGCACCACCTTCTCATCGGCCGTGAGGGTGCAACGATGGTGGGCCTCGTGGACTTGGTTTTCCAGTGGTACAAGGGTTGTGAGAGGAGCCAACTTCAAAATCCAACAAAAAACTACCGAACTTCGACGAAAATTGAAGAAATGTCCTCAGAAAGTCGACTTACAAGATGTCCTGGCGACCTTGTCAAAAGCAAGTCAATACAGATGCACCTTTAGCTTGCTGAGGCTGCGCTCATGGGTGGCTATTACAAGCTTGTGCACTAACATCATTGTGGTGAGTAAGGGCGAAAGCGTAACACTACAACAGCGCCATCTGACGGGCTCGCCTCGAAGCTCAAGACGGGACGTTGGAGAAATTTTCCCCTTGCATTCATGATACCTAGCTGTAAGGGTGTGTGAAGTACCCGCACTTTGTTGCTACTAGAGTGCTCTGCCTGAGCTGAAATTTTGTGACAAGCAATGAAAATGTGTGCGGAGCAAGCATCAACGTAACAGACTACAAAGTTGAGGAACAGCAGAATCCTGATGCAGTCGTTGTGAGTGTGTTTGTTTTTTGAGGTTGTCGTCTATGTCCTCAGGGTCACTTTGCCCCCCACATGCATTTCTGTTACGATTTAGGACTAGGTTTTGGCAGGAAGAGATTGTTTCTTTCAAGCGAACCCCTTCACTGAACGATGACAACACAAAGAACAAAAAAGCTGGACAGTGGACTCCCGTTAATTGGGTCACAATGGGACAGGAAGTTTGGCTCAACTAGGCGACTGAGTCAGTTAAGCGGAGTGAGCATCTTTATTCATACATATATCTGTGTCCCCAAAGGTTGAGTCAATAAAACGTCTGAGTGAATTATCCGTGAGTCAATTAACGGGAGTCCACTGTATTGGCTATGAGAGATCAGTATAAAACTCTAAGAGATGATTTCACATCCTTGTTGACACTAACCTGACCTTGACACACCAGTCACCTTGTGAAAACGATGTTTTCACTAAAGAGACAGTCCGACACATAAATGTTCCTGCTCATTTATGCTGGGTAGTTTCTCTAGCACCTTCCCCACGACCTTGTGGAGCCGGTTTCAAGCATAAACCTACCTACATGACCAAAAACAGGGGTGTGCACGGGCACTTCCTTTGCATGCTCCCTGAGTGTGGACAGGCACTCCGGTTGAAAAGGGTATGATATTCTAGTTCAAAAAGGATCTTTTTGCGGATAATGATATATTTTTACCATTTACTACAGGTACGTTTAAATCAAAGTTTTATAACATGCTGTATGTAGGAACAGAAGTGGACACTTCTTTTTTCAGCCATAACTTTTGACTGCATTGAGTACAGAAGTGGTTCAACCCTCTATGGGATGCTAAGAATCTTCTTTAAGACTGAACTGATCTGCACTTTTGCTCTGGGATTACTTATTTGTTCACAATCCAGACAAACTGTTATGGAGTAAACTCTCCCATTGGGCATGACTTTGTCCCCACATTGTGGAATTGTGCCTGAAAAATGTCCTATGCCACTTCTGTAGCGCTATGCAATCAAAAATTATGACTGAAAAAAGAAGTGCCCACTACGCATACTACATTCAGAATGTTACAAAACTTTGATTTGAAAGTGCCCGTACCAAAACAATTTCTTTAATAAGTTATTCTGATGTGGGCACTTTTCTTTAAAAAAAATCCAGACTTGTACCAGCTGAAACAGAATCTAATGCCAAGTTCCCACCCACCCCAAGGAATTGACATTTGCGAACTGGTCTAGTGTACATGTAAGCTGAAGTAAGTCGAATAAATCTTGTGGTGAACAGTGAAAATCCTCGGTCACATTCCTGTGGAGGTGGCAAAAGTCCAGGAACTCCGTCAAATTCCTAGGGAAGTGGCAATGAGAGCACATACGTGTAAAGAACAGTTTATTTTCTACTTAACAACGAAATAAGCACGATGAATTCCTAGTAGAGTGGGAAGGACGAACCTAATCTGACCGAACCCAATCTGTCAAGGCTGCTCGGTTGACTGTACTTGCAACACCGCAGAGCAGTGACAGCTTGCGACCTACTTCTAAAGTGGTAAATGTCAATAATGTAGCCAATGCACTAGGAATTTCACAAAGAACAATAACTTGTCTCATTTCCTCTCACACGTACACCCACTGCACGGGCACTTCCTTTGCGCACACCCCGTATATGTGAGTGCTGTCATCAATCACCTTGTACAGTTGTACTGCATAATACCGTTTGCCTTTCAAGGTCGTTGGCAAGGACGAAAATGGCCGAGCATCTGGTACCAATGGTTTCACCTTGAAAGTTGCGACATTTTTTCTCCTACTATCACTTTAAAGAATGGATCACCAAACTTACATTATATGACTATTGACAACACCCTCCAAGTTTTTAGTGAATAAGATGCCCAAGCCAAGAACAAACATTTCTTTTTCAAGCTTTCCTCGCGGCTTCTTTTGCTGGCTCAGACGGTGCAGCAGGTCTCTGTTACGTGGCTTGTCATGAAAACCCTCATTAGTGTTGTACTAGAGTCACATCAGCCACGAAGTGAATAAAAAAAAGGACTCTTGTTCATTACAGCTGTCGCTTTAGCCTCTTCAATTATTTTGTGGCGTTTCATTCTCACTCCTGTCATATCCCTTCCTCCTCCGTCGGCGTACACGTCTTCCAACCGGTCTTTTGTCTTCCCCCCCCCCTCCTCTCTGGTCATATGTATCATTTTTCATGACACACACGGTACATGAGTGTGTGTGTGCGTGAGCGCCCGTGGAAAAAGACTCGGCGTTGCTGTCAGTCGGTGTCTCGCCTGTGGACGAAGCTGGCATGCCTACCTGGGGCCAATAATTGAGGAAAAGACGAACAGTTCCTGGTGTTCTACGTAATGGTATCGTCATGAAATGGCCACGTGTCTACAGACTGAAGCTGTTGGTGCTGTCGGTGCTGTTGGTGCTTTTGACATCGTCGACGACCCGTGGTCGGAGCAGCAGCAGCGAGACTCTGCTTGGCTCCTTGGCTTCAGGCACGCGGAACCTTTGGTGCCAGAGTAAGGACAAGAGATAGGCTGGTGTGATCGTCAATGACTTCTCTCGATGTCTCCAGTTTCTGGGAGATGTCGCGGCCGGCAAGGGCCTCCCCTGCCTCGCCGCCACGTCCGTCCGTCGTCGGATCACCTCCGTGTCCAGTGTCTGCCGGAGGAACGAGGCGGCAATAGCGACAACAGGAAGCTCAAACCGGCACTATCGCGAATCAAAGATGAATGTCTGCGGAGAGGCTGCGTCTTCGACGAATCGGTAAAAATGTGCCAAATTCTGCCCACACTCTTTCCGCGGGTGCGCCCGTTGAGAGCCACGATCTGAGTACGCTCGTGGCAGCCGGAGAAATCAGGTCGAATCTGAAGTGGCGTGTCCTTGAGAGTAAATCGCTTTGCCTCGGTTTTTGTGTTCCACTCCATGGACAGGACGCGGCCAGTGCTGCGGAAGACTAAGGGCTGTCCCTCGATCATCCCCGACAGGCTGCGCACACCTTCCTGCAAAGGACTGCCAGAAGTATTGACGGGGGTAGAAGGGTTGGCTACCAAGTGACTCGAAATTTAAACAACTTCAAGCATATTTTAACATGCTCTTGATGGAAACTTGTTGAAAAAATTCAAAATTTTCCAGGTTCTTTGGGAAAAATTTGATACTTTATGCGGCTTGGAGGAGGCACTGGCGAAGGAGAGCGGGCCGAAAGAGTTCGGCCCGACGACGTTTCTAGACTAAGTCTAAGTTTGGAGGTAAAGCAGGAGTTCCCTCTGTCAGTCTGTGCGTGCGTGCGTGCGTGCGTGCGTGCGTGCGTGCGCCTGTCTACCCGGGAAGACAGTACAGTGCTACACGCATGTGGTAAATACAAATGTCGTGAACATACAACATGCGCAGTCAGTCGCCACTTCTGACACTCAGCGAAGCGGGTCGACTCTGCTAATACTAACTTATAGGCCAACCTCAGGTGTGAACTTTTGTGTGAAAAATCATTAGACCTTTCCCGACAAGTTTGATTTACTTCATGTCAGCTGTTATGCAATACCAGACACGCTACAAGCTCTTAAATGTGTCCTGCGAGACTCCTCCGCTTTTGTGTAGGAGAGGTTGGGTGCTGAGGAGACGCGAAA
>JAAUXU010013930.1_pt1 | contig 44871 bp, 34 predicted proteins | sample 7278151 | NCBI WGS metagenome assembly JAAUXU01 (sample SAMN14350113, study PRJNA611818) | marine sediment metagenome | isolation source: surface marine sediment (1.8m) | place: French Polynesia: Moorea | collected 2018-08
ATAGCTTTTTTATGGGACCCGTCAGATTAGATATGGAACGTGGTACTAACCTATGATACCGCGGCACTACAATCCTTTACATGTCATTTTTGGGTCCCCCTATTCATAACTTTCTCGCTCTCCGGACAGGGTTGACAAGGCCATTTTGGTCGTCAATGTCCAATTTGACGAACTGCCCGTTGAGAAAAGGCAAAAGAAACCTGTAGAAAGATGGGTTTTTGAAAAAAAAATAACAATCTCTGTGTGCCCATTGACTTGCTACAAGGTACCGAGCGCCTACGAGGCAGTGTGTGTTTCTGCATGCCTGTACGTGTGAGCAATACTAAAGATCAACGTAGGTGCCGTATCTTTTGCATCCACGATGAAAAAAAAGGTAAGACTTCAGTCCCTCTCCACCCTGGCGAAAGATGCAGCGACCGTAGCGGACGACTTTTTTTAAAGATCCTGACAAGTCCGCTTCACAACGTTGTCTTTTAGCACCTTGGCGTCAACTTGATGCATCTTGCAATGTTTGCCAATGCCAAGAGATGGCGAAATGGATAGAACAGACCTTAAACTATGCCAGGTTTCAAGTGTGCACTTAGACTTTGCGGTGACCACTGAGCAAAACTGTTGACCACTGGTGGTGAAATGCGACCAGACTATGTTCATCTGGCAAGGGAAGCTGAAGCGTTACTTAATATGCACATTCTGCCTCAGTCCTTCGATGTACAAAGTCACGCAGAGAACGTCTGTTTTCTTCAGGTTCATTCAGTTGCTGCACGACAGGGACGGTCCAAAGTTTGGGGTGAAGCAGTGCAAATCACTGCCAAAATAGCTCCCTCCAATTCATCCTTTGGTGTCTTGATTGCTGAACTCAGGCCTCCAGAATGTGTTGCCACGTTCGAATCTCCAACTTAATGCCAGAGAAGCAAAAACTTACGTCAAGAAATGTGTGCTCAGAGATAAAAAATACCAACGTTGCAACACCAACAAAGGCGACCCGTGCAGTACCTTCACGCGATCAAAGCCGTTCCCGTGAACTCATTCGAGTTCTGAAGATGGAAAAAATGTTACGCTGCACCAACGTAGTATTACTTCTCTACCCCTCCCGTAGCCGCGCACCCCGCTCTCCGGGTCGGCCCTAATAACACTGACGTCGTAATTAATGGCTTCTTTTGTGAGACGATGCAGCCTCTCCACAGGCCGGTCCGTGCAAACAGCGGAGAGGCCCGTCCGTCTCTCAAGTCCCGTAGAAAAACTATCGCTCCTCGTTGGCTGACCTTGCCTTCTTCCATCCCCAACAACTCACGACCAAAAGAAAAAAAAGGGGATGAGGTTACGTCACCACCAAAGAAGTGGCTGCAGCCCACTCATACAGATTGGCGTGAAGTCAGTCGCCTGAGGAGTGGAAGAGTTACGCGCGTTTCTTTTGGCATGCGCACTAAAAAGTCTCGGCAGTCATTAAAGTTATGACTGGCAGGACTGCTCCGTAACGGTGGCGAGCAAGACGTGGTCCAAAAATGCGCTACTCGCAGTACTTGCAAAAGTCGCCGTGTATATCAATCAGCCGAGACTTTGATGTCACATTCTCGTCCTGCGCCATAGAAGTCTGCTTTGTCTCCACGTGTTGTAATGTCAGCGCTTCACTGCACGTGAATCAACGTAGACGTGATTTCGATACTAGCGCGGTGTACACGAGTCGACAAACTTATCTGTAGATCGATTCGAATGAACCCAAATCAGTTGAATCGAGTCTTTCTTATTCGAGAGTCAAATCCTGGGGAAAGGGGGTAGACTTGTTTGTCACGCAAACATTCAACAACCAAAAATACGTGTCTTTCTGCAGGGGGTGAGAATCGACCGAAGAAATCTTGTTACGGGGCGAGTCGAGTCAGCCCAAAGTCATTTACGTAAGAGTAACAAGTGTTGTGCCCACCACTGAACAGTTACAAGTGACAATAGCATAATGCAATATTTCATGAACCGCACAGTTTATGAGTGAGCATGAGTGTGACTCAGGTAATGAGTTTAGTTGCACAACTGTTCGAGAAAATTCCTGACAAACAAAACTATGGGAGTGAATTAGCACACGGTGGTTAAGAATGAGCTGAACTCTGTGCTCCTCACTTGAGGCGACCCTAGGAGCACTGCGATGCTTACTTATGCATCAACAAAACCTTAGAGCAAGTGCAGACTTCGGTGCGATTTTCCAGCATTTCTAGAAACACAGGCTGAAGCAGAATTTCAATTTATTTCCTCATGTCTTGGACCATGTACAAACATTCACACTGACACCCAACAACATGAGGCAAGAATTGAGATTTCATAGTTCACTTATTTCAACTTTCGTCAGTACTTGATTGATAAAAAAATCTACATGAAATGGATCTTAAAATGTCGGTGCGACTTTTTCATATTGGAGGTATCAACCTCTCACAGGAGAGGTACCTGAGCTCAGGAGGTGATCAGTGCCAAAGCTTGTGGCAAGCTTTGGCACTGAGAACTGATTCCTCGTTCTCGTTTTGCAACCTTCTCCATTTCATTGCATCTCACTGAACCAGTTTGAGGCACTAAAGACGACTAAAACCTTGATTACTTAAATTTACAATAAACTGGCAAAATTGTTGCCAAAGCCTAGTCAAGATTTGTGTCCAGTACTGAATTTCTCATCACTTTTAGTGCTACACCTTGAAAAAATCGTGTGTGTCGCCGCACTTTGAATATTCAAGTCAAATCAGCCGCACCCTGTATATTGGACGCCACAAAAGATATTTCCGAGTCTGCGTCACCCTAACAACGGCTGTCGGCAAGTCCATTGGTCGTTAAGGGGGGGGGGGGAAGAAAATCAGCTTGTCACCAAGGCGACGTTCAGCGGTGTTGCTTTCGCCGCGCTTGCTGTCGTATTGAAAAGGGCTCGAACTTCTCGCTCAGTTCAGACACTCCGTCTGAGCCTTGGATCGCCTACAGTCCGGAGGGCCCAGAGGGCCCACAAGGCACAACATCCCATCATCATGATCCTTAAGTGACAATGAGCAATGGTAAGTTCGTGACTGAGCTCCTCTGTCCGGAGGACTTGAAAGTCCAACTACACATCTTCATGCGTAGCTGTAGAGGAAGGTCCACAATCCAGAACTTTCCCTACTGCATGCAGCCCCATGGTCAAGCCCCATAGTGAGACTGTAGTCGATGATGGTGATGGAGTAATTTTCTGCCTTACGCCCCGATGATTCATTATGCGCCGTCATAAATCCATTACTTCCTTGATAACGGCATTAGCAATTAATTACGGGGAAATATTCTCAAATTACCTGCAACTCCCTCCCCCCCTCCATGGTGTACAGGGCACATTTATGTGCATACGTCTCTTCATTTCTCTTCAATCTTGTTTCTCTCTTTCCAGCTTACTTCGAAATCCCGTCGCTTTCTAGCGATTCGGACTTGTGACCCCCTCAGGCCCGTCTGACCGAACTCCTCCCGCAAGCAGCCTCGCCATCGCCATCCACTGTTGGCGCCAGAGGTGGGAGGACAAGACGCGGCCGCCCTGGCGTCAAGAAGCCGGTAAAATGTGTCGGAGTTGCCATTTTTTTCTCCGGCCGGCTTTCTGCTGCTTGGGCATAATTCATCTTCAGCTTCTCGCATTAGTATCGTTTATTGCTGCTAACGGGACACACAAAGATTTTTCGTTGTCTTGGCAGCACAAGTGGTTTTGTTAGGGCTGCAATTTTTTCAACTGTTCATATAACCCATCAAATCCTTGTTCAGCTGGTCTGAGATTGCCAAGAGGCTCAAAATGATTATTCCGTTAATCACTTACACACTTAGACCTCGTCATGAGGACACGCACGGATTTGGAAGTTCAAGTCTCGGTGCTGTCAGGTGGACGAGATGCCTCAATACGTCAAGTGTCCTCAGACTTGTTGCGTATGTGTATTTGTTGTGCGAATGCGCTCACGTACCTACGAGCGTAACTCCGCGTAGTCTGTGTCGGCGGCGACTTTGTGAAACATCGTGTCAGAGCATCATTAATGCAAGTGACTCTTCTTACGTCATCTTCAAAGGAATCTCGTGAACAGAAAAATGAGTAACAAAAACAGTGTGAGGTGCGTGGATGGAGAAGTTGTAGCGAGACCATTATGCATACTTCCTGATGTAGCATCAAACCAAAGCGTACCACTCATTGCATATGCAACAGTGACTGCTCGAATTCGTGCTAGGAAAAGTCCGTCGGAGGACTACAAGTATTTGACCATTGTTCTTCAAGTCACTGGCTGCTCATTTTCGCTGGCACTTATGCAATACACGTATACGACGCTGAATAGCGCGAAGCTGTTACGTACGCGCCGACGTACCATACCGCGCTTCGATACATTGCTCAACGTCGTGCGATCACCACCGTGCACGTAAAATGAGACCCAAGATTGCCGGTTTTGCCGGCGGATAACGTTACCCATGTACGACACACTGTACTTTGTGCTACGTACGCCCAGATTGCTTCTACACCCTTCTAAACGATTCAAACAGTCACCAAATATAGGATTGAATAAACGTGTTCTGTTGGCCCCTACAAATTACCTCTTCTGGTCTACTTCACTAATAGGCTGGTAGAAGGAAGTCGTTCAGTGTAAAACGTATGCTGCTGTGGATCTGATGCCCATTGTCTGCTGCAGCTTCTCTGTTTGCTGACAAAGGAATTCTGGGGTTTAACTATGGTACAGAGCTGAGCTGCCACTCCACAGTGTTCTTTTTTCATGGCAATAGATGACGGCATCTTATGGTCCCCAATGCTTTAATGATATTCAAAATGGATGACGAAGTGAGTCTCTTTGTAGGATTTAAACGGCCTCAAAAAATCTCCCCCAAATTGAGGGGCGGACGGGGAATGAGACACCGTCGCAAGTGTCATGTATTTTATTCCACCCACCTAGGCATTCCAGCCATCGACACGTCAATGTGTGTTCAGTGCACAAGAGGCCTCGGTATGTCCCAGGGAGAATGGAGAAGATGGTGCATAGAGACACAGTAAAACCTTTAACTGTTCTTAAGAACCCTCCTCAAGAGGCATTTCGCCTCTTGTTTTACTGCGACTCCAGCAAGCTTTTTTTTCGGTTGCCTCGTTTACCACTGAGGACGACGACGACACACCCTTGCGGACGCAGTGCAGTTATTTCTGTAGGCTTGCTGCTCGCTAGAAGGCTGTGTAAACTACTGTACGTACTCATGCAATTCTCCTGAAAAAAAATGACCCGGCAAGTGATTATCCGCATGGGTTGCTCAAAGACAGGCATCCCGCTAGCTGAGGAGACGAGTGAAGGGATTACACAGTACAGGTAGGTACAGTGTGGGCATGCAAATTCTTATAATTGCCAATCAATTCGGTGCGGGACATACCTGGCCTCTATGTACGTCGTGCATGCATTCCTTGAAGAAGAATGGTGGCCTCGCCAACTGGTGATATGTGGTGCAGCAAATGTTCGTACGGATTGCGTATTACATTGCGTTGACCTTAATCTTCTGCAGAAACTGACTCTTTTTCGTAGCTGCTTAATGGACCCAGGGCAAAGTTGATCGCTCCGCCGCTGAAGGTCAACTCTGCGTTATATCTCTGTTTACTGCCCCTTTAGTGGCTTCGCACCACTGTGGGACGGGCAAGATATCTTCTCTGATGTTGAGACTATCTCTCTTGGCCGCATACTCTGTGTGATTGAGAGACACATACGTACCTGTCAGCGGTGCCACCAGCAGCGCGCCAAATAAGTCCCCAGGCTCTTACTCATTTATGCCACTTAAGGCTCAAAAGTTGTACGTACTGTTTCGCCCAGTCCTTGAGGTCGAGTTCTGAGAAAGAAGGTTGCTGATTACAAAGTGCACAAATGCTGCATGCATGCAGGTAACTCACGTAACTCTCAGGTGACAGCTGGGGATAAGCAGCAACAAGCAGCAGCTAATCCACTCATCTCTTATTGAAAGATCGTCACGTACCTTTCAAAAAATTTTACAATTTTGTACTAAGCGTAAATTTGCAATTTTCAACTTGTTCCCCTCACCGGCGTTGATTTGTTCCTTCCATACGAGTGAGCGGCGGCGGCACGCGAAGTCTGGGCGTTCTAACGGATGGCTGGAAGGAACAGCTCATACCAAAATTGGCTTCGAAAAGCATTTACTTCCAGAAAAAGTGGCTCCAATGTAAGGTGCGTTTGATCTCTGACGATGCTGCTTTGTCGTGACAACATCAATTCAACACCTGCTCTTCGCATCATACATGCACAGCGTAATGAAGTTGATTCCTGCTTGGTAATGTCATTCTACACGATGTCGAGAAATTGACGTCGGATTCCCAAGGCTCCTCCAACTCTACTTCCACAGCACTGTTTATAGAAGAAATTGGACGGAGGACGGCACCAACAAATAAATACCTTGCAACAGATATTGCAGTGATCAGGTCTTTGCCCTTCATAACGTCGATACCTGGTTGCATCGAAAGAGCATTTGAAAGCTGACACCGATTTCTTGACATAGGTATTGTTTTGCTGGCACATTGCTTTTGATCGGCTTTCATCACGTGCTACCTGCCAAAATGTTCCTCTTCTCCGAACTGTAGCTTCATGTGGATGCAACAAGTGCAACATTCTCGTCGTCAATCACCCTCCCCTAATCACTTTGATGTGGACCACCACCCATGAAGACTGTGTCATGGAGACGACCCTTTTCCTATCTGGGATTGAGCAACTCTTGTCCTGGCTCCAAGCAAAATTCTGACCTTGATCTGCAGAGGAGTCAAGTTTGGGGATTCTCTGAGCTTGCTCGATGGGCCCCAAGTGACAGGTCTTGGTGCTTGTTGTAAGGCACCGCATGACCAGTTTTTGTCCAACTTTTTTTGCCAAAGATACGGCACGCCTAGTAATGTTCCTTTTCTTGAGCAGCAGTGACCTTGGCTGCACAGGAAATTCCTTCTTTTCGACCATTGCTACTCTTGTTCGCCAGGCTATCACCTCCATCATGTCATCGTCTCCCGCTCCTGAGGGCCCTCAGGGTGATATCCAATCACTCATGTCATGTCAGCTTCCAGCACGTCCATGGCCCAGATATCGTCCAGAGTCAGATATTCTGAGTGTGATCTTTCACCATTGTTGGACACCTCATGCTTAGGGCAAAAAAACCGTGCTGTCACTACTTTGTTTTGCATCCAAGAAGGGGAGAGTAGGATAAGTTAAAGCGGGACTGATTAGATCAGAGTGAATATAGCCTCAGCTTGCAGCGAAAAATTACTTGCCATTGTCCACTGTAACTTTGCCAAATATTTTTCCGAAGGAGCAGCGACCTTGCAATGAACGGTATTTTTGCACAATTATCTTGATGCTTTGTCACTTCTACGGATTTATGCAGCCTCATTTTTTCAAAAATAAGGAGCTTATTGGATGGCGTTGCAAAGACTTCTTCGCCCAGCAGCATGTCGTCTGTAACCCGAGGCTGATACAATAAGCAGCGATCATTGCATTTTCTGAGCTGGTCATCTTTGAAAGGAGTACGACTGGTGTGGGGCTTGATCAAAGACTTTTTACTTTTAAGTGTACTTATATTCCTGTACTCGTACAGCTTGTGAATAAAGTCATTCCATTCCAACCTGAAGCGTCACCGGTCAAGATCTGCCTCTTTCCCAACATCGCGCTCATGTTAGATATCAAGTTATTCTTGACTAGCAGCCAACAGCCACTTGAGACATGGTTGTTCTTTTGAAAAGAGATAAAACGCTCGTGAAAATGGATACTCGAGAAGGCAGCCGCTCAAAGGGAGTAGGGCTGCAAAGATTTGTTATTGTTTTGGAGAGGACACTGCATGTGGTACTCGTCTTGAAGTCATCATGCTTTCTTTGTTGTCTTCGTCAAGGACAAAATTCCAAGAAGAGATTCATTTAAAGGTCAGTCCTTTTTCGGCGGAGCAGTCGACGTGGCGTGGTAAAAAAATGCTCTCGAGATAAAGAGGAGGTTTGTTTTATGCACAAAAAGGGACTGAGCCAGCGAGAAGCAGTATCCTCCAGGCTGAGGGTGGTAATTACGCACACACGTCTGCATTATCTTTTTTGCTCTAATTCTAAACTGTGCTCGTCGGGTAAATAGCAGACTATATCTCCCATTGGATGCGGATTGACGTGGGTTGATTCTTCCTATTCCAATGTATTTTGTTCGCACCACAAGCTTAACAACTCCTGAGGGAGGACGAGGGCCACTTGCGTGGAGGAGGAGAAGGAGGAGGAGGAGGGGAAGGAGGGAGAGGAGGTCATCATTCACCAGAAAAACGATCATGCTGCACCATGCGGAGAGTGAGGAGAGTCGTGACATCCGACATGATGTCATGACATCTACCGTCACAAATGCTTAACCGACAGCTCTTTTCTACAGGAAAAGCGTCAGATTCTATTCTGCACATAGGGTTGCCTCGGACCATAAGTAATGGTTAAATTCTTCCCAAAAAAACAACAGTGGCAGCCCAGTGATTTGAATGCCAAAGTGATGCGATGATGATCTCTTACGCGCGTCGTCGCGGGCGTCTTCGGTCTATGAGAATCCACACGCTTGCTCACGCACTCTTACGAGCGCACACCGGCCCTCCGCGAATTCCCGTCGAAACTCTCGGCGCCAAGGGCTAAAGAAGATGCACCCGGACGATGAAAAAAGGCGCGACAATGGCGAGATGCGCGCGCGAATACGCTGGCTGCTGCTAAAACCCTCTGATTCCTCTGAGGTCGTTTGAATCCGTGAGGACCCTGCGGGTACATATAAAAGGAGAGTGCAGGACACTCAGAGGCATCAGTGGAACTTGAGCAGTGCTCGTGTTAAAACCGTCTGCTCGACGTTTTAGCACCTGTAGGCCTTGAACCACTAATAATTTAATCATGATTGGAATCAACAAGGTAAGAAGAGACTAAGGCTTCTGTTCTCTAAGTCGTCCCAATGCATGTGTTGTACGTACATATACTTTTTCTTGTGCCAGATTTGTCTGTTGGTCTTGGTCGTGTGCTCCGCGCACGCCCAGGTGCCCCGCAAGGCTCGCAATCTCGGTCGGGTCTTCCCCTTCGCCCCCGAGCACCAGGGTCACCACGATCACCATGACCACGCCCACGATCACGGCGAACATCTGGCTCTTCCTTCTAGGGATGCCAGGCAGAGGAACAGACAGGCTTCCGGTGACGAACCAGAACTGAGCATTGGCAACATTGCTGCTGCTGGCGAGCGTTGTATTGACAAGGTGGTCATGGTCGAGGAGACGGAGTACGATGAAGAGATTGAGTGCCACCACTCCTATTCTGAGCGTTGCCACACTACCTACACCACCGACTTCGAGCCACAGCAGGAGGAAGAGTGCGATGAGAACTTCAAGAAGAGCTGCTTCATTGAGTACAAGAAAGTGGCCTTTGATGAGCCTGTCAGGTTCTGCCATACCCCATTGGTGTGCGAGGGTGAGGGTCCCGAGGAGTGTAAGACCGTCTACGAGAGCCAGTGTGAGACCAGGTACCACGAGCACGAGGTGGAAGATGACATCGTTGACTGTGAAACCATTCAGGAAGAGAAGTGCGAGGATGTGACCCAGGGATATACCACTGAGCAGAAATGTACCAAGTGGCCCAAGCAGGTGTGCAATGCCCGCAGGGAGCTTGTCAAGAAGTACACTCCTGAGACAGAGTGTAAGAAGGTGCCTAGGGAGCTGTGCGGCCCCTCTGGCTGTGTCCTGACCCCTGGACCCGAGGAGTGCTTCGACAAGAAGGAGACCGTCGTGCAGGAGGTAAGTACCCATGTCACGTCACAACTGATTGCATTAAGTCATGAGATTTTGTATTATTCACCCCACACAGGTTCCTGAAGAAACTTGCAACCTGGAGCCTCAGCGCTCTTGCAGACACGTTACCAAGCTGGTACCCCTGTTGAAGCCCAATGAGGAGTGTGTGGACATCCCCAAGGAGGTGTGTTCCAGGTCTAGGAAGAACCCCAGGAAGGTGCAGAAGCCCGTTGTCAAGAAATGGTGCTACGTACCCACTCCCGAGTCTGGCCTTGCCTAAGTCCGCGATTTTCCAGAGGGATCTCTTCAATCATCAGTCATGCAAGCAGACAAATTTGCTTCCTCGACACCTTCTCGCTCACTTTTCCTGTTCAGACGTGTGCGGCTTTCCAGACAGCTTTAAAATAGCATAACAACAGTCCCTCTCTTCCTTTAAAAACCACCTAACAATCGCAACAGCATGCAAAAGGTCCCATGGTAAACTTGACAGCAGACATCGAATCTAGTCTATGTGATACTGCAAAAAAATTGTGGAAGGAATTGTCACTTCTGTCACTGCCAACTACTACTACTACTGCCAACTACAGTACTTCGACAGCAGAATACTGCCTGCTGCTACTCAAGTTCCCTACTTATGCACTTGAAAATGCATTCAACGATTATTCGGTGCCTACCTGTGCAGGTAAATCTGGTCGATTTCAATCATGATTAAATCAATTTTAATTGCATGCGATAAAAACAATAAAAAGAACACGAAAACCTAATTAAGAGACAAAAGAGGAACAATTCTCCTTGGTGCTTCGCGTTCCTGTATGAGAATTGAGGTTTTGTGACCTCAACGAGAGGCTTGCGGCCGAACTTGCTAAATGCACATGCAAACGTACTAGATGCTCAGTGATCAAGATCACACGTTAGTGAGAGAAGCGCATCGAGCAGCTCTGCGTGATGCGCAGGGGTTTTAAAGCCAATCACAATTCGTGATGTGATTTTGCGCAGCAGAAGCAGTACCAACCGAACAAGGTGCAGATTACTGCAAGTAGAATTACGCAGGGCACTAAAGCTTCTGTCGAGTGCAAAGCAAATACTGAGGGAGAGATAAGTTAGATAATTGGCAATGAGAAGGAAGCAGGAAACAGTGAAAACGAGCGCCACGAAAGCACTCTTGTTACACCTTCATCATATTATAGTGCTTTGTGGCAGAACAGTATCACTACAGAGTTATTTTTGGCTCACTGGCTTTGTGCACCGTACGTACGAACGTTATTTGAGTTTCTTGAACATGGAGATGCACCCCGTACGTGCATCTGAGGGCATGACAAAAGAAGCATACCGTATACGGTTCACGGCACTTAGGTCTCCATGCTGAGGCTGAATTGTTCCTGCAATGAATGCACGATTGTTTGTCCTGTGCATGAACATATCGGAGTCACATTTCGTGGTTGCCGTGGAATGGCATGTATGTATTCCGCGTAACGCTCACACGTGGTGGATGCCAGACATCTCACTTGCTCATGGCTATATGCGATATCGTTGTAAATCACTGCTTGACAGTTCTCATGCCAAGCATCAGGAGCATGGTGTACGCGTTGTACTGTCTCTCTAGCAATGACTGGTCAGTACTAGAGCACTGAATGCAAGATGTGCTTTACTCAACGCACGAGGAGAGTTGCTCCAATGCAATTGTGCTGCCCGTGCTACGTGAGTAGTTTACATTTTGCTGGCAAAAGTACCAGGTGTTGTCAATCAAATGGTCGGCAAAACATATCTTCAGGGTTCGCCCCTCAAGGACTTCGTATACGTATGCACACAAGTGGGCAAGCTTCAAATGCTCAGTGGCATCCAAGTGAGCCGTTGGTGAGACATGCAACAAATCCTCCTACAACCAGAAGAGAATGAAGAAGGGATCGCATCTGTTTCCATTTTGCTGTTATGGAAATTGCATCGTTCTTTCTTTGATGTACATAGTCTAATGTGAATCTGTACTGCTTACTCGTTCGTTTGTTACTAGCTAAACCTTTTATTGGTGCTTTTCCACGGGCATTTGCCTTTCATGGGAAAGCTTCATGGGAGAAGAGGTTTTTCCACACTCATCGGTGCTGATGTTAGGTCAGAAAAAAAGTAGTCGGATCTCGGAGTTACGAAGTCGAAGCAAACGCATTGTACGGAACCCCTTTGCAACTCTGGGTCGTCTACAAATCACTCAGTCAAGATCAAGCAAGAAGCATCATAACTTGGAGCGATGTCGTGACTTCGAAATCTGCAGCTTCCAATCCTGCAATAAAAGAGTCACTAGATGCCTGACGGTGCGGCCTTGAAATATTCTTTATGGCGTACAGTTTTGAGCAAGGTCAGGGCAAGGACAGATGACTGTCAGCCACTTCAAGAGGATCACTGACAAGTTGTGTGTGCTTGGACAAGGAGGGAACCAACAGCGACGTGCACTTCATGGTGATTTTTTCCTCCGCGGTTGGGGGCTGCCGCAAGCAGGTATTTTTGGGAGACTACAGATGAGATAGGGCTCCCCCTCTGTGTTTAAGCTATGCCTGTCACCATGGCAAGCGTGAACAACGCATCATAATCCGACATTTGCTCGACCACACTTTCCACCTACGGTACTGTACGCACATATGTTATGAAATTACGCGCAAGATGAGCATACATGGTGTACAGGGATGGCGAGATCATTCCGCCGCAACTTTAAGCACGCATGAGAGTGTACCCAGAGACTTGTCCGCAACTTTTTGTGAGTGTACCTGGAATAGTTACATCCATCAAGAAGCTAATTTTGGTGAGAGGATCCCACAGAAAGCAATATCACAAGAGGGGCATCGTCAGACCGACATATCTTTAAAATTTTCGGGCTTAATAAAGTAAATCAAGAGAGTTGGAGAAGGGGGAGTTGCTTTTTTCCCTTACTAGTAAAAGGTGGTGGTCTCCTCGAAGGTCGCCTTTGCCAGTCTAAGCACATGCGAGATCAACACAGTGAGTAAAGCCTACAAAGACCGCATCTTCCGAAAACATTTCTTTCTAAAGTTATCGATATAGTGCAGAGGGGAAAATCCTGGAATCCGATACTTTTAAAGTAACGCGTCCGACGCAGCGTATAACATAAAAAATAATTTCTAAAAAGTTTCACTCACATACTCTCAAATTCGAGGGTGAAATTATCTCGCCAGTCCTGTACGCGGGAGTTTGAGGTCACTCAACTTTTTAATGTCTGAAAAGTCGACATAACGAGGACATTCATGCGTAAACCTCTTCTTATATATATTCTGAATGTGTCACAGATTTCGTCAGACTAAATCGGTAGTCTGTCTCGCCATACTAGCGTCACTGACCTCCTCGAGCTGCTTCATGAAATTGTCATCGAACTTTAACTTCACTCTGTTCTCGTAACAGGCGCTAATAGTGGTTGTGACCTCTTCGGAACGGCTCAGGCGGCCTCGGTAGGCATTCTTGAGTTCAAATTGAAGTCGTCTGTCACGCTCGTTTCTGCGACTTGCTTCTTGTAGCGCTTCGAATCTCTGGAAAGTCATGGCGACGGCGGTCGGGGCACGACCGGCCGTAAGGACCACGCCCACGCCCATCATGGTGTAGGCCGCGACGAGAGGATCGCCGATTGCTCTTCCAGAAGCCACGAAGATCAGGGGTATTAGCGACAACGCCGAGAAAGCAGTGGCTCTCATCGGTACACGCAAGTACCGGGATGTGAGTTGCGATCGTGCCACCTGAGACCGCAGCAGACAAAGCAGGCGCAGGTCCAGGCTCACCGCGAATGCCGTCAGCGATACCACGAATGGCAATGGCAAATAGAAGTAAAGCGCTGCAGGTGGACGGCGAGGTCCTGGGCCATGCAGACATATCTCCGAGGACACACCCAGCGGAATATCGTACAAGAAGATGGGAGGCACGTAGGCTGCGGAAGCGGCCGCTAAGCCTGCTATAAAGACGTAAGCACCGGTTGGCACGCCGCCGTCTTCGGTGGGATGTCGGCGTTTGTGTCCAGGTCGCCATTTGGCAGGGCCGCCACCGCTTCCCGTCGTGGTGTGCGGCGAGGTGACTGCCCGAAAGCGAATCCACGAGATGACGGCCATGAAGGCGTATCCGAAGTAGCAGGCGATGAGAGGGCTCACGAGGAGCATACAGCAGAGAGCCCGGTTTGGGACAGGCACCAACAGCAGACAGAAGTAGACAACAGACTGCGCCACGCAAGCGACGCACGATAGCGCCGAGTCCAGGAACAGGAACAGGAAGATGTTTCTGCGCACCCCAAACGAGCACCAAATGTGTCTGGTGCTGAAAAAACACGCCGCCCCTCCCCCCAAAGACGCCACACACGCGACAGCCAAGAACACGCGATTGAAGACTGCCATCGCCAACTCTCTCTTGTTGCTTTTTGGCGACTGATGAGTTCCTTCCAGAGAGAGCTCGCTTTCCACATACTGTGTATGCACATACACGTGCAGGCGGAAAGCTCATGCATGGGGGGAGGGGGGATCGGACGAGTCGCAGACGTAGCCCTCAGGCGTTATTTAAAGCGGTCGTACGTTCACACGAGACACATGTTTGGGTTATAACCAGATCCCTGCTTGTTTGGGATACTCTGCCGGGTGCCAGTGAACTTGAACTTTCAAAGGGACCTGGTGACGGCCGTAATGAAAGTATGGCGGGGTGTTGGGATTTTATGCCTGCCGCCTTGGTCGCTGTCATATTTAAACTGTGTGGCACATGCATCACTTGTGAGCACAAGACAAAGTGGTGGATTTCTGTATGCGCCAATGATGCATTGTTGCGTCCATTCCAGTGGGAAGCTGTCTTCTTCCAGGGCTAGCAACGTCAGATAACTGAGCCCTGCAAAAACGTCCCTTAAGAGGATTCCAAGCAGAGAGCAAAATTTCTCTTTATTCACTGACACCACTCCTCACCCTTTGAACATTCTTCTCTTCTGTACATGCAGAGATACACACGCGGACGCACCCACGCGCACGCACCCACACACACCCACACACACACTTAGCCAGCTTGACTGAGGATCGAGCAAATGTCCTTTCTCATTCACTTCAGTATTTATGATAAATATTGTGGAAAAGTGATAAAATACTACATTTAGCATTTGCCACGTGGCATTTTACAAACTCTCGGTCTCCGCAGCCCTCATTGTTGCCCGAGGAACGAGGGCAGCAACACTTTTGGGCTGCAGAGATCGAATGTTTGTAAAATACTACTTTGCCAAATGCACGTACCGTGTTCAGCGTCACATTGTTCATTTCGCATTCATTTGGTTCATAGTAAGGCGGTCGAGGAAAGAACGCACAGCACAACTTTTCACTGAGGTCACAATGTTCGTTCTCACTCATTGTTACAGTTGTAATTGTTGATTGTTGCACTTCCCGGTGAGGTCGCTCCAGTCGCTCTAATGGCTTTCAGGGCTCTCGTCGCTCCGGCTCCGGTCGCTCCGGCTCCGGTCGCTGCAATCATCACCTTCATCGCATGACTGCAGTACCCCTGTATTGGTGGCAGCATTTTGTTTTTTGACCTATACTTTACCACACTGCTTATTATGCCCTCAGAACGTGTGGAAAAGATTTTTACGACGCACTCTCGGTATATAAGGAGAGTTGTAAAGTAGTTCTTTTCGAGACGTCCTTAGTACGAACGAAAAGAATGCAAAATGGACAATTTGACGTAAATAATCACAATTAGTCATGTACGGAGACACATGAGACCGGTCATTTGCACTTATCTTCTCGCTACGCCCAAAGTACTTGACTTCCTCACGCTGATTTAAACATGCACGCGCGTTTAGATATGAAAAGTCTGTTCTGTTGTCTCCGACAATTCAAGGCTGCAACGCATCCACTCAGACACCGAACCACTCGTATTTTGCCCAGTCAACATAATTTGATACCACTGTATCATTCTGCCTTAAGTAAATGGAAGCAACATTGCCACTGCACACTTGAATCAATTAAATTCTATGGATCTATAATGGCAGCCACCGAAGAGCATAGCGGACTAGGAGGAGTCCAGGAACAGGACTTTATTTGTACACATTGCAGAGGTCGAAATGTTAAAGTCAAGAGCGAGGTGAAGGTGATGCGTCAAGAAGCGACGGAATATACTCGTCCGCTCGGCACCCAATCTCGAATTGTCAGTTGATATTTGCACTGCAGGCACCGCTTCGCCTACGCACACAACCATTGTGCAATAGCACCGAACTCCACATAGACGGTTAGAGAATTATTGATGTCCCAACTGACTTAATGCCATCATGAAGCGCAAGGCCCAGTCTGCAAAAGATTCCCCCCACCGACCTTAATAGGGATGATAGCACCACAAAAGTTTTCGAGCTAAGATTGCATCTTCCAAGAGAGGTTGGTCTTATTACCCAGATTAAGCAACCTAACCAAGAAAGTTTGGAATTTGTTTCTCTGCTTCACAGAAGAAGAAAGCTAGCAGCCATGTAGCGAAAAGAATGAATGGATCCTTCCCCTCCTAGAAAGCTGCGCCCTTCACCATCTCCTTTCTCTTCTATGTACCCTATGGCCTTGATACTAAGAAGAATCGGAATCCCACTTCAACGACTTATGGCAGTCAGTATGTACGAGGCAGCTGTAGCAGACGCATGCATGCATGAAGGAAGGGCGCGTTGCGTCCCATTTCGTTCAGAAAGAGACACTTCTGGCACTTCCATTAAAGAACACTATTGGTGTCTGGGACGACGCATTCGAGTGCTCTGCATGTAACGGCTGCAGTTAAAACTGAAAATGTCCGAAGCTTCTTTGCTAATTTCTATACCTTATGTCCCTTCTGTCAGATTCATGAATTTTTTTCTCACTCAAGCATTTAGAGAAGGACCATGCTACTTTTACAGCACTTCAGTCAGTCTCGCGAGGGCTGCTGTAACGACTATTTTTATTCATTCATTATTTGCTTTTAGAATGCTTTCACAACGAAGAGCTCTCTCCTTTCTCTATCTGCCGAATGGGAACGTTCGTTTTCGGCCCTTCCACTTTTCACCACTTTCTTTTACTTATGCGGACGGATAAGTACAAATTGAGGAGTCTTCTTCTTAAATGTACTGCAGTGTATGTCAAAATACAGTGTGGCCAACACTGTTAGGGAGAAAGTCAATGGGGTTTCTGAGCAAGTCAGTTTTTTTTGTACCGAGCCCAGAAAGCTTATTTTCTACATTTGGTCCATCCTACCAACTTCAGGGAATTAGATCGCAGAATGAGGATGATCTGCTGGAGCAACCTATGGGCCTGCTTCCAGCCTGCAGACTGTAGGATATTTTCGCTGGAGGAGGTAAAAGGTTGCTGTGGTGAAAGTTACATCAAGCCTCATCCCCTCCTGAGTGAAGCACGTCAAAATTTTGAAGTGACTGAGACAGGACACACCCCTTGTGCACATACAGTATAAGGAGGTCCAAGTACCCAAATTTGACCGGGATGTTCTAGTACAAGTTGTTCATGTAGGTATTTTCTGGTGTCTGCAAATTTGGAGGAGTAAACAAAAATTGCTGATTGTGGCAAGGACACAACCTTAGTAATTCTGTAATCCGTACTTTACAGGCGCCTCTAGAAATTTGCTCGCCAAAGTGCACTAGATTCGCGATTTTCCTGTTGCGTCGTAGGACTCAGGTCACACATATGCCAAAAAGTGCGGCTAATTAATGTGAGGTTGCCGGACAGTCGTCAAACAGGGTGGAATCTAATATCTTGACATACGAGACCTGAAGGATCACTCCTATATTACTCCTAATAGAGCATAAGCATGCGGGACCGTGCACGTTTGCCAAGTTGCAGGTCAGACCTTACGACCCAGGGTGCTGACATTTGGCATGAATGAACTTGAGGGAGGTTAGAATTTTCCTGAGTTTCCTAGGGAGGCGATTTATGCTTACAATTTACAAATGGTCAGAAATGCTGACATTTTCCACTCAGGAAGTATCACGTGTGCGTGCGTGTGTTCACTGTGATATGATTGAAACCAAACTTGGCATTCAGGGGGGCCATACAGAATTGAGATATGTTCAGTGTGAATGTCAATGGTGGCTGCTATTCGTAACTGTTGGTGAGTCCAAGCAGGAGAATAAAAATGATTTCAGGGAATAAAAGTGACGGCGCAAAGTAAGCTTTCCAATTTCTAGTTCCCTAAGCTTCTTTTTTTGGTAGTCGCACTGACTGCTGTGAACATTGCTGAAATGTGCTAAGAGGGTGAGCTCAGTTGACATACAGATTGGTCAGTATCACCAGGGTGGTGATTTAAAGACAGAGTTGACATGTTGGGCCGAAGGCCTGACTTGACAAGTCCTCATCAGGCAAAATTTTGTCGCAGCAGCAAGAGTCCCACTGCAATTCGGTGATGGACCTCAGAACCTTACTTCCTGACTGGTTCCAAACATCATAAACGCGACAGATGTCTCAAATGGAGACAACGTCAAGCGAAAAATGTGATACAGTGTGGGCACGATTAGTATTTCCCATGGCACCCTAAAGTAGGACACTGGCAGCCCTGTTACAACAACTGCACAACATGCTCAGATGTTCATTCCATCTATCATATCATCCCCCTGAGCGTCAGTTGCATAGGCAATAACATGGCTCTAGCTTTTCAGCTGAGCAGAGGTGTCAGATACTTCAAAGTCCATCAAATTTTCCAATAGTGAAGAAAATATATGTAGGGGTCGGTAGAGACTGAAATGTGTCCCGACCTTGCCTCGAAAACTTGCCTTTTTTTCTAATCCTGAGGGCCTCGGGATCTACTCCGATATAAATAGCTACTTCATTCTCCTGCCCAACTCAGCAAAGCAGGCAATGGCCAACCAGCATAAGTGGAACGCCTTAAGAGTGATGAGTATGCACGTCACCTCAGCGCCCTCGACGCTATGTAAGTATTGCATCGTTCGTTGCTTTTTAGGTGTCGTTGCCGGTACCAAGCAATACTTTCTTTTCACGTGACGACCTTTCTGAGAAAGTCGTCGCTGCGGTCCTTTCGAGGAGATTAATTAGAGAGTCCTCCTTTTCTTCCACGTTAAGTCAGGGATGAATGAATGAATGAATGAATGAATGAAGAACGAAAGTTGATGGGTGTTGAAGAATCAAATCGTATGTTCTAAGTCTCTCAGAAGTGAGGTGACTAACATACAAAGTGGTGGGATTGTATACTACAGTCTGCCGGTGCAATATTCCTCAGTCTACCGCAAATGCAATGCAGATCGTCAACCTGAAATAAAACTTTGCGAAGGAGATATTTCATTGTTTACTTCTTTCATAAGAGAAGAAGGTCCGACCTAAGAGAACTTCATTCAGTTACCTTCACTTTCTTCAGAAAGGGCTAAAAGGACACACACTGGTAAGTGAAGGTCTCCTCTTAGGCGGGCCCTTCCCTTGTGGTTGGTGGAGTTGATGAGGTCCCTGACAGCATTGTGCTTGGTGTGCTAGAATTCTTTCTCCAAATTGCCCCCCCCTCTCGGCACGAGTCCTATGTTTACCTCTTTCTGCATCGTTAGGGTCACAAAGATGCTTCTGGAGTCCGGCGAAATCAACCATTGAAGTCATCAGCATGGGGAAACTTGACTCACATTTCTTGGGGCTATTAGAAAGCAACCTTAAAGTGGGCAGCATTTGCTGCATATTTGTCCACAGCTATTACAACCTTGCATGAGGTAGGTCAAAGCAAGGCTTCATGATTCTCCAAGTAGACCTATTTGTTTTCGAACGGGGGGTTCAGAAAAACTTTTCAGGTGACAGGTGGATGATAATAACTTAAGACACTTTAGGATAAAGAGGTGTCACGTGAATCAAGCAACTATCCGGTACTTCATTTCACGAAAGTCCCTCACCATCTTCTGCCAACTTCCTTTAGACACATCTACAAAAAATTCTCTCACCTTGAAGACTTGAGAACGAAAAAGGGTTTTTCCAAAAGTTTAAACGCATTTTTCGTCATTTCTGATATAATGACTAAAGAAAAATCAAAAAAAGAGGAGAGCGCTTCTGGAGGTGGGAATCCTGGTCCAGTGGGCCTCAATTTCTAATTTTATCTGCCAAGAAGACTATCGAAACAAAAGACTTGTCTTTTTAGCGACTTTCTCGTGTTTTACACAATTTTTTATGAAATGAAATGACCGAAATTTCAGCGATTTTTTGACGTTCAAATTTATCGACTGATGCCCAAGTTTCCTTCACTTTTCCTTGTTTTCCTCATCACGGGGGAGTTGACCCGTCCAACCTATACTTTTATAATAAAAGTGTGCTAATTGGTATACCCATATTAATAATGCGCATTAGTAGATACGACCACGTGTGACACTAAACCCACGCAGATAATAGGTACATTGCATTCAAAGGCGTCGTACTCGACTTATTTGTTCCTTAGGACTTCTTTTTCTCGTGCGTACTTTTTTGTACATTCGTGGATTCATTCATTCATTCGTGCATTCATTCAGCCACTGAAGCAACCAACCAGGCGACCCTGAGATGGCACTGTAGGAAGTCAATCTGGGTCTTCGAGAAGAGCACAACCGGCATGAGCAAGACTGCCAGCGATTATGAGGCCTTGATCGGTACACGTTGACAAGGTTCTGTTCCTTGCAGCGGCATCATTACTGTGTCGGCATCGACAATCCTTCATCTCGAACCATTCAGTGAAAATACCTTTTGCTCACGCACGCCTTGACGACATGCAGCCGGGCTTTTATGTTGTCGTACATGTGTTCGCTGCACATTGCGTAATTTTCATAGTAGTCGCATTGCTATCTACCAAAGTGTATGTGTACTTTCATTCTTTGCACTAGAGTGGACTAATAGTACAGGCGACGTTTTTCTATGCGCGTCTACTTTAGGCCTATATATACGTGTATTTGTGACTGTGTTTAGAACATTCGTATTGTAGATCCTTGATTAACAGGCTGCACAGTAGTCCTATGAAAAGATTCAGCTAATATGTCAGATTCACTGCTCCGCATGTCAGACTTTAGTCTGTCAGGAGTGAAAGAAATGAGCCGCGGCACCATGTTACACATATTGATTTTGGAATTTCACTTGCGGACGCCTTTGACGTACGCAGACAGACTTGCACTTTCAGACCTTCTTAGGTTAGAATTTTTTTTCACTCCTGAGAGTCACACTGGTGGTGAGTGATAGGTCACTTCGGCTTGCATGTCACTGATTGTCCCCTGGGGATACCTTAAGCGGACTGTACTGTGCCATTATCATTGTACGAGAGCACCACGCATGTGGAATCCTCTTCTCCGTACATCTTGAATGAATGGAAGAACTGTCTCTGTTGAGAAAGCAGTAACAGCAGTGCCCGACTAGTATGACTTGGTGCTGCTGGCGGCTAATGCCGCTCAGCCCTGCATCACCCCCCCCCCCACCTTTCTCCCAGGCACAAGCTCCGCGCCGCAATAACTTGGTAAATTTTTAGTCGGGGATTTTCACCCTCGTGTTCGTGCTCATGGTTGAGAGACTTGAAAATGGGGTCAAGTCTAGAGTGATGTCCAAGGACTTCCAATATCATTGGAGGCAATAGGGGGAATTCCCAACTCTCCCCTCCTCCAACACCTCATCAGCGGGTGACTTAATTGATCGCGATACCGATACAGTTGACTGCTGTGCAATATTCGTGGGGTCCTTGCGCTCCTGCTGCAAGAGGCTCTCTTTCTCCTCGTCCCTTCCACTGGACCCAACTGCCTTTTTCCTGGCGACAGCAGGGATGAGTCATCGGCGTTGTGTAGCCTTCAAAAATAGCAAGGTCGCATTAGAGGGCCGTGTCTCTAAAAGCTCACGCAGCGAGGGAGTGACGGAGGCGCTATCACTATCACTCAGAGTGCGCTCCGCTTGTCTGTCCTTTCAAAAGAGAATAGCTTTAGACTCATGACTCATGGCACAAGTGCGGTCTAGGACCATAAAAGCTGGATAGCCTCAAGTAAAGGTTAGGCATAGCTGTGAACTTGGGAATGTTCTTGCAAAATGACAAAGTGCGTCTATCGATGTAACGCACTGCGGACAGCTCTACCTACAAGGAACGGCCTGCAGAGAGCTACGTAGTGTGCTGCGCAACGTACTGCACAGTCATACGGTCTGGCACATGTACTGTACGGCAATATACCACTGTATGCCAGCAAATGAAGTTACTTTGCGCTCGAGAAGCATTTCTCTTTCGGTCCAAACTTGTAAAATTTTCCTACCGACCTTCTTCTCTCTCGATTGTGCCAGAGCTGCCAGCACACTTTTGTTCTCGAAAATCCGATCAGCAATGAATGCTTGGGAGGACGTAATATGTAGTATTTTTGTTGGAGAGAAGATTGGAAGTGTGTTCGACATGCAATACGAAGTCCCTGCATTCGACGCGCAGCATCGGTGACGTCACTATCTTGCGGCTCCCCGCCACGTGTTTACGCAATGTGTACACTATTCCGCACGTCCATTGCACAAGAATATATCCTTGATCATCCAAGAAGTCATCACGTACCGGCAAAAAGAACAAAGGTCATGTGTCTGAGCGCCCTCTCTTAGTTTAGCTTGATGACTCAGTCCTTGCCATTCCCCAGGTACTTGCATGCAGCTGCACTCAGCTCGTAAAAGTTGGGAAAAGTTTTGAAAGCCACCTGCTTTCTTTTTTATGATTAGCTATTTTGGTGAGCCTAAGTTGAGTACTTTTATAGTACAGGTACAGACTCCTTCAGAATGTAATCTCATGTGGACGAGACGAAAGTGAGAGCCCCACGATTGCATGCTGCTTCGGGGAGCCATCATTACTATATGAAATTACTGTCGGCCGGACAGCTTATTTATAGTCCTTCATGTTTTGCACGTACGTACGATATTTTATTGGCGTGTTTGTACTCGAGCAAAATGTGCTGCAGCTGTGTACAAAAAAGAAGTGATCTGGTACTAGTGTCATGGAAGAAGAAGGAAGACCGGGATTTTTTCAGCAGAGGCAAAAAGGGTTGCAACTTGAAAAAAGAAAACTGGTGACATTTGTCATGACCAGCCATTGACTAGCGAGAAACAAACAGAAATGAAGCTTGTGTGAGTCACGATGACGAAGGCGCCACCACCTGCTTCCCGCAGTCACGGGGGGAGGAGGGGGAGGCGTCGCCGGAAGACCACATGTCAAACGGTGAATCGACACAAAAGAAACCGCCATTCATCATTCATAGGGGAAGGGGGGAGGGGGAAGTCTGGTGTTCACGGGTTGGGGCAACCTAAAACAACAGTTCCGAAGAAGACTTCCTGTACAGAAAGTGAGAGAGAAAGCGTGAAAGAAATAGAAAGTAACGTCTGCGGCCTATTTGAATCGCCAATGCTTGGCAGATCACGTCTATCGGTGGTGCCGGTGAATTTCCACCACTGAAGTCTTGGCGGCGCTTGGCAATTTCGTCATCAAGATCGCTCCAACACTCGCCCATCGGTCTCTCCTTGGGCTAATGGGGTGTTTCGCCCGGGTCGCTATGAAGCAAACACCTTTATTTTGCCGGAGACTCAGCCAATTCCTAATGTGTCGCACCCGTAATCTCGTTAGGTGTTTGCTTCTCGTGAGCACTGTGCATACACAACACGTACGTAATAGTACAGCAGCATAAGTACCGACTACTATGCCGAGATTTAGGGCTCCAAGGTCTTTCGCTTTCCTTGGTATAACCCAGCCAACCGCTTCTTTCCGACAAAGAATGAATGCTCTCCTCCTCTTCAATTTCTCTCCTCCAGACGCAGCAGAGGCAATAATGGTGGGGGAAGGATCTTTTTACTAAAACAAGCGGATTGTGGTCTTCCCTGGCGTGGTGTCGGGGAGATGAGGGCCACCGACAATATACAAGCATGACCTGACTGCTGAGGACTAGCGCGCCCCCTGGAAGGACAGCACCAAATTGGAAAGGAATTCTCAGGATATGTGACCTCATCCGTTAGAAAAATCGCTTCCACCTGACATTTTCCTGCAGACGTCCTGCTGTGTGGTTGTTGAGGTAGTGAGTAGTGTATCAAGAGTCACTTGGCATGACAGCAAGGATCCACCTAAGTACACATGCTGAACTTCAGCCACAGAGTACAGACAGACAGAGTGCAAACATAGCACAAGCGGCACACTTGTTTTCCGGATGAAAACCCTGACTGCTTAAAGGAATAGAATAGGAATAGAGAAGGAACATGATGCAGTGATACACACAAATGTGTGTACCACTTGAAACGCTTCAGGACACCTGTAGTTGCGTGTATTTGTGCTTTCCTCGTGAGAATGTAAATGTTACATAATCCGGTTTCGCACCGGTTTCACGAATTCAATCCACACTGACATATAATTTACCATACACAAGTTACCCAGTAGTGTCACACTGGTCGCAGGGATCTTCTGGTATACACAGTTTAACTTACAAACAAAACTATTCACACAAATATACTTTAAGTTGTAGCAGTAGTACTAGTACACTACCTTGCAATCTCTCTCCTAACGCGGGCCTTGCTTAAGTGTCTCTTTAGTACGCAGGAGCCAGGGTGGAGGGAGACTAAATGATATGCATTTTTGGTTTTTTGCATCAGTTCTTTCCTGGGACAACACATCGCAACGTCATCTTCTAATGGCACAAATAAGGTGGCAAGAAGTCTCACCTTTTCCTACCTTCTTTACTCTTTAGTAGTAGGTACATACGGTGATGACCGTAGGTCTTCGCCACTGTTCATTTACGCACGTATGCATAAGTATGCGTAAAATCTTACTCTGCTTGTTGGATACACACACTGTCTCACACACACCGAGCGTGTTAGGAGTGTGCAAGTAGGACATCTTTGCAGTACAGTAGGACCGTTGTATCTATTAAGCAAGTAGGCAGGCATTGCAGCGAGCAAACTGTTCTCCTCTTGCACAGCTGCTGCTGAATCACTTTTGGCTCTTCGTACTAGAGCGCGCGTTGAACGCAGGCTGTTGCTGATACAGATAAGACAGGTCACACAGGTGCCAACACAGCACCCAAGTAGCGCGTGAAGCAGTCGACCAAGGATGTGATGAACGATTTCTCCTGATTCGCCTGACTTCAGAGATTTCCTTCTGCGTATAACTTCTCCGCTTTGCTCAAACAGACTCATCATCTCAGCTTCCTTGAAGAAAATAGCTCTTACTATGTAATATCACCTCTTCATAATGTCTATAAATCAGCAGAGCGGCCTGAAGCATCCTTAGCGTGGGAGAGAGCGAGAGTAATGAATGTGCTCTCCGGGTGCAGTTGCAATCTTCTTGTACACCTTATGCACCCAGAGAGAAGCGGAACCCGTTTGCCCGAGCATGCGTGAGTGCTTATGCACAATTGCTGTCGCCGTTGTCGCTGACTAGAAGATTTTTTCCCCATAGGAGGAAAGAGCAGGGCGTCACGGTGAGGAAGGACGGCGCCTTGCCAAATATTTCAGGTTAGGTAGTACAGTAGAAGGTACGGTAAGTTGCAAAACACGTTCTGCTTTGCTTTCTCTTCTTCTTGCTGATGAAAAAGAGGCCGTTGTGTCCGTCGTTGGGACCAATGATGATGTGCACGTGCAGCGGCAGACAAAGGAGAGATGCCTCTTCCTTCTTTCACTTTTTCTTCGCAAAGAAAAATTGCAGCTATGACTACAAATAAGCCAAAAAGTGTATCTGACACAGGAAAATACCACAGCACTGACATAGTGTGTCTTCTATACGCTGCACTCGGAGGTGACGGTCTCTTCTTCCTTCTGGTCAGACCAGCAGAAAGCGGTCGTGTTTGTCCCAACTCCAGCAGCTGCAGTCACGGGCGGCTTGTCGCTGTCATACAAAGCTGCCGCCGCGGCTGCCATGGCCTCCTTGACTTGTCTCATCTCCAGAGTGAGATCCTCTTTGTCTTCCCCGGACTCGCCACTTTCCTCCTCGTGCCGCAATCCCTGCTCGAACTCCCACAACTGACCCATGAAGTTGAGGTTAGGCGAGATGATGGAACGTCGCGTCTTGACAAACTTGTAGGCTTCCGCCATGGCCATGGGGTAGCGTTTCATGAGGTAGGCGACGGCGATCGTAGGAGATCGAGAAACTCCGGCGTGGCAGTGAATCAAGACGCCGGAGTCATTCTGGCGGGCCAGGTCAATGAAAGCGAATGCCTCTTCAAAAAACTGACGCAGATTCTGAAGAAGAAAGCAACGGATTAAAGCAACAGCCCCGTGCCTAAAATGCGTGAGGAAACCTACCTGAATACCATTGTCCGCTGCCTCAAGTTGCTTATAGACGATGCCTGGCTCAAATGCATAAGCCGGTGGCTTGGCCGTCACATTAAGGACGAACTTAACCCCGAGTCTCCTCAGCACTCCAACGTCTGCCGCATCGCGCATGTTCCCCAGAAACAAGTAGGGTAGGACCTGAGTGGCGGGGTGGTTCTCAATGTCTTTGGTGTCACACAAATCCGATGGAGAGGGCAAAGCGGGGAGGTGTTGATGTTGCTGCTGATGAATGTGTTGATGCTGCTGCTCATGCACACTAGTCCTCATGAGGCTATCAGCGCAGAGGTGTCTGTGTGCCACCTGGAAATCCCTGAGCCCACCTAGAAGCATCACAGGCTCTCTTTGGTCTTCTACGAGTGCATTCATGACGAGGAAGAGCGTATGGCTCGTGGGAAGCAACTCCAGACTTTCCGAACAGTCATCGTAGACGACTACCTCTCTCCAAGTGCGCTTCTTAAGCAGTTCCTTGCCTTCTTTTGTCGTGGCAAGGTCGGCCAACGTCGCCTTACCTTGCTGCAAGCGCTTACGATTGAACCTGTCACAGCAATTCACGTTGATGGCGCCTCTGATGTGATTGACGTTGTAGGCTATGAAAGGTCGGCAGTCCACCAACAAGAAGTGGTTGCTGCCTGCACTGCCACCACTGCTGCAATTACTTCTGGTCTCTAACTTGGCCACCAACTGTTCGTGCTTGATCGTGCTGGCGTGCTGTAGCAACAGCGTGCGCTGCAAGGTGGAGCTCTCGCTGCAGGGGGAGGCTGGGAGGCTGACGGACCCGGCCGGAGTATGCTGCTGGAGCTGGCGTACTGATGGGGAAGTCGGTGGAGGCCGAAGCAAGTGCTGGGGGTAGTTGTTGCTGCCAGAAACTGTCGTCGATGATGTCGTTGATGTCCTCAAGACCGCCCCCGTCGACTCCATTCGACAGCGTTTGGAAGGGTGTAGCGACGGTGCGATGCTAGGCGGGGACAGCACTGGCGGGTTGGGACCCTGGTGCGCCGAGGCGGGCTCGGAGATGCTGCGGTTGAAACTCAGTTTGAGGCTCTCTCTGCGAAGTGCGACGCTGGTGCTACCGTCGTCGTTGTTGTTAATGCTGGTGTTGCTACTGGCTGTGGCGATGGCCGCGGACTCGCTCAGCATGTTGCCGTGCCTTGCGACGACGGAGACGCGCGGCGGAAGCTCGATCTGGACAGACATGCTCCTCCGCGCGGAGGACGGGGACGAGAGACGTAGCCGACGACGCACCTCGACGGATAATGACTAAGTTTCCTCCAGTCATTCACCGCACGAGTAAGAGAGCGCCGCCTACAGGGGGGAAACGGCGCAAGTACGGTCTGCGCGTGTGACTACGCGCGCTCTTACCCAGTGTGCGCGTGTATGTGTGCGGGGAGCGAGATATCGTCTGATATCCTCTTCTGCGCGAGTAGAGAGGCGATTGACGCTTCCAGAAAGAAAAGATCGTCGACGGAGAAGCTTCTCGTGGAAGGTCTCTGCACGCGGCACTTTCTTGTCTCGGCGGGCGGCCTCTCTTTGGCGGCCTCGGTCGCCCGCGCTCTCACTTTCTTCGTCGTGCGGCCTCGCTCTGAGAAGAGACTCTTTGGTCTCTTTGGACTCGTCAACGACACTGGCGGAGGCACGACGGCGGCACACTTTTCGTCTCTCGAGTTTCTCCCGCACCTTCTCTTCTTCTCCGTCGAGGTTATTTCGGGCCACCTTTCCTTCTTTCTGGCCCTCGCTTCCTTCCCACGAGGCCGACGGAGGCGGAGCGAAAGCCTCGGCGAGCGGCCTCGCTCGCTCCTTCTCTATCTTCGGGGGGCCTCGATCACTGTTCACCCTCCCGCTGCAGATGTCAACCGCGACTGCTGCCGACTGTGCACGCGCACCCGCCCTAGTACATTTGCTTCCTGCCCACTTCAGAGGCTGTCCGGGCCAACCCCACGACTCTAGGAGTTCCCGCTGCAGGATGCGTAGTACGTCATCCATAGACGACTCTACCGGGCAAGACCTCGTGCCAGCTTCCAGCGACGCAAACACAGTGTGTACGTGGATGGCAGCTTGGACGCGATGGCGCAGAAGCCCTTCCCTGACCCACAACTTCACCTCCGTCGAGGAGGTCACGCCCCCGGCCCTCTTGTGCGCCGTGGCGCAGTCCTACGGCCGAGCCGGTCTACGCCGCAGACATCTAGGACCACTTTTCTGCGTCGAGGGCTCGAGAGCGCGCGCCCGCTCGCAATGACGTCAGCGTGAGTGTGCGAGCAGATGAGTCATCGCTAAATCAATGAGTAATGCCCGAGAGAACAGAACTTAGTACGGTGTCGTACGTATGTAGTCAAGCCACCATCGAACACAAATACATGTGGCTGTAGTGAATGGAGTGAGGGACGAGGGAGGGGGGGACCGAGGAACCTCCTTAGGGGTACCTCAATGCAGTTTTGCTACGCCTTCATGCCAGCTGCCTTGTGTTATACGACAGAGCAGAGTTAAGAGCCGGTTGCACTGGTCGAATTCTGTCAGATAATCTGATGCCTTATTGGTGCCTTTTGTCGGTCCTTGGGAGCAGGGTGTGCGCATGAGCAAGTTGGACGAGTGCCGCCGCTGCCTTGAGCCCCCTTCTAAAGAGCTTGCAAAGAAGTTTCCGGAGATGTCAGCCACTCACGATGTGAGACACCAATTGCGCAGTATGGGTCACAGTACAGTGTAACTTGCACACCACCTGGAGAACGACCTCGCGCCACCATGTTTGATGACGTGGTGATGAGTGATGACGCTGGTGTGGTTGCAGTCGGTCTCTTTGCGGCTACTGCGTAGCCCCAGTGGGTGCCAGGGGTGATGGAACAACAGAGGTAGTGCGGGCAGGTGGTGTCGGAGTAGGAGACACCCTTCATTGATGAAAGTGCGGCAGACCAGAGGCCGATGCAATACTGCATGGGTGACGCGGCCTAAAGTATTGGGCGGACGGCAGTCAAGTCCACATACGTTCTACGAACATGTATACTACACCACCCTATTATTCCGCGTGAGTAATGTGTACATAAGATACAATAGAACACTCCAGTGTGGGACTTTGATCCCTAAGCTAACGTGTAAAACGTACATGCTTCGGGAAAATTGTTTCTCATTGTTGACCGTCTCACTATCTCGCTCTCGCTTGAATTCGTGATGATAAAGAATCAGTCATTCTCGTAAGGTGCAGATAACTTCACAATTTCATCACCATGCAGCTGAAAATGAGTCGAAACTTTCGTGCTTGTAGGTGCTTGAATGGCATGACTCAAAAGGCTGGTTTGGAAAGTCCCGTCGATTCTTGTTATAAAAATACTCGATTGTATTACTCATACATAGCTTTTACTTGTTGACATTAGGGACGCCATGATGAGGTGTCTAGTAATCGATCCGTAATTCCTTGTTTGACAGATGACTGAGTGAGCTCTTAAGTAAGTGACCTTAATAAATATGTCTGTTCTCGGAGCTTTTTCTCGTGACCTCGTCAACCGGCTTCATGAGTTTCCAAGAATAAAAGCCTCCCTCGCTCAGGCTCCAGAAGACTCCGGATACAGATTGAGAAGTAGCCGAATATGGTACAGTCATAACGGAAATTACTGGGCATTTTCGCTGTAGTCTTGACTCTGCATCACTACCAAAGAATTTACTCCACTTCTGCCTTTTCCACTCCCTCCGCTTCCTTGGAAGTTCCGTGAACCACTGAACGGGAACGCTTTACAATCCAATGGGTGGGTGAGCACGTGAATGCGCTCATTACGTCAGCCCTAAGGGACTGAGAGTTGCGGTTGTGCTTGCAAGGTTTATCGCACGCTTTTTTCCATGGCCAATGTTGCTATCCTCCTTTTATTTAAAGCAGCTCGAGAAAATGGACCGGTACTTTTGTCTTAGGCTGTCGGGGGCGCCACCGTCATCTTTAGCGGCCACTACGAGTCTCATGGCAGTGAAGAAGACGTTGTCAACGTTGTCTGCGCCGCGAATGGCGCTGGTCTCAACGTAGCCGTCGAGACGCTGGTTTCGCACTAGCCGTTGAATTTTGCTGAGGGAAACCTATGAGTACCATAATAACTTAGCTTTAGCTGTGCCCGCGAACAAGTGTTGACGAGTAATTCACTACAAATGACACAGACCTCCTGAGCATCTTCTCCCAAGCTGTTCCTTCCCCTGAGGTCTGCCTTGGTCCCCACGAGCAAGATCTTGGCCTCGGGCTGATTCTCGCGAAGCTCCTTCAGCCAGACACTCTTGACGTTAGCGAAAGAAGAGGGATCGACCACCGAAAAGCTAACAATGAGGTGTTAGTATGCAACGAATAAGAGCATATCGTATATCACCTGGGCCATTACCAGACGACGAAGCATTGCGTGTTCTCGTATCCCAATATCCTGATTCGCTCGAACCCTTCCTGTCCGGCGGTGTCCCAGAGTTGGAGAAATACAGGCTGATGCAAAGAACAGAAACCACATGTTTGTTGCAGTGTTGTACGGTTTTGCATACTATGCATAGTTGTAAAGGTAAAGGTATCTACACCGTGAGTGCACAGCGACGGTACGGTACGCACAGTCAAATCTCAAAGATATGGATCTCAGAGTTATGATGAATCTCCAAGTTATGATGAATCTCAAAGTTACGATGAATCTCAAAGTTACAATAAATGTGGAAGTTGTGATAACTTTGAAGCTGACCAAGCTTTATCCTTCTTCCTACAGCTCATGTCTCAAACTTATGATATACTTGTATCTGACCGAGCTTTATTCTTCTTCCTAAAGCTCATGTTATGATATACTTGCATCTGACCAAGCAATATCAACTTCGAGGTTTGACTGTATACTCCACTGGGATGAAAAGCACCAGGCTAGATAAAGACAGAGTGGGTTATTTTCCTTAAACAGTTAGGGAGCATGCTGTATTTACTGCGTCACATAATCTAGCGGTAGTAAATGAGTCATAGCCATTGTATTCGAAGGTATTAGCATCCACAAAGAGTTTTTGTGCTACAACATAGCAACCTGTTTATTACTATGGCATCCTGCTATCATTGCTGACAAACTAAGTAACACTTGTGATAAACGTGAGGAGCAGTAACCCTGCCTTTGTAGTAGTCGTCTAGAGACACTTATTCTCACGTTTTGCATCGTTCCACGCAATTTGCATCTTCCACCACAATCCGCAGTATGCTAAATCGCAAATGTTGGGTAAAAGTCTCTGGAATTTTCTCCGGTTGTTATCAATGCTGATGTCCAGAGTGAGCAGAGTCTTTGTTCCTAGCTCGCTTTAGCGTTTTATGCCCTTTTGATGGCGCTCTTAAGACACTCTTAAGACTATCTTAACGTTGGCCTTATTCAAGACAAAGCAGACTAAGGAGAGAAGTTCATGTTTTTTTGTTCTCACTCACTGCCATGAAACCTTAGTCAGCGTAATGAAGTACGGTCGAAAACGGTTCGCTATCGCACAGTACAATGTTTTAGGCAATGGAGGAGACGTAGCTCAGTCGTCAAGACAAAACAACTTGAGAGACTGAGACAAGCCATCTGAGTGCATAGGTATGTCTGACTCAAAGACAGAAGCAAAGGGAGAACAAGTTATTGTTCCTAATTAAGAAGTCAGCCTCTTCTGAGGATACCAGCCTAATGTACTAGGGCGAGCGTTACAAAGCACTCGCGGAGGAATGCAAAGCCCAGCGAACCCGCATTTTTGTCGTATTTCCAGCAATGACTCACTAGCTTCCTCCGTGCCTCTCTCCCTCACTCACTCCGTCCGTCGCTGCTCCGTCGTCGTCAGCATGGACCGCCAAAAATGATAAAATCTCGTGTCATTGTGTCGCGTCCGTGAGAAAGAGAAGCCAAGCTTATGACAGCCATGGGACAACTCTTACCGCTATGTGCACACTTCTGTGTGCTTTGCAGTACTTGGACCACGCATGCACGTGTGTGTAGACGCACATGCACATGAATGCGACGGTGGAAAGTGTGACCAGCCTCGCATCTCCGGCACTTTATAGCACAATTCTCTCGTGCTCACTCTCAGCTGTCCATGGACGAAAAGAATTTTAACCTTTTTTCTTCTCCTGCTCGAAAATCGACTGCCCTCCTGCCGATGAGAATTCTACTCTAGCTCGTTTCTCCCTGTCCAAACTGTGGGCGTTAATTCGTAACGTATGGGTTTGGGTTCTGCGCAGCAAGCGCTGCTTGTATAGCAATGTGTGACCTTTTGAAAGAGAAAACGACGCATCGACGTCACAGCCAATTATTCCATTCGAAATTTCTTAGGTCAACACTAAGGCGGCTGAGAAATTCCCACATGGATCTCTCTCTCACTTCGAAGCTCCGCCACCACGTACTTGCATGCATGAGATGTATGAGATAGTATCGTGTGAGTCAAGTGGAAAAAAGTGCAGAATGCGGCATCGGGCGTGGAGTGGAACCCCTGACAGATACGAGGAGGATCTTTGCAGAGTCACACTCAACAGGGTGGCTCCAGACAGCCGGAGATCCTTGTTCGTCTGTTAAAAAACGACTGGCACAATTTTTGAGTCTAACCTTCGGTGTGCAACTTACAATTTGGAATTTGCTGCTCTGACATGCCCGAGCTCGAAGGTGTCATCACTGATAAACAAAAGCTGTCAAGTTACTTTTTTCCGTTCAGCGGCATTTTGCAAGGTTTTCAGTGTTGTCCCTTGTGACTCATAATGTACGGTGCAACGCGCGTAATGTGCGTACAACAACTAGGATGCCTCATATTTTACGATTCACGCGCCCACCAGATGCAAATTTCTCCTTTTTTCTGCGCTCCTGCTTCTCTTCTGGTGTTCTGCATGAATTCAACAACTACTGCATCTGTCAGAAGGATGAGCTTAAGAATATAACCTCTGCGGCCTCACTGACCAAGGCAAGGACGCACCTCACAGCTGCCACACTAACATGGTTAGAATCTGAGCAAAATGAATAACTGAATATCTGCGGACCACTTCCAGCAATTTGCGAACCTTCACGTTTCCATCCACATATCAGTGGTGCAGACTTCCCCGGACCCCAACGGTTTGACATCAGCCACTCTCGTGTGGCCTTTGAGGTGTTTGTTGGGGCTCCATTTTCCTGTTCCAGAAGGTTAAGAGCAGGATACACAGCATCCTGGACCCAGAATACCTCATAAACACATGTTTGGAGGCCCAGCACAGGCGGCAGTGTTGGTAATGGCTTCACCCTGAAGCATACGGGTATGGACCATGGAGATGGTGGCGATTAAAAATAATGTGAGTTAAAATACCGTAGATACACAGTCATGTACAACTGGAAGTGTGCATAACATCTGTGAGTTGTTGAGGCATGACTCATCGTAAGCAAGTACTTAAGGGAATCAAGTCGCTAATTGAACTGAACATTATGCATATACAGGAAAAAAGAAGCACTGTTTTACCGTGTGGTAAAGTTAGTCGCATGTGCAGCGAAAAAAATCTTTCCATTATGTTTGCTAATGCAAAGTGACTCCAGTCATTGTCCTGAAAGATAGGAGGGGGCGCCCAGGCTTTGCCAGGGTCTCCCTCAACATCTTTGTCAATTGCCTACCTGATCAGACCTAACCTAACCAGGCCTAACCCAACTCAACCAGGTGTAACCTAAAAGGGAAACCTGAACAACTGCACCGATTTTCAGGGGTGGCGTTAAGAGTCTCACGCACTGTGAGACTCTATTTTCTGTGCAGTGACGAAATTAACCGTGTAGTAAATAAGGCCTGACTTTTGTTCGATATCTTGCAAATCCTGGACCTTGAACATTCATAGGCAAAACTAATCGAGGTACCTTGCTTTCCTCAGGTTATTTTAAGACCAAACAAAAATCTATCTATCTAGAAAAAGCGTAATGTCTGTGTGCAGCAGACACTACTTTTCACGGCGCCGTCTGCAAACGCTGCTCATGCGCTGTGCATGTTCAAACATTGTTTGAATTTCTGCATATTCGAGTCATGCATCAGAGTGACTAATTATACCCTGCATGCAACAAATTTAACTGGACAATTATCTACGCTTAGAAAAAGTCACAATTCACTATTCTACGACTAGAACAACTGGGCAAAGCACCAATTCCCCTTTGACCTAAAGCACCGGGGGTCCACAACAAATTGTACACTGTTGTGTGATTTTCGGTCCACATTGCTCGGTTGTGAGGAGGTTTTGGATTATTCCAAGTGCTACTATTCATAATTAAAGTCATTTACTATCAATCGTCATAACTGTTACTTTTAGTGTCAACTTGGTCTGATTTCTGCACCGATTTCTGGTCTGAATGTACAATTTGCTGCGGAACCACCAGTATTCAACGTTGGGGACTTTGGAGAATATTCTGCTATATCAAGGGATCACGATGAGTTAGTTCAGCTGTGCAGTTGTCCACGCTCATTCATGCAGTCTCAGGACCAGAGAAAGTTGCATGATCAATCATGGTACATGACTGAGCGTGGAGGCACAAATAACCTTTTAAATCGACTCCAGGAGAGGTTTTGTGGCAAAAATGGTGCAGTGAAAGCCATGGTACAACCCATTCATAGCTTTTCCCCCGACCCTTGAGAAGTGCATCAAAGCGTGCCAAAAGCTCCAGTTTCTCTTTCGCTGATCAGTCTGGTGGCATTTTTGTGAGTTCACTGCACTTTTTGGGGCCAAAAATGCAGACTGCATCATCAATCAAACTTTTGCTTGTTTTGGCTCTACTTCAAAGGCCAGCGATTGACTGGTTGCAAAATTGCACGACTTGGCAGCTTGCATGATTATGCATGAAATTTTCACTTTAAAGATGCAAAATGGGGATGGGACAGCAGCATTTTGCACTATCAGCATGGCACAATTAAGTGAACATCTCTGCTATGCACAGGGTATGTCTGAAAGACGGATCGTTCTTTGTAAGTCAGCTGTATCTTTCTTGCTTGTGATCGGAGAACCGACCTATTTGGGATTACCTCAGAGTTAATTCCTGGACTCTTGAAATATTATGAGGAAGAGTTTTAAATTTAGAACATTCGGAGTGGCTGCCGCTTTTGCAGGCACAATTTTGCTCTCTTTTCCAATGTTCCCGCAGCATGTCACAGCATACTCTTACCTGTAGAATTATAATCTTTTCTACGATTCCACACTCCTCCCGGAGGGTTTATAAGTACATGATTACTTTTGGATGAATGCAACCCTACAGAAAGAAATTGAATATAGTGAAAATAAAGATATTGCTGATGAGAAAATCCATCTCCGCCTCCTAAAAATAATTTTGCACTCATAATCATTTCTTTCATCGTAGGCGATGAAAAACCCATGAACGAACTCTTGAATTAGCCCAAAAGGTCGGATATCTCTTCACAGACAAGATGTAGCCGAATTACAGGTTGGCTGAATTTAGCGTCCAGGAACCGTAATATTACGTGGTTCCTCGCCGTGGATGCAACATCCAGACACGAAATGCTCATCAAATTGGCTGCTTGTTCATCAATTCGACGTCAGTGCAGTCTGGTGAATGGCCAAACACATATTGTAGTGTATGACGTCACTACTGCTGCACACACGCTCTGGCAATGTTTCTTGTGAGACTATCACAGATTGTGATAGCAAACTATGAAGATTTTTCATTGGCACTGTGTATTGGCTGAAGAAACATTGCACATTACATAAGAACTTTTTTCTCTCTCAGCCTGACTGGCCAATGACTTGTGGAGGTTGTCAGACTACTGCTTGTGCCAGTTGTGCGTTGACCACACTGAACAAAACCCTCAACACTGAACTGCGGTGACATAAACAGCTCGTGACAAAATTGCCCACAATGTGTGTAGGTAACAAGCTTTCTTTGTTGATCATTCAACGATATGTGGGAGAATAAGATTAGTAATGGCTTAAAATGCATTTCTTGTGCATGTGAAGCAATGAAAAATGTACAATGCATTAGTTCCTTCAGGTCAATCACGACTTCTTTAAAGCCGTCATGGTAACGCAAATGCATTGCAATAATCGGTCATGCCTTTCTGTTGATTGCAACTCGCCAAGAGCTGGACTTTTTTTTTCCAATTTGTCGATCTTGCGTATGCCTCAATCCAACTGCCCAGGGCAGCAGATACCATATTTCTTGATGTTGTCAACCTGCTTCTCCTTGTTCTTCAGGCAGTCAAGACGTTTTGGTTGAGAGACGACAAATCGTTTCTGTCCCAATGCGATGTTTCTTGAGCTGGGCAAATTTTTCCAATAGGGAATGAAAAGTAAACAGAACGTGAAGTAAACAAAATTCATCGGTCGCAGCGACTTGGCAAATATTCCAGGTTTGTAACCTGGAAACGCCCTGCGACCATAACCATGTGTTGGTAAAGTCAAGTAGACGCACTCAATTTTATGGAAAAATAATGATTTGTTGGACAAGTACGTGATTTCATGGAAAAATAATGCCGGATGCGCCATAGGTCGTAGTGCATAATTTTTACTGGCCACACAGTGCTGGCTGGCTGCGGTGTTCTGGTCGAAGTGAGTCTTGGGGTTATCCAATACTAATTGTTTCTTTGCTAATTTTCAACTTGAATATCAAGTTTGGACTGTCTATGAGGAACACGTCATTTATCTCTGGTCTCGTACCGGTGGCACTGCTCTTGCTGGCGTCGCCGGTCTTGATCAAAGATGTTGTCATTGCCAATCTTGTGAATGCTGTTTTTCATCAGGTCCATGCTGAACATGCTGATAGTTTTTAGAGGAATGCACAGAGAGCTAATGTCATTTTTATCAATGGTTGCGAGGAAAAAATGAGCTGATTGGTGTTGATGTTGATTAAGACAGTAACATACTTTAGTGACAAAAATTGTGCCAGAAACCTGATCACGCTATATTACCTGCCGAGGTGGGTGAGCGTGAAAACTTTTCGCCAAAGCTCAGACGTCTTGATTCAACTTTGTTTACACTTACACTACAAAGTCATGCTATAGTGGAAGTTAAAGCTTAGAATAGACGTGATCAATCTCGAGAATTTGCCTCCGAGCCCATACAGCTCGCAGAAGTATGCAAAAAAGGACCCCAAAATTTTCTCATTGACTTATGGCGCACCCAGGAATTCGTTTGACAAAGGCACTTGGTGGGGACGGACTTGATGGTTGCCTATGATAATTATACCATTATTAATGGACTAGAATTTCACCTCAAGAAGGTCACATATGGCTGAGAGGCCTCGTAGCACCTTCAATCATTGATGTCGGAATATCCCAGATGAGAAATCACTCTGATTCAGGTAATAGTTAAAAGTACACATGCATTAACGAAGGCTGTCGAATCTCCAACGACTGGAACAGTTCTGCACGGAAGACTTGAAATATATTCCCTGGGGGAAAAAAACATTGTTTCCGTGGAAAAACCTTACAGTTAATTTGACAAAGCAATTGTTGCTGAAATGCAGCAAAAAGGTTATGCAGTTGCTTCTTAAAGTAAATGCCATAAATGCTTTCACTGCTTAACTCAATTATTCCATTCCTGGAGTAGTGAATCATGATTTGTGCTCAATGTTCAATGAGGCTACCAACTTTTTGCTTATGCACTTGCTTACAATGTGTGTAAAGTTAACATCAGAGATTGCATATTGTAAGCTTACATCATTTATGACTTCCATTGGATATAATATTTCGACTTTTTCTTGTACAGAGTAGGTGAATGAGGGACAAAGGGTATCGAATTTTTTCTTCCTCCATTCTGCTGCTCAGATTCCCCTGATTTTTTTTGCGTTTTTGTGGGCTGTTGCATGCAAAGTTCCACCAAAAACAAAGGTCAGCCTTTTATTTCACTTTGAGCTCAAAATGGCCACCTTTTTAGCTACGCACAATGACATCCCCTGGAATGTTGTTTGCCATGGTTTCTACAGGTATTCGCGCTTTAGGGTCCACCCTTTATCATGAATGTCAGCCGGAGATACAAGCATCATCGTTTGGAATCTAATATTGTTGCTGCAGAAAGCTACAGTTATATTGAATAATTAGTTCGCTACAGCACATACTTTTGATGAAATTATAACTATGCATCACCAGGGCGCGCCGTGGGACAACAGTTCTTCCGAGTTAGACTTCTCCCGAGTTTGAAGTTTAAGAGTTCTTCAGCTCCGTCATGCTAACATGCTCAGGAGATCAAGAATTCTTGGCCTCCAGCGTCTAGCGTCTCTAAGAGGGAATTATTGTCCACGATACACCCCAGTAATTTGTGATTTAATGCACGGATTCCTGAATATTGCCCCTACTTAATGCCCACCATGAATACGAAATGAACAAGTTACCCAATGCGGACGAGACCATGGCCCAAGTAGCCCCGAACAAGAGCCAACAGGCCTTCGACAAGGCCTGCAGAGACTTTTTCCAGTTTCATGAAATGTAGCATACATCCTCGTGGGAGCCTCGAAAGGAGGAAATATTGTCCAGAAACATTTACCGCTCTCGCTCCAAAGGTGGGGCAATATTCTGGAATCCTGGCGTTAAGCCAATATCATCCTTACACCAGATTTGGTTGAAGTACCATAAGGTGTCGTGAATGAGTAATTTTGAGCGTGCACGATGATTTTGAGTTTGTCCATTGCTTCTGTCTGCAGAATGGCAGCTGCACGTGCGAAGGAACTTGCCACAACTGCCACTTCATGAATTTTAATTTTCGGTATTCAGAACAAGTCATTTTCAGCTGTTCCAGTCCATGAACTTCGATAGACTATTTGTACACAGCATTTGTGCCATCAATTTAACAGAAACGTGCCCACAAGCATGCAAAAAGCTGGCGGAATCCGAGCAGCCAGAAGTGGGTGGAAAAGCTCGACACTTATTGCCGCTCACTTTGAGAAACCCTGTGACTCTTGTTCCAATAAAGAAGTTGCATTGGTTCCCGAGGCAATTATATGAACACAATTGATAGCAGGCTTATTTTTGGATGCACGGTATGCACACGTGACGTATTTGGTCGTACGTCATGTGTGGTTGGCACCTGTACAAAGTCTATACATACATGTGGTTCCAGCAGAAAACGGCGCTTTTTCAGTTAGAATGCGTGACTTTGAGCATGGTACTAAGTGTATCCCTTCGCATACCTTGTGAGCCAGCTGTGTCTAGCCATGTTATGCTGCGTATGTAGTTATATGCATGACCCTTCACCCTTGACCTGCCAGAATGCTCCCAACGCCGACTTTGAAATATTTCTTTCACGAAGTCCTATGCCCTCTAAGCTTAAACCTACGTTGTTATGAAGGTATGTATGTATGCATAGCAAGGCCTCTGCACATGCTTGTACGTGGGCTTCCTCGAACTAAATGAACTCCAACAGACGGGAGGGCGGAGAACAAGAAGGCATGAGGAAAAGAGTGTAGTTGGTACGTTGAAAAATCAGGTTGGCTGGTTGGCTTTCCACCCACCTTGTACCAGCTCACATTTAGTACTTGAGGATCTACACAAATCAAACACAAGCTGTACTTCAGGGTAGAAACCTGAAAAGTGATCCGCTTATTTGAGCACTCGAACCTCCCCATTTCTGAGGGTTTGAATCACAATATCGTCGAGTCTCTCGCTGAGACTAAAATTGGATGTACAGTGTGACCCTACAAGCAACTGTAACCGATCCGAAACCAAAAGTAAGTCCACAGACTGCCGGGGACGAGAGGTACACGCAGTTTAAAGCGTGGTTGCAGTCAGTCGAAAAGTCTACGAGCGGACATGGCAGACATCATCTCCCTTTTGTTACGTAGCAATCACACTTTACTGCATTTTTCAGACGCATTCTTCGCTGCGAGTCTCCATGCAACGAGCACCAACGGAAACATACGAGCACTTTCTTAAGTGCGAAAAATCTTGCGCCTCCAAGGACTTTTGGCGCTGCCATCCGCGGTTCAGAAGCACGACGGGAAAAACTGAGAGGCACTCGAGTCAAGAATCGACCTTCACACATCAGAGGAGCGTAGCAAAGCATGACAATCATCTTTGTTCACCGTGCCCTCCTTTTCCCTTCCTCATCGTGAGACTTTAGTCATGTTTTTTATGAATATGACTCATTCACGGCCAAAGTAGAAAACAAAGCGCTTGCAGTCGCCCTCCCTAACCTCTGTCAGTCCATCTCAAAAGGGCCAAAGTGACCTCTGCTCGCACCTTCATCCATATCAGTGATGACCTTTTGGAAGCAGATTGTCAGCTGTTTAAGGGTGGGCACTCTCGTTATTGCTGGAACTCCAAAAGTTGCGGGAGACGCAAACCCAACAATTTCTCCGGGCTGGCTGTGGCTGATTGCCACACGTGATGACACAGCAGTTTGCTCTCCCATGAGCCTCAAATGATGGACTCGTATATGCGCGGTCACGCCATGCATCATGGCGGTGGATGAGTTCGAGAGTGATTCATCCAGAATCGATGGATCCTTGAATTATTCATCCTGGCCTCCTTACTGATGTAATTTTTGACTGCACATGAACCTGAAGTACACCGTACGTGACACATGCGCAGTAGGCAGGTGCTGCCCGCACGCGCATCTTCAAAGCACCCAAAAGAAGGGGAGTCCCCAAGTAGGGAGGAAGTGACTCATTGGACAACTCATAATTTCGTTGCCGCGCTATTTGGCTCTCCTTCCACCCTACTCCCTATGGCGTGTGTGTCCAAAGTTGCATTCATTTGCTAACGGTATGAGCTATTGGAATACTGCGCACCCTGTGCTAAGGTTTTCTGACACATGCACAACTTCACTGAAGAGGAGGGAGACCGCTGACTGAGGCAAACGTTGAGGGTGAACTCTCCCCCTCCCTTACTTAGGTGAGTCATCGGTTATTTTCTAACTTGACAGCACGAGGAGGGTTCTTCCTCTTCCTTTTTTCGATACTTGAGAGTTGAGACGCGATAAATGCTAGCTGGCGCTGAGACTGAAACCGAATATGGCCTTAGCAGCTGGAGAAGAAAAAACAACCTTATCACCTTTTTTTCCCAAATAGGGTGCAAAAAAACCCTCTTCCAACACAAATGGAAACGGGAATGGAAGAGTGGACACCAATGATGACTCACCATTCTCATTTGCAAAGACCATGACACGTAAAACGCTGCTGTTCTGACAGCATAAGTAGAGCTGCTTTTAATCAAAAACTTCCAGTGCAGGCAGGCTCTTACTAACCTTTCCGTCGACCGTTATGCTCCTGCAGTAGTTTTCAAAGATAGTTGGCTCATAGTGTGTTGGAAAGTCTCTGTGAAGGAACACGTTGCACAGGCACGTCTTGCCCACCGCGCCGTCGCCCACCACCACCACCTTGACTTCGACGCCCCGGGAGTCAGTACAAGACATCTGGAGAGACAGAAAAGGATTTAAAAATACAGTTCATGCATCCCTGGTTCAGTTAACTTTGGACGCTGTTGTGCTTACTTACCCCTTCGACGTAATGGTTGTTCTTGGTTAATGAACAGTTAAGAATTAATTGGCAGTGCGACTGCAGTTTCTTGCGAGTGCAAAGTAGAGGAACAAACATTTCTTCAGGATGCGCTACAATTACCCTGTGATAAGACAGAGGAAGCGACAGTCCAAGTATCACAACCGACACATTAAGGCGCGCTTGCCCTAGCGGATTTCCCTATGTACACCTACTCTCGCTTGTTGGCCTACATATGAGTGCATGTTCCTCAGAGGTTTTCATCCATTGCTCTGCTGCTCCTCGGGACAGAGTAATGCCATAGTTGATCAGTAAGTACAAGTCGATTATCTATGTTGATATCGAAAACCGGCCTCCAACAAAGAAAACTTTTGTGTGGTGCCTTAGTACGATTTCTTTCCCCTTTGATGGTCTTTGAGACTCTGATCTCAGCTCATTCAAATTGCAAACTACCCAAGGCCCTAGGGCAGCATGTACTATCGAAGAAACTCCTACGTTCACAACGTTCGTTGGAGACAGAGCTGCCACTCTTGTTCAGGGTTAGCAATGGGTGTCGTTGCACCTAATTTGGCCAATACTCTCGCATGGTTATTATATTCATTTGATTTTTCCCGCACTTTGTGAAACGTTTGAGTCCCCTATTCTGTTTGTCATCAGAAGTCAACTGTCGCAACAGCAAGATCGTCATCAAGGCAGGTGATGTAACATCACCGCCCTTTAGGCTGCTACAAGCCATCAGCTGCCGCCGCTTCGTCAATCCAATCACGTGTCAAGGTAGGCAGCTCCACAGAATCATCGACATGAGGACGAAGTACAGTGGAATTCAGATAATCGGGATCCGGATAAGTGGAATTCGTGAAGCTTAGGGATCTCATTCTGGGCAACGGTATTTGATATGTTTGTACCGTAATGACAGATTCTCTGGTCTTTCTCTGAGATCAGAATTTTGGAACAAACTCAATCTGTGACATGTGCAATAAAACGAATCAAAATGCTGGAATGTCAGGATATGTCCTTATCCAAAAAAAAACCCTTTCTGTCCATGTAAAGTGTTATGTATGTCTCCAATGTTTCCCGGATCAGATAGAGCTGAATAAAATCACCGGAGTCGTAAAAAAACCCTCAGCTGAATCCTTCAGTCTGGTAGACCATAAGAATAACCCTAAGAATTGGATGCCTTTAGATGCAAATTCATCGAATTCTCATGGTTTACTGAACTGAAGGATTCGGCTCTGGATTGCCTCAACTGAGCTGTCCGCTTCATCGGGACGTTCGGTCAGATCAGCTTTGTGCAAAAAGTGGTCTCATTTATCCGAATTCCACTGTATTTTTCGAGGGGTTCATCCAGCAAGAGCCCACAATGCAGTGATCAGTAATGAATGCACTCACTGTATGATATACATAATCAATGTCTGTATAACTATCGTTACTAACATTAACACTCCCCCATCCGATGTCACCACACCCACGGCTATCACTTCATTAGGACCACTGCCGTGACCACAATGGCCTTACAAAAAGCCGGTAGGTGTGACGCCAATTTCGACGAACCTTGTGCATACTGCACGTACATGGCTGAATTAAACTCGTCCAGCATGATGGACTTTCTAGAGAAGTCCTTGTAACAGATCACGTTCAGTTTCAACTGCACATGTTCATGTGAAGGTGTGATCCCACACTCACTTTCACCCACACTTGTGATGGATAATCTTGAAGCTGCCTCACTGGCTCTAGTAGTTGCTTTTGGTAAATTTGGCTGGCCAAAAAACGTATCGACTGATAGATCAATAAATACTTTTCTTGACAGTCCAAATGACTGACTCTCCATGTGACTCGAGCTATGAAGGACTAACTCTTGGGCTGTCATTTAAAGATTTCTTTTGTATTTATTGGCACATGCATGTGTTATTGCCACATGCAGAACTACTACGGCACGTGTCATTACCCTGGGCAGTGTCCTTAAAGCACTTGCGATTGTCTGAAACCTGGAGAGTACAGTTGCCCTAGAAGAAACCTTGTCCTGAGCCATTACATTTCGGCCATGCCACTTTGTGCGGAGACAGCTCTTTTCCACTTGGAAAGTCAGCAAAAGATATAAATGATTCAGCACATGGCATTATCTGAGTACGTGTGTGCGTGTGGTGAAGAGCACCATGCCTGGTCCAAAGCTGGTACAGAGGGTGTGCAAATTAACTTCCTGCAAAACTATGCATCGTATAGAAATTCCATTGAGTTATGAGAATTCCATTTGAATCCAGTGCTGCAAGGAATGTTCAAGTATAAACGAGACTGCTTTCTTTATTAACATTTGAGACAACCTGCAGCTGTGAACTTTTTGTGAATAATCTTTAAACCTTTCCATTTACTTCTTCATAAATAGAAGAAAACTTCTATTTACTTGATGTTGAACACAAGGAACATCACTAGCGCTTAAGAGAGATACGCTGTGGGATACCTTCACCATCAAAATTATAGTCTTAGGAAATGTTCAGGTCTTCAAAGACGAATGAGATTTCATGTTCCTCATGCACTCATGTTCTCCTACGTAAAAGATTCATTGTTTGCGTCAAATGGCAAATATTTTGCAACCACTGCAGGTGGCAAACTCATGATAGGGCTCTATTTCATTACTTTTTCATCTTGTACAGCTTAGGGATAGTAATTTCTTTGAAGATCTTCTCTTCTTTCCATGTCTGACCACATCAACAACCTCCCTGTACTAGCCAGGACTCCCCAAGAATCCTGGTTTTGAATGAGATGCTGTTGCACTGGAGACTGAGAAAGTTCAATCTGGTCTGTCAGGGAGAGAGAGAACATTGGACAGAACTACGTCACTGGGGTCATTGATGTCATTGAGTCACGTTGCCTCCTCTCACCTTGACATGCTCGAGTGTGCTGAAGTAAGCAGCACCTGCATGTCCCTCAGAATCGTCAGAAACTCGGTTCTGCTTTGCTCTCTGAGAAATTGCGGGGAGTCACTGGCAAAGCTGGCTCTTGAAGTGACTTGCATTAGGGCCTTTCCATGTCCACAGTTGCCTTTGATCCTTAGCTTGGGAGGAGGATAAAGCAAGTCTGGCTCTTGCATCATTCCTTCGAGGACAGCCCTGGTAGCCTAGAAGATGAGGTTGCCCCTCTCTAGGGCTTTGACAGGCAGATACACGAAGAAGAGGTAATGAGAATTGTTCACCTATTTGTCTCTGTTGTAATCTGACATTTGTTTTCTTCACCTCACTGCCGCACACTGGGCTTGGCAATACCAAAACTTCAGTTTCAGGTTTCAGTTTTGGGCAAAGGTACGACACGACTTTACGAAGTGAGTGAAATACTCTTTTTAACCAAACATTTCAAGGTAGGATGAAAATGAATACTTTAAGGTTAGGTTGGGCATGGTTGACATGACAGATTAGGGCGGGGTAGGATTGTTTGTTGTTTGTTTGTTTGTTTAGGGGGTGAACCACCGCCCAACTGAGATGGGAGGGGTGCGGGGAGTAGCCCTATTGGGCCTTTTCCCGTCCCCAGATGGCAAACATGTGAAA